>Ga0163153_10001970_pt1 | contig 31301 bp, 12 predicted proteins | sample OliLakLV19MP6IB1_FD_148629 | JGI IMG/M metagenome (GOLD analysis project Ga0163153, IMG submission 148629) | Freshwater microbial mat bacterial communities from Lake Vanda, McMurdo Dry Valleys, Antarctica - Oligotrophic Lake LV.19.MP6.IB-1 | ecosystem: Environmental > Aquatic > Freshwater >...
GACCGGCTCTAACACCTCGTTTACCGAAGACGAGATCATGGTGATCAAACAGCCCCGAAGAAGCCGAACTGATCAGGAAGGCGAAGCTCAAGACAAACGATGCGCCGCCGGGTTGCTGGAAAAGCTGCTCAAGGACGAACGGGGGAAATGTCGAATGACGAATTCGGAATGTCGAACTGGCTGAACTTCGGAATTCGCACTTCGCCAGCCTCGCCGATCAGCTCAAGCGCGCGCGCCACCTACACGGAGAGCGGCGGCCAGGGCAACCCGACCTACGACACGAAACAGGCCATCGCCGTGATGCACGAGAAACACGGCATCGCCTGCGACATGATGCATGGCTTTACGTGGGACAAATGGACGACCGGCACGCCGACCCAGCGACTGCAACTCATCCCCGCCGGACAAGAACACATCCTCGAACAGGAAGACGGCGGCAAGAAGCGATGGGTGCGGTGGTATCGGAATTCAGCGTTAACGGCGCGCGATATGACAGCCATCCCGGCGGGGTGCCAGAGCAGCGGTCCGCACGGGTGGTCTGGCATCCCCGGGATGCGGGCGCAACGACGCACGCACCGGGGGGTATCGCCGCGCGCGGCGCTCCTCAACCCCGGCTACCTTCTGGCATACCTCCGGGATGGCTTTCCGAGCATTTCCCGCCTTTCAGCCATTCCACCGAAAAAAAGCGAAGAACCCTGCCCCCGATTGCAACTGGGTCGGAGCGCGGCGTTTACGCCGCTTCATCGTCCGGAGGCCGCAGGGCAATGGTTTGCCCCTTGTCGTTCGGACGTCGAAGCGGCCTGAAGGCCGCGCGCCGGGGGCAGTGTCAAGATGCGCCCGTAAAGGGGTCGGGGGGTCGCTCCTTACTTTTGACACAACATCAAATTGGGTTGGGGTAGGAGTAGCAGAAGTGCTCATTTTGGAGCGCGGCGTGAACGCCGCTTCAACTTCCGCTTCGGCGGACAGCCCGGAGCTCTCCAAAAGCCCCTCGATCGACGGAAGCCGAAGCGACCTGAAGGTCGCGCTCCGGGTCGAAATGAGAATTGCTGGAGGCGGGCGCGGACCGCGTGCCGTCGCTGACCGTGCTCAGGCGCAAAGCGGTGTCGTAGCCGAGGGTGGACGAAGTGAAGAGGGTTGAAGAGTGAAACGGATGTGCGCCGTATTCTGGCGCGCTCCTCCCAATCCATGATGTGATCCAAACGACTGCCCATACGATTCCCATTCCCTTGAGACGGCGTTTAGCAATTGATACCAATAACCAAAGACATTCGGTAAATTCCGGCGGTGCGGCAGCACCGCCCTACCCCGGTAGGGCTGCGCTGCGGCGCAGCCTGCTTCTTACCGGTTGTCATTGGGATTTGGTGTGAGACCGCTGTTCCACCGACCGAGAACCCGGATCACGCCGCCGAGATCACTGATCACGGGCTTGAGATGTCAGATCACGCTCCTGAGTTCGCGGATCCAGGGCAGGAGATCGCAGATCCGCCCCATGAGAAGCCAGATCACGGGTCTGAGAACGCTGGTCCGCTCGCCCAAAGATCATATCACGGTTCCGAGAACACAGATCGCGGGCCGGAGATGCCTGTTCACCGGTCCGAGACCGTTGATCCGCTTCCCGCGATGTCAGATCACGCGTCCGAGATCGTTGATCCGGCTCATCAGATGCCATATCCGCTCCCTCAGACTCGTGATCCGCGTCCGGAGATCCTCTGGCAGAGCCTTGAGGCATCAAAGCGGTCCGGACGGACCGAGCAGCCTGGATTGCGGACCGACGGCCACCTTCACGGCCTCCCCCGGCACAACGACAGCAGGCGTGGCATCAAGCGCGGAACACGATCTGCGCCCGTCGGCTGATCCAAACGCAGTTCTGTATCGCGCCGCTGCTTCCGACGCGCTTCAATTCATCCGGATGCCCGAAGCCATCGGCGAACTCAGCAAGGTCTGGCGTGCCTGTCCCGTCTGCGACACGGAGCGAAGCGAGCCGCATTGGGCCAAGGGCGGCCTGCGGATTGTCCGCTGCTCGAGCTGCGGCATGTTGTTCGCGAATCCGGTGGAGGCGCGATTCGTGACGGGAACGTTCTACGACCAACTGGCCACGCCATTCTATCTTTCACCCGACAAGCTGGAGAGCGATTACGCGCCCGTTCGCTTCGCCCGCGAGCTGCGCGTCTTCCGCCAGCACTGTGGAGGCGGAGCGGTGCTGGATGTCGGCTGTTCCACCGGCGCTTTCCTGCACGCCGTTCAGCGCCGGTTTCCAAACGAGTATTCCGTCCTGGGCACGGACGTGGCCGGTCCGGCGCTCGATCATGCGGAGCGTCAGGGCGTGGCGGTGCTGCGCGAGAATTTTCTGGAGCACGATTTTGGATCGCAGCGCTTTCAAGCCGCCACGTTCTGGGCGGTGCTGGAGCATCTCGCTGAACCACGGCGCTTTCTCGCCAAGGCCGCCAGCCTGCTGGAACCGGGCGGTCACTGCTTCGTGCTCGTGCCGAACATGGAGTCCCTCGCCGTGCGGCTGCTCGGCCCGCGCTATCGTTACATCATGGATGAGCATTTGAACTGCTTCACCGCCGCCACGCTGAAGCAGCTTGTCGCGCGAGAGCCCGAGCTTGAAACCGTCGCGCTGACGTCCACGCACTTTAATCCCGCGGTGATCTGGCAGGATCGCCGCACAACGACGGAACGCGTCCCCGATGCCGCGCGCGCGCAGCTCTTGAAGCGGACGACGCGATGGAAGGAGAATCCATTCGCGGCTCCTGCCCGATGGATTTACACGGGGATGGAGCGATGTCTCGGACGGTTGTTCCTCGCGGATAACTTGACCATGGTCCTCCGTCGTCGTGGGCTGGGATGCTGTAGTTCAACCACGGATGGACACGGATGAACACAGATAAGAGAACTGTGCGCTGCGATGGATCTTCAAACGATGGGTGAGCAGAAGCGACTCCGAAACAATGCGTGTTAATCCGTATCCATCCGTGGATGGCAGCTTTGCACTCCCTGTTTCGACTCCATTCCGCCTTTGACCAGCGCCGCGCGCTTGCCTACAACTCGGATGTGGAAGATGACTTGTTTCCTTCCGGACCGTGGACCGGTTTCTACAACTACACCGGCCCGGAGGATCGTCATCGCATGGACCTGCATCTCGACTTCGCGCAGGGGCGCATGAGCGGGGCGGGCAGCGACAACGTGGGACACTTCATCATCACCGGCGCCTACGACAGCGCGTCGCGGGAATGCCAGTGGATCAAGACCTACCCTGGATCGCATCACGTTTTCTATCGGGGCTTCCGGGAAGAAATTGGCATCTGGGGGACGTGGGACATTCCGCCTGAAGTGCGCGGGGGATTTCACATCTGGCCGAAGCGGTTCAAGCAAGGCGAGAGCGAGGAGCTGGAAACTACGGCCGAACTTCCCGCCTCGGTCTCGCTTCCGAAAAAGCACCGGGCGAACTGAAACGCATTCACCAGTGGCTTCAACCGGCTACTTGCTCAAGCCGCGCTGGCTCGTCCGTGCGAAGTTCAGCAGATGCTCCATCTCGCCCGACTTCGGAAGCTCCGTGTCAATCTTGGTGAGCGCGTTGGAAACGGTGAGTCCTTCGCGGAAGAGAATCTTGTAAGCCTGCTTGAGCGCGGCCTGCGCCTCCTCAGAAACACCACGCCGTTCCAGCCCGACCTTGTTGATGGTGCGCGTCTGAGCCGGGTTGCCGTCCGCCATCATGTAGGGCGGCACGTCTTGCACGACCTTGGAGCAACCGCCAATCATCGACATGGTGCCGACGCGGCAGAACTGATGAACCGCCGCCAGCCCACCGATGACGGCGTGGTCCTCCACCGTCACATGACCGGCGAGCGTGCCGACATTGGACATGATGATGTGGCTGCCCAACTGCACGTTATGCGCGAGGTGGCAGTAGGCGAGGATGTGATTGTGCGAGCCGACGACGGTGACCTCGCCGTCGCTGGTGGCGCTGTGGACGGTGACATATTCGCGAAAGGTATTGTGGTCGCCAATCTGCGTGCGCGTCACGCCGCCCTTCCACTTCAAATCCTGCGTCTTGAGTCCGATGCTCGCGAAGGGGAAAATTTCGTTCTCACGCCCGAGGACGGTATGGCCGTCGATCACGACGTGGGAGTGAAGCTTGCAGCCCGGCCCCAGCACGACGTTTTCGCCGATGACGCAATACGGGCCGACCTCACACGCTTCGCCAAGCCGCGCCTTCGGATGAACAACCGCAGTGGAATGAACGTGGGTCATCACGCCTCGCGATCAATGAGCATGAACGTCACGTCCGCCTCGCTCACCGGTTCGTTATCGACCAGACAAACGCCGCGAGCCTTGCCGATCTTGCCGCGCGATTTCGTCAGCTCGACCTGGATGACAAGGCTGTCGCCCGGGCGCACGGGCTTGCGCCATTTCACGCTTTCGGCAGACATGAAATAGGCGAGCTTGCCGAAGTTGTCCGCCTGCCGGAGCATGAGGATGCCGGCGACCTGGGCAATGGCTTCCAACTGAAGCACGCCGGGCATGATCGGGTGATTCGGGAAGTGGCCGAGGAAATACGGCTCGTTCACGCTCACGTTTTTCACCGCCGTGATCCTGTTGCCCTCGATCCTCGTCACCTTGTCCACCATCAGGAACGGATACCGATGCGGCAGCACCTTCATCACCTGCACGATGTCGAGCGACGAACCGTCCGCCATCATCTTGGAAATTTCAGCAATCGTCATCCCGCCTGCCGTCTTCTCTGCGGCCGGTGGTGGCGGCGAAAAGGTCTGCATCGTTTGCAGCGGCCTGCGCATCTGGGCCTGAATCAACCGCGCGAGTTCGCAGTTGGTTGAATGGCTCGGACGCACCGCGATGATGTGGCCGCACAACGGACGGCCGATGAGCGACAGGTCGCCGATGATGTCGAGAATCTTGTGCCGCACGAACTCCTCGGGATACCGGAGCGGCTCCGTGGTCAGCACGGCGTCGTCGCGAATCACGACGGCGTTCTCCAGGCTGCCGCCTTTGATCAGGCCGTTCTTGATCAGATATTCGATCTCCTCGTAGAAACAGAAGGTGCGCGCATGCGAGACCTCGCGCTTCCAGGTCTCCGGAGAAATTTCCACCGTGTAGAACTGCGAGAAGCGCCCGGCCTTGTCCGAGCTGGTGCAGGAAATCTTCAGCCGATCGTGGGGGAAGATCGACATCAACGTGTCTTCCGTCTGGAACTGCAACGGCTCCGTGATGCGGTAAGGTTCGCGGGTCTCTGCCTGTGGAGTGAGCCCGGCCTCCTCGACCATCTTGCAGTATTCGCGGGCGCTGCCATCGCCGATGGGAGGCTCGTTGGCGTCCACCTCGACCACCGCGTTGTCGATGCCGTATCCCGCCATCGTCGCGAGGATGTGCTCGACGGTCTGAACTTTTGCGCTGCCTTTGGCAATGGTCGTCGAACGATTGGTCTGAGTGACATTCTCGATCCGCGCCTCGATCTCCGGTTTGCCATCCAGATCCACGCGACGAAAGCGGATGCCCGTATTTGGCGGCGCAGGAAGCAAGGTCATCGTCACCTGGTTCCCGCTGTGCAGGCCAGTCCCGGAGTAGCTGACGCTCTGACGCAAGGTCTGTTGTTGTGACACGTCCGCGATTTAACTGGCGTGGAAAAGCCTTGGCAAGCCTCCGCATCCATCTCCGGCGAAAACCGATCAAAAAAAATGCCGCCGACCGGTGAGGTCAGCGGCATTCTTTGAATTAAACAGTTACGGAGCGCGGAGCCGGTAGAACTTGTTGTTACCCGCCACGCCGACAGAAACGACGTTCTGTCCGGCACCGTTGACCTGGGGCACGTTCCCTACATCCACCCAGTTCGCGGGAACCAAGGTGTCCGCCACCTGCAATTTGAAGCCTGAATTCGCCGGCCAGGCCAGGCTGAGCACATTGTTCAGGCGAGCAATTGTAAGGGCCGGAACCGTGATGCCAATGGTGGTCAACGTCACCGCATTGTTGGCAGTGTTGAGATCAGTCTGGTTGGCCGAAGCGGTAACGCTGCTGATCAATGCGCCCACAGTTTGCGGACGTGTCACCAACGTGATGGAAGCAGAGCCGCCGCTCGGCAGCGTTCCAATCGTCCAGGTCAATGTGTTCTGCACCTTGCTCCAGGTTCCGACGGATGGCGTCGCGGAAACTACCACGAGCCCCGGTGCCATTTGATCCAGAAGCGCAACGTTGATCGCTGCGGCAGGGCCACGATTGGTGACCGTCAACGTAGTGGCGGAATTTGCCCCCACTACCACCGAAGCGGATGGCACCGATGCCGTCACGGCAATATCCGCAATCGATACGCCCGATGCCGGACTTACCGGGTCTGACGTCTGGATGTTCAAACTCCAACCGCCAATGCTGCCGATCTTGCCGGATGTATCGTCCATGACATACAGGGACCACGTTCCATTAGGACTCGTGTCATTAAACACAGACAAGCTCGTGTTCGTGTACGGGAACGGGTCCGTCACCGGTATCGGCTGTGGCGCTGGAGCCGGGAATCTGTCAGATGTATTTAACCCTGGGGCAGCATAGTTGGCAGGCAGGTAGGTCCGGGCCAGCAACTTGCTCAACAGCGGAAGCGTGTTCGTGGCCGTGTCTGAGAACGACATGGTCACGTTCGCAACAGCCTGATTGGTTCCCGCATCCGACATCAACGTGACTCGCTCGCCTGCTGGTCCCACCAAAAGCACATCGACATCGCTGGGCCAGTCGTGAGTGAAATTGGCCAGTGTAACCGTCACGCCCGTAATCGTCCCGCCCATGCTTGCTACATCAACCGTTGATGGATAGGGGTTGGCTGGAGCATCGTCGTTGATGGTAATCCGATTGGTATTGGAGAAGGTCCGAACCGCCTGCCCGCCTATGGTGAAGGGGAACGTCGCGAAGCCATTGGTGACACCGCCATCGGTCAACAGCAGCGTGGCGACGACTCGATCCCCCGAGTTACCCACTGCCCGAAATGAGAATTGCCGTCCGACAGCCGGTCCGTTTGCCAAAAGAACTCCGTAATTCGTTGCAGGGCTTGGCAACGACACTCCATTGCCCGGAAGGAGCGTAGCCAGCAGGTTGGCAGTGTTTCCTGAGCCAACGTTGCGCAACGCAAAGACCATTGCAACCGTTTCGTTCACATCAATTATCCCATTGTTAGTGAGGCTCTCAGAAACAAGGGAGAACCCGGCGGGTATGATGGCACTAATGTCATTGTCCGTGATAGTCACAACCGCATTGCTCAGGCTGCCGAGCGTGGAGCCTCCGGTAGGGTTGAATAGAACGACATTGAACAGCTCGATTGATTCGACGAGCAAATCCTCTATGACAGGAATTTGAATCGTCTTGGCTGTCTCGCCATCTGCAAAGGCAAGAACGTTGTTGGTGCTGACAAAGTCGCTTCCACCAATTGCCGTATTGTCCGTGGTGCGATACTGAACCGTCGCTACACCGGTATTTCCGTTGGTCCGCAAAACGGTAAGGAAAACATTGGTCGCATTTTCGCCGACATTGTAGGAGGGCGCGTTAAACACGAACTGGCCAAAGGCGAAATCGTCTTCAATGATCAGCAACGTCGCCGCTGCGGTGTTTAGCGTGTTTGAACCGCTTGGATTGCTCAGGGTCAGGCCGATCGTTTCATTCAACTCCACGTTTATATCGTTGAGAACACGGACATTGAACTGCTTCAACGTTTCTCCAGGCAGAAAAGTCAAAACGCCATTGGTAGGAATATAATCCGTAAACGGCGCGGCATTTCCTCCGCCGGTGGCGTAATCAACGGTTGCCAGCGTGTTTGTTCCTCCAGTCCGACGAACAAAAATGGTTGCAGACAAACTGGCGACATTCTCGCCCACCGCGAAATCAGCCGAAGTGAAACCAATGCCTCCCTCATCATCCTGGATGAACAACAGTGAGATCGGGTCAGGCCCGTTGGTGGCACCGCCCGTGTAAGTTCCCCCCAGCAAATCCAACCGGAGAAACGTGTCCCCATTGGGCATCGAATTGTCGATGACTGGAACGGTGAACGAGAACCGTGTCTCGCCTTCGGAAAATACCGCAGTGCCGGCGGTCGTTTCATACTCTGAACCAGCCTGTGCCGTACCGTCCGAAGTCTGGTAATTGACACCCACCGGCCCAGTCGTTCCCTCACGGCGCCGGATAGTGATGACCGCATTGGTGACGTTCTCCTGAACCTGAAATGCGGTGCTGACAAATTCAAGAGTCCCAGGTCCAGAAACAGATCCGCCGTGAATTCTCGCGATGCGCTGTCTTGGAATGTCGTCGTAAGTCTGAAATCCGCCGCCGAAGACAATTTTGCGATCCGGCTGGATGGCCAGGGATGAAACAAAACCGTCCGCACCGTTACCGAAGTTGATGGTCGGATCCGTCGTGCCATCCGTGTTCAGCCGAGTGAGCCGACGGCGAGTCACTCCATTGAACGTCTGGAAATCACCGGCCACGATGATCTTGCCATTGATTTGCTGCGCCAGCGCGAACACCGGGCCATCAGCCCCAACCAAAGGAGACGGCATGAAGCTGGCATCCAATGAGCCATCCCCGTTCAATCGAGCCATGCGATTCCGTGGCACGCCGTTCGCAATGGTGAACGAGCCTCCGACCACAATTCGTCCGTCCGCCTGAATGACGATGGCACGCACCGCCCCGTCAAACGCAGCTGCCGGATTGAACGCAGGATCAAGGGAACCGTTGGAGTTCAGCCGGACAATGCGGGTTCGAGTCTGGCCTCCAAACATTGTGAACTCTCCGCCGGCCACAATCTTGCCGTCGTTTTGCAATCCAATTGCATAGACGGTGATGCTGTCTCCGGCACCTCCGGAACCTGGGTTAAAGGTGGCATCCACAATGCCGTTGGTGTTTAGCCGCACCAAGCCTGGCCGGCTGATGCTGTTGAATGTGCTAAAGGCTCCTCCAACGAGAATTTTATCACTGGGCAAAAGAGCCAGCGCATAAACCGGATTATTCGCCCCGGCACCTGGATTAAAGAAGCTGTCCACCGATCCGTCCGAGAGAAGCCGGACCAAGCTCGGACGGTTGGTTCCCTTGTATTGGGTGAAGAATCCGCCTAATAGAATCTTGCTGTCGGGTTGCAGTGCCATCGCGCGAACGGAATTGTTTGGTCCGGCACCAGGGTCGAAACTCGGGTCCAGCGCGCCACCAGGCAGAAGCCGGGCCACGCGAGCGCGCGGAACATTGTTCACTTCTGTGAAATCGCCCACCATCAGGATTCTTCCCTCCGGCTGCAACGCCAGCGAGTAAACCGGCCCATTGACGATGGTGTTGGTGGCGAAGGTCAGATCATTCTGACCTGCGGGAATGGCGAATGATTCGTTGTCGATGATGGTCAGGTTCACCGGATTGGGCGTTCCGAGGATGGCGTTCACCGGGTTGGAAATCGTCAGGATCAGATCCTTGTTCCCATCGGTTTGGGTATCATCCAACACAGTGACTGAGAAGCTCGCGCTGGTCTCACCCGGCAGCAAGGTCAGCGTGGAGGTGGCAGGAACAAAATCCAATCCCGGACTGATTGGATCCACTGCCGTGACGGAGATGTTCACGCTTACCGTTCCAGCAATCCCGCCCTTGCGAACCACAGTCACGGTCGCGGTGCCTCCATTTTCGTCGGCCTGATAGAAGGACTGGTTGAAGGAGAGCGTGCCGTAAGAGTCAGAATCCTCAATCTGCAGCACCGCATTCGTACGGTTGCCCAACAAAGTCGGATTCGGCGCAGTGCCAATGATCGGATTGAACAAACGAATGTTCACGCTTTCAAACCGGGTCAGGTCGCTGTCCACAACACCGTCCGCGTTCAGCGGAACAAATATGTTCTTCGGTCCCTGCTCCAGACTCCCCCAGGACAAGGTTCCAGCCGTGGTGATGTAGTCGGCGGGAGCGGTAGCGGTGCCGTTGGCCGTGGTGTATTGAACGGACACCGAACCGACACTGCCACCGGTGCGCGTCACTTGAATGGTGGCAAACCCGGCATTCTCGTTCGTCGTATAAGTCACTCCCGAAAAATTCAGCCGGCCCGATGTGAAGTCACTGTCGATAATCGTGAGCGTGGTGGTCGCCACTGCGGTTGACAGGCCACCAGGAAGCCTCGCTCCACCAGTCGCGTTCGTCAGGACCAGCTCAAAGTTCTCGTCGAACTCGACGATGCCGTCCGGGAACACTTGAATGTCGATGAATTTGTTCGTCTCACCAGGACCAAAGAAGAGCGTTCTCTTCGGAGAGACCGACGTGTAATCCGAATTAGGAGTCGCAATCGGAGTGTTGGTGCTGTTCCGCGTGAAATAGTCCACGGACACCGTGCCGACCGATCCATTCGTTCGCGTGACGCTCACTCTTATGTTGCGTGCGACTTCGTTGGTTGAAAAATTGATTGCGGCAAAATTGAACACACCGCGGTTCACATCGTCGTCCCCAATGTTCAGAGTTGCTTTATAGCGTCCCAAGGCGCCACCCAGCGGGATGTACTCACCGCCCAGCGTGATGCTCGCATCGGGTCTCAAGAAGCTCATGTCGATGATTTCATCCCCTTCCTGCAGGAGGTCGTTCAAGATCGGCACCCGGAAGAAGACATCCCGCACCTGTCCCACGCTGACCGGGGCATTGGCCGTTCCCAAGGGTGGAAGCGTGTATGCCTCGCGCCAGGTATTGAACAGGTTGGTCGAGACATAATCCACGCCCCCGCTGGCAGTACGCTCAGTGGTGGTCGCCAGTGCGAAAAGGCTGCCGAGCCGGCCGTCCGAACGCTGCAGTTGCACCGAGGCGATGCTCGCGTTCTCGTTCACAAAATACTCGTCCGTGTCGAACTCGGCATTGCCCGGCCCGGGAGTGGCTCCGCCATGCAACCGGGCGATGTTCCACCGGACCTGCTTGTCCGCCCGCGTGAACACCGTCCAGGCGTTGCGCAAGGGGGCGCGAATGGAGGGATTGCCGCCCACGTTGGTGAAAGAACCGCCCACCATGACGTTTCCGTCCGGCTGCAACGCGATGGCCGCGACAAAATTCGGCGGATCGAAGCTGTAGGTCTTGATGAAACCCGCGAACTGATTGTAGCCCGTGTCGAGGAAGCTTGTGTCAAGAGTACCGTCCAGGCGCAGCCGGGCCAGACCCATTCGCCGTGTTCCGTTGTACGAAGTGAACGGACCGCCCACCAAGGCCTTGCCAAAGTTGTCCAAAGTGACGGCCAATATCTGCCCATCAGGGCCAAACCCAGAATCGAATGACGCGTCCAGCGTTCCATCGGGATTAAGCCGTGCAATGTTGATGCGGCGCTTGAGGTTCACCTCCGAGAAGAAGCCGGCGATGACGACGAAGTTGTCCGCCTGCACCGCCAGCGAGTTGACGAACCCATCGACGCCGTTTCCGACATTGAAGGCCGTGTTGAATGTTCCGTCCGGGTTCAAGCTCACCACTCCCTTGCTGAATTCTCCGCTGAAAAAGGTAAAGTCGCCACCGATGATGATGCTCTCCACCCCGGTGCTCAAATCGCGGGAGACCTCAACCGCGTATGCCACACCGTCGGGGCCAGCCCCTGGCTCGTCAAAAAAGCCGGTGTCCATCGAGCCATCCGCGTTTAATCGAGCCACGCCATTCCGAGCGTAGGAGTTGAAATCGGTGAAGCTGCCCACGATCACGATTTTGCCATCAGACTGCAACGTCATGGACCAAATCGGACCATTGGCCCCATCACCTGGAGCGAAAGACGTATCCAACTGTCCGTTCTCCAGCAGCCGGGCAATGCCATTTCTCTGGGAGCCGTTGTAGGATGAAAATCCTCCGGCAATGAGAATTCTGCCGCCGAACAAACTGTTGGTCGGATACAGTGCAACCGAGGTGACAAAGCTGTCCGCGCCCACACCAGGGTCAAAGGTGCGATCAAGAACGCCGTTCGTCCCCATTCGGGCAACGCCGGGTCGCCGCACTGCGTTCACATGGGCAAAATCACCGACCAGAACTGTTTTCCCATCAGGTTGCACGGCCAAACCGCGCACCGTCCCATCCGCACCGGGCAGGAGGTTGTTCGGCGGATCGGAACTGGGCAGACCGGCAACATTCCATTCCCGATCGCCGGCGCCCGCAGGTTCGTCGTTGAAGAGAATGGTGACACCGGCGATGCGTCCGATCGGGTGAACTGGTCGTTCACCCACGATCTGGGTCAGAAAAAGTATGATGTCTTCGTTGAACTCGACTCCGGGATCGTTGGTCAGCACCAACATCACGTTTTTTCGACATTCATTCTCTGCAAATTCTAAAACTACGTTGGTGGCCAGATAATCCGAGATGTTTGTGATCGTCGTCAATGCGGGATCACTGAAGAAGGGATTCGCCCAGACTTCAGTGCCAATCAGTCCGCCTTGCGATGGCGCCTCTGCGAAGTCCGACCCGGCCTGGAGGACAGTGGGAGAAATGATGAACTCACCCCACCCGCCTCCATCGGGATGCTGACGTGTCCGCAATAACACCCTTCCGGCTTCAGCACTTGGATTGAGCACCTGAATATTGAAAATTCGATAACCCCCAAGCTGATTCGCGGTCTGATACTCATCGATACGCCAGTTTCTCCTCTCAAAACTGAAGAAGAGGTTGGTGATACCGCTTACGATGACGCCGCCGCCGCCGCCAATGTTGCCACTGAAAAATGAGCCGCGCGAGACATCGTATACCACTATGCCAGAGTCCGCCCCCAAGCCGAGTTTGGGCCGAATGACTCCCGGACGTTCGACTTCTTCCTCAGGAGCCGGACGTGGATTGCGCAAAGCCAAGCGAACGAATCTTGTCACGTTCTGCGAAAAGAATCCGTTGGGAAATACTTCCACGAAGATGTTCGTGCTCATCTGGTGGTCGTCAAACACCAGCGTCCCGCTGGCCGGGGTGTAATCCAGAAATGGAATGGCCGTGCCTCCCTCCGCCGTTTCGTAATCGATCAGCACGCGTCCGCTGCTACCGTTGGTGCGAACTACCGTCACCAAAACGCCGCGAGCACTTCGTTCGGGAGGGTTGAGAATCACATAGGGAGCGTTGCCACAGGGATAGATAAAGGATTCATACTCCGAGGCCAGGTAAAACAATCCATTATTGAGATAAGAGCTGAAGTTAAATTCGCCCGCCTGACTGGCCTGGATGATCGTCTCGTCATCCTCAATCGTGACCACTGCTTCAGAAATCCGGCCCAACACCGCCAGCCCCACCGGATTCGACAGCGTCAGGTTGAACGATTTGTTGCTGTTCACCAAAGCGTTGTCCAAAATGACGACGATGAAATTCGTCTCGGTCTGGCCTGCGGCGAAAGTGATTGTTCCAGCGCGGGCTAGATAGTCCTCCCCGGCCAGAGCCGTGCCATCACTGGTGGTAAAATCCACCGTCCCAGCGGAACCGCCCAAGTTCAACACGGAAATGGTGGCAAATCCGGGAGTGCTTTCGTTCACGAAGTATTCCGTGGAAGCGAACTCCAGGCGCAAACACGTTTCAACCGGGGTTACTTTGGCCCACCAGGTACCCCAACGATCCACAAAATTGGTGGGAGTGGCCGCGTATTCCTGAATGGTCCACAGGTCAAAGTCATTCGAAGGATCGACCACGGTGGAGCTATAGCTGCCCCAAGTGGTGGCAAAGAAGAAAATGTTGGTGAAGGAAAAGAACGTTTCATACGGCGCCTCGCCGGCCTTGTACACGGTATCCGTCCGAAACGTGTTCAGCGGATCGGAACAGGAGAGGAGCGAATACGCAGCGCTTGGATATTCAAATGGGGAGAAACGCGTGAAGCCAATGAGTGCGTCTTGATTGCGGTTCACCGCGATGCTGGGAAATGCGTACGACACGAGGCCGGAACTGTCTTCAATGCGGCCAAACTGCAGGCTCCCGCCTGCCGGGGACAACTGCCACCATTGCACGGCGCCGTGATTGGGGAAACTGGCTGGAAGAAACACATTGTGCGTACACCAGATAGATCCATTCCTAAACACGACGTTTTGAATGCGGGAATCATTGAGCATGATTCCGAAGAACGAATCCAATTGCTGGCCCAGGCCAAAGGTCGTCAAGTCAGACGAAGCCCACTGATTGCTGGACGCCGTGTAGGCGGTGCCGAGCGTCAACACTTCCGCTCCCAACGGCCCGGTGATGGTGCTCAATCGCAAACGGCTGCTTTCGCCCGTCAGATTGAAGAAGAGGTTGTCCACTTCGACCAGATGCATGATTGGAAGCTCTGGGTCGTAAGTGATGGCCGGCACCATATTGAAGCCGATGGAAGACCCATCGCGCAACAACGTGAACTGTGCCGTGCTATTCGCGTAGAGGTTGGTCTTGTTGAAGGCGTAAATGTTGACCCCGCTGAACCCCACGCCGTTATTGAGGATTGGGAACATGTTCACCGAAACCACAATCCAATCCTTGTTGAAGCCAATGCTCGGGTAGTCAGCCCAATCCACGTCATTGCGATCTGCGTCAACCCGGTAGAGGAACCAATTGCCAGTCGGGTCACTGGTCTGCGAAACAGCCAGCAGAACCGAGGATCGCGTGGTCGAAGCATCTGCCGCCGCAGTAAACATCCAACGATTGGCGTAAGGATCGTAAAGCACCTTGGGAAAGAAGACGGACGGCGCGCCCAGTGTCTGCCAGAACGTATTCAAAGCAACCGTGCTGAGCGTGGTGCCGGCCTTGTCCTGAATGCGGACTTGGGAACTCAGCACCGTCATGATGTGGTTCGGACCGACCGCGCCGTGCGTATCCGGAGTGAAGGTTGACAGGTTGCTTTCCAACGCAAGGAAGTTGGCCGACGGCAGCGGCGAAGGCTGGGCCGGGCCGGCGGCAGCGGTGAAAACGCCTCCCTGCGAGCTGGCGGCGGTGAATGCGCCCCCCGGCACTCCGTTGGTCCGGTAGGAGGCCAAAGGCATTGGCGCACGGTTTGGAGTGGGGGCGGCAGAGGCCACCCCCAGCTTTTCCAATTCCGCGATACCGCGGAAATTCACCACGGTATGGTTGTCAGCCTGTCCTCGCACGCCTTGCACCACTTGTTGAGCGTGGATTGGCGCAGAGAAACTGAGCAACAGAACCCACACGCAAAAAACAAAACCGAGGCCATTTCTAAAGGTTGTCATGCTCACACTTCGTTTCACTTCAATGCCCTTCTGCACCCCTCGTCGAGAAGGGTGGAATGCATCTGTGCGGTTCGCTATCATCATAAATCTGTCCAAGGAGCTGTCTTGTTATGGCCGTCCTCACGGTTTTCCGTCTTGCACTGTGTCAAGGGGCCAACTGACGGAGCCGGAAGAAACGCGTGACGCGCGCCTCTGCGGACGGATCGCTAAACAACCAGAGACTGCTGGTTGCCGCGTTGGTTGCCAACGGAGTCCATAGAATCAAATCAGAGCTGGACTCCAACACAAAGGTCCGTCCGGGCACCAAGGCCAGTCTCAATTGCACCTGGCCGCCTGCGGCGCTGATCTGGCTGATCCCACCCGCTGGCGCCACCGCCGACCCGAGGATCCTTGCCACGCCACGCCGCGAGACTCCGCCGACTTCGGTGAAGTCACCACCGACGACAATGTTGTCGTCTGGCAGCACCACCAGCGAGTAAACGGTGTTATTGGCACCGCGACCGGGGTCGAAGGCATCATCCAGCGAACCATTCGAGTTCAAACGGGCGAAGCGATTGCGGTTCGTGCCGTTGATGCTGGTAAAATCTCCGCCAACGATAATTTTGCCATCGGACTGCAAACCAAGAGCATAAACAATGGCATTCGCACCCGTCCCGACATCGAAACTGCTGTCCAAGGTTCCATCCGTATTCAAGCGAGCCAGGTTCACTCGGGTTGTTCCGCCTGATGTTGTAAAATCACCGCCAACAACCAGTTTGCCGTCTGACTGCTGGGCCAAAGCGAAGACGCTGCCGTTGGTGATGGCCCCCGAGTAGAAAGCCGTGTCCACCAGTCCAGCCTCACTCAAACGGCCCACACGACTGTGCGGCTCGCCGCCAAGGTTAGAGAATGCACCACCCAACACCACACTGCCGTCCGTTTGGACAAGAATGGCGTGAACCGCTCCATCTGCGCCCAGCCCAGGGCTAAACGAGTTGTCCACTGAGCCATTGGCTTGCAAACGGGCGATGCCGCGCGTCGGCAGGCTAAAGGCGCCGCCCAGCAGCACCCGCCCGTTCGGTTGCACCGCCATGACATTCACCGCCGCGTTAAAGCCGGAAGTCCGGTTGAAAGCGGGGTCGGCCACGCCGTTCGTATTCAGCCGGGCCACTCTGCCAAAGTTAACGCCGCCCACGGAGGAGAAGGCACCCGCCAGCATGACATGATTCCCTGGTGTGGCCGCGACAGAAGAGACAAATGCATCCGCACCCGAGCCAGGATTGAACAAGAGATCGATCGCACCGGTCGCTTCGAGACGGGCAATGTAATTGCGGTTAATGTTGTCGAACGCCGTAAAGGCACCACTCACGATTATTTTTCCATCAGACTGAGCCGCCACCGAGCGAACCAACCCGTTGGCGCCGGCACCGGTCTCGAAAGTACGATCCAGGCTGCCAGGCCCAAATTCTTCATCCAGGATGATCACGGTGGCGTTGGTCGAGCCGGCCAGAATGGCGCCTCCCCCGGCATTTGAGAGCTGAACAAAAAGGTTTTCGGCACCTTCCACCAGACTGTCATCCAGAATGCTGATGGTGATGGACCGGCTGGTCTCGCCTTCGGGGAAGGTCAGCGTGCCGGACTGGCTGATGTAATCAATTCCCCCCAGCGCGGTTTCGGCAACCGTCCTGTAATTCACCGTCAACACTCCCGTGGAACCATTGGTGCGAATCACCGAGACCACCACGCTCCCCGCGCTCTCAGCCGCCGAGTAACTCAGCGACGAAAAGGCCAGGCTGCCGGCGCTGAAGTCATTGTCGATGATGGTCACCGTCGCGGAAGCAACATTCAACGCGCCGCCCCCGGTCAGGTTCGACAGGTTCACGCTGAATGTTTCAGCAGATTCAATCAGGGCATCGTCCGTGATGGTAACAGTGAAGGTCTGGAGAATTTGGCCGGGAGCAAAAGTAATTGCTCCACTCCGGGACGTGTAATCCTGCCCTCCAATGGCCGTGCCGCTGCTGGTCGAGTAGTTCACCGTGGAACTGCCATTGGTGGCCCCGGTGCGCAGCACGGAAATCATCACGCTCCCTCCGATATTGTTTTCATTGACCGTGTAGGAGCTGGCGCTCAAACCTGCTCCACTATCATCATTCACAATGGTCAAGGTGGCGGTAGGAACTGCGCCAAGTGTCACACCGGCGGTCTGGTTGGTGAGCAGCAGGCCGACCGTCTCATCCGGCTCGCCAACGAAGTCATTGGCCAGAGGAACGGTGAACGTCTGTTTCGTTTCGCCTTCAAGAAACGTCAATGTGGCGGTGACATCCGTATAATCCAGGCCAGGCGTGGCCGTGCCAGCCACAGTCAGATAATCCACCGTCACATCTTCCACCGTGCCACCTCGCCGCCGCACGACTATCGTCGCCCCGCCTGAATTCTCCGTGGCGCTGTAATAGGGAGCGCCAAATTCCAGGCTCCCAGGACCCGCGATCGAACCGCCGTGGATGCGGGCCAGAAAAAGGCGCGCATTGCCATCATACTCGGTGAACCGGCCGCCAATCACAACTCTACGATCCGTCTGAATGACCGCCGCATTGATGGAATCATTGGCACCCTCGCCAAAATTGATGGTCGGGTCCGTCTTTCCGTTGCGGTGCAGGCGGGTGATATGATTCCGGCTCACCCCATTGAACTGGGTAAAATTGCCAACCGCGATGATCCTTCCATCAAACTGAAGCTGGATGGCCGATACATCGCCATTGCCACCCACGGCCGCCGCCAGAAAAACTGTATCCAGTCCGCCACCAGAATCCAGCCTGGCCAAGTGCCCGCGATCCGTTCCGTTCACACTGGTAAATGATCCACCGATGAGAATTTTCCCATCGGCTTGGAGCGCAATCGCCCGAACCGGCGCGTTCGGCCCGCTGCCGGCATCAAAGGTCGTATCCACCGATCCATCCAAGTTCAAACGCACCAGGCGTGGACTGATGATTCCGTTGAACGTGGTGAAATCACCACCAACGAGAATCTTGCCGTCGGGCTGGACCGCCACCGCAAAGACCGCACCATCCGCGCCCGCGCCTGGATTGAACCCGGCGCTGACCGAGCCGTTGGATTCAAGCAGGGCCACCCCGGCCCTAGAAATGCCGTTGACGGTTGCGAACGAACCGCCCATGACGATCCGTCCGTCAAGATGGATCGCTAGTGCAAAAACCGGATTATCTGCGCCCGCGCCCGGATTGAAGAGGCCGTCCACGGACCCATCGGCCAGAAGCCGGGCGATGTGGTTGCGGTTGGTCGCATGCACCTGGTCAAAGAACCCGCCAATGACCACGCGCCCGTCTGGTTGCAGGGCCAGCGCGCGAACGGTGCCATTCGGACCACCCAAAGCATTGAAACTTGAATCCAGCGTGCCGTCCGGGTTCAAACGTCCGATGCGGTTGCGAAAGATCCGGTTCAGCGTCCGAAATTCCCCTGCTACGAACAGCGTGCCATCCGGTTGCAGCGCCAGCGCGTGGATGGCGTTGGTGCCCCCAGCCAGCGGACTGAACGACGTATCGAGCGAGCCTGCCGGGTCGCCGACCGACTCATCGTCCATGATGCGCAAGGTGGCGCTTGGAAGTAAGCCGGCCGACGATGAAGGACTAAAGTTCCCGAGCGTAAGAGTGGCCTCCCTTTCGCCGTCCGTCAGCCCGTTATTGACGACCTCCACCTCGAAACTGGCCGCCATCACCCCGGGTCCAAAAGTCAACGTGCCGCTGGTGGCGATGAAATCCGTCGGTGAACTGGCCGTCCCATTAACGATCGAATAGTCAGCCGTGACCGTCCCGCCCACTCCGCCGCTGCGGGTCACGATGATGGTGATATTGGTCCCTCGCTCGTCGGCATCAAAGATGGCCTGGCTGAAGGAGACTGTGCCGGGGAAATCGTCATCCACCACCGTCAAGGTGGCGTTACTCACGCCACCAATCGCATTGGACGGAAACGCATTCAAGATTCTCAGGCTGATGCTTTGGTTGCCTTCCACCTCCAAATCGTCAAGCAATGTCACGAGAAAGGTCTTCGGAGCGACGTCGCCATCCACCCATGTGAGGGTGTTGGTAGTCGCGATGAAATCAAGCCCGCCTTGAGCCGTGCCTCCCGTTGCGGCGACAGTCACCGAGAGCTGGCCGATGCTGCCGCCCCGGCGCACCAGGAGGACTTCCGCCATGCTGATCGACTCGCTGACGTCAAAGTTGGTGGAGGCGAAACTGGCGCGCCCGGACAAAAGGTCGTTGTCGATGATGGTCACCGTGGCTGCAATCGTGGGATTAGGGAAACCTCCGTAGATGGTTGCTCCACCGGTCGCGTTGGTGAGCGTCACGGTAAATGTTTCATCCGGCTCAACGATGAAGTCGTCCGAGAGCGGGATGCTCAGGGTCTGGCTGGTGACGCCCTGACCAAACGTCAGCGTGCCCAGCCCCACGCCGGTAAAATCTTGTCCAGCCAATGCAGTGCCGTCTCTCGTAAAGTATCGCACGCTGACCGGACCGGTGCTGCCATTGGTCCGCACGACGGTCAGCCGCAAAAACCCGGAGTTCTCGTTGGTGTAGTAAACCGGATTGCTGAAAGCGAATGTCCCGCGATTGAAATCATTGTCCACGACGGTCGCATTCGCTTCGGAACGGCCCAGAGCGGTGCCCAATTGGATGGCTTCCCCGCCGAGAAACAAGGTGCCCGCCGGCCTGGAAAGGTTCAACCGGAAGGTTTCGTTGCCATCTATAAGGCTGTCTTCGAGAATGGGGACCACCAAGAAATTCTCGCGGTTGTTCCCGATGCTTCTGGGCGAGGTCACGTAGTAGGGTGAAGCCCAACTCACTGGCACCTGTGTAGCGGCAAAATCCAGTCCTCCGATTGCGAGGTTGTCCGTGGTCAAAGCTTCAGCGGAAGCCCGGCCTAGCTGGCCGTCGCTTCGCCGTAACCCGGCGACAAGCTGCCCGGCCCCCTCATCCACGGGGTTTTCTTCAAAGACAAACCCGATGTTGCCGGGGCCGGGAGTGCGCCCGCCGATCAGACGCGCCAGATTGAGGCGCGGCCGCTTTTGCTGCCGCGTCCAGGCCCGTTCAAAGGGTTTATAGATGTTGATGTCGTTATCCCGGATTTCAGCGGCCCAGTTGCCACCAACCGTGCTGAAGGAACCGCCGATCAGCACAGCCCCATCGCTTTGGACCGCCACCGCATTGACGTAGTTGGGCGGCTCAAAATAAAACGCGCTGACCAGTCCGGCGAATTGGTTGTAGGCGGTATCGAGAAAGCCCGTGTCCACCGTGCCATTGGCAAACAGGCGCGTCAGACCCAGCCGCCGCGTTCCGTTGAAGACCGTGAAGACACCCCCGACCATTATTTTGCCATCGGCCTGGGGAGTAATGGCGTATACGGCGTCATTTGCGCCGGAGCCAGGGTCAAACGAGGAATCGAGCGATCCGTCCGCCAAAAACCGGGCGATATTGTTGCGCTCGTTGAAATCGACGGATGCAAAATAACCACCGATCAGCACGCTGCCATCGGATTGCGCCGCCACAGTATATGCAGGTCCGTCAGGTCCGCCGCCCGGATCGAAATTCGTGTCCAGTGACCCATCATCGTTCAATCGGGCGACGTTCCCGCGGTAGGTGCCGTTGTAGTCGAGAAACTCGCCAGCGATGTAAATCTTGCGATCGCCCGTTTCCAGCACTGATACAGACCAGACTGAACCGTCAGCGCCGGATCCCGGATTGAAGGTCGCGTCCAAACTGCCGTTGGCATTGAGCCGGGCGATCCCTTTCCGTCCCACGTTTCCAAATGCCGTAAAATCCCCCGCGATGAGCGCCTTTCCGTCGCTTTGAATCGCCACTGAACGGACCACTCCATTGGCACCCGCGCCAGGGTTGAAAGTTCCGTCCAACTCCCCGTTTGGATTTAGACGGGCGACCCCGTTTCGCTGGATGTTGTTAAAAGAAGTGAAACCGCCTCCCACAACAATTTTCCCATTGTTGGGCGAACCGCTCGCGGGGTATATGGCCAATGCTGCGATATAGTTGTCCGCACCGGTCCCGGGATTGAAGGTATCATCGTGGGATCCATCCAGATTGGCGCGCGCGATCCCGTTCCTGGAAAACGAATTGTAGGCCGTGAAATCGCCGACCAGCACTGTCTTGTCATCCGCCTGCAACGTCAGAGCCCGGACTGTGCCGTTGGCACCGGGAGCCGCATTGAAGCGCGGGTTAGTTGTCCTGACCAAATCCGCGTTCCATTCACGATCCAAGGCCCCCGCCGGTTGATCTTCGAAAAGAATCGTCACGTTGGCAGTTGAATTTGCTCCGAGAGGCGGCTCGTTGTCGCCCAATGAATTCAAGCGCACCCGGATGTCCTCGTTGAATTCGACCTCGTTATCGTTGGTGACGGTGAGTGTAACGGACTGGCGACTCTGTCCGGCGGCAAAGGTGAGCGTCACCGTTTGGCTGATGTAATCAAGGGAGTTGGTTATCCGCCGGATCTGTCCTAAATCATCAGTGGACAGAGTTCCGGGATAATCCCGAGGCGCATCAGCCAAAGCGTAGTCGGAGCCGGCCATAAGCGGTAGAAAGGCGTTAACCCATCCATTGAACCGTGTCACCTCCAACTCGACTCTGCCACCAGTGGCACTGGGATGAATCACATCGATCACCACCGTACTGGTCAATTCCGTCGGATCTTCGGCGGGCGCCTCATCCACCATGTAACTGAACCGTTCAATACTAAAATTGGTGCCATTGTTCGGTCCGGTGCTTACTTCGAGGATGTTCAACGTAGCCTCGTCCAGCCCAAGTGTCGGCTGAATCAATCCAGGGTTATAACTGTCTTCTTCGCTGTCAGCTTGGGCGCTCGTCAACCGCAGCAAGAGAGTCTTGTCCAAATCGTTGGTTTCGTTGTTACGAACCGCGACTATGAAGCGTTGGCTGGTCTGTAGATGGTCAAACACCACGGCGCCGCTCTCGGCCACGTAGTCTTCGGGCAAGGCGGTCAATGCATCAGGATCGGGTGGATCTACCGTAGTCCAATTGACGACCACGCGTCCATCGACCCCTCCGGTCCGATGGACTGTGATGACCGCGCCCCTAGGCGCACGAGTTCCCAGTTTCTCCGTTACAATTGCCCGTTCTGTCTCCAGATCGGTCGCAAAATACGAATCTGATGTGAAACTAAACACCCCGGCGTTGGCGACCGTAGGAGCCCCTCCCGCCGCTTGGAACAGTGTGTTGGCAGTCGCGAGCGGAGCGTTAGTCGCCAGGGTGCGGCCGCGATTGGCAGCCTGCCGGTGGAGTGCCTGCGCTTTGGCGCAGACCATTCCCAGCCCCAACACCGTCGCGCAGAAAAGGCCGACCAAAATTAGGCGGCGAGGCAGCCGTTCGGTCACACTTCCTGTCTTTCGCCGCAAATTGTTCATCATATAAGTTTCCAAGATTCGTACCGTGCTTCGCAGTCCAAACCGGATCGTCCCTGGCTGCATTGGCGGTGCCGAGAGTCAAAGGTTCGGATCAGAATTCAATTCAAAAGAGGCCGGGATCAACACGCAAACGATAGACCCGGTTTTCACCGTCTCGATTGACCGGGTCAGAAATCGACACCGGCCAAGTGTAGGGGCCCATGTGAAAATTAGTAAGGATTTGCCAGTTGGTCGCAGCGGCTGCAGTTGTCTTGAATTCCAGATAATTGCTGGAATAGGCAAGCGCATTCCAAGTCAGATTCACCCTCAATTCTGGATCACTCGCCAAGGTGACACTCAACACTGCACTTTCCGCAACATAGACCGGAGTGGGGTCATCCCAGTTCACGATGCCATCACCATCGGAGTCCAGATCCTTGCTTCGGGTCAACGCCACATTGAAAATGTAATTGCTTCCGGATGGATACGTAATGTTCGTTGAACTCAGCGGTCCGGTGAAACTCGACACCCAGCGAAGTCGCCCATTCGCCGCCCCATCGATCCGGCTGACCGGCACGTTTGCATTGGCGAAATAGATGGTCATGTTTGGCGCGATGGATAGGAACCGGGAGTCCGCTGTGCTGATGTTCGTCGCGTAATTGTCCAGTTCAAGGAAATCGACATACAAGGCGTTCGACGTTCCAGCACCTGTGAAACGGAACAGGCTACGGTCACCGCCGTCTAGGATGAGTTTGCCCAAGGCCAGATTGTTGGTAAATCCAGCGGGCACAATGCCCCTGTCTTCACCGGCCCACACATGATCCACCAACGCGAATCTTGGCGCAGTGGAGCGCAAATAGGTGCCAAACAGGTCGCTCGTCACCGGAAGGCGCGTGAACTGGAAGCCCTTTGAAACACTCCATAAATTCGTCGCTTCCACCCCGAAATCTTTAAGGCTGTTCGTAACGTTTACGATGAGCGTGCCAGCGCTGATAATGGAGTTGGACACCGCCAATTCCCGGGCATTGATGATGACATTGGCAATGCCCTGGATGCTGGGTGCGGCCTGGATGACCGTAGTGTTGGTAAAGACGTTCGTTTGCAGTGTTCCGAGGATCGTGAAAGTGAAATTCGTGGAAAGGGAGTTTGAAGTGATCAGCGGGTTGCCGATCAGCGAGGTGTTGACTGCGTCGAGACTGAAGGTGCCGCCGTTCGCAATAATCAGTCCGGTGTTCTCAAAGTTGCGGGTCCGAATCTCGTGCGTGGCGGCGGTGTTCGTACCGTGGTTCACGTAGTTCGAGTAACTCAACGCGCGATCCGTCCCGAAAAATTCCGATCCCGTGATGCTGATCACCCCGTCGTTGGTGAAATTACGGACGTTGATGAGGTTACTGGCACCAATGCTAGAACCATATGGAAGCGTCAGCCCGCCGGCAAGGTGGAAGGAGTTTGCCTCTACTGCAAAGGATTTGCCTATGTTCAGCGTGTCGTTGACGACCACATTGGTGGCACGCGCGGCGAACTCATTTACCGTGACGGGAACCTGCGAACGCAACTGGCTCTCGACGATGAGCACATGGAACAATACGGTGTTGGTGGTGACGTTGGTACCAGAGGTGACCGGCTCGAAATTCTGCCATTTCGCGGACCACCCGCGGACAGCGCCGCTCAAGCGCCGCACGGTCAGGGGGGCCAGATTCGAGATGACAAAGGTAGGCTGCGTGGAACGAGCGTCGAAGTTAACAAGCGGGGCATCGACTTGTGCCAGATAGTTGCTGACCAAATTGGACGTCTTGATGATGACGGCGGACTCGGCACGAATGCGGGTCTGATCGAGGTTCACCTCATTTCCGATGATTTCGACCCGGCCGGGAGCATTGGTCACGTTGTAAGGAACGGCCCCGCTTGGGCTGCTGGAAAGAAGATCCACTCGCGCGGCATAGGCGGCATAACGATTGGTGACCGATGTATCACTGAAGTTTTGATTGAAGAGCAGATCAGTGCTGTAAACGGCATTTCCTCCGGATCCCATATAATACTCGTATGGAATGGAGCGTGTGACCTCGAAGGTGTTCGGCCGACGAGTGCCGACTGATGCGTTTCGGGCAAGGAAATAATTAGTGGTCGCCGCCAACCCGTCGGAAAGAAAGACTGAGTTGGTCACTTCAGACTGTATAGCTAGGTCAAACTCCAAGGAATGAAAAGCCACTACCGCCAAAGCCGGCTCCTCAAATTGAGGAAAAAAGCGCACGTCAGTAGTCAAATTTGGATCGCCCGTATTGGTCGGGTAAAATACGACCTGAACTACTCGGCTTGTCGAGCTCAGCGTGTTCGTGTAGGCCACAGCGTCGTAGCTAGCAAAATTTGTGTTGAAAAAGAAGTTGGTTCCTGAAGAAAAACTCCCAGGCACAATAGTGGTGTTGGTGAAAAAGAAACCGGTGAACGAAGAAGGCACCACTGTCTCGTGAGGGGTGGAGGACGGGAACGGCAGGTTGAAGTTTGGAGAGAAACCCGAACCGTTGACCGGCATGCGTCGGCTGCGATTATTAACCAAGGCATCGCCGTTGCCAGCACCCCAATAGAGATCGGTCACCCCAACGTCGTTGACGTAATTTGAGGAGAAGAGAAGAAACCCGCCTCCAAAAAATTGAAGGGGCAGCACCGAACTGCCAGTGCGCAGCGCGATACGAGACACGTCAATGTTCTTGCCTTCGAGCCGGATCAATCCGTGTGTGCCCGAAAAGAGAGGTCCCGTGGAGATGATATTTGTTGCCGCAACCTGAAGGATGCTCGCCCTGGAGTCGCTGACCAGCAGCCCTGAAAACAAACTGGTGTGATCAGTGTAATTGGTTTCCTGATTGACCCATGTGTCCATCCAGAACCGCTTGCCGTTGGCGTTCCGCTGATAGCGCACTCCTGGATCAAAGTACATGCCGCTCGTATTCGTGAAGAACAACGTGTTCTGCGACTCGTACGGCAGGGTGGTGGCGATGTTAAACAACGCCGTGTTCACCCAAGCGCGCGCATCTATGACCGGCACCGGCACTCCGAGCGTGGGTGCTGTCAGCGGCGTGTTGTTGAGGTAAAGCGGAAGGGTGGCCGTGTTTCCTCCCAGCGTGGCCAGGAGGCCGAGAACCACTGAACACAGAGTTCGTTTCATTGATGAATTGGGCTGAATGAATTCCATGGCCTAGTTCCGATTGCGTCTCAGCACCACGTCTTGCAGATACTCAAGAGTAAGCCCCGAGTTGACCGGATAAATTACTGGAGGGCGTGAAGTCCCATCGAAGGAACCCCAAAGCGGCGCCTTGAACTCCGGCGTTTCCCCTTCCCCCTCAGCCAAGTTGAGCCAGAACGGCAGCATGTTGGAGAAGGAAAGGACTACTGGTGGATTGATTGTACCCGGACCACCCAAGCCAACTGCCCCCGTATAGGAATTAAGCGCGGCGTTGTTGGTCCAGTTGCTGGTGTCGGTGCGCGTGGATCGAACTGGAACTTCGTCGATGGTTCCCAAATTCCTGACATCAAAAATGATGTCGGGCCGTAAAATTAAGCGTTCAACGGTCTGTTTCACGATCCGACCATTTGTTGGATTGATGAAGCGATCCGTGTACGGTTTCAGCGTAGTGGGAGTAAAATTCGTTCCGAAGACATGCACTCGTTTGAACTCTATCTTATCCACTCCAGGACGGTATGCGGTGCGCACAATGTTCTGAAAATTGGTGGTGATCGTCAGGATATTTGATGTGCCGACGACATTAGTTCCAAACGCGTTTGTATTGATATAAGGAGCCCAAGGTGAACCACCACGCCCGCTGCCGCTTCTTGGCAGGACGGTCGGAAGGAGCGTATCGAAGACCATGTGGGTGGGGCTGAGAAGAAACCGGAGTCCACCGACATCATCACGGGTCAGACCGCTGTAATATTGACCGGCTCCCAGACCAGCTCCGAAAAAGAAGGTCGCGGAGTCGCTGGGTTCTGACCCTAACTGTTCATCACTGCTGCTAAGTCCTCCCGCCACCGAACTGTAAGGCTGATAGAAAGGGTCGAGCCGGTACCATTCCACCGCGCTGGCCCATTCCTCTCCCACAGGTCCTATAGCATCTTTGATGACGTAGTTGTACCGAAGTCCGTTCACAAACGCCGTAGGTTCAGTGGTGACTGGATCGTAGTTGAGTTGAATCATCGTGTAATTCGTCTGGTCTTGATCTTGAAACCGTCCGCGGAGACCCCAGACGAATCGCTCAGGATTGGCCAAGCCCAACTGCTCCAACAAAGCGGCGAGAGTATAGGATTTCAAATCCAGAAGACCCAGTTCAACCGCTGATCCATTTTCACTCTTGGTGTCGAGGGGGTATTCGGTCAACGTGTCGCTCATTTGCGAGGCGGGAGGGAGATCGTTCAAGATGCGAAACGCTTCTTCAACGGCTGCGACTCCGTTGGTGCCAAAATAATTTAAGAACGTGGAATCGAAGGCATAAGTAATCACCGGCACATTCCAGCGATAGGCTTCCGTCTTAAACATCGGCCCACCGATGTCGAAATCCAACTGGTAGCCCAACCCTTGAGGCTGGCCGTTTTGCGTCTGGTTGCCATAACCCGGCCCCTGCCATGGATCGTTCGCATCAAGTTTAAACGGTCCTATCAATGAGAACGCACCAGCTCCGCTGATGGATACCAGCAACAGCGCAAGCCATAGCGTTCCTTTGGTCAGTCGTGTCATAGAAAATAGTTTAGTCGCTAAAAATTACGGGTTGGATGTTCCCGGCTCGCCAGGCCCAATAGATAGCTGGCTTCCGAACAAGTCCATGCCTCTCCAATCACCAGCCGTTCCTCCGACAAAGGCTGACCAGACAACAAGTGCGCGGCCCTGGGCGTCGGCGGACACAGCAGGGTGAAGCTGACGACCAATAGTGGTTGTATTCACACGAAACTCCTCACCAGAAAGCACTCCGGAATTCAGTACACGCCCGTAAACACCCTCGCCTGATCCATCCTGGCCGGTGCTGGTCCAGACCACCAACTGGCTTTCAACGAACGAAGCAACTCTCGGAGCGAACTGATCTCCCATGGTGAAAGCATTGACACGAAAAGCCGGCCCAGAGGCCGAAGCATCAGCACCGAACACACGACCGTAAACATCCCAACGGCGGGATGCTTCACCTTCCTGCTGACTCCAGAACACGCTGAAGCCGCCACCTGCCAACCCTGAAACCACTGGATTCGCCTGCATCAAATCGTCCCCCATCGCCACTGGAAACTCATCAGTCACAGGATCACCCAACGGATTGAAAAGACGACCGATCAGATCGATTCGGAAGTTGGCCTTCCAGTCGGTGCTCACAGGAAATTCGCAAACCCATGTCACCACAATGTTGCCGTTCGGCAGCACGGTTAAACTAGGAGTGCGCTGGTTGTTGTCCGTGTATTGATTCACCAGTGTCTCCGACCCGACTTTCTTGCCAGCACTGTCCAGCCTCTGAATAAAGATGTCTTGTTTCCAATCCCCGCTATAACGCACCGGAGTCAGCACATCATTCGTCGTGAATTTACTGCCCGTCCACTTCACATCCCGAACCAGTTGCCACGTGTTCGTCTCAGACTTGCGCATCGCGTGATAAGCCAGCGCTGCGCCGCCATCGGGGAGAGCGGCCATAACCACATTGCCAGCCTGTTCACGGACATTTTGGATGGCGTCCTTGAACTTGTAGGTGCGGAGTTTTCCAGAATTCCGGGAATAACCAAACCAGCGAGCGGTCTGCTTAACGATGGCTTGCAATGTCGGCGCATTGATCAAAAGATCACTCGTCAGAAATTTTCCGCTGGAATCAACAGTTCGTGAATAAATGCCCGCTTTAGCCCCCTGCCGGATTTCCCAGGCGAACAAGGTGTTTCCATTGCTGAGCGTCAACACCTGCGGCTTTTCATTTTTGCCGAGGGAAAGCTGGTTCACGCGAAACGATTCCCCGTGAGCCTGAAGATCCGAATCAAGGGCAACAGCGGTGATGCCCCGGCCATCACGGCCACTGGCAGTTCTGTTGTCCTCAAAAACGAGATAGCCGCCGAAAGGATGAATGCTGAGTGCGGGGAAGTCCTGCTCTCCAAGAACGTTACCGATCACCGCCTCCTCTGCCGTGACCACTGGAGTTGTCATGGCATTCAGGGTCAAGAGAGCTGCGAGAATCAAACGGCATTTTGCCGATGCAGGAGCACAATACGCCTGTGCTCTCAGCGTGCTGAGCGTAGGTAACATAAGTTCGATCACATGTAGCAGTGGGTTGTGCCTTTGTCCACGACTTCCATTTTTAGACTCGGCAAGCTGGCCTTGAACGACAACCGGCACGTTGTTTCCACAGGTTTTCTGCATGCTGGGAAAAATTTGTTTCAATGACATTCTCACAGCAAGGCTCCTTGGGTCATCGATGCACCATCAAGTTGGGCGAGCATGGTTTTGAAACCCCATTCGGCATAGTGAACCCGGAGGCGCTCTGAGTTCGGCGGACGAATCTCCACATCATCCAAGTCCACCGGCAGTTCAGCGGGTTTGAGCCGAATCAACCGCTGGTTCCTCAAGACGACTTCCTTGCATGCAGTCAAATTCTCGCGCAACCGCTCTGATTTAACTTCCTCCAGTCGCGGATAGATTGCGTCCGCTGTTCCAAATTGTTTCAGAAGATCGGTTGCCGTCTTTGGCCCGACTCCAGGCACGCCGGGGATGTTGTCCACGCTGTCGCCGATGAGCGACAACCAGTCAACAATCTGCTCCGGCACCACGCCTGATTTCGCGACAACGTCATCGGTGGTCCAGACCTTTTCGGATTTATCATTCGGATTCGCCAGACCGACGTGCGGCGAGACGAGCTGCATGAAATCCTTGTCCGAACTGGCAACGACTGCTGGCATTGACTCGGAAGCCTTGGCCGCAAATGCCGCGATCCAATCATCCGCCTCCACGCCTTCCCGGCAAACGGATATAATCCCCGCCGCCGAAAGATATTCGTTGATTTGATGGATCTGCTGCCCCAGCGAGTCCGGCATGGGCGGACGTTGCGCCTTGTATCCGGGATGTTCCATCGTTCGCTCAGAAGACAGGCCTCCATCCCACACGACAACCGCGTGGGAGGGTGCAAGCTGAAGCTGGAGTTTGCCTAGCATTTTGATGAACCCGTAAATCGCATTGGTGGGCACGCCCGCCGGCGAAGACAACTCGCGTATTGCGTAAAACGCACGATAGGCGTAAGCGTGTCCATCTACAATTAGCAACCGGTTGGGTTTGGCCGTCGGCATCGAAACTTTGACGTGCCAGGTTCCCGGAGTAACGGTCCCTTTCCGCTACCTTTCTCCATCACCCGCACTAGTGGATTAGTTACTGGGTGATGGGCTTGGATTGCGATGGTATTTCAGTCGGTATAAACGGCAAATTATCTTCGGAATGAACCCGATTGCCGGCCGGATCAATGATGGTCGGCGTGACAAAAATCACCAGGCTTGTCTTCTTTGCCTGAGTGGATTCGCTGCGGAACAAACGCCCCACCATCGGCAGGTCACCCAGGAACGGCACCTTGTCTTTGATCTTGGTCGTTTCATCCAGCAACAAACCGCCGAGGACAACCGTCTGACCGTCCCAGACAATCGCGCTGGTCACCACTTGGCGCAGACGGAAGATGGGCAAAGGAGTGATTTGCGAAAGAGGATTGCCAGCGTCACCGCTGCCGCCAACCGATTGTGCCTGCGCTTGGAAAAGCCGGGCGTTTTCGATGTCGTAGCCTTCAAAATCCTTGATCGTCGGAATGATGGTCATCTGAATCGTGTAACCATCCGCAGAGACGTAAGGAACCACGTCCAGCACCGGACCTAGTTCAAACGGCTCCGCCAACGGCTGAACCGTGGAGCCTACGCCGCCTCCGCCAGTTGTTCCTCCGGTCACACCGGCATTGCCACCGCCGCCGGATGTCTGGCTGAGATCCAGTTCCGTCACAATGTAACGAACGCGCACCGCTTTAATCTGTGCCTGACGGGCACTAAGCGTGGTGACTTTTGGAGCGGCCATCACGTTCACGCCTTGACGTTGCTCGAGCGCGCGAATCACGACACGGAACTGAGGGTCAGTGAGAATGCCTGTCAAGGTACCCAACGCGGGAGCACTGTTGCGCAGACCAGAGGTCAATGAACCATCAGTCGCTGAAGCGGGAATAGGAGTCGCCGGTGTAGGAAAGGCACCGAGAGGATTCGCCTCCGAAGGCGCTCCGACAAAGGTAGGAGCTGAGCCACCCTGCGCCCCGATGGAACCGCTTCGCATGAGAGAATTTCCAAGAAACCAGTCAAAGCCCAGCGCCTTGGTGTCCTGCTGGGTGATTTCCGCAAACTTCGCTTCAATCGTCACCTGAGGAGGAGCCATGTTCAGCACCTGCACCGCCTGCTCAATGATATCCAAGTCTTGCAAGGTCGCCCGAACCATCAACTGGCCAAGACGATCATTGAAAACAAGCTGCTTTCCAGGGGTGTTGAAATCAACACCTGCGGTGGTGAAGAACTGCCGCGCCACCAACTGCATCTGCTCGGAAGAAGTGACCGTCGTTACAAAATTCACACCTGGTCCACCTAGATTAGGCACCCCCGGTTGACCGGGTTGACGCGCCTGTTGAGGCTGGGCAGCCTGGCCACCTGCACCTTGAGCTTGAGCGGCAAGACTCACGCCGACATACGCCGCACCGCCCTCGCTTTGGCCACTCTGGCCACCGCCCTGACCACCACCCCCACCGCCT
>Ga0163153_10001972_pt1 | contig 31257 bp, 26 predicted proteins | sample OliLakLV19MP6IB1_FD_148629 | JGI IMG/M metagenome (GOLD analysis project Ga0163153, IMG submission 148629) | Freshwater microbial mat bacterial communities from Lake Vanda, McMurdo Dry Valleys, Antarctica - Oligotrophic Lake LV.19.MP6.IB-1 | ecosystem: Environmental > Aquatic > Freshwater >...
CTCGTTTTGGCAGTCACCCATGGGGCTCCCCTGTCACGATGGCATGTTGAGCGTACAAACCGCTGTTTTTACAAGGTGTGGCGCAAATCGCGTGCCATTGTGCGGGAAGTCATCTGGGAAATCCGGGATAATGGCATGTTCCACTCGACAAACGGCTGCGAAAGTTGGGAGGAAATCACCGGCGTCGAGCCAGCCGTGTTTGGCTTTGCGGTGGCCGTGCATCCGCGTGATCCACTGACGGCTTGGTTCGTCCCAGCGACGAAGGACGAATTTCGCATTCCGAAGGATGCGAAGTTTGTTGTCACCAAGACGACCGACGGGGCCAAATCTTTCCGCCAAATTTCCGCGGGACTGCCGGCTGAAAAGGCCTACGACATCGTGTTTCGTCACGCGCTCGATGTCGACGAAACAGGAGAGCGGTTGGTAATGGGTTCCACGACGGGTAATCTGTGGATTTCAGAAGATGGTGGTGAATCGTGGCAGAATGTGTCGAGCAATTTGCCACCGGTGTATGCCGTGCGGTTTGTCAGCGGGTAAGATGAAGACCGCTAAGCCGCCAGCGGCTAGGTGAAACTTTTTATCGTGTCGATATATGACATATACATGCGAACGATCATCACCACGATAAACGACGCAACTAGCAGCCAAATCAGGTAACCGGCGAATTGGGCTATGACTGACAGAGCCGTGCCTGACTTTTCTTCGTAGTTGACCGCCTCGCGTTGCATCGTCTCCACCAACTGGCCGCTTTCTTCGCCTACGGCAATGCTGTTGAGCAGGTCGCTGGGAAACACCCCCGTAGCCGCGAGCGACTGCGTAACGCTTTGACCTCGTTCGATACGCTGCGCAATGTCCGCGCCATGTCGCGCGAAATAGTCGTTCCCCGTCGCATTGAGCGCGAGCACCAACGCCTTGCGAATATCCATTGGCGTATCGAGCACCAATTGCAAGGCCCAGGTGAATTTAGCCAAGGCGAGAGTTTTGAAGGCCCCTCCCAGAATAGGAATCCTTACAAGTGACTGCTGTATCCTGCGAGTCCAAGCCAGGCTGCGGCGTAATGATTCATACAGAAAGAAGCAGGCAATCCCAATGATTATTAAGATATTGCAGTAGATAATCAGCCCCGGCGTGCCAATCAGTCCCCAACCGAGCGTGTCGACTTGTACTCCGGCGGAGGTCTTGTTCGCCGGCAGCATGCCCAAAATCCAAATCAGTACACCAATCACAATCAGCGCCATTCCCAATTGCATAATGGGCCACGCGAGTCGCTGCATGAAAGCGCGCCGAGAAGCGAGGACGCGGTCGTAGTGCCGAGCGAGCCGTTTGTAGATTTCCCCCAGCCGTCCGCTGATCTCGCCGACTTCGATCATTTGCCGAAACAGCGGCGGATAAAACTCGCCCGTGTTGCGCAGCGCATCGGTAATGGAGTTCCCAGCGGCCAGCGAATCGCGAATCGTCGCGGCGACGGCCCGTTCGGAACGTGAACCGCGTTCGGCTTCGTCGGTCCAAATCTTGCGATCTTGAATCCCGGCATTAGTGGCCATCGCCAAGCGATGACAAAACTGCGCGAGCGGCTTGAGGCGAATTTGAGGGGAAAACAACATTGACGATGCGGACTGTAAAATTGCAGATGTAATAGGAGATGCCGACTAGGGCCGCTTTTGTCTATTACTATTCTACAACTAGCACTCTCCAATGTCTTCGTTCCATAACTCCGGATGAGCCGCGATAAACTGCCGCATTAATTCAATGCATTCCGCGTTATCGACGATGGTCAGCTCCACGCCCCGCGAGCGAACGTAATCTTCGGGGCCTTGAAACGTGCGGTTTTCGCCGATCACGACCCGCGGAATGTTGTAAAGCAAGGCCGTACCGCTGCACATGTCGCAAGGGGACAACGTGGAATAAAGTGTCGCCCGGCGATAATCCCGCGGCTTGAGCCGTCCCGCGTTTTCAAGGCAGTCCATCTCGGCATGGAGAATCGCACTCCCCTTTTGCACCCGGCGATTGTGTCCGCGACCGACGATCTGGCCGTCAATCACCAACACCGAACCGATGGGAATGCCACCTTCGGCCAATCCCGCGCGGGCTTCTTCGATGGCTGCTTGGAGAAAAGGATCACTCATGTTTTTTCCCGCGAATGACGCGAATGGGGCGAATAATACAAAAAGCATTGTTAAGGTAAGACCATCTTTCCCACATAAACAATTTCTTCCATTCGCGAATATTCGCGTCATTCGCGGGCAACTTTTTTTATTTCATCAACGGCGTAAACTCAAACTTCCCACCATCGAACAAGCCGAGGTCACTCAATTTCAGTGCGGGGATGACCAAGAGTGCCATAAACGACAGCGTCATGTAGGGTGCCCGCAGTGGCGAACCCCATGACTTCACTGCCTTGTCAAGTTTTTGATACGCCTCGGCCACTTCGGCACAGGTGCCGGTCGCCATGAGTCCCGCGACGGGGAGCGGCAAAACTAGCTTCACATTCTCCGTGGCACAGACAGTCGACAATCCACCACCCGCTGCCATGACGGCGTTGATCGCCGCAGCCAGGTCGCCGTCGTTTGTGCCCACTGCGATCACATTGTGCGAATCGTGGGCGACGCTGGATGCCATCGCCCCGAGTTGGAGGCCGAAGTTCTTGATAAATGCGATGGCTGGTGGAGCTTTGGTGTACCGATTCATCACGACCAACTTCAAGATGTCACGATTGGTGTCGCTCACCACTTGGCCATCTATAACTTTCGGCGACAGCGACAGCGAGTTGGTAATCAACTGCCCATCCAGCGCCTCGATCACTTGCAATGTTTGGCCCTCGGCCTTCACTTGCAACTCGGTGGGTTCGACAGTCGAAGCCGTAAAATTGTTGACGACTGCCGGCTCAATGCGTGGGATTTTTGTCACGCCGTTCTCAGCGACAAGTTGGCCATCAATCCAGGTACGGCTGACCTTAAAATCTTTCAGCGAATCGACCTCAATAAAATCCGCCGGATCACCAACCTGCAATTGACCCACGTTAAGGCGATAGTGGTCAATCGGATTGAGACACGCCGCTTGCAAAGCATCAAAGACGTCGATATTCTTCTCGACCGCGCGACGGACCAAGCCGTTGATGTGACTCACCAATAACTCATCCGGATGTTTGTCATCGCTGCAGAGCATCGTCTGCCGGGGATACTCGCCGATGAGCGTATAAAGGGCGTCGAAATTTCGAGCGGCGGAACCTTCGCGGATTGAAATTTTGCAGCCAGCCGCGATCTTGTCGAGCGCTTCTTCCTTGGTGAAACATTCGTGGTCGGTCGTGATGCCAGCGGCAATGTAGCGTTTGGCCTCTTCACCACGTAATCCTGGTGCGTGACCGTCGACCGGTTTACCCAGTTCCTGCGCGGCAGCAACTTTCGCCAAACATTCGGGATCGCCATGCAAGATTCCGGGGAAGTTCATCATCTCACTGAGATACAGAATCCGCGGATCGGCGAGCAGCTTTTTTACTTCCTCGACCGTGATCGTCGCACCGGCTGTTTCGAAGGTCGTTGCCGGCACGCACGATGGTGCGCCGAAGTAAAACTTAAACGGCGAGGCGGACGCGTTGGCAAGCATGTATCCCACGCCGGCCACGCCCAGTACGTTGCCGATCTCGTGGGGATCGCTCACCGTGGCGACCGTGCCGTGGGTCACCGCAGCGCGGGCGAACTCACTCGGTACGAGCATCGAACTTTCGACGTGAACGTGGGCGTCGATGAAACCTGGCAGCAAAAAGTTATCTGGCTTTTCGTCGACCGGTTTAATCGCAGCAATCCGACCGTCGAGAAAAGTCACTTCCGCCGCGTAAATCCGCCGGCCACGAATATCCACGACATTGCCAACGACGCTGCCTGAATTCATAGACATCGACCACCGCTAAGCCGCAAGCGGCTGGAATTATGATTTCTTGTGACGACGACCGCCGCGACTCCGACCACGCGGGGCACCCTGCGGTTTGGAGGGGGCTTTGCTCCGCTGAGCGAGATTCGCTTCCACGATCACGCCAATCGCGTCATTCCACGTCGGCAGATTGCGATGGCTCGCACGACCACCCTCGGCATCATCGCCATCCTCATCGTCCTCGACTTCATCCTCATCGTCGTCATCTTCATCACCCACATGCGAGGCAATGCGGCGGCGAACTTGCGTCTCATCGGCTTCCGGACCGCTATCGCCTTCCTCGCTGCGGCGAGATCGACCACCGCGTGGACGGCGACGACGGCGAGGTCTTTCGGTTGAAGCTTCACCGTCTTCGGAGGCACTCTCTTCAGTACCATCCTCATCAGCTCCCCTCGCATCATCGTCGAGGGTTGTTTCCTCGACGAAATCTTCGTCCGTGGGTTCTGTTTCCGAGCGCTCGGTTTTGCGACCGCGACCACGGCCCCCGCGACGACGGCGGCGGGGACGCTTTTTCGTTTCTTCGCCGGCAGTTTCCCCTTCCCCTTCACCTTCCTCCTCATCGTAAGCCGCGCCTGTCTCGGGAATGTCTTCCGCGAAAACCGCTTCCTCGCCTTCGGTGAACAGAAAGGACGACTCAACATTGGTCCGCGGAGACACAAACGCGCTTCCCCAATTCACGGCTTCAGCAGAGAAGAGGGCATCGAATGCGCTGCGAGCTGCCTCGCCAGAGATGCGTTGCTTTTCTTTCTCCTCGGCGGTTTGTGGTTCACGGGCGGTGACTTCGCCACCCTCAAAATCCTCGGTGAATTCGTCGGACGATTCTTCGAGGATTTCTTCAAAGACGATGTCCTCTTGAATCTCCACCGGCTTCTCGCGACGACGGGAATCCGAGCGACCGCGGCCGCGCTCCTCGGAGCGAGCCGGTTTTTTCTCGTCAGACCCACTCTCAGGGCGTTGTCTCTCGGAACGTTGCCGCTCAGGACGTTCCTCATCGGAACGCTTACCTTCAGAATTCTGTCTCTCGGAACGCTGGCGGTCGCCACGGGGTCGGTCGTCGCGTTGTCTTGGTTCGCGAGGTCTCTCCGCGTGTTGAGGTTCTGGCGATTTCTCGACAGGCTTTTTGGCGACAGGTTCCGCTTTCTTGGACTCCGGTTTCTTCGGCGCGGGTTCCTCGGGAGGAACTTCCAAGCCCAGCGACGACGCCAACCCCGACCAATCGCTGGGCGTGGCGGCAGGAGGGATGACCTCTTTCCGCTCGTGAACCACTGCAGGTAATTCCCGCGGTGCGGGTTGCTTGCGCTCGAGCGCCTCAGGCTTGATTTCCACGCCCAGATCGCCGATCAACGAATCCCACGGCGAGCCATTTTCTGTTTCTTCGTTCATTGTTTTCGCAATACGTTATGTTATGTCCCTGGCCGAACCGCCACGCGGTTGGGCAGCACGAGACTTTTCAAATGTTTTAGACCCTCAATATACGGCGTTTTGAGCATTTCGGAAAGACACGCTACTAATGCCCTGAATCCTTGCCTTTCGAGCCGCTTGCGGCTTAGCGACAAGGCTCCATAGAATTCTTTGAAGACGATCTACCCTCCTTTGCGGTGAACTCATGACGCTCGAAACTACGTCTCCTGAACACCATGGCCCCGTCGAGGACGTGGAAGTCCGGGGGCACATTATCGACAGCCTCATCCTGCCCAAAGTGCTCGATTGTATCACCACCGCCGGTGGGAGTTTCCGGATCAAGCACATCACCATCGGCCAGGAACGCTCGGACCCCAGCTTCGCACTTGTCGAGGTGCGGGCCGACACTGAGGACGCCTTGCAAGCAATCCTTGGGCAGATCGCCGACCACGGGGCGATCACCACCTCGGGCAGTGATTGCCGACTCGTCGAGGCCGACATCGTTGGTGCGTTCCCCGAGGGATTTTACAGCACAACGAATCAAGAGACTGAAATTCGGCTCGACGGCAAATGGCACTCGGTCGCGGAGCAGGAAATGGATTGCGGGATCACGGTCGATCCCAAGACCAACGCCGCGCGGTGCGTGGCGATGTCCGACGTTGCACTCGGCATGCCGATTGTCGTTGGACATGCGGGCACACGAGTTTTTCCGCTCGAACGAGCACAGCAAGATCACGCCTTCGCGTTCATGAACAGCGCAGTCTCGACGGAGAAACCCAAGGGGGTGGTCATTCGGCAAATCGCGCAGTTACTGTTTGACAATCGCAACGGTCCAGGCAAGTCACTGCTCGTGGGTGGCCCGGCGATTGTGCATACGGGAAGCGGCGTGCTGGTGAGTGAGTTGATCCGTGGCGGATACATCCACAAACTCTTCGCGGGAAATGCGCTGGCCACGCACGACATCGAGCAAGCGATGTTCGGCACGAGCCTGGGCGTGAACATCAGCGAAGGGAGCCTCGCCGACGCGGGGCATGAACACCATCTGCGTGCGATTAACCGTATCCGCCGCCTCGGTTCCATCAAAGCCGGTGTCGAACAAGGCGCGATAAAATCGGGCATTATGTATGAGTGCGTCAAAAACAATGTCGACTTTATTCTCTCCGGCAGCATCCGCGACGACGGTCCGCTCCCTGACGTGATTACCGACGCCCTGGAAAACCAACGCCTCATGCGGGCCGCGATTCGGGATGTGACGTTCTGTTTGATGATTGCCACAACGCTCCACTCGATTGCCGTGGGAAATTTGCTGCCAGCGAGCGTGAAAGTGGTCTGCGTCGACATCAATCCCTCGACAGTCATCAAACTCAACGACCGTGGCAGTTTTCAAACCGTGGGACTGGTAACCGACGTCGAACCGTTCCTGCGAGCTCTGGTGAGTGAAGTGAAACGGCTAGAAGAGAATAAATGAAAATTGCAAATTGGCAATTGATAATTTGCAATCATCATACCCATCAATTCACAATTTTCAATTTGCAATTTCCCCCCATGTCCACGCCCCATCTACTCATGTGCCCGCCCACTTTTTATGGCATCGAGTACGAAATCAATCCGTGGATGAACAAGTCACGACAAGCGGATCACGCGCTCGCCAACCAACAGTGGAGCGACCTGCGTGACATCCTCGAAGGCACCGGCGCGGTCACGTCCGAAGTCGAGCCGGTCGAGGGGCTGCCCGATTTGGTCTTCACGGCCAATGCCGCGCTGATTTACCACGAACGGGCGTTGCTCGCCCATTTCAAGAACTTTCAACGGCAAGGCGAGGAACCTCAATTTCGCACCTGGCTAGAAACGCATGGCTGGCAGGTAAGCTACTCGCCCGCCGGGATGTACTTTGAGGGAGCCGGCGATGCGCTCTTCTGTGGCGACACTTTGTTTGCCGGTTACCGCCAGCGGAGCGATGCCGCGGGCCATCAACAAATCGGCGAGCAACTCGGTGTGCGAGTATTGCCGCTAGAGCTGACCGATCCTTACTACTATCATCTCGACACCTGCTTTTGCCCGCTCACGGCCGGCGAGGCCATCTACTTCCCCGGGGGGTTCGACGACTACGGCAAAAAGGTGCTCGCCGAGCAAATCCCTCACTTGCACGCAGTCGAGGAAGCCGAAGCCCGCAGCTTCGCCTGCAACGCGGTGGTCGTCGGTAAGACGGTTGTCACGAACACCGGCTGTCCCAAGTTGCACGAACTACTTCGGTCGCTCGGTTATGCTCCCATCGAAACACCTCTCTCGGAATTCGTCAAAGCGGGCGGCAGCGCGAAGTGCCTGACACTGCGACTCGATGGCGAAGAAGCGGCGAGTTGGAAGGAGTAACCACGAATCTGACGAATTGCACGAATGGGATTTAGGAACCGCTGATGGACGCTGATTAACGCGGATAATTTTTTGAGATGTAATTCGTAAAAAGGGCCATTCCTTTGCGCTACGTGTATAGTTCTAAAATGTACTCATCAGCGTTTATCCGCGTCCATCAGCGGTTCAATATCTTACTCGTGCAATTCGTTGTAGGCGTACTCGCCGCCACAAACTAAGCGTGGTTACTCCATTTCTTCCTTCGCCAACTTGCTCATCTCCTTAAACTCACTCGTCCCTGCCACGCTGCACCACTCAAACAGCGCCGCTTCGGTGGTGGTGAGCAGCGCGCCGGAGGCTTCCATTCTGCGTAGCGAGATTTCGTGGTCGATTGTATGCCGCGTGCCAACGGCGTCCACCGCGACGAGCACTTGATAGCCCGCCGCCAACAGGTCGAGCACCGTTTGTTGGACGCAGACGTGGGTTTCGATGCCGCAGACGAGCACGCGATGGATGCCGTCGTTTTGCCAAGCGTCAAAAATCTCGCTGCAGGCGCCGCAACTGAAGGTGAGTTTGCTCACGGCTTTGTCGGTGAGTCGCTCGGCAAGAATCGGTGCCGTGGGGCCGAGCTTTTCGGGGTACTGCTCGGTGCAAGCCGTGCGGACGCCGAGAATTTTGGCACCGTCCAGCAAACGGCGAATGTTCCAGGTGATCCGCGCGCCGTCGGGCAGCACCGCGAGGAGTCGTTCTTGGACGTCGATCACCAGTAGGGCCGTGTCGGCGGGCCGCATGAGTTCGGGAGATTTTGATAAAGACATGTGAGTAAGTGGGTAGGTGAGTGAGTTATCCAGAGGCTGCCCACTATGATACGCAGTGGATACAATAACCACAAAGGCACGAAGGGCACTATGTTTTTTTGAGACTGCCTGTTTCTGAATTCCTTGGTCGCCTTCGGCCCTTCGTGGTTAAATTGAATTTATGAGCGAAAAACCGGAACCGACCAAAGAGATTTGCCACTGGACGAAGTCGCAGATGGAGCACCATGTGGCACTCTTGATGCGGATCGTGGCCGAGCCGCATTTCGTTTGCACCAAATGCGGCCGCGCGGCGAATCAAAAAAAATGGTTGTGCAAGGCGAAGAAAATTCCCAAAGAGAGTTAACCACGAAGGGCACAAAGGACACGAAGAAATTGCTGAATTGATTATTCTTTGTGTCCTTTGTGACTTCGTGGTAAATCCTACGAATTCTGCCCCCTAGCCAGCGGTGCGGGTGTAAGCGAAAATAATGTGCTTTCCCGCCTCCCCACGAAATCAAAAAAATGAAAATTCGTTCCACCACCATTCTCACCGTGCGGCATAATGGCCAGGTCGCCATCGGTGGCGACGGGCAAGTCACCATGGGACAGACCGTGGTGAAGTCAGACGCCGTGAAGATTCGCCGGTTGATGGATGACAAGGTGCTGGTCGGTTTCGCCGGCGCGGCGGCTGATGCGTTCGCGCTCATGGAACGGCTCGAAGGGAAGCTCAAGGATCACCCCTCGAACTTGCCACGGGCGTGTACTGAACTCGCCAAGGAATGGCGGATGGATCGCGCCCTGCGGCGGCTCGAAGCCTTGGTGGCGGTGGTGAATGCCGAACACTCGCTGCTGGTCTCCGGCACGGGCGACGTGATCCAACCGAGCGACGGCATCATCGGCATCGGCTCGGGCGGGAACTACGCCCTCTCCGCCGCGCGGGCATTAATCAAACACAGTTCGCTCTCCGCCGCCGAGATCGTGCGCGCCGGACTCGAAATTTCCGGCGAGATCTGTGTTTACTCCAACCGCACTATTACTATTGAAGAACTCGGGCACCATTAAAGAACTCAAGTGAAGAATCTGACCCCTCGCGAAATCGTGGAGCATCTCGACCGGCACATCGTCGGCCAAGCCAACGCCAAGAAGGCCGTCGCCGTGGCGATTCGCAACCGTTGGCGTCGTCAGCAACTCGACGAAGAGATGCGCAAAGAGGTCGCGCCGAAAAATATCCTGATGATTGGCCCCACCGGTGTCGGCAAGACCGAGATCGCGCGGCGGCTGGCGAATCTCACCGGCGCGCCGTTCATTAAAGTCGAAGCGACCAAATACACCGAGGTCGGCTACTATGGCCGCGACGTGGAGAGCATGGTCCGCGAGTTGGTCGAGAACGCCATCGGCTTGGTACGCGACCGGGAATTGACGAACGTCAAGGAAGAAGCAGAACGCCGCGTGACCGAACGCCTACTCGATTTACTCGCGCCGATGCCCTCGTCGTTTGACGTGGGCATGGAAAGCGCCGATTCGCCGGAGAGGTTTGAACGGACCCGCGAAAAGATGCGGGCGATGCTAGTGGGGGGCGAACTTGAGAATCGGAATGTCGAGATCACAATCGAACAAAAGGCCCACGCGATGATGATCCCCGGCATGCAAGGTCCGGGGAGCGACAACATTGAATTCGACATGCAGGGAATGCTCGAAAAGATTTTGCCGAAGAACGTGATTCGCCGGGAGATGACCGTCGCCGAAGCACGGAAAGTGATCTTCGACCAGGAGTGCGAAGCGCTCATCAATCAAGAAAAAGTGAACGCCCAGGCGGTCGAACTGGCCGAAAACACGGGCATTATTTTTATCGACGAAATGGATAAAGTCGTGGCCAGCGAGGGGGGCCGTGGGGCGGACGTTTCACGACAGGGCGTGCAGCGGGATTTGCTGCCGATTGTCGAAGGCACCACAGTGCAGACCCGGTACGGCTATGTGAAGACCGATCATGTGCTGTTCGTCGCCGCGGGGGCGTTTCACACGACCAAGCCGAGCGATTTGATGCCCGAATTGCAGGGCCGGTTTCCGATTCGTGTGGAGCTGGAAGCGCTCGTGAAGGACGATTTCGTGCGAATCTTGTCCGAACCGCGTAATGCCCTCACCAAGCAATATGTGGCGCTGATGCAGACCGAAGGGGTCGAGGTCGTGTTTCTGGAAGATGCCATCGACGCCCTGGCGACGTTCGCGTTTCAGGTGAATCAAACAACGCAGAACATCGGTGCCCGACGGCTACACACAATCATGGAACGGCTCCTCGAAGAACTGAGCTTCGCCGCGCCCGATATGCACATGGGCCGCGTGGAAATCAACGCGGCGTATGTGAACGAACGCTTGGCGGATATCGTGCAGGATGAAGATCAGAGTAAGTACATTTTGTAATTGCCACAAAAAACACAAAAAGGCACGAAAAGGGAACTTGGCTAATGGTTTCTCCTATTTTTTGTGACTCTTTGTGCTTTTTGTGGCCAATTCTTCTAGGCTTTGGATGACTGATTCGTACTCTGCGGCTGTGGCGGAGATTGTGAACTCACGTTCGGTGGCACCCACGGGCACGATCTCGATCTTCAGATAACCGGCGGGTAAAAATTTCTCGAAGCGGTCGGCCCATTCGACGAACGTGATCCCCTGCCCCGTAAAATATTCTTCGGGGCCGAGTTCCAGAAATTCGTCCTCGTCGCGCAAGCGGTAGGTATCGAAATGGTAAACGGGCAGACGTCCACCGAGATATTCGTTCACGAGCACAAACGTGGGACTGGTGATTTCATCGCGGGGAACACCGAGCGCCGCGGCCACCGCTTGCACCAGCCGCGTTTTGCCCGCTCCCAATGTGCCGACCAGGGCGACGACGCTGCCAGCCGGCAACACTTCGGCAAGCCATTCGCCGAGGCGGTCGGTATCAGCTTCACTGTTGGCAGGAAAATAAAAACTGCTCATGCTTCGGCCTGATGTTCGTAACCTTTCGGTTCCAAGGGTTGTCGTTTGCCTGAAATAAGTTGCCACAAACCAGGTTCAGCGATCACTTCGCCTATGCGTGTGATCGGAATTGCGAGCGGCTGAGCACTTAAGATTTCGCGGGCGGCGTCGGTCGGTACGGCCAAGAGTAACTCAAAATCTTCGCCGTCGCTGAGGGCATGTTCCAGCGGCGAGCGGCCATCGCGTTCGCTAAGTCGGCAAGCAGCATCCGCGATGGGAATTAAGGTTGGATCAAGCACAATGCCGCAACCACTGGCCTGGGCCAAACGCGCGGCATCGATGGCCAATCCATCAGAGATGTCAATGCCCGCGTGAAGTACGAAGCGTTCGTTGAGCAACAACGCTTCGGAGATGCGCGGTTCCAATTCGAGATGCTTGCCAAGAATGCTGCCGCCGAGCGAACCGGTGACAAGGACTTGGTCACCGATTTTCGCGCCGGAGCGGGTCAGTGGGCCACGCGGCGTTGTTTCACCAATCGCGGTGACACTGATCGCGAGCGGGCCGTCCCAGGTGTTGGTGTCGCCGCCGGCGATGACCATGCCGTACTTTGCGGCGAACGGAATCATGCCTCGATACAATTCGATGGCGAGTTCCAGCGCGGAAAGTTTGCTCGTGCCCTGTCTCGGCAACACGAGCGACACAAATGCCGCCACAGGTTGTGCCGCCATCGCCGCGAGATCGCTGAGATTCACACCGAGAGCCTTGCGACCAACTAATTGCGGATCAACTTGTTCGAGCAAAAAATCAACGCCATCGGTCAGCATGTCGGTCGTCACGACGGAATCAGCACGGCTCGCCGCGATCACGGCCGCATCGTCTCCCAGCGCGATCTTCATGCGCTCGCCAGTCGGCAGATTTTTTTCCAGCCAGGAAATTAGTTCTGATTCAAGCGGCATCAAACATCCCAGACTGCGCAGACCACCAAGGCAATCCGCCGATTTGAGAATTACTCGAGAAAAAAACTGACCGCGACGCAACCAACTGCTTGCGTTCGGCCACAGCCAGCATTAGCGTTACGATTAGTGAGGACCATCGCGAGCCGTCGGCTCATCGGACCTTGCCCTATTCTCAGCTAACGGATGCGATTTGCAAACCCTACGCTGAAAACCTCAGTGTCGGTCGTAACTGCAATTCATTGTGAAAAGGAGTTCACCCTCGTGCTGGTTGTTTCGCGAAAAGTCGGCGAACGCATCCTGATCGGCGATCAGATCAGTGTCACCGTGATCAAGGTCGGTAGCGGCGGCGTACGGATCGGTATTCAAGCACCCAAGGAAATGGCCGTCGTGCGCGAGGAATTGGCCAAGCAGGTGCGCGAGGCGGAACAGCAGATCATCGATCTCGCCCAACAGCAACAAGTCGACGGCGAGTCCGTGTCGGTGGGTTCGACTTAAATGCTACAGAGCGACCTCCCAACCTTCCATGGCTAGGTCCGCGGCACTCGACCAGTCGTTTTCCTGTGGATGCGGTTCTGCTTCTTTCCCAAAGATGACGTCGCTCTCGGAACTTATCCGCCCAGTGTAGGCTGGCTTGCCGAGAAATGTGTCATCGGCTTGGTACATTAAAAGGGCTCGCTGCGCGATATCCGTTGCGATCCATGCGTCGGAACGGTCTGCGTTTTTGCGGTCCCAATTAACCACGGGAAGTGGTGACAACCAAAAGCCTGCGGATAAGCCTGGGGTAAGCGATTGCTCCACGGAGGCTGCCGTAACAGTCGCGACATCCGGCAATGCTTGGTCAGCGGTTAGTCGATTCGCAATCTCTTCTGGAGCAATGATTGCAACGGCTGTGGTTTCGATTGGCTCTGGCTCAGATTCACTGATAACTGGCTCTAAAGTTGTATCGACGACAGGTTCAGGTGCCGGGCCTGTGTATTGACGTTGCCAAACCAGAAAATCACGGCCGTCCACGTCACCATCGCTATCGCTGTCGCCTTGATCTTGAGCTCCAAAAATTTCACGAATTCCATAGCCATTCTGCCAAGCAATCAAGTCAAATTCGTCAATCACCCCATCTTGATTGAAATCTGCTGTTGTCGGTCCTACGGGACCACCTAGCCCATAACCAGCCTGCCAGAGTATCAGATCAAGTCCGTCGACGATTCCATCGACATTGGCATCACCAAATTCCGTTGTCAGTGCGGCAGAAGAGCCGTAACCACGCTGCCAAATCAAAAAATCTTGCCCATCGATATCCGCGTCGTTGTCAAAATCCGCGGTTGGAGGAGGTGGAATATCAAGTGCTTGAAACATATAATCACTTACAACTAACTCTTCCCGTTCAGCGGTCGTCAATGCCTCGGTAGTATTAAATTGAATTGCATACCATTCCAAGGGTGTGACTTGTGTTCGAGTGGCATTGCTCAAATATATCGCAGTCGGAACGAATTCAGCGCCTGTACTCACTAACGATTTACTATCCAGTCCGTACCCGTTGCGAGTCACCAGCATTGTTACGCCCAGTTCTTCAGGCGAATTCGAGATGACGAGTCGAATTTGATCTTCGCGATCCCAATAGATCGACTTGAACGACATCTTGTCCAACAGCAGACCACTGCTGTAGACATCTATTGAGAGCACTCCTGCCACGGCAGTAGTTTTGGTAAAGGTGATGTCAATATGTTCTTGGGTACTCTTGAAGACCGATGCAATCGTATGGACAATTCCGACACCAACAGCATCAAAGTAACTTGAAAAAGCACTGACTTCAGACAAACCAAATGTCAGCGCTGTCGACCAGAACGTTGTTGTCGTGGGAAGGATAACTTGTGCAAGTTCGTTCGCGCCCATAGTATCCGGAGCGAGGGGATAGGTCGGAGCCACCGATTGGGTCATTCCTTCCAGCGCCATGAGCCAACGCCGTGGAGCGGGGTCGTTACCTGTAAACAATCTTATCTTCTGATCGCCGGAATTCGCATTTCCAGGGCTGGGAACAGCATAGTCGAGGGTGGGCACCCAATGCTTATTGGCATACCAAACCGATTCTTTCTCGGATCCGATAACACTGCCAATACGCACTTGAGGAGAAATACCGTTACCGTCGAGCGAATAATGCCAAGCCGAAAGCCAATGCAATTGATTACCCATGCTTGCCGTGCCGGTGATATCCCATTCTCCCTGAGCGCGGCTCGAGCCATCGCTCGTAACTTCCCACATGGGCATGCCGTTGACGACCGGTGGAGCACCCGTGGGCTGAACATCCAACGGTTGGCTATTGTCAGCATAAACGTATTGCCCCCCGACATACGAAACTCGCCGCAAGGCATTGCCGGGGGCGGGGGCGGATGTTTGAGTCCAATCCACGGTGGCTAAGTTGAAACCGCCAGGATTAAGTAGCAACGGAGCTTGTGCGCTCGTTTCGCTCTTTCTGGGCAGCTCTAACGAATACAGTTTTCCTGTATTAAGTACAATCACTTGGTTGCCGTAGAGGTACGGCTCTGAATTTCCTAAATTCAGCAAGCTGCCCCAGTCTTCTCCATTCACGGAAAAGTGGAGGGCATCGATATTGTCGGCTTGGGATTCGTACTCTTTCGAGATATAGCCGACGCCGCGGAGATGTTGCAGCCAGATCGAAAGCCGTCCAGCGTATCCACTGCCGGAAGTGACACCAGAGAATGAACCACGCAGATTGGAAATCAGGGCCTTATCACCCAACTCCTCCGGTCGCTCGACTTTCATAATCGATTCGGCCTGTTCGTCACCCGCAACCAGGATCTCGCCAAATTCTTGACCAGGCGCGGCGGCGACAGCTTGATTACCCAGCAGATGGACTTGGGCGTTGCTGGGACTCCACCCTCCATGAAAAGCTTCTTGATGGGTCCAAGTTGTGGTTGTGTAGTTTTCTAGATCCGCAGCGACATGGCGGACCATTTGATTTCGATAAGAGACGTCGCCCCAAAACGAAGCCATACCATCGACAAACATGCCAGCCGTGTGCGCGTGATATCCTCCCGAGTCGTCAAGTCGCCATGTTTCGTAAACCAACTTATTGGCTTCCACGACCCACTCTTCGCCAATGGCTGCGCGCCGCGCGCGGAAGACACCAATCTGCCCCCCCTGGGGGCTGCCTGATTGTTGGAGATAGTCGGCCCAAGGAAACCAAGCACCGAGCATGTCGCCAGTGGATTGTTCCGGAAACGCGTTGGCAAACGACCAGCTTCTGGCCCGCTGCATGCCATCGGTCACTCCGCCAGCAATCGCGGGGACATCAAAGCCGCCGCCAACCTGATCCACCCGCGCGAATGTTTGACCGAGATCTTGCGTGTAGGCAAAAGAAACACCCTCGGTAATCCAGGTGTTGCCGGAGCGGCGCTCGCGCTGGCACATGACGACCACGAGCCCTTCATGAATGACCGCATGTTGCGCGATGTAGCGATAACCCGCCACGGTCCCCTTAAGCAAATCCCCGCTGCCCGTGTTCAGGTTCAGGGTATTGGCGAGTGTAAAGTCTTCGCCACGCAAAAATTGCATCCGCAAAGTGGTGCGATCCCAGAGGATCGCCAGCGGCGTCTGACCATCGTGGTCCCAGCCTGTCCCAAGTATTTCGGAGAGGCCCACGTCGGCATAGGCTTCCGACCAGGAATTGATCTCGCTCAAAAGTGTCTCGTCACCAAAGCGCGGAATGCCAGGCGGAACGACGGTTCCTTGGGGGTCGACCGTTTGAGCATTTCGCGTGAACAGAAACGGAAGCGTACCGGTCACCCCGTTATCAAAAATCGCTGACTGCCAGTCGTCGAGAGTTAAAGCCGAGCCCCCGGAAAACGCATAGCGAGCTTCCAAGGACTCAATGTGCAATGTTTTCTGGAGTGACTTCGGGCGCGCGCGATGAGGCGGCTTCCTGACGGAGAAGTTAGATAGAAACTGAATCATCGACACGCCTTGTTCCGAGCCAGAAGAGGGCGGCGAATTGCCTAGCCGCTTCCTCAAGAAATGCGGGCCCAACCCCAGTTTGTGGTACGGGGCCGCAGTTTCCAGGATAGATGCCCTCTGCCGATTAGACAAGGAATTTGGCTGGAACGCGGCTTGTCCCGGGCCGAATTGTAGCGGTTTTGACACCTGACCTGGAGGCGGCACTCAGGACGTAGGCCGGAATCCCGGCGCGCCGGGATTCCGGCCTACGATCTGGGGAAAAAAACGCGAAAAAAATCTGGCGAGGCTTGGTCGTTTGCTGGATAATGGGGGCAATGTCATAGAGGTGGTTTCAAAATCACGAGAGAAAACCGGACGCTAGCGCGTGGCGGCTGATTTAATCAGCCGCCGGGTACCCTCTGGGTGGCTAGCCCCCGGTTTTTGAAACTAACTCTCGGCACGCTCCGCCGTGCCGTAACAAGGAAACGCGACCATGTTAAGAAACGCGCTGCGATTTGGCGGTTCGGCGACGGCACACGGAGTGTGCCTGCTGCTTATTGGCGCCGCCTCGGCCAGCTCGTTCGTCATCCGTGATAGTATTGGTGGTGGCACGACGTTGACGAATGGAATGCCGGGGGGGGTTACAAATCACGATGGCGCATCCTGGAATACACCCGGATTAGTTGTGACGGCTCCCGTTGATGGTGAGTTGACGGAAGCGCGGTTTGTCATCTTCGCTCGCGGCCCCGGCCCAGTATTTCCTCCGGAAAACAATCTGGCCAATATCTACGGTTTTCCGATGGAGTTTCACATTTGGACGGATGGCGTAGAAGGTGGGGCCGATTCGTTTGATCTCAATCCGCAAGGTTCACCATTGGTGCCGGGACATATTGATGTCGACGTCAACACTCCAACAGAAAGTTTCATCACGATAGTGCCTTTTGGCATAACCGGGCCTTCAAACGAGTTCACAACCTTCTTACTCACCGTGGACCTTTCCAGCTTCAATCTTGCGCTAGAGGGTGGCCATCAATACGTGATGGGGTTAATTCAAGACAACGAAACCAATTTCATTTCCGGAGGCGGCTTCTTCCGTATCAGCGCATCTCGCGCCACCGGCTTTGAAGATGTATTTAGATCTTTCCAAACACCAACCTCCTCAGCATTTCGCCCAGGGTATGTAAAAACCCAGCTACTTAACTCATTTGAGCAGTACGCCGGCGCGTTCACCCTCGCGCCGCAGCTTCACGGCGACTACGACTTCGATGGCGACGTGGACGGGGCCGACTTTCTCAAGTGGCAACGCGCTTACGGCACCAGCGACTCGATGGCCGACGGCGACGACAGCGGCACGGTCGGCCCCGAAGACCTCGTCATCTGGCAAGACCACTACGGCGAAACCGCCCCGCTCACCGCGAGTGTTGCCGTCCCCGAGCCGAGCACGCTGCTGCTCTTTGCGTGGGCCGGCATGGGTCTGTTGTTGCGGCGGCGACGAGCGTGATGTCGCCGCTGCGCGGCTAGCGGCATTGTCATATCAGGCTTCCGTGGGCTTGCGCCCACGGCTAGGCGCTATCACTTAGCCGTGGGCGTCAGCCCACGGAAAACATGTCTAATTAACTCAAGCCGCGCAGCGGCGGCATCAGTCCCAAAGATACCGCTCGTCGGCCGCCTGAGCCACGACGTGGCGGCAAGGTTATTTCACAACCGGGGTATCCGCATCCACGGGATCTTCTTTTTTGACCGTGCGAGGCCCAGTGGTCTTCTTCACGGTTCGCGGGGTGACCATGAGTTGATTGCGGACATCGACGATCGCGGGACTCTGCACTGTATCAAGCGGGCCGTGTTGGGTCACGCAATTGCGGAGGCGGTCAAGCTTGGCGGCGAAATCGGCTTCACCCGGCGGTGCGATTCCCGGCGCGGCGCCCCAAACCACGCGCGTCCCGCCACGGGTCATGAGGTCGTAAACATAGAAGCGATGCTCGTCGAGAATCTCGGGCCGTGTTGACGGCAAAATGTCGACCAGATGCAATGACTCCCACACGTCGGCAAGCCGCACGGCGAGGTCCACCGCCCCCTGCACGCGCTCATTCTCCCATTTCTGTCCCACGGGAGGACGGTCGACAATGTTTTGAATCCGCGGCATGTAACGCTTGCGAATTTCGGGCACATCATCGAGCGGCAGGACAATGCCACGCTCATCAAGCGGCACAAGCAACATGCCCGCTTCGCTGGCCATCTCGACCACGGCAACCGGCTTGCGAAAAGTGACCTCGACATGCACACCTGCGGGAAATTGCTTGGTGATTTTCTCGACCGAATTGATCCAAGGGTGCAGCACGAACCCATCTTGAACAACGCCCATGAACCCGTCGTCGAGAATCGAAAGCCGCTGGTCGAGACCCGCATTGCGAATGACTTCGCCGCGAATATCGGTCGTAATCCACTCTGGCTGCGGGGTCATCGTAATCCGCTCGGCGGACAACAAATACGGCTCGCGATGAATCACCGCGGGGGCCACGCGCTGCCAAACGACTTGCATGGCCCAACCGAACAAGGCGACGACAACGAGACAGAGAACCACACGCATCCGCGGCAAGGAAATCGAGCGCAGCTTGCTCGGGGGTTTCGGGCGTTCAGCCTGAACACTTTTGCCGGTAGATTTTTTCTGGCGTTTGATGGTAGCCACTCCAACACCTCCTGCGTTGAGTCGCGACGATATCTTAATTCTCGTGCCCCAAGTCCATTTTAATTAGCCACGGATGAAACACGGATTGAACACAGCCATTACAAATAGTAAAAGTCGTTTTCCGTTTGCCACAACCATGCTTGCTCTCAGCAGAGACATCACTTCCAATCATCCGTGTTTAATCCGTGAAATTCCGTGGCTTATTTAATTTCTTACCTGATCACGACTGCTCAATAGCAGTAATAGAAGTTGAAGTTTTTTTGGGCGTTACCAAATCTCCAGTTCGGTCTCCAATTCCACGCCCAGCCGTTCCGCGACTCGGCTACGAATCATGTCGATCAGCCGCAGCACGTCCTGGCTGGTGGCCCCTTCGGTGGCGACGATAAAATTCGCATGACGCTGGCTCACTTCGGCCCCGCCGACACGCGTCCCCTTGAGGCCCGCTTGGTCGATCAACATGCCGGCGCTCATGCCTCGCGGATTTTTGAAGACCGTGGCGCAATTCTGATGCGACAACGGTTGCCCCGCTTTCTTGACGATCCACTGCTTTTGCATCCGCTTGGTGAGTTGCTCGGGATCGTCTTCTTCCAAGAGAAACTCGGCATTGAGAATCACCAGTTCGTCGAGACTGCTCTGGCGATAGGCGAAAACCAAATCCTCGCGGTCACGTTGCACGATCTCCCCCGCACGGGTCATCACAGTCGCTCGGCAGGCCCATTGACCGATATCGCCAGCGCGGCTGCCGGAATTCCCGTGCAAAGCACCACCGACGGAACCCGGAATGCCCACGAGGGGTTCCAGCCCCGCCAGGCCGGCACGTACCGATTCGCTGATCGCGTGGGCCAAGCGGGCACCACCGCCAGCAGTGAGGCGATTGCCGCGAATCTGAATATCGGCGAAATCCCCGCTGGCAAGGCTAAGCACCATGCCAGGCACGCCATCGTCGCGGATCAAAAGATTCGAACCACCCCCCAGCACGCGGATGGGGACTTCCTCGTCGCGACAGCGGCGCACGAGCGCCCGCAGTTCGTCGACGGTCTTAGGCTCGGCAAAAAAGGAGGCCACGCCCCCGATCTTGAGCCAAGTCCGCTCGCCGAGCGGTTCATTTAAGCGAACGATTTTTTCAAAGCCACTGACAAGTGTCATTGCAGATTGCACCTCAAAGAGCAGGCATTATCGTGACTTGTTGGCCGCGAGTCGTCAATTCTCCTATCCGCAAGCCCAGCCCACCAACCGCCACGGCGCACCGGCTATTTCGGACCTCTCTTTCATCGGTCCAAAGGCATTTTCGCATAAAACTTGGACGAATCGAAGCCGAACAAACAGCGCCGCTGGAAAAAATTCGATGAAATTGTGGAGAATTGGGCAGATTCTGCTCAAGGCGGCGACTTGCCGGGTGCCCAATCTTCCTAAGAAACTCAGCGATTCCAAGAAACTCAGCCGCCCCATTGACGCAGGGCCTCGTAACAAGCCACGGCGGCGGCGTTCGAGAGATTCAGGCAACGCACCTCGGGCCGCATCGGCAGCCGCAGGCAGCGCTCGGGCCGAGTGAGCAGTTCGTCGGGCAGCCCTTGCGATTCACTCCCGAACACCATAACCGCCCCGCGCAGGTACTGCACGTCGCTGTAGCTGCGTGCCCCTTTTTTCGTAAAGTACCAATGTGATTCCACGGGAAGCTGGGCCACCAAATCCGCCCAATTCTCAACAACTTCCAATTCCAAAAGCTCCCAATAATCTAGCCCGGCACGACGAACTGAGGCGTCGTCGATGTTAAATCCAAGCGGCTTCACCAGCCATAATTTCGCCCCAACGGCCACACAGGTTCGGCCAATGTTGCCGGTGTTATGATGAATCTCCGGCTGATGGAGCACGACGTGGAGTTGGGGTTCGTAAGGCACTGATAAACCAATAATCTCAATAAACCACAAAGGGCACAAAGAACACGAAGTAGAGCTTTATGGCGAATCAAAAATTTCTCAACTCGCAAAAATTCAATCTGCTCTTCGCTTTATTCCATATTAAAATGCTTTCTTCTGCAATGCTTATCTTTGTGTTCTTCGTGGCTTAGTGGTTCAATATTCTTTTGGAGTTTTTTTCATGGCCATTGGATTTGGCATAATTGGCACGGGGATGATTAGCAAATTTCACGCTCGGGCCATCGCCGACGTGCGTGGCGTGAAGCTGGTGGCCTGCTACAACCGTACCGCGGCGAAGGCCCAGACGTTCGCGGATGAGTTTGGCTGCCAAGCCTATGATTCCCTCGACGCTTTGCTGGCCGACGACAAAGTGGATGCCGTCGCGATCACCACGGCCAGCGGTGCGCATTTGGAACCAGCAATTGCGGCGGCCCGCGCCGCCAAGCATGTCATCATCGAGAAACCACTCGAAATCACCCTTAAGCGTTGCGATCAGATCATTAGCGCCTGTGAAAAAAATGGCGTGAAACTGTCGACTGTGTTCCAGTCGCGGTTTCATGATTCGTCGCTCAAGCTGAAACAAGCCATCGACACGGGTCGCTTCGGCACGCTCACGCTGGGCGATGCCTATGTTAAGTGGTGGCGTTCGCAAGAGTATTACGACAGCGGTGCCTGGCGGGGAACTTGGCAGTTCGACGGGGGCGGCGCGCTCATGAATCAAGCGATTCACACGGTCGACTTGCTCACGTGGTTGATGGGGCCAGTGGCAAAAGTGCAAGCCTTCACCGCGACCTTGGCCCATAAGCGGATCGAAGTCGAGGACGTCGCCACCGCCACCCTCACCTTCGCCAACGGCGCGCTCGGTGTGATCGAAGCGACCACCGCGGTTTATCCCGGCTATCTCAAGCGGATTGAACTCCACGGCACGCAGGGTTCAGCCGTGCTGGAAGAAGAAGACATCAAGAGTTGGGAATTCGCCAAAAAAGCTCGTGGCGATGAGGCGATCCTTGCCGCGATGAAAAACCAGAAAAGTAAGGGAGGCGGCGCCGCCGACCCCGCCGCAATCGGCCACCACGGCCACGCGAAGCAATTTCAGGATTTCGTGAAAGCGATCCACAACGACACAACTCCGGCCATAGATGGCCCCGAGGCGCGCAAGTCAGTGGAGATTATCCTGGCGATTTACAAATCCGCAAAGACTGGCAAAGCGGTGACGTTGCCGTTGAGGTAACAAATCACGTTATCATGCGAAAATGGACTTCGTGGCAACGAAACATTTCAGCCACTGTCATCAAGGTTTAGCTCAACCGCATACGATCCAGCAAATACTTCCGCACGGCAGGGTCTTCGGTCAGGCCCACCGCACGTTGGAAGGCGGCCTGGGCTTCCGCGGTGAGTGACATCTCGGCAAGCAAGTGAGCACGCAGCGCCCAATAGGGCTGATAAGTTTCGATTCCTTTGTCTGTCAAACTATCCAGCATGGCGAGGGCTTGCGCGGGGCCATGCGATTGCCCGATAGCGGCGGCATATCCGACCATGGCCCCGACCGACGGCGCGATTTTCACTAGGCCCGCATACAGTCGCTCAATGGCAGGCCAGTCAGTCTCGCCAACCACGGCCCGTTGGCAATGAGCCGATTGAATCGCGGCTTCCAATTGGTAGGGTCCGAATGCGGAGCTTAGGTAAGCACGACGTAGCAATTGCTCTGCTTCATCGATTAATTGCCTGGACCAAAGCGACACGTCTTGTTCGGAAAGCGGAACATAATCTCCGCTGGGCGATCTTCGAGCCTCGCTGCGGGCTTGGTTGTAGAGCATCAACGCGAGCAGCCCGAGTGCTTCCGGCGCCTCGGGCATCAGCTCAACGAGTACGCGCCCCAGCCAAATTGCTTCCTCGGCCAGATTGCCATGTTTGTTATCAGCCCCCGTGGGAAGTTCACAACCAATCGCATAAGCCGCGTAGATGGTTTCGAGCACGCTATTCAGCCGAGCTGGCAATTCATCGGGCTCCAAGTCGCGAATCGGAATTTTCGCATCTCGAATTTTTAATTTCGCGCGGACGAGCCGCTGGCTCATTGCTTTGGGGGCCACCAAGAAAGCCTGAGCAATCGTTGCCGCATCAAGGCCCAGCACCATTTGCAAGGTAAGCGGCGTACGAATCGCAGGATCGATCGCGGGATGCGAACAAAGAAAAAAAAGCTTCAAACGTTCATCGGGAATACGCGCCTGTGTGATTTCTGCCTCCTGTTCTTTGACAACCGCGGCGAGTAGCTCAACGCCATGGTCGGTGGTCAAGCCACGCTGGCGACGCTGCTCGTCAATGATTTTGCGTTTCGCCGTGGTCATCAGCCACGCTTCCGCATTCTCGGGGATGCCCTGCGTGGGCCAATTCTTGAGCGCGGCCGCGAAAGCTTCGCTCAGCGCGTCTTCCGCCAACATGAGGTCGCCGGTCTTGGCAGCCAAAAACGCAACGAGCCGCCCGTACGATTGGCGGGCGACTCGTTCGATTTCCTGCGTTGGGCTGATTGAAGCCAATGCGTTATTCTGCCAGTTACCGAATACCAAGTTACGATGGCATTTCTAATTGGGGACGCACCTCGACAAGTGCCCAAGAAGCCGCCGGGCATTTGGCCGCCCAATCCAAGGCGGCATCGAGATCGGCGGCCTCAATAATGAAAAACCCTCCAAGCTGCTCTTTGGCGTCCGCATAAGGACCATCCTGCACATGCCGACGGCCATCCTTGATGCGAACCGTCGTCGCGGTTTCAGGGCCTTGTAGAGCGGCACCCCCTGCCCCCACGCCAGCCTTTTTGAGCGCTTCACTGTACGCACTATAGGCACCCCAATATTCGCCCTGACGACTGCCGTCAGTCCGAGCCGCGAAATCCTCGCCACGTTCGTACACCATCACAACGTATTTCATCGTTCGTCCCTTCAGGTTGCAATAATTGCCGCAAACTTTTACGGCTTTATAAGCATGACGAACGAGGAGACAGGATTTCGACAAAAATTTTCAGAATTTTCTAATCACTCGAACAGTCTTACCCCATCGTCCGCGACACCCACTGACAAGTAGCGAAAATCCAAGGATTAACATCCCTGATGCTGCTTCGGGGACGGCAAAACTCGCGCCCAGTGGACCTGCCATGCCGTAGTTCGTCTGCCACAACTGGAGGTCCGGTACTGTGCCCCCTGCCCGCTGCCAGGCAAGAAAATCACGGCCATCGACATCTCCGTCAGCATCATGATCGCCTTCGACTTCCGTAATAATTCCTTCGGCAAAGAGGAATTCATTGCTCGTGGTCAGCACCGACTGAGGATAGCCATGCAGAGACGCGTATTGATGATACCAAAACCCATAAGGACGATACCTTGAACTGATGTTGCCATGCACTCCGGCCACATCGACGCTATAGCCTGCGGAGATGTCGATGCTCAAATAGTAGTCTCGATTCGGTACGAGCGAAATTGTGTCCGGAAAATCGAAGAGCAGCCAGCTCGTGGAACGCTCGGCAATAGTGAGTTGATTCGTCGTGCCGAGTAAACCTGAAAGCACGCCCTGGGTCATGTTCTGCGCATGACTCATGTTGGCCCACAAGCTGATGCTCACCGTCCCCGGTCCACCGCCCAGATTGTCATCGTCCGGCGTGTTGGGATTGTTGGCGATGTAGTCCGGATCGTCGGGCTGCTCCGAATTCTGAAACACAAAGCCTACCCAGTCGATGGCGTTGCCCGACGGCTGGAACAACTGGCGATTCCACATGTCGGTATCACCCGTCTGATCGCCAATGTTGTAGATCGTCTGCACGCCATAGGGAATCGTCCCCTGGTCAACTTGATAGCGGGGAGGCAGCGCGGGTCCACCCGGAACTCCTCCATATCCTGGTCCGGGATTGAGAGGCGGAATGTAGCCACCGCCGTCGTCATCGCCCCGTGTGGAAAAGGCGGCAACCGAACAGACCGCAAAAACCAAACTCACGCGGATCAACAGATGCCGTAGAGCGTCAAGCCGAAAGAATGGCAACATGGAATAGTCCTCACTGAGAAAGGTTGGACGAGGTAATCCCCAGAAGACCTCGCGAACCGACTGCGTTTAACGTGAGGAGTACCAAACACCCTCACGAACCGCCAAACAATTTGCTTTTTGCGATTTTTTGGTTGAAATCTATGCCGCGCGTGCCCACTGTCCGGGCAATCACTTTCGCTGGTGTGAAAAATCGCCCTTCAGGCCGATCCGCTATTTCGCCGCGTTAACTCGCTCGACCGCAGGGTGGAATTCAGCGATCCTGTAGCTCAAAAAATGCTTGCTTTGACCTCTAAATCCGTTCACAATGCAGCGGTCACGGCTAAGCTAACTGGGGGAGTACAGCATGTCTCGTCAGGATCGCTTCCCAGGGAGAGCGCAGCGTTCTCTCCGCTCCACAAACCAGAATCCCAATGCTCGCCGTCTGCGGATCGAGCCGCTCGAAGACCGGCGGCTGCTGGCCAGTGTGACGGTCGGGAACCTCAACGACGTAGTCAACGGCACGACGACATCCATTGCCGCACTGATTGCCACGCCGGGCGCCGACGGCATCTCGCTGCGCGAGGCGGTGTTGGCCGCCAATGCCGACGCGGTGGCGGATGTGATCGATTTCGCCCCGGCGCTCACCGGTACGATTCAACTCACCAATGTCGGCCACGTCGGCGAGATCGTGATCACGAGTAGCCTGACGATCAACGGGCCTGGCGCGGGCTTGCTCACAATCCGTGCGTTCGATCCGACGTCGTCTCAAAAGAACGGCGACGGCAGCCGAGTGTTCAATATCGACAATGGCAACGATAACACACTTGTCGACGTCGAGATTATTGGATTAACGATCACGGGCGGAGACAGTCCGAGCGGAGGAGGCGCGATTAACAGCCACGAAGACGTGCGTGTGGCGGACAGCATCATTAGCGGTAATACAGCGAGCGGCGATGGCGGCGCGATCTATGGTTATTGCGGCAATCTCACGATTTTAGGCACCACGATTTCCAACAATCAGGCACGAGACGACGGCGGCGGAATCAACTGCAACTTTAGCACCACAGGCAGTCTGACGATCCGTGACAGCACTTTTCACCAGAACTCGGCTGTGCGACGCGGAGGCGCAATCTCCACGTTTCGCTCGACGATTCTGATTGAAAACAGCATGATGACGGACAACTCGGTGGCCGGTTCGAGCGGAAAGGGCGGGGGGCTCTTCTGCGGCTTCGGCACAACGACGATCGACGGCACGACCATCAGCGGAAACAATGCGTTGGATACATTCGGCGACGGGGGCGGGATTTACCATAGCGCCGGCGTCTTGTCGATCACCAATTCCCTCATTTCGGGCAATCGCACTGCAACGAATAACAACGTGGGCGGTGGCATTTTCTCCTCTTACACCGACATCTCCGTGGAGAACAGTACGATTAGCGGCAACTCGACTGGTGCCGGCGGCGCTGGGATTTACCTGCGTAGCAGCGACTTGCTGCTTTCGGACAGCATCGTCAGCGGGAACTCGTCGCTCGGTCTGTTCGGCAGGGGCGGAGGGGTGTTCGGCAAAGGCTACATAGAAGTGGTTGGCAGTACGATTCGGGACAACTCGGCCACTCGCGACGGCGGTGGAATTTTCATTTCGCAAGGAAGGTTGCGGGTCGAGGACAGCACAATTGGCAATAATTCCGCGGGCGCGACGGGTGGCGGCATCCGCGGCGGAATCGGTGACGCGCTGCCAGGAACTACGACGATCGTCAATTCGACAGTTTCCGGCAATGTGGCAGGTTCGGAGGGCGGCGGCGTCTTTGGCGTCGAAGGAACCTATATTGACTTCAGCACGGTTACGGCGAACTCAGCGCCGGTGGGCAGCGGAGTCGCGAGTTATGGTCCGCCGGCGCTCACGCGGATTCGCTCCAGCATCATCGCGGGGAACACAAGTGGCGACGTCGATTTTGTCGGATTCCAAGCGACCAATAGTTTTCAATCAGGCGGATACAATCTGATCGGCAGCGGTAACGCAGTAACAGCGTTTGATGAGCCGGGCGATCAAACGGGCATTATCGACCCGATGCTGGGCCTGCTGGCCGACAACGGCGGACCGACGCTGACCCACTCGCTGCTGGTCGGCAGCCCAGCCATTGACGCGGGCGATCCGGCGGCGGTGGCGGGAGTCGGTACGGTGCCAGAGTTCGACCAGCGCGGGGCACCGTTTGGACGGGTCTCCGGCGGCCGGATCGACATCGGTGCGTTTGAAGTGCAGGCAGTTCCACCTTCCGCCGACTTTGACAACGATGGCGATATCGATGGCCGCGACTTTTTGTTTTGGCAACGAGGTGGCTCGCCCACTCCGTTAAGCAGCGGTGATCTTGCGCTGTGGCAGGAGGAGTATGGGAGTGGGTTGTTGGTGGCGAGTGGTGAGTTGTTGGCGAGTCAAGAGCTGAGAGTCGAGAGCGAAGAGCCGGAAAGTAGCGCGGCCCCCTGGGCCGTGAGTTTGTTGACTGGCACACGGGCCGGGGGCCCATGCTGCGTTTTGTATCAATATGTCGAAAACGTGGATCGGGCGCTGGAAGAATTGGCGGCATCGACAACGCTGCTGGGCAAGCCAGCAGTGGCACCCTTCGGCGAGTTAGTCGTGCGGCGCGGGACGGCGCAGCGAATCGCGCTGGCGTTGTTTGAGTCGCTGTCCTAGCCGCACAACCACCGAGAAAATCGCTCTTCACGCCACTCCGCGTTTTCGGCGACAATACCCGCTCCAAGGAAGGAGCCTCGCGGTGCGCATGAAGCCTGTTGTCGATTACATTGTTTACCTCATCGTGCGGATGCTCATCTGCATTGTGCAAGCGTTGCCGCTCGACTTGCTCGAACCGATCTGCCGCCAACTCGGCTGCCTCTCTTGGCACGTCCTGCGGTTGCGTCGCCAGACGATTGCAGAGAATCTGTTGATCGCGTTTCCCGAACTGTCCAACGCCGAGCGTGAGAGAATTGCGCTGGCCATGTGGCGGCATTTGTATTTGATGATTGCCGAGATTGCCCACGCCCCTCGTAAGCTGCATCGCACCAATTGGCGCGCCCATTCCACCATCTCACACATGCGCGAAACCATTCGTACCCTGATCGACGAGCGGCCAACCGTGATTATTTCCGGCCACCTTGGTAATTTTGAACTCGGTGGATTCTTGCTGGCGTTGCACGGCTTTCCCACCCATTCCATTGCTCGACCGCTCGACAATGTTTATGTGGACCGGTTCGTGAATGAGTTTCGCGGCTCCAAGGGGCAGTATGTGCTCGCTAAAAATGGGAGCGGCCAGGAAGTCAGTGAGTTATTAAATCATGGGGGAACCCTGGTGCTCTTGGGGGACCAGTATCCCGGCAAGACGGGTTGCTGGGTCGAGTTTTTTGGCAAGCCAGCAGCCACCCACAAGGCAGTCGCCGTTTTCTCCTTGGCCAGCAAGGCTCTCACCATGGTGTCCGCGGCGGTGCGAACGGGCCAGCCGTTGCACATCACCATGAATATCGGAGCCATCGTAGATCCCGGGGAGCCAGATTTCGAGTTGGGCACGATTCCCCTGCTGACCGAGTGGTACACGAAAAACCTAGAAATGATGGTCCGCAAGGTTCCCGAGCAGTACTGGTGGGTCCATCGCCGCTGGCGGGGGCATCCCAACGACCGGCAAAATAAGCGGCTCTTGCGGCAAAAACAACAAGCCGCCTAGCAGGCAACCCATGCAAAACGCGAATTGTGTGGTCGGTATTTCGCAGTTCCACTTGCGACGGTTGCCATCCCTGCCATAATCTTCGATTGGTGCTATAATCCTTGATTAGGGCCCCCGCCATACATCCCACCCCTCCCACCTGGATGTCGCCTGCCACCGTGTACCACCTTCGACCGTTTCGCAATACGGATCCACCCCACCTGGCGGAGATTTGGCGCAGCCAGCCTCCCCAACGGGGTATTCTCCAACCGGTCTCGGCACCGATGTTGGAGTTCGCGGTATTTTCAAAAGCTCACTTTGATCGCAACGGCCTGATCGTCGCGGAACTCGACGGCCAAGTGGTCGGCTTTGTTCATGCGGGCTTTGGCCCCAACGAAGAGGGCACCGGGCTCGACAAGAGCATGGGCACCACGCACATGCTGATGTTGCGGGCCGGCTACGAAGACGATGCCCTCGTCGATATGCTGCTCTCGGCGAGCGAAGAGTACTTGCGCTCCTCGGGAGCGACGGTGATCTATGCCGGTGGGATCAAGCCGCTCAATTCGTTTTACTTAGGGCTCTACGGCGGCAGCGAAATTCCCGGCGTGTTGCAAGCGAATAAGTTGCTACGCGAATCATGCCTGCGCCGTGGTTACACCGAAGCAGGCCAGGTTTCCATTTTGCAAGTCGATCTCGTGCGGTTCCATCCGCCGGTTTCGCGAAAGGTTCGGCAGATCGGCCGCATCACGCGGTTTGAAGAAACCGTTGATCCGCTAAGCTGCAATTGGTGGGAAGCATGTGTCTGGGGTTCCCAGCAACGCGATCGTTTCCAACTGCTCGACAAGAACAGCGGGCAGGCGATTGCCACCGCCTCGTTCTGGGACGTGCAACCGCTCTCCGCCTGTTGGGGCATCTGTACCGCCGGGTTATTTGAGTTGCAAGTTGAGCCGGAGTGGCGACGGCAAGGCTGTGCCTCTTTTCTCTTGGGCGAGGCCTTCCGACTCTTGCGCCGCCGCGGAGTGGCCACTATCGAAGCCCAGTGCATGTCAACCAACGAGCAAGCGCTCGCCTTCTACCAAAGCCTCGGGTTTATTGAAGTCGACCGCGGTTTTGTGTTCCGCAAAGGCACAACGATGCAAAGCACAACCTCACGGCCGGCGCTGTCGAAAGTTGCGAGTTGGTTGTAAGGCGAGCCGCCCAGGCGAGCCGGGTTGCGTAAGCTCCCGGAGTTCTTCAAGGATTTCTCACGCAGAGTCGCGGGGGACGCAGAGGGTTGGATCTTACAAACTCGGTTAAGAATGGACTTCGATACGTTTCCCGATCTGCTATAATTTTGCTATGAGCACGGTTTCGCTTGTAACCGCCGACGAAGTACTTGCCTTGCCAATGGGTATGGGCAAGCGTTACGAACTTGTGGCAGGAGAATTGCGCATTATGTCTCCCGGTAGCTGGCGGCACGGTAACGTGATTAGCAACCTCCACGGCAAACTTTTCAATCACGTTAATCAACATAATCTCGGCATGATGTTCGGCGCGGAAACCGGGTTTCGGCTCGCGACCGATCCCGATACGGTTCGCGCGCCGGATATCGCGTTTATTGCCAAGTCGAACATTCCCCACAGGTTGCCCGACGCAGGGTTTTGGCCCGGCGCGCCCGACCTTGCTGTCGAGGTGTTATCTCCTGGAGACCGAACTGGCGAAGTCGATGAAAAAATCGAAGCTTGGCTCGACGCGGGTTCGCTTGCCGTCTGGATCGTCGATCCCAAACTGGAAACCGTGACGATTTATCGCTCGCGGACTGACATCCAGGTGAGGACGGTCGGTGAAGTGCTGGATGGCGAACCTGTCGTGCCAGGGTTTTCGTGTGCGGTTGAGGAGTTGTTTTAAAGACGGTTCCAACGTCTGAGAAAAAATGAGCGACCAACGTCATCCTGGTTTCAAGCAGATGCCTTTGGGAAAAAATTATACAATTCGTCGGCACATAAGAATGAAAGACACCAAGATATCACCTAGCAAAATTACACTATGCTGTTCGGGCACTTGGGCGGCTGTAATTAGGCCAGCTTCACCACCGAGGTAATATCGATCATTCAAATATGGAAAGTTAAACATGGTTGGTAGTTGAATCACATCAAACTTTGGTGGTAGCTCGATTAATTGAGAAAGCACAATTGCATCTCGATACAAAGAACGATCAAAAGCAAACTCTTCTGTATAACCCTTGTAATTGATATTCAGATCAACTCTTACTGAATTTCCGATAAAATGATGATCGATAAAGAAGATTGATTCTAGAGAAGTGTTCTCTGCTGGTAACTTGGGAGTAATCAAATCAGAGCCGATCACGATTCTCGACGTAATTAACGGGAAGCGTGCGTATTCAACATTATTGGGGAACTCATCGGTCGCAGTGTCGTCAACTCTTAGTTCCGCCCGAAATGACTTGCCCTCTGGACCGATTGAGAATGTCCCCCGTGTAGTTGAAAAGCATGGCGGTTCCTCCGCCCAGAAGATACCTTCTGGGAAGAACCATTTTCCCTTTATTGGAGGAACCAACCATGCCCAAGCAAGCGTATCGGAAGCGGCGGCCGTGTGACAAGCGGGCTCAACCGGCGGCGGAATTGCCCC
>Ga0163153_10001975_pt1 | contig 31227 bp, 28 predicted proteins | sample OliLakLV19MP6IB1_FD_148629 | JGI IMG/M metagenome (GOLD analysis project Ga0163153, IMG submission 148629) | Freshwater microbial mat bacterial communities from Lake Vanda, McMurdo Dry Valleys, Antarctica - Oligotrophic Lake LV.19.MP6.IB-1 | ecosystem: Environmental > Aquatic > Freshwater >...
TGTGCGGCCATGGAACAATTGGTACTGTAACGATTGCCATTGAAGAAGGATTGGTAATCCCAAAAACTCCCGGCATCTTAAATCTGGAAGTGCCTGCGGGATTAGTTCGCGTTGAATACAAGCAAGAAAGCAAGAAAGTAAAGTCAGTAAAGATCACAAATGTAAAAGCTTATCTCGCTGCAGAAAATATTACTGCAGAATGCCCGGATCTTGGTGAATTAACGTTGGATGTTTCTTATGGTGGAAATTTTTATGCCATCGTGGATCCGCAACCTAACTTTCCGGGACTTGAAAATTACACCGCTGATCAATTAATCAGTTGGAGCCGTGAGCTTAGAAAAAATATTAATAAGAAATATCAATTCGTTCATCCTGAGAATCCAACGATCAACGGATGCAGTCATATTCTGTGGGCAGGAAAAGTAATCGATCCAACCTCAAGCGCGCGCAATGCCGTGTTCTATGGTGATAAGGCAATCGATCGTTCTCCGTGTGGCACAGGAACTTCTGCGCGATTGGCCCAATGGCATGCCAAAGGAAAATTGAAAAAGGGAGAGAATTTTATTCACGAAAGTATTATCGGATCAAAATTTATCGGTCGTATCGAAGAGGTGACTGAATTAAACGGAAAACCAGCCATCATTCCCAGCGTTGAGGGCTGGGCTAAAATCTATGGATACAATACGATTAAGATTGATCCGGATGATGATCCGTATGCGTTTGGATTTCAGGTGATTTAATTTCAACTGATTTGTTTAAATTTGACTTATGGAAACAACGTATCGTCTTAATGCCAAGGAACTTTCGGTTGAACTGATACAATCTATCCAGGCAGCTTTTAAGGATAGAAATATTGAGATAACAGTTACAGATCAGGTTGATGAGACTGAATATCTTTTGTCTACTGAGGCTAACAAAAAGCATATTTATAAATCTATTGAAGAGTTGGAGCATGGGAATGGTATCCCGATGTCATTAGCAGAACTGCAGGAGAAATACCTAAAATGAGAAGCATTCTATTCAGTCCGGAGGCGCTCCGGCAACTCAATGAATGGAAAATTCAAAATCCTAAAATTGCGACACGCATAGTTTTATTAATAACAGCCATCTTGGAATCTCCTTTCAGTGGAATTGGAAAGCCAGAACCTCTTAAGCATACTCTCCAAGGGAAATGGTCGCGCAGAATAACCCGCGAACATAGGTTAGTATATGAAGTAACGGATATGACAATCAAAATTATTTCTTGCAGATTTCATTATGACTAGCCTATGAGAGTTGGCGTTATTGGAGGAGGCATCATCGGATTGAGTTCTGCTTATTACTTAACAAAAGCAGGACATCAGGTCACCATCATTGAGCAAAGTGATTTAAAAGATGGTTGCTCCTTTGGTAATGCTGGCATGATTGTGCCGAGCCACCTTATTCCATTGGCGGCACCGGGTATGATTTCGAAGGGAATCCGCTGGATGTTTAATTCAACAAGTCCGTTTTATGTGAAACCTCGCATAAGTGGCGATTTGATTAAATGGGGATATCATTTCTATAGGAACTCAACGAAAGAGCATGTTGCCAAAGCAGCGCCTGCGCTAAAAGAAATTAGTTTGTTAAGTAAGGCCATGTATCAGCAACTGGCTAAAGAACTTCCTTTTGATTTTGGTTATCACGAGCGCGGCCTTCTCATGCTATATCAAACCAAGGAGACTGAACACGAAGAAGTAGAAACAGCGGCACTCGCCAATAAACATGGCATTGAAGCACACGTGATCTCCTCTGAGGAAGTACAGAAATTGGAACCGGAAGTAGAAGTGAGGGCACGTGGTGGCGTTTATTTTCCTGGCGATGCGCACATCACACCTCAATCATTCGTAAATCAGCTAATGACTTTTCTGAAAGAGAAGTCTGTAAAATTTCAAACCAATACTACCGTTCAGGATTTTATTATTGAAGCTGGAAAGATCAAAACTGTTCAAACAGACAAAGGAGATTTTTCATTTGATGAAGTGGTGTTAGCTACCGGCTCATGGTCAGGTATGCTGGCCGCTAAGTTGGATTTGTCATTGCCGATGCAAGCTGGAAAGGGATATAGCTTCACTATTCCAAATATGCTAAAGAATGTACGCGTGCCATCTATTTTTCTGGAAGCACGTGTAGCGGTCACTCCCATGGGAAATTCGTTGCGTTTCGGTGGCACGATGGAAATAACCGGTGTTGATCACAGCATCAGTATGAATCGTGTAAAGGGTATTGTTGACTCTATTCCCCGCTACTATCCTGAAATGAAAGTGACAATGCCTAAAACGGAAGAGATATGGCATGGATTAAGACCGTGTTCTCCAGATGGGTTACCGTATATCGGGAGAAGCCAAAAAATTAAAAATCTGGTGCTGGCCACCGGCCACTCGATGATGGGCTTAAGTCTTGGTCCCGGCACAGGAAAATTAGTTTCAGAGTTGATCGATCAGGAAAAAACCAGCATTAGTATTGATGCATTTGTACCGGAGCGGTTCTGAGGGTACAAAAATAGGGTCACAGTAGAACTTATTATTACTTGTAACCATCTGGCTTTTATTGAGTATTCTGTTAATAAGAATGGTTACTCCAATCCCTGAAGCCATGTTTAGAAACAGCTGACCATCCCATTTACTGCAACCACCATCATTGCACTTATTCTGTTGGCAATCTTTGTAGGCTTGCTGGCGGGTAGTTATCCTTCATTTATACTTTCTTCATTCAAACCTGTGGAGGTGCTGAAAGGAAAATTTGTCGGCAGCCAGAAGGGAAAATGGATTCGCAATGGACTTGTAATTTTTCAATTCTGGATTTCCATTATCCTGATGATTGGCACCCTGGTGATTCAACAGCAGATGAAATTTATGTCTGAGAAATCTTTGGGATTTGATCGTGATCAGGTATTGGTTGTTGAACGCGGATTTAATCTCGAAGCACCGATGGTCGAAACCATGATTGAGGAAATTAAAAGAATACCGGAAGTGGCCGGTGTAGCGGGATCCTTTGCGATCCCCGGAAGGGAGAGTGATTACTTTGGCATTCAGTTTCAGCCGGAGGGTTCTTCCGAAATTCTGACAACAAAATCCATGGTGATGGTTACAGAACTTTGCGTATCGCATCGATATCAGCGTATGGATCTTTTTGATTTCCGGAGCATTAGCTTTTTTAATTGCCTGGCTCACGGTTAGCTATCAATCGATAAAGGCTGCGATTCAGAATCCGGTTCAATCATTACGTAGCGAATGATTTTATTTGCTCTTTGATGCGTTGTACCCTAAGAGCGTAGTCTCTACAACGATGAGGTTTTTGTTGAAGTTAGAATAAAGCAATTTCACCAGATCCTTGTTCTGCATTTCGTTGGCGATTGAAAATCCTTTGTCAAAGTCTGTTGGATTGAAGTTTAAGAACTCCATCACGTTCCCAGTGCCTCCTGCTTTTGCAAGGTGTTGAATGATGGTTAGTTCTTCTTCCGTGAGATTCATTACGATTTTCTACTTTTTAAATTTGTTCACTAGCATCGCCAGTTTTTCTTCCATGCTGATTTCCTTCTCCTTTGGTTTCTCCTTGAATCGATCGTTGGGTCTGTTTCTATTTTCTCTCTGCGGACTTTTCTGTTCTTTTTGAGCAGTTTTTTGTTTGGGTGCCGGAGCTGGTTGATCAGCGAACGGATCGCTCTTCATGGAAAGTCCTATGCGCTTGCGAGCGGTATCAACTTCCACAACAGTAACTTTTACTTTTTGCTGCACAGCAACCACTTCTTTCGGATCCTTTATGAATTTATCGGACAGATGACTGATATGAACGAGACCATCCTGGTGAACGCCAATATCGACAAAAGCACCAAAATTAGTGACGTTGGTGACGATGCCCGGCAACGACATACCAATCTTTAAATCGTTGATTGTATTTACGCCATCCGTAAAGCTAAATATTTCAAAGGTGTGTCTTGGATCGCGTCCTGGCTTTTCAAGTTCATTTAAAATATCGGTGAGTGTCGGCAACCCCACTTTATCAGTAACATATTTTTTTAAGTCGAGCTGTTTACGAAGTTCATTACTGCTCATAAGGTCTTTCACAGAACATCCTAAGTCAGAAGCCATCTGTTGAACGATCGGATAACTTTCCGGATGCACCGCACTGGCATCCAAAGGATTTTCCGCTTCACGTATTCGCAAGAAACCGGCTGCCTGTTCAAATATTTTTTCTCCCAGACGCGATACTTTCATCAAGGACTCTCGGTTTTTAAACGGACCATGCTGATTTCTGAATTCAACAATATTCTTTGCTAGAGCAGGGCTCAACCCTGACACATAAGAAAGTAATTCTTTGCTTGCCGTGTTTACTTCCACCCCCACCGAGTTAACACAGCTCATCACCACATCATCCAAACCTTGTTTTAATTTGGTTTGCTCTACATCGTGTTGGTATTGTCCTACACCAATTGATTTTGGGTCAATTTTTACTAATTCAGCCAATGGATCCATCAATCTTCTTCCAATGGAAACAGCCCCGCGCACGGTCACATCTTTATCGGGAAATTCATCACGCGCAGCTTCCGAAGCAGAGTATACCGATGCTCCGCTTTCGTTTACCATCATCACTAAAATTTTATGAGGGAGTCCAATTGATTTGACAAAGGACTCTGTCTCTCTACTCGCAGTTCCGTTGCCGATTGAAATCGCCTCGATATCAAATTTTTCACAGAATGATTTTATCAATGCCGATGACTTTGCGGATTCGCGTTGCGGCTCATGAGGATAAATTACATCAAAGTGTAAAAGTTTACCCTGACGATCTAAACACACTACTTTGCAACCCGAGCGAAAGCCAGGGTCCAGCGCTAAAACATTTTTCTGACCGAGCGGAGCGGATAACAACAACTCTTTCAGGTTAGAGGCAAAGACTTTAATAGCTTCTTCATCGGCTTTCATTTTTGTCTCCATGCGCACTTCTGTTTCAAGAGATGGGCGGAGTAATCTTTTATAAGAATCTTTGATGGCCAGTTTTATTTGCTCTGTGGCTGCATTCTCTTTCTTGATATACTGATGCTCCATCGAACTAATGGCTAATTCTTCCGGAGGGAAAATATCCAGCGCTAAAATTCCTTCTTTTTCTCCTCTGCGCATGGCCAATAGACGGTGCGAAGGTGTTTTGGTGATCGGTTCACTCCACTCAAAGTAGTCTTTGAATTTTTGTCCCTCTGCTTCCTTGCTTTTAAAAACACGCGATTCGATGATTCCTTCGCTCCAGAACAATTCACGAACGCGCTTTCTTGTATCTGGATTTTCACTTACCCATTCTGCAATGATATCGCGGGCACCTTCCAGAGCTTCTTGTGTGCTGGCAACACCTTTTTCAGAATCGACAAAAGATTGAGCAAACGTTTCAGGATCAAAATTTTCCTGATCAAAAAGTTTCTGAGCCAATGGTTCCAATCCTTTTTCTTTTGCAGCACTTGCACGCGTTTTTCTCTTGGGCCGATAGGGTAAATAAATATCTTCCAGCTCTGCCAGTGTTTGTGCCATCACCACAGCCGACATTAATTCAGGGGTAAGCTTGCCTTGTTTTTCTATGGTATTGATTACTGTTTCTCTTCGTTTGTCTAATTCTTGCAATTGATCGATACGATCACGGATGGTTGCAATCATTACTTCATCCATGCTACCGGTCATTTCTTTTCGATATCGGGAAATGAATGGAATAGTAGATCCTTCAGAGAGTAGTTGAGCAACCGCGTTAACGTTTTTAATGGGTTGGTTAATTTCTTTCGAAATGATATCCACCCACCGTGCAAGATTTTCTTGTTCCATATTTTTTGTCAGGCGCGCAAAAATAGGAGAAGGAATTTACAGTGCCTAAGAAATGAAGGGTTTCATTTCTTAAATGAATAAAACAAAAATGCCACACCGGTTGAGGCGTGGCATAGTACTTTCTTATTTCAAAACGAATTAATATTCTTTATTGAAATCACCTCTGCGGAAACCACCGCCACCGCCACGGTTGCTACCACGGCTGCCACCACCGCCACTACCTTCTTCACGAGGGCGTGCTTCGTTTACGACAAGGTTTTTTCCCATGAAATCAGCTCCGTTAAGCTCGTTGATTGCATTGCGTCCGGCCGAGTCATCTGCCATTTCGATAAATCCAAAGCCACGGCTGCGCTGTGTAACTTTGTCCATGATGATTTTAGCAGAGCTTACTTCACCGTATTCGGCAAATAACTGCTTTAGTTGTTCCTCGGATGCCTTCCAGGGAATGTTTGCTACATAAATGTTCATTTTTGTTTTTGAAATTAAGTGATAAATGTTCTTGCTAATTTAATGAGGCCGGACCGATAATAAACACGATTTGTGGAGTACTTCAGGTAGGATTTATTTCATTAACGAATCAAAGGTAATAGTTTTTTCCAATTATCCTCGTTTTAGCCTTTTAAATGCCCATTTTTAACAATAAAAGAGATAAATAATCCATTTCAAATTGCATTTTGGGTATGTTGCTGCATAAATTTTAACAGGCTTTTGCGTGCAGTACTCTGCACTTTTCCTTGAAGGAAAGGCGTCCAGCCAAGAAAAACACCGGGTAATCCAAGGGCCATCCGGCTCCAGCGCCAAAAATCGAATACATCCGAATGATTAATAATAAGCCCGTCTTTAAAGTTGAAATGAGCATGAATGATGTTGTGTACTTTGCGACCGGAGCGTGAAAAAGTATACCATGCATCCCATCGGCAGGTGCCTCGGTTTCCTTTAATCATCACTTCTGAGAATTGCAATGAAAAGTCTTGCGCGTTTTCGCAGAGCATATGCCACATGGCTTTCACTTCCTCACAGTTTAGATTCGGAAAGGCAGGATCGCTAAAGTGTGCTTCCGGATGATAGAAGGTCTGCATGGTTTTCCAGTCGCGTTGTTGAAATGCCTTGTAAAATTTGGTGATTACTTCATGATTTTGATCCATATAATCTCCGTTGGTGGAAGTTTTAATCCTTCAGGCAGTCAATGCTTTTGGGCGTATGTAAATTCAGGTATCTTAATGCCTATTACTCAAATATAGCTAATCGAAAAGCAATGAAAATAAAACTATTAACACTCGGTGTGATTGTAGCAGGAATCAGTTTCCTCGCCACCGGTCAGTCGTTCAATAATCTTCCGGTTACTACCCAAAAGCCACCTTTGCACGGCAAGCATTGGATGGCCATCACAGGTAAACCATTAGCAGCCACAGCGGGTGCCATGATATTCAGTAAAGGTGGCAATGCTATTGACGCATCATGCGCCATGCTGGCAGCCACCTGCACCATGTTTGATGTGCTCAGTTGGGGAGGTGAAACACAAACGTTGATTTATAATCCAAAAACAAAAAAAGTAATTGCCATTAATGCATTGGGCGTAGCGCCCACTGGGGCAACAGCTGCTTTCTTTAAAAGCAAAGGCATGAATTATCCGCCTCAGTATGGACCACTGGCAGCAGTCACGCCAGGCACCCCAGGAGGATTAATAGTAATGCTTGCTGAGTATGGCACCATGAGTTTGAAAGATGTACTTGCACCGGCTATGCAATTGGCAGATGGTTATCCCATTGAAGCGCAAACGGCTAATAGTTTTGAGCGTGAAAAAGAACGTTTGAAACAGTGGCCTTATTCAAAAGCGGTATTTCTTCCTCACCTGGGTGAGAAGCGTGAAGCTCCCGTAGCAGGTGAAATTTTTAAACAACAAGATTTATTGTTGACGCTTCAAAAATTAGTGGATACAGAACAACAAGCATTGAAAAAAGGTAAGTCACGCAAAGAAGCAATCTATGCGGCCTATGATCGCTTTTACAAAGGAGATATTGGCAAAGAGTTTGCAAGGGGCGCGCAGGAGCAGGGAGGTCTTATTACAGAACAAGATCTGGCCAACTGGAAGGTGATTACGGAAGAGCCAACGATGATAAACTATAAAGGCATCGAGGTTTACAAAATGCAGCAATGGACCCAAGGCCCTGTGATGCTTCAGGCTTTGAACATGCTGGAGAATTTTGATCTCAAGGCAATGGGCTTTAATTCGGCACGATACATTCATACGCTTTACCAGGTAATGAATCTTACGTTTGCTGACCGCGATTTTTATTATGGAGATCCTTACTTCGCGCCAGAGGAACCGATTAAAGGATTGCTATCCAAAGACTATGCGAAAGAAAGAATCAAAGCAATCAACTGGGAGCGAAATGATCCGAAAGCTGCTCCCGGAGATCCTTACCCCTTTGAAGGAAAAGTGAATCCCTACAAAGATTATTTGAAGGAATTAACACAAGCGTCATTGGGCACATATACGGCTCCCTTATCGGGAGAATATTTGAATCAGGTTTTTCTGGGCACTACCTCGGTAGAAGCCACTGATAAAGAAGGTTGGGTAGTGTCTATCACGCCAAGCGGTGGGTGGAATCCAGCTTGCATCGCAGGCAAGACAGGCATTGGGATGAGTCAGCGTATGCAGAGCTTTGTTACCAATCCGAAAGAGAATCCTTATAACGTAGTGGAGCCAGGTAAACGCCCGCGGGTAACACTCACGCCTACACTCGCTTTGAAAGAGGGTAAACCGTTTTTGTCTTTTGCTGTGCAAGGTGGGGATTCACAAGATCAGAATTTACTACAGTTTTTCCTGAACGTGGTTGAGTTTGGAATGACCGTTCAAGAAGCAACGGAGGCTCCTAATATTAATACGGATCAATTACGTCTTTCTTTGGGTGGAGAAGATCGAAATCCTAAAGCAGGTAATATTTTATTACATGATAGCACACCCTTTTATGTAAGGAAGGAATTGCAAGGAATGGGTTATCGCTTGCGCTTTGATGATCGCACCAGCGGACCTATTAATGCTATCTATTTTGATTGGGAACACGGCAGTTTCTGGGGAGGTTCGAGTAATCACGGAGAGGATTATGGAATTGGGTGGTGAGCTGGTTACCGGTTTTCCGGCCACCTGTTACCAGGGATTAGTGAACTAACTCTTTGAGATTTGTAATTCCGAATAGCGTTAATAAAAATTGGTGAAGAGTATGAAATTAGATAATAGTGTTTATAACGGCCTACTGATTACCCTTTATTTCAGTAAGTAGCTCCTTAATTAAAGCATCACCTTCATGCGGCTCGGGCGCTGGGTTGCTCACTATTTCTCCTCGTTTATTTATAATAACATATCGTGGTATGGATCGAAACCCAATTTTGTCTCTAATATCCTTTAGCAGATTGTTCGCGGCAATTAAATGATATCCTTTTAACCCTTTTAGGTAAATGGTATTTTTCCAGGCCTTATCATTTGTTTTTTTATCAATTGAGATATAAAGGATGATAAATTCAGGATGTGATTTTTGGAGTTGCCAAAGGCTTGAATAATTATTTTCAAATTCAGCGATACATGGACCACACCAACTTGCCCAAAGGTCGATTAAAATAGTTTTCGCTTTAAACTCTTTGATAAGCTCCTCTAAATTATTAAACAGGTCTGGCTCCTTAATAAAATTGATCTCAGAATTCTGATAGCTAACAGAGTCGGCCAGTACTTTTTCTATCTCCTTAGCTTTGGGTTCTAAGACTGTAAGGTAGGGAGAGCCTGGAAATTGATTTTTAAGAGTGCTATAGTAGTTTAATGTAACAGGGGTTTGATAGTGTGAACCTTGATGCCACATTAGAAATGTAAATGCAAGAAATGTTTCTTTTTGACTTGGATTCAAGTACTTTAAAGAATTGTCAAATGCGGTTTTTAAATGGTTAAACTCAAGAGAATCTGATTTGCTTCTTTCCTTGAGAAAAAACGTTTTGTATAGCATTACATAGTCGTAGATGTAATAGTTATACCAAAAAGAAAATTTAGCTTCTGGAATTTTCATGTCTCCATACAATTCATTTAAAAAAGGGGTGGCAATAGAAATCAACTCTTTGTCGGGCAACGTTTTGCTATACAAATAATCATAAAAACGAATTTCAAGCGCTGCACCACCAACCACCAAATAGTAATACTTAATATCAGATTGAATCATCTCTAAAAATGTTTTGCTATACCGCTTGGGTGCTGAGGCTGCTAATTTTTGAAGGATACCTAGTTCCCTTTGCTCAAGCTGTTTTAGGGAGTCCGTAAAACGGGTAGCATCAAGTTGCGTACTTAATTTTACTCCGGTCTTAGGATTCATACCCATTCCATGTGGAAATCCATCCCTGTCCAACTCATTTAGAAATTCATTTTCACGTTTCAGCAATCCTGAAAAGCTTATTTCTTTATCGGTATCAATTTTTGCTTTTATGTTTTTCCCTGGTTCAAGATATATGTGGTAAGATTGCGGTTTTTTTTTCTGTTCGGTAACACTAAATGACATAAACCCCGGTTTTTCTAAGGGTAATTTAAGTTGCACAACTCCATTTTCGTTAGGCCTTGTCGCTACAAAATAGTTATTGCAATAATCACCATTCTTTAAAGGTAAATTTATATAGATTGGTAAGTTGATATTTGAAACATTGTTGAACTCTATCCACACATAAGTTTGCGCTTGAAGCGTAAATGAGGCTGTTAGCCAAGAAATAACAAGCAGAATTGCTTTACCATTGGGCTTCATGTATTTATTTTGAATACAATGAACAATGAAGATAGCAAAGACTTGCTATTGTAAGCAAATTATTTGCATCAGTTTATAATAGTTATAAAACTCTAGCTCTTCGGGATTTGCAATCCCGATGCCAAATTGGGCAGATTTCAAATCCTTTTTATCTATCGTTCGGAATTACAAATTCCGAAGAGCGTCCAAAGGATAAATAAATAGTATGTAGAGGTGATTATTATTTACCAGTGACTTAGTAACCAGTAGCATTTAGTAAGCTCTATCAACCGAGCCAGTTCCGTAAACCTTTTTCGTCACGTTTTTTGTATTGCCTTTATGTTTTACTGATCCACTGCCCAGGACAACTGCATCAAGGCTGGCCGAAGCGGTCAGCTCGCAGGTGCCGGAACCGCTCATTTTTACTTTAGCCGTTTCCAGTTCGCAGGCGAAGGCATTCATGCTGCCGCTTCCACTCATGATAATATCATTGGTGGTTGCATAACCTTTCAGGGTTACATTTCCAGAACCACTTATCTCAGTCTTAAGATTATTTCCCTTCAGATCTAATTCAATGCCACCACTACCGGCTACAGATAAGCTCATATAATCAGAGGCGATGGAGTTTTCAGAAATAATTTTACCACCACCGTTAACCTGAAGTTCATTGATATTTTTCACGCTCACCATCACTTTCATGGTAGGTTTGATTTTAATGTCATCAATTTTAGACCAAACACTCTTGTTCGGATTTTCTGGCTTGCGCTCAACATTGACCATAAGCACACCATTTTCAACTTTAACGGTGGTGAGTTCCCAGATTTCGGGCAGCGTTTCAACGGTTACTTCTTGCTTATTGGTTTGCTTTACATACACGGTATAATTGGAGTTCACATAGATGCTTTTAAACTCCGGCAGCTCCAATGTTTTTTTTGTTGTTTGTGCAAACGAAAAGGAGGCAACTGAAAGCAGAACAAGCGATATTAAAATTATAGTGAGGATATAATTGATCTTTCTCATGGGGTTTGCGATTTAGCGTGGCTAAATCTGCAAAGCTTTAGATGTAATCAAACTGCTCTTTCGACAAGATTACAGGCAGGAACGGTAAAATGTATTAACCAGCGGTTTGATTAACTATTTTACCTGCCTTTATTCTTAAAAATGTATTTGTAGATCAATACAAAAAGTGCTAGCCCAACGCAGATGATGAAAAATACAGTCGGGGTGATCAGTTTTACAGCGTGCATGGTTATAAGCGGATTCTTGTTTGAAATTTAACATCATTTCTGATATTTCCCTCAATAGTTTCGCTGCCCGACCCAATGGTGTCGCGGTCCGTGAAACGCACATTGGCCCAACGCAGCCAGATGTCTACTTTTTTGGAAATGGAATATTGAAACAAAAGATAATTTCTTATACCCACTCCGTAGTAAGCTGGAAATGAGAATGCGAGCCAAACGTCCTTTTCATATACGTAGAGTCGGTTGTCATAGTCATCGGTGTCAAACAAGGCGTATCGCCCACTGACAGAAAATTTTCCAGTGTTCCAGGTTATGTCTTGCAACAGAACCATGCCACGTGAGCTATTTTCTTCCAACGAATAGGTGCTGAATTGCGCTCTCGTTTTAAAAGTCAGGTGAGGGGTTATTTCATAATCCACATTAATCCAGTAATTGCGTTTGGTGCCGGGGTCGGTCAGGTAAAGGTTATTGTCGGCTGAGCGATTCCTGACCTTAGTTTCCTCCCGTGCCTGAAGAAACAGGGAAATCTTTTTTGTTGGTTTGTAATTAAATCGCAAAAGCCATTCACTTCCTTCGGAGGGAATATAGCTTCGATAGCGCAGCCACGGAAAGCGAAACAAATCGAAATAACCAGAGAAAGAATATTTTTTGTTGAATACATATTTCCATCCCCAGTACATTCCAGTTTCATTCTGCGGGGTGGTATTTTCTGCCACTGCGTTGCTATAAAAACTGTAGAAATCACGATCAAATTTTCGGAAAAGCAAAGACACATCCAAAGACGAAGTGACACTGCCGATAATACCGGCAATTGTACCAGTGCCTCTATTGATCGTGTGAGCAGCTTCGCTAAAAAACGCAAAATTTTTCCAGCTATAGTTCAGAAAAAATCCGGCATTGGTATTTTCATTTCCTTGAAAATTGAATTGATTATAAATATTTCGTGCCGGTGTCAACGGAATGCTGAATCGGGTATGATGCATTACTATTCCGGCATCCCATGTTTTGTATTTATAATTGATAATACCCGCAATATTTTTTTCCTGTACGACACTTCGATTTGCCAGCTCGAAGGGAGTGCGATGTAATCCAGTAAGTTGGAGCGAAGAAATTATATCGAAATCTCCTTCTGTAGTATCTCGTTTTATGTTGCCGTCTCTCCATCGCGATGAAATCATTCCATGCACCGTAAGCTGTTTGGAAAGTGAGTAGGAGATGGCCGCGCCACGCAAATACCTTGCTTCGTACACCGATGTATATGGCAGAAAACCGAGGTTGCCTCTTCGCACGGTGGTTACTGCTTCTGCATTTTTACCAATGCCAAAGGCTGATCCCAAAACCAATCCCTGACCAAATTGTGCCTGGTAGTCTCCTAATACCAGGTTTTTGATTTTACCTTTATTCATTAACTGTGCGTGGAATGATAAGAAATCTGCCCCGTATTGCTTCTTCGTTGGCGACCAGGTTATTTGTTCACCGGCATCTTTTTCAGCAGTAAAACCCAAACTGAAATCGCCTGTTCTGCGGGTTTGAAACCGTGTATATAATCGGTCTGGTGATCCACTGTATTTGGACGATGGAGTGGTGGTTTCCTTATATCCTTTTTTTTCTTCCAGCGTTCGGTCGTAGCGAAGGATCAGATAATTATTCTTTTCGTTTAGGATTCGCTTAAATAAGTTTTTATTGAAACGGGCAGCTGCATCAGGCACAGTAACAAAGGGAACTAGTTTTTGGATTACATCTTGCGTAAATCCTTCAATATTTTGGAGTTCGTAAATAGAAAGAAAAGGCCCGGCTTCAATGCGATAGGCTAAGAAGGATTGAATTTGAAGCTCGTTCAAAATGAAAATGGATCGTAGTTGCTCCACCGTTACCATATTTAGATCGGCCTGATTGGAGTATAATTGTGCAAGGTTTTCGTAGAGATCCTCATAATTGATGTCTTCATCCTGAACAGCAAAAATTTCATCAACTAATCTTTCAAGGTCTACCTCTTTTCTGGGAACTCCTTGCGCGTGAGCAACTAAGTTAATCCCAAATAAAATCGATATGATCAGTACACGTTTCACTTCACTTCTTTTTGTGAAAACCAATAGCTGGCCGATGCCTGATGAGAGGCTCCTGTTAAATTATTTAGTTGAACGGAGTAATCAAACTTCAGGTTTTTCCTGTGGGCGCCAATACCAAAAAATGCAGCGTTTGGTTTGAGATTAAATCCAGTGCGAAAAAAAACCTTTCCATGAAAAGAATATTCAAGGCCTGTTCGCCAGGTAGTAGCGTACTCTAACTCCTTAGAAAGTTCGGTGGTTATGAAAATATTTTTTTCTGGATTATATGATAACCCGGCTGTCAAGCGGGTGGGTAATGGTTCATCATCTTCACCTATCCGCGACTGAGTAAGATTAGTAATGTAGGCTCCAATGGATAGTTTTTCGGTAAGTTCTGTGATACCGCCAAAATCAAAACTCACTGCTGTGGATATGCCAAAACCTTCTGCACGATATTGAATGAGATTCACCTTCATACCCAGGGAGGCAATACCTAACTGGTTACCAAAGCCAATGGATAGTGCCTGTTCATTGTATAAATCATCACCAAATCGAAATACTCCCAGGGCGGGTGTTCCCCATTTGAATGGTTTATTAAATGCAACTCCCATGCGGTTGGTGCTTTTGAGTTGCGATTGAACTTCATAAGCAACTCCCACATTGGGTTGAGTGATTTTTCCGAGCCCTCCAGGATTATTGAATAAACTCCATTCGTCTTTATTTCCTGAGGAGGCATAGCCCATGCCGGCTGCACGAGCTCCCATTTGTGTAGAAATGCTCTGGGCAATCGCTATTTTTGCAAATAGGATGAACCCTAAAATCTGGATTGTTTTACGCACAAGCTATAGTCGAGCATCTAAATTAAACTTTTTCGTGAATAGAATAGCTATTGGTATAGGTCTTCTTTTTTCATGTTTCGCTTCTTTGGCGCAATTGGAGAAGATGGAATATTATTCAACCGGAGAGTTGCGTGCGCGGGGGTTAGCGAACAATGACAATAAAGAAGGAGAATGGATTTATTTTTATCCTTCCGGCACGAAGAGTGCCATCGAAAATTTTGATCAGGGTATGCTTCATGGCCGCGTTGTTTATTTCTACCCTTCCGGAATCATGCAAGGTAAGGAAACATGGAGACAGGGACAGCTGCAAGACTCAGCCTGGTACTTCCATTTATCGGGCGCTTTGCATCGTAAAGGCGTGTATCAAAATAGTCGCTATATGAATGGGTGGATATATTATTTTGAAAACGGAGCAGTTGAGCGATTTGTAAATTATCAGGCTGGGCAACCTAATGGTGCAACTAAAGTGTATAATGACAAAGGGATTCTGCTTCAAGAAGGCGTCTATAGAAATGGACTTGAGGATGAGGCGTGGAAATTTTATAACCCGGAAGGAGTTCTTGAATATTCAGGTCAGTACGAAAGTGGAAAGCCGGTAGGTGTTTGGTATGAGTTCTCTCAGGGAAAGAAAAAAGTATACAAACGATATTAGAATTCTTTTTTCATATGAAAGAAAAAGCCTTGCGTTTTTTCTCTTGTAAAGGTGTACTCCAATCGGATCACTGCATCATAAGCAGTAACAATGTCAATACCCGCCCCTGTGCCAACCAGCATTCTATTTGAAAGCCGGTTGTTCAACTGGAGGGATTCATAATAAGGATAGTTTTCAACATATCCCCAGTCAAAATAACCTTTCAGGTAGATAGCTAATGGAAAATATCGGAATTGCTCTATGGGCATGTCATCCAATTGCCAGGTCCTCGATAAAATTCTTTTTCGAAATGTGGTTTTGTTCAGAAAAAAATTTGGCCCCTCAATCACATATACTTCATATCCCTTTACTAATTGTCTTCGGTAACCAAGAGCGCTGTAAAACGTGTAAGGTTGCTCGGTAGGGGTACTTAAGTACGCGGAGGAGAAATTTGATAAGTAATAATTTTTTCCGAGGTCAGCGAATTTTGCGTAGGTGACATTTAATTCCCATTGTTGTACATCTGAATCAATCAGCAAACCGGTTCTTTGTGCAAAGGCGGTTATCTGATACCCCTTAAGAGGGTATGCGATTACATCGCGATGCTCTGAATTGAATGTGTAGGTGATAGAACTGTATTGTTGCCTTACTAATGCATCCTTATAATAATTTGGATTTAAGTAAGCAATGGTGTCAACAACGCGGTTGTTTCGATAGCTAAAACTGAGTGAATGAGTTTCATAAAAAGATTTTCGAAACGTATAGGAGACGCCAAACCCTTGCGATACTTTCAATGTTTTTTTTCCTTCCAGAAAACTTAATTTATGATCATCGGTGAAGTAGGCAAGATTTTTTGGTTCATCGTAGTTAAAATCGAAGATGAGCCCGTGCCGTTGTTGCCGATCAATGTAGGGAATGCGATAGCTTAACTCAAATTTTCTCGTAAAGCCGAATTGCGCAGTGAACCGAAGGGTTTCATTGCGGCCTCGAAAATTGTATTGGTAGAGTCGCAATCCATAATTTACCCGCCTTAAATCATGGTTATAGTTTTGCCACCACTCATTAAAATTCCGATCCGATAGTTCAAAGATGGGCACCGGGAAGGTGTACCACCGCTCATTCACCTCGACCAAAAGATCAACTTGATTTGCACTTAACTCAAGCCACTGAATGGTCACCGTGTTAAACAATCGTAGGTTGTAAATCTTCCGCTGATCAAGGACCAATATTTTGTCAATTCTTTTTGTGCTTATAGTATCACCGGGTTTTAAACTCAGTTCGCGCGAAATAATTCTTTCCTTGGTCACTTTGTTTCCGATAATCAATACACGATTAACGGTAACTACCCTGTTGGGGAGTGTGTCCTGTCGGATTTTGACAAGAGTATCTTTTGCAATTTTCTGTGCATTAGCCAGGCTACACAGAAAAAGGAGCGATACCCAAATAAGCGGTATCCCTAACTTAACTAGTCGTGAGAATTCAATCAACTTGGTTTTGTATTATGGGCTGATGAATTTCTGTATGACCATATTAAGATGACCACTCCGGCAATAATCAATGGAATACTTAGTATCTGACCCATGTTGATAGGAAGTTGGTCTTCAAACGAGACCTGATTCTCCTTCAATAACTCATAGGCAAATCTCAGACTCCATAATACGATCATAAATACACCAAAGATTCTTCCTACTGGTAACTTTTCTTTGTCTTTGTACCACATCAGAAATAGTACGATAAATAAGATCACACAGGAGATGGCCTCATAAAGTTGAGCGGGGTGCCGGGCAATGCCAAAGGTGCTTACCCTTGCTGCCAGGTTGCCGGATGTTTCAGTAATAAGCTGATAGTTTAAGGGCTCAATGCCAGGCTCATCGACAAACTCGCTGTAATAGCTGAGAAAATATTTCATATCGCCATTCAGGAATTGAGTTGCGTCTTCTGTGCTGGTGCCTTGCTTAAAGAAAACGTATATATTCAGAGGAACCCTTCCATGTGCTCCAGCAGGTAGTTCTTCATTTTTTTCAACCTTTATCGACTCGGCAGGATTGGATTTAACACGGTAATCCAGTAGTCCTTCTGTTACCCGATTAATAAAAACGACACTCAGGGGATTGTTATCGGATGGTTTGCCAATAATTTCTGAATTGAAAAAATTTCCAAATCGGATGAGGGCACCGGTTAGTGCAACAACAATAACAATTCTATCCAGTATTTGCAGGTAGCTCATTTCATGATCTTTCTTACGGCTGAAGAGCCATAAGGCAAATAAAATTCCAAAGGCTGCCCCGTGGCTGGCCAGTCCTTGCAAGCCAGTAAATTTGAATGGAGAAAATTCAAAAGGTAAAAGAATACTGAGAGGATCAGTTACGAAAAGTTCGGGTTGATAAAAGATAACATGACCCAAACGGGCACCTAATATCGTGGCAACAACCATGTATATCGTTAGTGTGTCCACGTATTTTTCAGGCCTTCCTTCCTTACGGAAAATATAATACATCACTTGTTGGCTGACCAAAAAACCAAGTGCAAACAACAAGCCATACCACCTGAGTGAGAATGAGCCAATAGATAGAATTTCAGGGCTTCCGTTCCAAATAATATAACTGATCATACAATATTGAATGTAAAAGGCCAGGAACTTACCTACCTAACTGAGCAAATATAAGCACTAATGCCCAATGCCCAAGATGGGACTATAGGTTATCCAGTTGAATTAACTCTTCTTCAAAACCGCCTGAAAGAATAGGGAAACGGCACCAACTTCTTGGGTCAACATTAAGATCGTCCAGGTGAAATGAAGGGGCGAGTCGCTCTCTTTTCCACTGATTGGCTGCCCACAGTCGGTAGAATTTTTTTATGTGTCCCTTCAGGATAGTTGTATCATCCGTTAACGAGGCGTTACGTTTGGTGAGTTCGCGAAAAACTTCCGTGGGTGATTTTCTGTCCCGGATAGCCAGCTTTTCTATCGCTACCAATACGGAATAGGGCATCAGATCTTTTTCGTCTGTCTGTGTTTTGTCAAGAGGTCTTAATTCAGCCGTTGGCTGTAATGTATTCACTAAAGAAAGGCCGGAATAGCCCAGTTCTTTTTCAGCCCATTTCAACCATTGAATAATGAAGGGCTTATCAATGCCTGCAATAGGGGCAAGGCTTCCACTCGTATCTCCGTCCATAGTGGTATAACCAACATCGCCTTCACTTCGGTTGGAGGTGGTAATTAACACCGCTCTTTTTACGTTGGCAAGAAGCCAAATGATAGGCGATCTTCCTCGTGCTTGAATATTTTGCAACGCAATGTCATCCGTTTCCCAGGTGAGAGACCGCTCAAGTACTTTTTCAATTTGATGCGTGTAGTAGTTTACAGGTTCATCAATTTGCCAGGAGTGGAAGGCAGCACCTACACTTGTGGCGAGTGTTTGCGCTGCATTGAGTGTGGTTTGAGAAGAATTTTTTGTGCCCTGATAGGCGCAGGTAAATAATTCGTTTACAGCTTGCTTTACTTCGGATACCGGTTTGATTCCGGTTTTCGAAATAAAATCCTTCCAACCCAATTCTTTGGAAGCACGCTTCACCATTTCGACCACAAGCACAGCACACATCGATGAGTCGGCACCGCCACTGAGGCTTAGCACAAAGCCCTTTGCTTTACTTTTACGCAGGTAATCAAACAGTGCCAATGAAGTGGCACGGGCAAGTTCTTCATTCTCTTCTTTTCCATCCGTGATCGGTGCTGATTCTGACTGAGCAGGATTTTCAAAATCAATATCGCAGGTGAGCAGGTTGAAAGGTTTTAACGACAACCGTTCATTGCATTTTAGAATTTTTCCTCGTTGGCCGAATATTATGTCTCCATCATAAATCATTCTGCCAGCTTCATTGCCCAAAACGTTTACAAATAGATAGGCGCATTCAAACAGGCGCGATCCGTCAGTCACCACCTCTTGTTCGCGCAATTCACTTTTGCCTAATGCAAAATGACTTGCGCTTGGATTGATAATTAAATCCACACCACGTTTTTGCAAGCGATGGCCGGGCCGTTTATTTTTTCTCCAGGCATCTTCACAGATTTCAAAGCCAAACCTGATTCCATCGATCTCGTAGATGAGATCACCGACCTGAATTGTCTGTCCTTGAATTTGAACTTGTCTAACCGTATCAGCAGGCCAGGCATCAAACCACCGTGGCTCATAATGAACTCCGTCTCTGGCCAGGTTTTGTTTGAGCGTGATGCCCAGTATTTTTTGATTATGGATTACACACACACCGTTGTAGGTGATGGTATCAAATCGAATGGGTAACCCGATACACGCGGTGATTCCATCGCAATGAGGTATAATGGTTTGCAAATGAGTCCATGCTTTGTCACTTAACCAATCGCTTAGGAAAAGGTCCTCACAGCCATATCCAGTTAAGCATAATTCGGGGAAACCCAGAATGCGAACTTTTTTCTTTTTTGCTTCTTCGATAGCGGTAATAATATTCGAAACATTGTTACTCCAGTCGATAGGAGTTTGATTCACGGTGGCCCCGCCAATGCGCAATGGATTACTCATAAGTTATTAAGCATGAAGTTTGTTTTTTCTGCGGCATCCTGCTCTGCTTTTTTTTTCGTAAAACCAAAGCCGGTTCCATAGGGCTGATCGGCAATAAACACCTGGGCGGAAAATTCCTTTCCCATTTTACCTTTTTTTGTTTCCGTGAATTCAAAGCGAATATCTTTCCCTTCGCGTTGAGCCCATTCGATTACTTTGCTCTTGTGATTTAAATTCGAACTCACCACCACATCTAAGTCGAAGTAAGGTTGAATCAGTTTATCAATCACAAATTTTTTGGTGCTTATGTAACCCTTGTCGAGATAAACAGCGCCCACCAATGCTTCGAGTGTATTTCCTAATATGACTTGTTGCAGATGATTGTTTTTACTGTCAAACTGAACGATGGCGCCAATGCCTACTTTGCGCGCCAGGTTATTGAGCGATTCGCGGTTTACTATTCGCGAACGTATTTCCGTAAGAAACCCTTCGTCTTTAAAAGGATATTTTTTGAAAAGGTAATCGGCTACCGCAGCGCCTAAAATCGCATCGCCCAGATACTCCAGACGTTCGTTGGATTCGCGATACCCATTTTTTTCTGTGGATCTTGAACTGTGAAGCGTGGCTAATTTATAAAGCGCCAGGTTGGAAGGCGTAAGCCCCACAATGGTACGGATAGCCGTAATCAGTTTCTTGTCATCCCTGGAATTTGATTTCGATAAACGTAGTAGATTCCACACAACCGGGTGGATTACTCTACTTTCTTGAGAAGCACCGAAGCATTATGACCACCAAAACCAAAGGTGTTGCTTAATGCAATAGTTACTTCTCTTTTCTGAGCCTTGTTAAAGGTAAGATTCAGACGAGGATCCAATCCATCGTCATCTACAAAGTGATTAATGGTAGGTGCAATGATCCCTTCGCTAATAGCAAGAAGGCATGCAATCACTTCGATAGCACCGGCAGCGCCCAAAAGATGACCTGTCATCGATTTGGTTGAACTGATGTTCATTTTATAAGCTTGCTCTCCAAATACTTTCTGAATGGCTTTTATTTCACCCAGATCTCCAAGAGGCGTAGAGGTTCCATGGGTATTGATATAGTCTACCTGGTCGGGTGTAATTTCGGCTTCCAGTAATGCATTTTCCATTACTTTGGTAATGCCTGCTCCCTCAGGATGGGGTGCGGTAATGTGATAAGCATCTGCCGATAATCCTCCACCAATGATTTCAGCATAAATTTTTGCACCACGTCTTTTTGCGTGTTCATATTCTTCCAGAATTACTGCGCCCGCACCTTCGCCCAAGACAAAACCATCACGGTCTTTATCATAAGGTCTTGAAGCTGTTTCAGGAGAGTCGTTTCTTTCAGAGAGTGCTTTGAGCGCGTTGAATCCACCAACTCCGGCTTCACATACAGCAGCTTCTGATCCACCGCTAACGATGATATCTGCTTTGCCTAATTTTATATAGGTGTAAGCGTCATAAATCGCATTGGTTGAGGAGGCGCATGCAGAAACGGTCACAAAATTAGGACCGCGGAAACCATATTTAATGGAGATGTGACCTGCGCTCAGGTCTGGAATCATTTTAGGAATGAAGAAGGGATTGAAACGAGGATTGTTTCCACCCTTTACATAGGATTTCATCTCCTCCTGAAAAGTAAGCAACCCTCCTATACCTGATCCCCAGATCACGCCAACGCGGTCAGGGTTTAATTCAGATAGAGGAAGGTTGGCATCTTTTATAGCTTCGTCAGCAACCACCATGGCGTATTGTGCGAACGGATCCATTTTCCGCCCTTCTTTGCGATCCATAAAGTCTTCAAAATTGAAGCCTTTTACTTCGCAGGCGAATTTGGTCTTAAAAAGAGTAGTGTCAAACTTGGTAATAGGGGCGGCACCACTTTTTCCAGCTTTCAGACCTTCCCAATATTCTGGCAAGGTATTTCCAATTGGAGTTAATGCACCCGCTCCTGTAATTACTACTCGTTTAAATGTCATACAATACGTTAGTGACGGAGATGATGAATCTCTGATTATTTCTTAACGTTCTCCTCAAGATAAGAAATCGCCTGACCTACGGTAGCAATGTTTTCCGCCTGGTCATCAGGGATGGAGATGTTGAATTCTTTCTCGAATTCCATAATCAGTTCTACGGTATCCAAGGAATCAGCTCCCAAATCATTGGTAAAGCTTGCCTCAGGAGTAACTTCAGATTCTTCCACGCCCAGTTTGTCGATGATGATCTGTTTTACTTTTTGTGCGATTTCAGACATGTTTATAAAGGTTTAGAGTATTCAAAAATCTGTGCAAATAAAGAGATTTGGTGCAATATTGTCAAACTTTTAGAGTTGCGCTTAACATATTGGCCCGCAAAAATGAAAAAAAAAATACTTGAAATCGAATATAGTTATGATTTTGATTTAATAGGCGTTATTTCGTCCGCCAAAGGTTATAAGCTTGCCTGGGACATTAATAATCAATTATCGACTCGATTGGTGAAACAGCCAGATTTAAAAGTGCAGTTTAAGAATAAAGCAGAATGTTTGTTTTCTTATTTCTCGTTCGAGAATGAGGTAAATAAATTGAAATTGTTCCGCAACAAGCCTAACGATAGTGAGGGAAGAAACTTTCTGTTGCCCGAATTCCCACACTTTGACTATATCATCTTAATTGAAGGAGAAGAGCATGGAAACAGCAATCGATTGCAAGAACTCTTGCGTAATATTGCTTCCATTGAATTAGTCGCTTTTATACCTTTGGGCGCTTTAAAATCGAAAGACAACTTTATTTTCTAACCAAATTCATGGAACATTTCTCTTACAACAAGACTAAAATCGTTGCCACTGTAGGCCCAGCCTCTAATAATAAGGATATGCTCAGGGCCCTCGCCAAAGAGGGTGTTGATGTTTTCAGGCTCAATTTTTCGCATGGTAAGCATGAGGATCACCTCAAAGTAATCAATTTTGTGCGCGAGATAAACGAAGAGTTAGGAACGCATATTGCCCTTTTGCAGGATTTGCAAGGTCCCAAAATCAGGGTTAATGAAATGGAGCCAGGTATCGAAATCAAAGCCGGAGATACCATAACGATCACTACCAAAGAGGTTTTGGGAAATAAGGATCTGGTAAGTACATCCTACGAAGGTCTTCCAAAGGATGTGAAGCCAGGCGACATGATTCTGATTGACGATGGAAAAATTGAATTAAGAGTAAAAGAAGTGCGTGGTATTGAAGTAACCTGCACGATTGTTTATGGTGGTCCATTGAAATCCAGAAAGGGGATTAATTTGCCCTTCTCAAGAGTCTCGGCACCTTCATTGACCGACAAAGATTATGAAGATCTCGAATTTGGTTTGAAGAATAATGTTGATTGGGTGGCTTTATCATTTGTAAGAAAAGCAACCGATATCGAAATTCTGAGGGCAGTAATTGATCGGTACAAGTCTCATACACGGATTATTGCTAAAATTGAAAAACCAGAAGCGCTTGAAAATATTGATGCCATTATTGAGGCAACGGATGCCGTGATGGTAGCCCGGGGTGATCTTGGAGTAGAAATCTGGATGGAAGAAGTGCCGATGGTGCAAAAGATGCTGGTGGAGAAGTGCAATAAAGCTTCGAAGCCAGTAATTGTTGCCACACAGATGATGGAGAGCATGATAGAAAACCCGCGACCAACGCGCGCTGAAACTAATGATGTAGCGAATGCCGTGCTGGATGGTGCCGATGCACTCATGCTATCTGCAGAAACTGCAGCCGGAAAATATCCGATTGAAGTTATCCGGAGTATGGTGCGCACGATTGGGTCGGTTGAAAAACAAGGAAATATTTTTTTTCGATTCCGCGAAGTAGACCCCAAGTCCAGCAACTTCTTCAACGACAGTTTGATTCTCACAGCTTGTAAATTAGCAAAAGATGTAAATGCAAAAGCCATTGTTGGTATGACGCAATTGGGGTATGCTGCTTATAAAGCTGCATCGCACCGACCAAATGCCGATATTTTTGCTTTCACCAGCAATGATACAATTCTAAATACCATGAATCTTGTGTGGGCTACACGCGCTTATCATTATGACAAAGCGGCTTCCACTGACGAAACGATCTCTGATGTTGAATTCATATTGAAGCGCGATGGTCACGTAAAGACCGGAGACACGTTTATCATACTGGCGAGCATGCCTATTCAGGAACGAGGTCGCTCGAACATGATTAAAGTTCATGTGGTGAGTTAATTCACCATCACGGTGAGTTACTGGTACCGGGCATCCGGCAACTGGTAACTCATCTACAATTTAGGTTCAACCATAATTACATCTTCCCGCTCCACTACAACAGCACCGGCAGGGTCACCCTTGCGCTTGCGAACGTATTTTTTTGGAGTAAAGGCAACCGGACAAAGTGTTTCTGTTTTTCGTTTGGAATTGTATGCCGCTAACTGAGCAGCGCGCTCAATAACATCCTTCGGGAAAGTTTTGCCTGACTGATGTTTTATAATCACGTGCGAGCCAGGAACATCTTTTGCATGAAGCCAGAGGTCTTCTTTATAAGAATGCTTTAACGTGAGTTGGTCGTTGCCCTCCGCATTTTTCCCCACCCAAATCTTGAACCCCTTGTGTTCAAATTCAAAGAAGGGTAGCGACTTTTCTGTGTTTTTACTACTAATTGAAACAGGAGAATTATTTTTTCTTAAATCTTTCAAGTCTCCGGTAGCTTCCAGCTCCTCCAACGAAAAATTCCACTTTTTAATTTCTTGTTTCTTCTGATTGATTGACTCTTTTAGCTTGTCAATTTCAATTTGTTTGTTCTTGGCCTTGCGATAAAACACCTCCGCGTTTTTTTGTGGATTCAGCTCTTCCTTTAGCTTGATTTCAACAAGACTATTGTCATAAAAGCTGTTCAACTGAATAGTTTTCATGCCGGTTTTCATTTCGTGCATGTGAGCCATGACCAAATCACCCCACAATTGGTGGTGATTAGCTTTTAATAATTCATCCAGTTTGTTTTGATTTTTTTCCAGGTAGTTCTTTCCTGATCTGATCTGATCGGTGAGCTGCTTTCGGATCACAGTCTTTTCCGAATTCAGGGTATTGGCAACTGAATAGGAGTGAAAGAATTCATTAATTGCCTCAATGGGGTCATTAAGCGTCTTCACTATTTCTCCAAAGGGAAGTAGAGAGAAAATCAAAGTTCCCTCATAATCAATAAGAAAGTAGTGGGGTTTCTCTAAAGCTGATTTTAGTGTATTGAGTTCGCTCCACTGTGCTTCTTTGTCTTTTGTTTTAAAATTTCTTTCTTCAAGCCAGTGCCACACCCATTTACCAAACGTGAAATATAAGGAGGATAGTCTTTCTTTATTTTGCTCGAATGACTCCTTACTCCAATCGATGGTGCGATCAAGTTGCGAGAGTTTTAATTCTTTATCAGCCACCTGGTGATTTCTAAATAAACTGGTTGCCCCTTCATCTTTGAAGAGGACCACATTCGACCGGTTGCCATGCATTTTGAAAAGTAACGACCAGGAATCTTCCAAGCGAATTGAAAAACTTCTCTCATTTTCATATTGCTGTACATCCAGCACTTTTTTCATCAATACATCATTGAAGAGATCAATGCTATTTTTTCTTGCCCGGTTAAATGTTTTGGGAAAGGAAAGGCAACAAAAGTTGGGAAGAAGACTAGCCTTGATAAAAAGTGAGGTGTTGCTGTTATTAAATTCAATAATCAATTCGTCCTTATTTTGACTAAAGCATGATACCAGCCTGTAGCCGTTGAGTACTTGCTTTAACTGATTGCTGAGTTGAGCTAGAAAATAGTAATTGTTATGCACGTTCAGATCGTGATGGTCAAGCCATCATAGGCCAAAGCTACTGAATTTGGAAGTTCCCTTTCGATCTGTTTATGTTGCCCTAGTTTGTGGCTGATATGAATAAAATAGGTTTTTTCAGCGCCAACCTTTTCGGCTACATCCACCGCTTCACTTAAGTTGAAATGCGAAATATGCTTTTCGCGTTGAAGGGCGTTGAGCACCAATACCTTGGCCCCCTTCATTTTTTCGTAGGTGGAATCTGGGATCTGGTTGGCATCGGTGATGTAACAAAAGTCACCTACACGAAAGCCCAATACAGACATTTTAAAATGTTTTACCGGCAATGGGGTGATGCGAACACCGCTCACGGTAAATTCTTCCTCTGAAATCTCATTCAATTGCAGTTGAGGAGTGCCGGGATATCTGAGTTGTCCGAAGGCATAATGAAATTCTACCTGAAGTTGCCTTAATACAGCTTCATTGCCATAAATAGGCATATCCTTTTTATGCAAATAATTATAGGCTCTCACATCGTCAAGTCCTGCGATGTGATCTTTATGACCATGAGTATAAATTATCGCATCAAGTTTGTAAATCCGTTCGCGTAGCATTTGCTGGCGAAAATCAGGCCCTGTATCAATGACAAAACTTTTGCCGGAGACCTCGATGTGAACGGATGAGCGCAGCCGCTTGTCACGATAATCCATAGAACTGCAAACCTCGCATGTACACCCAATAACAGGCACGCCCTGCGATGTTCCAGTACCAAGAAAGGTGACTTTCATGGCCTCTGGGCTACAGTTTAACTTCTGAGTGTAAAAGTTCTTCGTATAATTTCAAACTCTTCTCTGTAAACCGGCTGGTGTCCAACTCCAGGTTTTTCAAAATGTCCAGCAAGGCATTGATTTTACCTTCTGTAGTAAAAAACTTATTGACAATCATGATCTTCTGTTCCTTCAGCAGGCAATACCCTGATTTGAAGTTACCCTTTTCATAACGGAGTATGTAATCCGATTCGGCAACAAGGTCCTCAAGTTTGGCAAGAAATTGATTGGTGTACTTAATCATTCGTAGTGGCGAATTTTTATTCAGCAAGATAGGGATTTTAGTATTGAGTAAATAGTCCTTTGTAATTAGTATTGATAGTCAAGCCCATAGGCTTATTTACCTAAGACTTGGGACTCACCACTATTGACTATTTTTGAAAGTGCATTCCAGGAAACTCATTGTAATTGCAGGGCCCACGGCCGTGGGAAAGACCGAAGTGGCGTTGTGGCTGGCCGAGCATTTCAAAACTGAAATTATTTCGGCTGATTCGCGCCAGATTTATAAGGAAATGGAAATCGGCACCGCCAAACCTTCGCCTGAAGAGTTAAGCCGCGCTCCACATCATTTTATAAACACGCATTCCATTGAGCAACCCTATGATGCTGGGGCCTATGGAAGAGATGCATTGGTGCTCATTCAGTCTTTATTTAAAAAATATGACACCCTCATAATGTGTGGTGGCTCTGGGTTGTACATTAAAGCGGTGCTGGAAGGATTTGACGATATGCCTGAAATTCCATCAGGCACCCGGGAGGGAATTATAGCAGAGTACGAGTCAAAAGGACTTGTTTGGTTGCAGCACGAGGTGAAGCAAGTTGATCCCGACTATTTTGAACAGGTTGATATAAATAATCCCCATCGGCTAATCAGGGCGCTTGAATTATTTAGGGCCTCAGGGCTAAAGGCAAGTCAACTAAGGGTGAAGGAAAAACGAAAACATAATTTTAGCATTATAAAAATTGGATTGGAACTGGCGCGCGAGAAACTTTATGAACGCATTGATGCCCGCATGGATGCTATGATTGAAAAAGGATTGTTTAAAGAAGCTGAACGCTTTTTTCTGAAACGAGATTTGAACGCCTTGCAAACAGTAGGTTACCGCGAGATATTTGATTACCTCGAAGGAAAATATGATAAGGAAGAGGCGATTCGTTTATTGAAACGAAACACGCGGAGATACGCCAAGCGCCAGCTTACATGGTTTAAGCGTGATGATGAAATGCATTGGTTCAGTCCAGACCAGGTGGAAGAAATGATTGAATTAGTTAACAGTTGATAATGAACAATTGACAATTTCGCGCTTCAGTGCAATTACCTACTTTTATATTTTAAGATTGTCAATTGTCAACGGTCAATTGTCGACTGGGTTGAACTATGAATAGCAAAAAGATTCTTATTATCACGTATTATTGGCCACCCTCTGGTGGAAGCGGTGTGCAGCGCTGGTTAAAGTTTGTGAAGTACCTGGTGCGGGCAGGGTGGGAGCCTTTTGTATTCACTCCGGAGAATCCTTCATTCACTATTGAAGATACGTCTTTGCAAAAAGATGTACCTGCCTCCGTGGAGGTAATTCGTTTTCCTATCTGGGAACCCTATCAATTATTTTTCAAACTGTCCTCCTTGTCAGGAAATAAAAACCCTCAACAGGCCGATTTTATTTCAACCGGAAAAAAAACTTTCTTTCAAACGATAAGTTCGTGGATCAGGGGCAACTTATTTATTCCGGATGCCCGGGTATTTTGGGTAAAGCCTTCGGTGGAATTTCTTACTGAATTTATAAGTAGAAATAAGATTGAAAAAATTGTTACTACAGGTCCGCCACATAGTATTCATTTAATTGGATTGCGATTAAAGAAATTAAATCCTGCACTTCAATGGATTGCCGATTTCAGGGATCCCTGGACTGAATGGGATTTACTCGATACACTCAATCTAACGTCACTGGCTAGAATGAGACACAGAACACTTGAAAGAAAAGTACTTACCAAAGCAGACCGGGTTATCACCATTGCTCCTTATCATGTAAAAAGATTAGAGGTGCTCAGCGGAAGAAAGGTCGACTTAATCACCAATGGTTTTGATGAGGAAGATTTTCAAGAAGTCATTCATACCCGAACTGAGAAATTTACGATCAGGCATGTAGGCATAGTGGACGAATTGCGTGATCCTAAGCCGGTAATGCAAGCGATCAAAGAGCTTTGTGCTTCTCACCGGGATTTCGCAAATCACGTGTTGGTCGAGTTTATCGGCAAAGTGAATTCTACTTTTAAAAATTTTGTAAATGAAGATACCCAGCTTTCACTGATTATAAAGTTTACTGATCAAATCCCACATGAGCAATTATTAAAATTGTATGGTAGCACCGATCTTCAATTGTTAGTATTGGCGCATACTACCATTGCTCCTGGAAACTTACCCGGTAAATTTTTTGAATACCTGGCTTCCGGAAAACCAATCCTGGGGATAGGACCTACGATGGGTGATGCAGCTGAAGTATTGCAGCAAACTCATGCCGGAATAATTAAAGATAGAAACGATCCAGAGGGAATTAAATCTGAATTAATGCGATACTATCAGGAATGGAAGAGAGAAGGTGAAATAAGAACTGGAAATATTCAACTTTATTCCAGACGCAACTTGACAGAAAAACTGATTTGTATTTTTAATGAAGATCGGATGACCACTTTTAGAAAACCATGAAGTTTTCGGTTGCCCGTTCGGAGTTCTTCTGTTATTCTTAGATTTGCTTGATTTTTAATCTGTCAATCATAAAACGCAAATGGAATTAATTAAGGCTCTTATTGATTTTGTTCTTCACATTGATCAACACCTTGTTGAAATCGTAAATGAATACAGATCGTGGACATACCTCATTCTATTTCTGATCATTTTTGCAGAAACCGGACTGGTAGTTACTCCCATTTTACCCGGAGACTCACTACTATTCGCAGCGGGTGCTATCGTTGCGAAGCCTGAATCCGGATTAAGTATTGTAGTCTTGTGTGGTTTGCTGATGCTGGCTGCTGTGCTAGGAGATATGGTGAATTACCATATAGGAAGATTTATTGGTGTGAAGGCCTTCAGTGGTAAGTATAAGTTGTTGAAGGTAGAATATCTGGTGAAGACACAGCATTTTTATGAGAAGCATGGAGGAAAGACGATCATCTATGCGAGATTCATACCGATCATCCGCACCTTTGCTCCCTTTGTAGCTGGAATCGGAACCATGAGTTATGGAAAATTTGCATCGTTTAATGTGGTGGGGGGTATTGCTTGGGTGTTTAGTTTTCTAATGCTTGGTTATTTCTTTGGGGGACTTCCTATAATAAAGGATAATTTTACTTTCGTAATCTTTGGAATCATTTTCCTTTCAATTCTCCCTCCAATCATTGAATTTCTGCGTGAGAGAATGAGAACGAAGTCTTCGACATAGATATATAGCGATGCCTATTTTCTTAAAGGCAACTAGATTGTGTAGTTGGTACCTGCCACGCCTGATTCAACATTAATTTTACTGATAGAGATTCTATACGAGACCGAATGTTGCTCAAACCGAGACCGGGTTTTGCATTACTGAGAACGAATCCAATCCATTCCTTTTCTAAATAGCTGATTAGCCTCAACCGATGGCTTTGTCCAGAGTATAAGTGAAGAAAAAAGCACAGTGACAACCACCGATCGCAAAGCAATATCCAAGAAAGTATTACCTATTTTAGGTACGAGGGTATTCACAAAAAGGGTGAGTGTGGCAATACCCAAAACCTTTAACGTTGCCCATTCAAAGGGTTGAATGCCAAACCGGGCATATATGAATATAAACTTGATCACATTGAACGCGATCAAGGCGAAGGCACTACCCCAGGCGGCTCCTTCAATGCCATACCGCGGTATCAGGATGTTGTTCGAGATAATGACAATGGCCGAAAGCGAGATAATTAATATGATATTAAACCGGTAATATTTTGAAAGCACTATGATCTCGCTGCTGGGGCCAAAGAGCATATCCATCAGTTTGCCAAAGCCTACAATAACAACCACCCATTTACCCAATTCATAAGTATCACCTTTCGGCATCAGGTCAAAAATATTATCCAGATTGATCCACACCCCAATGAGCAACAACGACCCAATAATAAATTGGTTAATGGAAGTCTTGCGGTACAGCGAAGACACTTCATTTATTTCATTTCGCTCAAATGCTTTTGAAATTAAAGGCATCGTGATCTGGCTCAACGCTCTCTTCGGAATCTCAATGACGGTAGCCATGTAAAAGGCAGTTGTGTAAATAGCATTGGATGCCAGGCCCAACATGGCCGACACCATCATGCTATCGATTTTTCCAATGAGAATCATGCCCGCCATACCGGCAAAACTCAGTAGACTGTATTTGAATAGTTCAGGCAATTTGCTTTGATCAAGATTTTTGAAATCCGTTTGTATCGAAATTTCACCTTGCTGCCATAAATAGAAAATCAGAAGTAGGAGGCAGAGGAGATAGCCTGCCACGGAGCCAATAACAAATTGGTCAAAGGAAAGCACGCCACTGAAGTAAAGAAGTACCAGTATGGAAAGAAGCAATCGGGCGACTATCTCCCGAAGTAAGTTAGGGACGACTGTTTTTAAGAGTGACCTCGAGAAGGCCTCCAGCACAGCCATCATCACCAACACCAGCGTAAGCCAGATTACCCACGATGAATATTGAATAATCTCTTTCGCGTTAACTTTA
>Ga0163153_10001979_pt1 | contig 31184 bp, 29 predicted proteins | sample OliLakLV19MP6IB1_FD_148629 | JGI IMG/M metagenome (GOLD analysis project Ga0163153, IMG submission 148629) | Freshwater microbial mat bacterial communities from Lake Vanda, McMurdo Dry Valleys, Antarctica - Oligotrophic Lake LV.19.MP6.IB-1 | ecosystem: Environmental > Aquatic > Freshwater >...
GGAGGCCGATGCCACCGCCGAGTCGATCGTGAAGTCGTTGCCCCACAACCAGTACGCGCTGGCGCTGCAGGCGACGACATGGCGCATGCGTGGCGACCGGCGTTACGCGGGCCTGTGTGACTACCAGTCGATGGTGCACACGCAGCGCCTCGATACCCCCGCGGGTTTTAAGAGCCTGGACGCCTTCCTGGCCGCGCTCGCCACCGAACTCGAAAGCCTGCACGCTTTCGAAGCCCATCCGCTGCAGCAATCGGTGCGCGGCGGCAGCCAGCTGCATATCCAGGAGGCGGAGATTGCGCGCCCCCTCGTCGGCGCGCTGTTCGCGAGCATCGCCGCCGCGGTCAAGCGCCACCTCGACCAGCTCGGCCCCGGCACCGATCCCCTGCGCGTGCGCAACACCGGCAAGTTCGGTTTCAGTGGCGCCTGGAGCGTGCGGCTGCGCAGCGGCGGCCACCACGCCGACCACGTGCATCCCCAGGGGTGGATCTCGTCGGCTTGTTACATCGCGCTGCCGCCGGGTATCGGCACGGGCGAAGGCGACCGCGCGGGCTGGCTGCGGCTGGGCAAGCCGCCCATCCCCACGTTGCCCGCCCTGGGCGCCGAGCGCTACGTGAAGCCCGAGCCCGGCCTGCTGGTGCTTTTCCCCGCCTACCTGTGGCACGGCGTCGAGCCCTTCGAAAGCAGCGGACATCGCCTGTCCGCTGCTTTCGACGTCGTGCCCGCCTAGAGCCTCTCGATCAGGGTATCGATGACGTCCGCACCGTCGGGCGAGCGCAGGCGGTGTTTGCGCAGTACCTGCGCCAGGTCACCCTCCCCGCGATAATTCCAGCGCAGGAAAGCCTCGGCCACGGCGCGCTGGACCGCCAGCGAGCCGGCGCGCACGTAGAGCCGCTTGAATTCCTGCACTACCGCGCCGTCGGAGATGTGGCTGCGCGCCAGGGTCTCGATGGCGCGTGCCTGTGCCGCCGGGACCTCCATCTTCGCGACGCCGAGGGCCACGCTGCGCAGCTCCTCGCCGTCGGTGATGGGCTGGTGGCGCAGGTAGGCCTGCGCGATGCGCACCTCGCGCTCGTCGCGGCTGGCGAGCGCCGCAAGGATGCGCGAGCGGCCGTCGGCGCTGCCCAGGCAGGCCATCGCGGCATCGGCGGCACGGCCCGCCATGTGCGGCACACCCTCGAGCCGGTGCCGCTCCTGGTCCAGGCTGCGATCGCTGTTGAGCGCGCAGATCAGGTCCACCTCGCCGAAGTCCGTGGCGGCACCCGCCAGCAGGTCGCCCACCATGCGCATGGTCTCGGCGCGCTGCTGCGTGGCATCGAGCCAGCCGAAAGCGCGCGCGAGGGAAAGCAACCTCACCCGCACGGCCGGGTCCGGCGTGTCGCGCGCGAGCGTGATGTAGCGCTCGCGCAGGACCTTGTCCGAGGCGATGTCGGCGAGCGCAGACGCGAAATCGGGCGCCGCGCGCTCGGGCTCGCCCAGGCCGGCAATGAACTTCTCGAAGCGGTCCAGCGAGAGGCGCGCCTGCGCCATGCCGCCTTTCATCGTGGCGTGGATCTCGCGCAGTTTGCGCGCCGGGGTGAGGCGGTCGTCGAAGTAGCGGCAGGCCTCGGCGCGATAGTCGGAGTTGACGTCGGAATCGCGAAGGCCGGTGGTCACCGTCATGCTGGCGGGCGCGAACAGGCGGTGGAGCCTCTCGCTCACGGCGCCGCTGCCCACTTGGGGAGCTTCGGTGGACTGGAAGAGGCGCCGCAGCATCGGGCCCGCTACCTTGCCGTAGGGCGCCTTCGAGGAGAATCCGTAGATCACCGGGACGCCGGGAAAAAGCCGGCGCATGTGCTCGAGCGCGCTCTCGCCGTGGCGCTCGGCGAGCTCGGCGGCACGGCGTGCGGCTTCGGCGGGCGCGAAGCCTTCGCGCTCTAGGCTGCGCACCACCTCCGGGGTTACACCGCGCACCGGCGTCGGATTGAGCGTGTCGCAGCCGAAGAGGTAGACCTCCTTCAGCTGCGAGAAGAGGCCCGGGCACGAATCGCTGCAGCCCGCGCGCTCGACCTCGTCGACCGGCAGGGTCTCGGCGACATTGAAGCGCGACGAATAGAACTCGGTGCCCGCGAAATGGCCGGAAACGAGAAGGACATCGCAGCGCACCCCCTTCCGGCAGGAAGAGGCAAGCCAGTCGCTGCGGCCGCGCTCCACCAGCTCCACGAAATCGAACCGCTCCGCGGGCAGGAATTCGCGGAACACCTCGCGCTCGTCGGACGAGTTGACCGTGACGGTGCATACCGTCTGCTTCTGTGCGAGCGCGGCGCCGGCGGCCAGCAGCAGCGCCGAGGCCAACAACCCCCTGAACCTCATTGTCTTGTCCCTGGAACGCGAGAAGTGCCGGACCCATGCTAGCAGCGGCGGGCCCCCGCGCCGTACTCCAAACGGCCTACGTTCGTGGAAGCATGGAACAATGCGCCCATCGAGACCGGAGGCCGGGATGACCACCACCAACCGCAAAATCCATCAGCGCGACGAGCCGCGCTGGCGCGAGCTCTGGGACGCCTATACCCGGTTCTACGAACGCGAGCCCAACGAGGAGATCACGCGCCATCTCTGGTCCCGGCTGAACGATTTCGGCTCGCCGGTGAACTGCATCGTCGCTGAATCGGAGGGCCAGGTCGTGGGCATCGCCCACTACATCCCGCACGAGAACACCTCGACGCTCACGCCGGTCTGCTACCTGCAGGACCTCTTCGTCGACCCAGCCATCCGCGCCCAGGGGATCGGCGCCGGCATGATCGATTGGCTGCTGGCCGAGGCTAAGGCCCAGGGCTGGTCACGCGTTTACTGGAACACGAAGGAAAACAACTACCGTGCGCGCAGCCTCTACGACAAATACACGCCGCACAGCGGGTTCCTGCGCTACGTTGTCTACTGCTGATTCGCGGCTTTTGAGAACTACAGCCGGAACACCAAGGTCACGGAGGAAAAGCCATAGGGCAAAACCGGACGCACCTCTGCGAACTGAAAGTTTTATCAACCTGGAAACACGCGCATCGGAGGGCAAAGAGGTCAAAGCGCCCGGAGAGGGCTGGCGTTGGGAAGGGGGATGGCGTCGCCCCCAATTCCGTCGATCACATTGAACGCAGCCGCCGTCCACCTTCATGCGTGGCATGATTTTTCAGTGCCACGGCCGCTCTTAAACGCAAGCCAGCTCTGGGTGCTTTGACCTTCTTTGCCCTCCGATGCGCGTGTTTCCAGGTCGACGCAGATTCAGCCCGCGGAGAAGCGTCCGGTTTTGCCCTATGGCCTTTCCTCCGTGACCTTGGTGTTTCCGGCTGCAATGGTCGAAACCAAGGTCAGTCGAGCTTCTCGGGCTTGTCGGGCGACTGCAGGCGCCGGACACCACCTTCGACCGCGCGCAGCTCGATGATTTCCGCCTCCTGCGACGTCGCGCCGAGTTCCTTGAACTTGCGCGCCGAGACCAGCACCCGCGTTTCGAAGGAGGCGATGGCCGAGTTGTAGCTTTCGGTGGCGGAGCCCAGGCTCTTGCCCACTCGCACCAGGTGGTCCGCCATGGTCGCCAGGCGGCTGTGCAGTTCCTGTCCCAGCTGGCTGATCTCGCGCGCGTTGTCCGCGATGGCTTCCTGGCGCCATCCGTAGGAAGCCGCCTTGAGCAGCGCCATCAGCGACGCGGGCGAGGCGATGATCACGTTCTGGCCGAATCCGCTGTCCAGCAGTTCCGGATCGGCTTCGAGCGCCGCGCTGTAGAACGCTTCGCCCGGAATGAACATCACGACCACTTCAGGCGTGGGCTGGAACTGGTCCCAGTAACTTTTCTTTGCCAGGGAATCCAGGTGTCGCCGCATGTGCTGCGCATGCAGCAGGATCTTGACCTTGCGCATCTCGTCCGTCGAGGCCTCGTGCGCCTCCAGGTAGGCGGCGATCGGCGCCTTGGAATCGACCACGATCTGGCGGTTGCCCGGCAGCTTCACGATGAGGTCCGGGCGCAGCTTGCCGTCGTCGCCGTCGCCGGCCTGCTGTTCGACGAAATCGCAGTGCAGCATCATCCCGGCCATTTCCACGACGCGGCGCAGCTGGATCTCCCCCCAGCGGCCGCGCACGTGGGATTGGCGCAGCGCGCGGGACAGGTTGCCGGTTTCGTCGCGCAGCTGGTTCTGCACTTCCGCCATCTGGGTGAATTGCTGGCGCATCTCGCCATAGGCCTGCTCGCGCGCTTTTTCCAGTGCGCCGATTTTTTCGTCGACCTTGTCGAGCGACGCCTTGACCGGCGCCACCAGCGCATCGATGGCGACCTGGCGCTTGTCGAGGTCGTTGCGTGCGCCCTGCTGGAATTCGCTGAGCGCGGTCTTGGCGAGGTCGAGGAACGACTGATTGTTGCTCTTGAGCGCATCCGCGGAGAGCGACTTGAAGCTCAGCTCCAGCGCGCGCTGCGCTTCGGTGACCAGCTTGAGTTTTTCCTGGGACTGCTCGCGTTCTTCTTCCAGGCGGGTGTGCATTTCCGCGGCGCGCTCGCGCGCCTTGCTGCTTTCTTCCCCCAGGCGGGAAATTTCCTTCTCGCGCTCGCGGATGGTGCCGCGCAGCTCATCGGCGTTGCGCGCACGTTCCTCCAGCGTGGCGCTGCGCTGCACCGCCTCCAGCAGTTGCCCGCGCAGCTGTGTGGCTTCGCGCTCCAGCTCCGCGGCTTGCATGCCCATTCGCGTGGCATGCTCCCGCGTGGCGTTCAACTGCGCCTCGAGGGCGACATATGTATTGCCGGGACCCCTGGCGGCGCGGGCCAGGTACCAGGCGGCGGTGAATCCGGCGCCGGCGCAGGCGAGCGCGATCAGTACAATTTCCATGCGGGCATTTTGTCACCAAAGAAGCTCACCACGTGAGCCGGTGCCAATTTAAGATGCCCCCATGCCGGAGCTGCCGGAGCTGCCGGACATCACCCTTTACCTCGAAGCGCTGGACCGCCAGGTGGCCGGCAAGCGCCTGGAGCGACCAGCCGCCAGCTACGCGGGTGGTGTCAGGCCGCTTCGCGCGAAGCGCGCTTGCGATCGTGCTCCGACAGGAAACGCTTGCGGAGGCGGATCGATTTCGGCGTCACTTCCACCAGTTCGTCGTCCTCGATGAATTCCACCGCGCTTTCCAGCGTGAGCTGGATCGGCGGTGTGAGGACCACGTTTTCATCCTTGCCGGCGGAGCGCACGTTGGTGAGCTTCTTGCCCTTCACCGGGTTCACGATCAAGTCGTTGTCGCGGCTGTGGATGCCGATGACCATGCCGACGTACAGGCGCTCGCCCGGGGAGACGAACATCTTGCCGCGCTCCTCGAGGTTGAAAAGCGCGAAGGCGACGGCGTCACCCTGCTCCGAGGAGATCAACACGCCGTTGCGGCGCCCGGGCAGTGTCGTGCCCACGGGGCCGTATTTGTCGAAAACGTGGCTCTTGATCCCGGTGCCGCGCGTGAGCGTCATGAATTCCATGTGGAAGCCGATGAGCCCGCGCGAGGGAATCGAATAATCCAGGCGCACGCGGCCCTTGCCGTCCGGAACCATGTCGGTGAGCTCGCCGCCGCGGCGGCCAAGCTCTTCCATCACCTTGCCCTGGTTGGTGGTGTCCACGTCGACCGTGAGGCTTTCCCACGGCTCCTGCTTCACGCCGTCGACTTCCTTCACCACGACACGCGGCTTGCCCACCGCGACCTCGTAGCCTTCGCGGCGCATGTTTTCGATCAGGATCGTGAGGTGCAATTCGCCGCGGCCCGAGACGCGGAAGACGTCGACATCGCTTGTGTCCTCGACCTTGAGGGCCACGTTGGAGAGCAGTTCGCGCTCCAGGCGCTCGCGGATCTGGCGGCTGGTGACGTATTTGCCTTCCTGGCCCGCGTAGGGCGAGGTGTTGACCTGGAAATTCATGGTGAGCGTCGGCTCATCCACGCCAACCATCGGCAGGCCTTCCTGCACCTCGACGTCGGAATAGGTGGTGCCGATGACGAAATCCTCGATGCCGGTGACCGAAACGATCTCGCCGACCGAAGCCGATTGCGTCTCGACCTTATCCAGGCCCTGGAATGTATGGAGGATGCCGATCTTGGCTTTGCGCACCAGCTTGTCGCCGGCCATGATCGCGACCTCCTGCCCCTTGCGGATGGTGCCGCGACGAATGCGCCCGACCGCGATGCGGCCGAGGAACTTGGAATAGTCGACGGCGCTGATCTGCAGCTGCAGCGGCGCTTCCGGATCACCTTTGGGTTCGGGCACGTACTTGAGCACGGCGTCGAAGAGCGGGCGCATGTCGGTGCCGATTTCGCCCACCTTGGTGGAGGCCCAGCCGTTCAGCGCCGAGGCGTAGATCACCGGGAAATCGAGCTGCTCCTCGGTGGCACCCAGCTTGTCCATCAGGTCGAAGGTCTGGTCGACGACCCAGTCGGCGCGCGCGCCATCGCGATCGACCTTGTTCACCACAACGATGGGCTTCAAGCCCTGGGCCAGTGCCTTGCGCGTGACGAAGCGCGTTTGCGGCATCGGGCCTTCCACGGCGTCGACGAGCAACAGCACGCTATCCACCATCGACAGCACGCGCTCCACCTCGCCACCGAAATCCGCGTGGCCGGGAGTGTCGACGATGTTGATGTGCACGCCGTGGTAATCCACCGCCGTGTTCTTGGCGAGGATGGTGATGCCACGTTCCTTCTCGATGTCGCCTGAGTCCATCACGCGCTCGACGATGTGCTGGTGCTTGGCGAAGGTGCCGGCCTGCTGGAGGAGCTTGTCGACGAGGGTGGTCTTGCCGTGGTCAACGTGGGCAATGATGGCGATGTTGCGAAGCGGGCGGCTCATCTGTGCTGAATCTCGGGAAAAATTTAGGAATTTCAACATTTTAACAGGTTGGTTGCTGCGACGCATCATTTGCTTTGAAAGCGCGATTGGGGCGTCCCGGGGCGGCAGCGGAAAGTACTTGCTGTTTTAGCTAAATCAGAATATTGTTCCTCCATGGATACAGTCACCGCCACCGATCTGAAGAACCGACTGGGCCCCGTGTTGGCACGCGCCGCGCTGGGCCCGGTTGCCATCGTCCGGCATGGACGCGTCGTGGCTTACCTGGTGCCACCCGCGCGGGAAAACTTCGCCGCGCCGCAGCGCCCCCGCTTCTTCCACGGCGCGCTGGACCGTGCGGATGAACAACGCGTCGTGGATCTTTGCGCCAGCGGCGACCTGAGGCCCAGCCGCTGGCTGCGCGCGGGGGACCGGGAAATGCTGGCGGGCGTGGCAGTCATGCTCGCCTCCCAGCCCGATTTCGACCGCGTCCGCCTGCTTGCCCTGGCCGAACGCCTCTACCCCGGCATGACGGCGGCAAAACGATTCGGCAAATGGCTGGAGACGGTCCCGGTGGAACCGGCGCGTTTCCTGCCGATGGTGCAGGCCCGGATGCGTCAGCCCGCGTGAGCCCCCGTCTCGTGGAATTGCGCGCCGAAGCCGAGTATCTGGCTGCTTTCACGGCCATCATGAAACGCATCGAGGGCGCGGCCGGCGCGCAGATCGAGCCGGTGGTGCTCTGCGTGGGCGGGGGCGCGGCGCTGCACCTCTATACCGGGGCGCGCCCGGCGAAGGACATTGACGCGGCCATCCTCTCGGAATTCCTGCCGCCCTCCAACCTCAACGTCGCCTATAGCGGCGTCGATGGCCACGCGCGCCTCTTGTACTTCGATACGCAGTTCGACGGCGCCTTCTCGCTCCTGCACGCTCGCGCGTACAAGGATTCGCTGCCCGTGACCCTCGCGGGCGTCGACGCGAAGCGGCTGGACGTGAGGCTGCTCACGCCCGTGGACCTCGCCGTTTCACGGCTTGCGCGCTTCGATCGCCAGGACGCGGATGACGTCGGGGCCCTCGCCCGCGCGCAGCTGATCGGCGTGGAAGCCTTGCGCCGCCGCGCGGAAGGCGCCCTCGCAGGCTACGAAGGTGATTCGCAGCGCGTGCGGGAATCCCTCGAAGAAGCCCTCGAACTGGTCCGCACCGCCACCTTGCATTGAGGAAGCCTCAACCGGGCTGGTTGCGCATCCAGTCCGCGGTCTTGAAGAACGCCTTCTCGAGGGCGCCACGGAGTTCGGGAGCCAGTTCGACTTGCGCCATCGCCTGGCCCATGCACGCCATCCACTGGTCGCGCTCCACCTCGCCGATCCTGAACGGCAGGTGCCGGGCACGCAGCATCGGGTGGCCGTACCTGTCCGTGTAGAGCGAAGGGCCCCCGAGCCAGCCCGAAAGGAACATGTAGAGCTTCTCGCGGGCGTCCGCGAGGCTCGAACCGTGCACCTTGCGCAAGCGCTGGTATTCGGGCTCCAATTCCATGAGGTCGTAGAATCGCTCGACCAGCGCCCTCACCATGGAATCGCCACCGATGAGCTCGTAGTGCGACGGCTGGTTGGGTTTCTGTATTTCCATTTCCCGATTTTGGCTCAAATCAGCCTGTGAATCTCGCCCTCAAGATAGACGTCGACACCTTCCGCGGCACCCGCGAAGGCGTCCCCCGCCTGCTGGAAATCCTCAAGCGCCACGGCGCGGGCGCGACCTTCCTCTTCAGCCTCGGCCCCGACCACACCGGCCGCGCGATCAAGCGCGCGTTGCGCCCCGGGTTCATGAAGAAGGTGGGCCGCACGTCGGTGGTCTCGCACTACGGCGTGCGCACGCTCCTTTACGGGACGCTGCTTCCCGGTCCGGACATCGGCCGGCGCTGCGCCGCCGAGATGCGCAGCGTGCGCGACGCCGGCCACGAGGTCGGCATCCACACCTGGGACCACGTGAAATGGCAGGACGGCGTGGGCGCAGCCGGCGAAGGCTGGACCCACGAGCAGATGGCGCTTGCGAAGGACCGCTTCCACGACATCTTCCATGCGGATGCCCAGGTGCACGGGGCGGCCGGCTGGCAGATGAACGTCCATGCCTACCGCCGCACGCAATCCCTGGGGTTCAGCTATGCCTCGGACACGCGTGGCACACACCCCTTCATCCCGGTGGTGCGCGCGGAGATCGTTGCGTGCCCGCAGTTTCCGACCACCCTGCCGACGCTCGACGAGCTCATCGGCCTGGACGGAGTAACCGAAGCCAATGTCGCGGGCAAGCTGCTCGAGCTCACGCGCGAACCGCGCGACCACGTCTTCACGCTGCATGCGGAGCTGGAGGGCATGAAGCTCGCTCCGGCGTTCGAGAAGCTGCTGGAAGGCTGGGTCGAGCAGGGTTACCGGCTGGTGGCGATGCGCGATCTGGTCGAGCGTTATCCGGCGTCCTCCCTGCCCCTGCACACCGTCGTCGACGGCCCCATCGCGGGCCGCGCGGGCACCCTCGCCACCCAGGGCCCGGTGTTTCTCGAAACCGAGCGATCACCATAGCTTGCGTTTTTCAAGCAGTGCGTTCACCATGGGTTGTGGCTATGCGATCCATTGGCTGTAACAAAACTGCAGGAAACGGATGACCGATCGAGCGTCCCTGCCCGATTTCGAGCTTCCCGCCACCGGGAACCAGCGCTTCCAGCTTTCCGCCTTCGCAGACCATCCCTTGGCCCTCTATTTCTACCCCCGCGACGACACGCCGGGCTGCACCGACGAGGGCATCCAGTTCCGCGGCCTGCATCCCGAATTCGTGCGCGCCAAAGTGGCCGTCTTCGGGGTCTCGCGCGATACCGTCGCCTCGCATGAAAAGTTCAAGAAGAAGATGAGCTTCCCGTTCGAGTTGCTCGCCGACCCGGAGGAAAGGGCCTGCGCGGTCTTCGACGTGATGAAGATGAAAAACATGTACGGCCGGCAGGTCCGCGGCATCCAGCGCAGCACCTTCGTGATCGATCGCGAAGGTCGCATCGCGCGCGAATGGCGCGGCGTGAAGGTGCCCGGGCACGCCCAGGAAGTGCTCGACTACGTGAGGACCGCCGGCCTTTAACCCTCTTTTCCACCAACCCGTCCCCGACTGATGCCCAACGATCCCCTGAGAGATTCCTCGCGGCCTGTTGCGCAGGAAACCGACGACCCATCCTCCAGAGAGGAGGTAACCACCATGCACCGCAGAAGGGAACGAGAAGCGCCGGCCCGCAAGTCCAGGGCCGCTGCGACCAAGCTGTTTGTACTCGACACCAACGTGTTGATGCACGATCCGACGAGCCTCTTCCGCTTCGAAGAGCACGACGTCTTCCTGCCGATGGTGGTGCTGGAAGAGCTCGACGACCACAAGAAGGGCATGAGCGAGGTCTCGCGCAACGCGCGCCAGGCCAGCCGTTTCCTCGACGAGATCGTCTCGCAGGGCGGGCCGATCGAAAAGGGCTACGCGCTCAAGGCCAAGAGCACCGGCAGCGAGGCCGACGGCAGTCTCTTCCTGCAGACCCACTCGGTGAGCGTCGAGATCCCCGATTCCGTCGCCTCGAAGAAGGCCGACAACGTGATCCTCGGGGTCGCGATCCACCTCAAGCAGAAGTACCCGAAGCGCGAAGTGGTGCTGGTGTCCAAGGACATCAACATGCGCATCAAGGCGCATGCGGTCGGCATCCCGGCCGAGGATTACTTCAACGACAAGGTGCTCGAAGACACCGACCTCCTCTACACCGGAAGCATGCAGCTGCCGGCGGACTTCTGGGACCGCCATGGCAAGGACATGGAGAGCTGGCAGGAACACGGCCGCACGCTCTACCGCATCCGCGGGCCGCTCGTGCCGGCGATGATGGTCAACATGTTCGTCCACCACGAAGGCGACAAGCCGTTCCTCGCCCTGGTGAAGGAGACGCGCGGCAAGACCGCGGTGCTGCAGACGCTCAAGGATTTCTCGCACAACAAGAACAACGTGTGGGGCATCACCGCGCGCAACCGGGAGCAGAACTTCGCGCTCAACCTGCTGATGGACCCGGAGATCGACTTCGTGACGCTGCTGGGCCAGGCGGGCACCGGCAAGACGCTGCTCACGCTGGCGGCGGGCCTCATGCAGACGCTCGACTACAAGGTCTACAGCGAGATCATCATGACCCGCGTCACCATCCCGGTGGGCGAGGACATCGGTTTCCTGCCGGGCACCGAAGAAGAGAAGATGACGCCGTGGATGGGCGCGCTCGAGGACAACCTCGACGTGCTGATGCGCACCGATGACGAGGCGGGGGACTGGGGCCGCGCCGCGACGGCGGACCTGATCCGCAACCGCATCAAGGTGAAGAGTCTGAACTTCATGCGCGGGCGCACCTTCATCAACAAGTACCTGATCATCGACGAGGCGCAGAACCTCACGCCGAAGCAGATGAAGACGCTGATCACGCGCGCGGGGCCGGGCACCAAGGTGGTCTGCCTGGGCAACGTGGCGCAGATCGATACTCCGTACCTCACGGAGGGATCGTCCGGCCTCACCTACGTGGTCGACCGGTTCAAGGGCTGGGGCCATTCCGGCCACGTCACGCTGATGCGCGGGGAGCGTTCGCGCCTCGCGGACCACGCGGCCGAGATCCTGTAGCGGCGGCTCAGCCTCGGGTTCGGACGCCGGATACCGGCCCGACAACAAGCGCCCCGCCATAACGCCCTCACGATCCAATCCCTGACCCTGACGCTCGGAGTCTAAGGCAGCCGCATCGCCGTGCTCGACAAGCTGCGCGAGAAGCGCAACCTCGCCGACTATACGGGCGCCCTCCTCGACGAAACGGCCACCGACGCTTCCATCGACCAGGCCACGCGGTTGCTGGGCGAGCTGCGCGAGTGGCTTGGGAAGCACCGCCCCGAACTCCTCCAAGCCCTTCCCACTGGGCAGCCAAGATCCTGTAGCGGCGCCGGCGGGCGCCAATCCGCCCGCCGGCGGATTTCCGTGAACTGGATCACATTCCCCGTATGGCAGATCGGACGCAATGGGGTTTGACTGCGCTGTCGCCATTCGACAACATTAGTTAAGCACAACGACACTGCGCCGATAGATGCGTGGGTCGCATTTCAGGCGCACGCGCACTTCCCGGAGGAACCGCCATGCGCCTGCTCGCACTTATTTCACTGATTTTGATCGGGATTCTCCCGGCCACCACCTTCGCCCAGCTCAAGATCGGCATCTCCGGCCCACTCGAGGGCAGCAACGCCGGCTCGATGCTGGAGCTGGTCAAGGGGGCCAGCATGTACGTCGATACCGTCAATGCGGCGGGCGGCGTACATGGGCGCAAAGTCCTGATCGTGGCGCGCGACGACAACTTCGAGGTCCAGAAGACGGTCGCCGTGGTGAAGAAGCTGATCGAGGAAGACAACGTCCTCGCCCTCATGCTGGTGCGGGGAACGCCGCACAACGAAGCCATCCTGCCCCTCATCGCGCAGCACCGCATCGCCCTCGTCGGCCCCTCCACCGGTGCCATGGTGTTCCACAGGCCGGTCAATCCGTATGTCTTCAACGTCCGCACCGCCTACCAGCTCGAGGCCACCAAGCTCGTCGCCCTGCTGAAGACCGTGGGCATGGAGAAGATAGCCGTCCTGCACGTCGATGACGGATTCGGCCAGGACGCGCTCAAGGGGCTCAAGACCGGTTTCATGGACTCGAGCCTGCTGCCTGCGGCGATCGTCCCCTTCGACCGCAAGCTCGCCGCCAAGGACAGCACCGATTTCATGAAGCCGGTACTGCCGCAGTTGCTCAAGTCCGATCCGGGCGTGATCGTCATCGTCGGCGCCGGCCTCGCGGTGAAAAACGCCATCGTGGCGATCCGCGCAGCCGGGTCCACCGCCAAGATCGCGACCATGTCGAACAACGCGTCCACGGCATTCATCAAGCTGCTCGACGCCAACGCCCGCGGCGTGATCGTGAGCCAGGTGTTTCCCGATGAAAAGAGCCTCACCAACGCCTTTGTGCGCGAGGCGCAGCAGACCGCCTACAAGAACAAGGTCACGCTCACGCCCGGCATGATGGAAGGCTATGCCGCGGCGAAAGTGATGGTGAAAGCGCTGCGGGAAGCCGGCGCCAACCCCACGCGCGCCTCGGTGATCGCAGCGCTCAATTCGATGAACAACTTCGACCTGGGCGACATCACCATCCGCTATTCGGCGGCAGACCACACCGGCCTGGACCTCACCGACCTCTCGATCATCACGAAAGAAAAGGCCTTCATGCGGTGAGGGTCGATTGCTCGGGCAGCGAGAAGGTTGATGCGCCGATTTCTTAACACCGGGGACACAGAGGAAAGCAAAATCGATTGTGATTCGAGATGACGCTTGCCATATCGCGAACCACTATCAGTTGTTGTTTTTCCTCTGTGTCGCTCTGTGTCCTCTGTGTTGAAAAATCGGCACTGGAATCACCCCGCTGCCGGCCACTCAGCCGACCGCGGCCTACTTGCGGAAGAATCCCGCGAACACGCCGATGACGCGTTCGATATCGGCTGCGTTCACGTCGAGGTGCGTGACCAGCCGCATCTTCGGCCCTGCAAGCGCCGTGACCTGGTTGGCAGCGAGGTGCGCCTTCAGCCCCTCGACTGATTCCTGCGGCACGGCGACAAAAACCATGTTGGTCTGAACCGGATCCACATGGAGACCCAGTGCCGCGAGGCCCGCGCCGAGACGCTGCGCGTTGGCGTGATCCTCTGCGAGGCGCGCCACGTTGTGCTCCAGCGCGTACAGGCCCGCCGCGGCGAGGATACCTACCTGGCGCATGGTGCCGCCCAGCATCTTGCGGATGCGGCGCGCGCGCTCGATGAATTCCCTGCCGCCTACGAGCACGGTGCCTGCGGGAGTCCCGAGGCCTTTCGAGAGGCAGACGGAAACGCTGTCGAAGCCCTCGCACAACTTGTCTTCCGCCACGCCCAGCTTCACCGCCGCGTTGTAGACGCGCGCGCCGTCGAGGTGGATGAGAAGCTTGCGGCGGCGCGCCAGCGCGATGGCATCGGCCATGTATGCGCGCGAAAGGACCTTGCCGCCGATGGTGTTCTCGAGGGTTATGAGCTTGGTGATGGCGAAATGCGAATCGTCCGGCTTGATCGCGCCTTCGATGTCGCCGAGCGCCAGGCTGCCATCGGACTGATTGGTCAGCGGCTGCGGCTGGATCGAGCCCAGCACCGCCATGCCGCCGGCCTCGTACTTGTACGTGTGCGCATCCTGGCCGACGATCACTTCCTCGCCGCGCTGGCAATGCGCCATCAACGCCGCGCAGTTGGACTGCGTGCCCGAGGGAAAGAAGAGTCCCGCCTCGAAGCCGAAGCGCTTCGCGGCGACCTCCTGCAGGCGGTTGACAGTGGGATCGTCGCCAAAGACGTCGTCGCCGACGGGGGCTTCGGCCATGGCGCGGCGCATTGCCTCGGAGGGCCGCGTCACCGTGTCGCTGCGAAGGTCGCTGTTCATGGTCTGGTGCGGCCGAGCGCGAGGCTCCTGGAACGCGAAGCGGGCAGTCTACTACCCGCCTCGTCCATCCTGAAGCGCCCGACGAGTTCCGACATGCGCTCGGCTTCTTCGCGCAACCGCAGCGCTGACTGCGCCGCCTGCTGCACCAGCGTCGCGCTGCTCTGGGTCGAACCCTGCAGGCGGGCGAGGGCGTTGTTGATGCCTTCCACGCCGTTGGCCTGCTCGCGGGAAGCCACCGCGATCACGCCGATCAGCGCGTTCACGTTCTCGACGCTGTCGGTCACCTGCTCGATCACGTCGCCGGACTCGCGCACCAGGCGCGATCCGGCGCTTACGCTGTCCACCGACTCGGCGATGAGCCCGCGGATTTCGCGCGCGGCCTGGGCGGATCGTTGCGCGAGGCTGCGAACCTCCGAGGCCACCACCGCGAAGCCGCGGCCCTGCTCTCCCGCGCGCGCCGCCTCCACCGCGGCGTTGAGCGCGAGGATATTGGTCTGGAATGAGATGCCCTCGATCACCGCGATGATGTCGACGATGCGCCGCGAGCTGCTCTCGATACCGCCCATGGTCACGATCACGTCCGTGGCGATCTGCGAGCCCTTGCGCGCCACCAGCGTGCCGCCGGCCGCGGAATCACTCGCGGCGCGGCAGCTTTCGGCGTTCTGCTTGATGGTCGAGGCCAGTTCCTCCATCGCCGCGGCGGTCTGCTCGAGCGAGGCCGCCTGATCCTCGATCCGCTCGGAGAAGCTGCCGTTGTCGCGCGCCAGTTCATCGGCGGCCTGGCGGGCGGCCTCGGCGCTCGCGCGGGCCTGCCCCACCAGGTCGCGCAGGTTGCGGTGCGCGTCGGCGAGGGTGTTGAAGAGCGATGTGAACTGGCCTTCCCCCAGGCGCTGGCGCACTTCCTCGACCGACATGATCGAGTCGCTCGCCCGCAGGTCGCGCTCATTGAGGCGCGTGGCGATGCTGCGCACCACCTTCCACGCCTCGTCCGACGCGTAGTAGTGCGCGATGCCGCTGTAACAGGCGAACAGGTACGCGAGCACGATGGTGAAGGTGGATCCCGAAAGCAGCGCCGGCGGGTGTGCGAGCAGCGCGATGGCGAGCGGAACGGTGAACAGCATCGCCAGCAGCGGCAGCTTGATGCTGTTGCGCAGGCGTATGAACACTCCCACGCCTGGGGCAAAAATCCATTTCATGGTCTCTCCTGTCTTCCTGGCCGGCTCAGCCAGGCAGCGCTGGTCGACTCTGGATTGTCCGGCCGGCTCGGTGAGCCGGCCCCGCTTCCTGCTTCAATCAGAACAGCTCGACCTTCTTCTGTTCCGGCGGTGCATCCGCGGCCGGGGCCGCGCCACCGGCGGCGCCCACCTCGTCGAGCTTGCGGCCGTCGGCTTCCAGCGATTCCCGGCCCTGGCGCGGCTGGAAGGCGCTTTGCGAATAGGCCTTCACCGCGCGGTAGAGGTCTCGCTGCAGCAGCGCGCGTGTTTCGTGGGACAGGGCCGACAGCGATTCCACCGCGGCGCCGAGCGTGGGTTTGTGCCGCTCCAGCTTCTGGCGCGTGATGTCCTGGAACTGCATCGCCACGATGATCTGGTTGATGTCCTTCTGGATTTCGACCGAGAGGTCGTTGATGCGGTTGAGGGTCTGCTCGATCTGGCGCGTCTGTGCGATGGTGGCCGCGTTGAGTGTCGCGATCTCGCGCGTGGCGACCTCCACCGCGCGCCGCGCCGCCTCGGCCACCTGGGTGGTGCGCTTGTTGCCGGTGCGCACCTCGTCGCCGATGCCGTCCAGGGCTTGGCGCGTCTTGCGGGTGAGCTCGTGCGCCTTTTCGCTGATGGCGCGGATGCGATCGGTCATCTCGACGAAATCGCGCGGGTTGAGGGTCTGCGACGTCATGGCCACCGAGCTGTCCAGGGCGATGCGCGAGATCTGGGAAGCCATGTTTCGCAGGCCGTCGATGGTCCCTTCCATCACCTTCGCGTGTTCCGAGACGCGCTTCTGGTGGTTGGCCATCTCGTCGGCGGCCTGTGAGAAACCGGTCATGTGCGAGGTGACGTTCACCAGCTGGGTGTCGTAGGCCTTGATGAATTCGGGCAGCGAGAGGATGCCGGTGCTTGCGCCCTCCCCCTGCAGCAGCGACATCGCGGCCTCGGTCTGCTCGTTGGCCTTGGCGACCACCACGCGGAAGTTCTTCCCGATCTCGGTGACCGCGCTTTCGGTCAGCTTGATGACTTCCTCCACCGAATCGGTGAGCGTCTCGAGCTTCCTGCGGTTGGCCTGCGAGGCCGAATCCCAGCGCTCGAGCATCGTGTCGACCCCGACCACGGTCTGCTGGAAGATGCGCATTCGCTTGCGCCACTTGAGGAACGGTTCGTCGCTGGGCGCGGCCGCGGGGTCGTCCTCGGTGTTCACGTCCTTTTCCACGAGCGCGAGCGCGATCAGGGCGGCGATCGGGACCAGTCCCAGCGATATCGCCAGCGCCCACGTCGGCACCAGGTAGGACATCCACAACCACGGCAGGAACAGCACCACCACCAGCGCCGCCAGCAGGTAGGGGTGCCTCAGGACGAATTTGATGTATCGGCTCACGGCCCCCGCTCGACGGCGGCGGCGGCCTGGTTGAGGACGTTCAGCTCGCCGCTCGATAGCAACTTCTCGATGTCGAGAAGCAGGATCATGCGGTCTGCCTGGGCGGCGAGGCCGGCGAGGAAGGAGCTGTCGACCAGCGCGCCGAGCTGCGGCGCCGCCTTCACGTCGCCCGGCGAAAGCCGCACCACGTCGGAAACACCGTCGACCACGATGCCGATGACGCGCCCGGCCAGGCGCAGGATCACCACCACGGTGAACGCGTCGTACTTCGGCGCCGCGAGGCCGAATTTCACCCGCAAGTCGATCACCGGCACGATGATCCCCCGCAGGTTGACCACGCCCTTGAGGTACGCCGGGGCCGAGGGGATCGCCGTCACCTTCTCGTAGCCGCGTATCTCCTGCACCTTGAGGATGTCGACGCCGTATTCCTCCTGGCCCAGGACAAACACCAGGACCTCGCGCGTGGTCTCCCGCGGTGCGGCGCGTGTTTCCATGGCCTAGAACTCCTCCCAATCGTCGCTGCCGCCCGCGGCTGCGGCAGGCGCGGGTTTGCGCGCGGCCTTGTTGGTCAGCGGACGGGCGGCGGAAAGCGCCTGCGCGCGCGGCATCGCGAGCTGCGCCTGCGTGTCGTCGACATCGCGCCCGGCCGGTTCAGTGACACGCTCCTCCGGCGTCAGGCGGAAGGCGCTCACGGCGCGCACCAGCGATTCGGCCTGCTGGCGCATGCCCTCGGCCGCCGAGGCCGACTGCTGCACCGCCGAGGCGTTCTGCTGCACCACCTTGTCCATCTCGGTCACGGTCTTGTTGACCTGCTGCACGCCGCGGCTCTGCTCCGCGGATGCTTCCGCGATCGAGCCCATCAGGTCGCTTACGCGTTTCACGTCGATCACCAGGTTCTGGATCGTGTCGCCCGCCTGTTCCACCAGCTGCGTGCCGGTCTCCACCTTCTGCATCGACTGGCCGATGAGGTCCTTGATCTCCTTGGCGGCGTTGGCGCTGCGCTGCGCCAGGCTGCGCACCTCGGAAGCCACCACGGCGAAGCCGCGGCCCTGTTCGCCGGCGCGCGCCGCTTCCACCGCGGCGTTCAACGCAAGGATGTTGGTCTGGAAGGCGATCGAATCGATCACCGAGACGATGTCGGTGATGCGCTTCGCGCTGTCGCTGATCTCGGTCATCGTGGTCACGACACGGATCACCTCCGCTCCGCCCTGCTCCGCGCGTTTCGAGGCGTTGCGCGCCAGCTCATCGGCCTGCTTCGCGTTGTCCGCGTTCTGCTTCACGGTGCTCGCGAGCTCTTCCATGCTGGCGGCGGTTTCCTCCAGGCTCGAGGCCTGCTCTTCGGTGCGCTGGGAAAGGTCGGTGGTGCCGGCCTGCACCTGGCCGGATGCCGCGACCACCGCCTCGGCGGAGGTGCGTACCTGCGACACCACGTCGGCCAGCGCGCCTTTCATCTTGCCCAGCATGCGCAGCAGGTGGCCGGCCTCGTCGTTGGAATCCGACCGGATCTGCGCGGTGAGGTCGCCCTGCGCGATGCGATCGGCGAAGCGCACGGCGTCACCGATCGGGCTCAGCACCGAGCGGCGGATGAAAAGCCACAGCCCCACCAGGGCGCCGATCATGGCGACCACGATGCCGACCAGTGCATAGCGGTAGATGCGCTCCGCGCCCTGCACCGCAACCATCACGCCCTTGCCGCCGAGGTCCTCGGCCTTCTGGCTGGCCTCGACGAGGGTCTGCGCGGGGATGCGGTCGGCGCCTTCGACGTCCTTCAGGGCCGCGAGCATGTCGAACGTGCCCTTGTACGAGTCGAATGCCTTCTGGAAGCGCTCGCCGGCCTGCCGGTGCGAGGCCAGGAATCCTTCCAGGCGCGTGCGCACCTCGTCGTGGGCGGTGCCCGAGCGGGCCTCGCGCACGTATTCCTGCGTTTCCTTTTCGAGCTTCCTGAACTCGGCCCAGTGGCGTTCCAGCCCGGGGGCGTCGCGCCCGGCGAGCAGCACCGCCTGCCATTCCTGCACCTGCTGCTTGAAGCTCAGGTGCGCGCGCAGGATCTGCTGCTGGACCTGGAAGTCCTCGCGGCTGATGCGGTCGAGATCCTGGATCGAGCCGTACACCCGGTTGAGCGCCACAACCGCGAAACTCGCGGCGAAGAGCATGGCCACGGCGGCGATCGTGAGTACTTTGAACTGAAGGCTGGAGGTTTTCATGGCTCGGGAGGTCTAGAAAAGGGTGACGTTTTTCGTGCCCATCAGCTCGGCCAGCGCGCCTTCGGCGTGAATCAGCCGGTCGGCCATGACGCTGAGGAAGGCAAGGTGGAACTTGCGGGTGACCTCGGCCGACGCAAGCCAGAGCACGTCGGGATCGATCTCGATCACCGCGCAGTCGGTGACGGCGGTGAGCGTGCTGAAGCGCTTGGCGCCCGAGCGGCGCAGGAAGGAGGTCTCGCCCAGCACCTCGCCCGCGCCGCGGATCGCGAGCAACGTGCCGCCCTTGCTCACGCGCATCTGTCCGCGCATCAGGACGAAGAACGAGTAGCCCGGGTCGTCCTCGCCCACGAGCTGGGAGCCGGCGCGCACGTCGAACCAGCGCCCCATCGGCTCGACCTCGGCCAGCTCGGCCGCGGAAAAGTCGTGGAAGAACGGCAGCGTGCGCAGCAGGTCGACGCGCGCCTGCGCGGTGCTCGCCTGCCCGCCGGGCGAGGAGACGGCGCGCAGGTCCGCGGCGAAATCCTCCCAGGTCGGATAACGCAGCGCCGGGTCGCGCGCGGTGGCGCGCGCAAAGATCGTGTCGATCAGCGGGTTCATGTCCGCCCGCGCCTTGCTCGGCGCCGGCAGGTTGCCGAGCAGGATGCGTGCCATCAGCGCCGCCGGCGTGTCGGGCGGGAAGGGCAGCCCACCCGCGAGCATCTTGTAGAGCACGATGCCGAGCGAGTAGATGTCCGACTGCATCGTCGCGGTCCTGCCTTCGAGCTGCTCGGGCGCCATGTACGCGGGCGATCCCACCACCATCTGGCGCGTCGTGTCGAACTGCAGGTTGGTGAACGCCACGCCGAAGTCGGCGACCTTCACCTCGCCGTCGGCGCCCATGAGGATGTTCTGCGGCTTGAGGTCCCGATGCACGACACCGTTGGCATGTGCGTAGGAAAGCGCGTCGCACGCCTGCTCCAGCAGGCGCGCGATGTGCTCCGGTTCCAGCACCGTCTCCGGCGTGCAGAAGCGGTCGAGGCTGCCTTCCTGCGCGTACTCCATCACGATGTAGGCGCGCTCGTCGTCGGTCGCGGCGTCGTACACCTGCGTGATGTTGGGGTGCGTGAGGCGCCGGGCGAGCAGCGTCTCCTTGAGGAAAAGCGAGCGGAAGAGCTTGCGGTCCTCGTTGTTGAGGTGGTGGTGGTCGTAGAGCTTGATCGCCACGTCGCGCCTGGGGAAGAGCTCGCGCCCGAGGAAGATCGTCGCCGAAGCGCCGCGGCCCAGGATGCCCATGATCTCCCACGAGCCTATGCGGGCCGGGACCGCCCGCGTATCGCCGCCGGGAGGCATGGAGGTCTGGAAGCTCACTCGCGCTCCTCCCGGACGCGCCGCATCAGGTGGTCGACGTCGAGCAGCATGATGCTCACCCCGTCGCGCGTGCCGATGCCGGCCAGCGCCGCGCCGATGGCGCGCTCGCCGAGCTCGGGGGCGGGAACGATCTCATCCTCGGCCAGGCCAATCACGTCGGACACGCTCGAGACCACGAGTCCCACGAGCCGGCGGTCGACGTTCAGCACGATGGCGCTTGCCTTCGCGAGGGCGATCGGCTCGGGAAAGCCGAACATCAGCCCCAGGTCCACGATCGGCACGATGGCACCGCGCAGGTTGATCACGCCGCGCACGAACGCGGCCACGTGCGGGATGCGGGTGACCAGGTCGATCTCGCGGATCTCCTGCACCCGCAGGATGTCGATGCCGTAGCTCTCGTCGCCCAGCGTGCAGGTGAGGAATTCGCGGCGCGGGCGCTCCGCCTCGCCGTGCAGTGCGTAGTCGTCGAACACGTCGGCCGGCGCGTTCACCGCGCCGCGTCCCGGCGGCTCGCGGCCGCCAGCGCCTTCTCGCGCAGCCGGTTGAGCGCCGCCACTTCGTGCACCGCGTCGAGCTCGATCGCCTCGCGCGGCATGCCGAAGATCACCGAAGAGGCCTCGTCCTGCGCGATGTTGTGCGCGCCGGCCTTCTTCATCTCCAGCATGCCCCTGGCGCCGTCCTTGCCCATGCCGGTCATGATCACGCCGATTGCGTCCGCGCCCACGAACTTGGCGCACGACATGAAGAGGAAATCGACCGAAGGGCGGTGCAGGTTCATCGGCGGCTCGGTGGAGAGCTTGGCGAGCAGCTGGCCCTCGTCGCGCTTGACCCACAGGTGCTTGCCGCCGGGCGCGATGTACGCGTGCCCGGGCAGGATCGGGTCGTTGTGTTCCGCCTCCTTCACCGTGATCTGGCACAGGCCGTCGAGGCGCTCGGCGAACATGCGGGTGAAGTTTTCGGGCATGTGCTGCACGATCGCGATGCCCGGGCAATCCTGCGGCATGCCGATCAGGAACTCGCGGATCGCCTCCGTCCCGCCGGTCGAGGCGCCGACGGCGATCAGGCGCTCGGAGGTCTTGACGCCGCGCGGAACCGGCCGCTTGGGGACCACCGCGGGCAGGGTGACCGTGTCTTCCGGCCCCGCCCTGCGTGGCGGCTTCAGGCGCGCGCTGCGGGCCGCGCGGATCTTCTCCGCGATCTGCTGGCCGTAGTCGTCCGGGGTCTGCTCGTTCAGCTTCGGCTTGGTGACGAAGTCGACCGCGCCGAGCTCGAGCGCGCGGAAGGTGACTTCGCTGCCGCGTTCGGTGGCCGAGGAGATCATCACCACCGGCATCGGGCGCGCGCGCATCAGCTTGTCGAGGAATTCGAGCCCGTTCATCTTCGGCATCTCCACGTCGAGCGTGAGGACGTCGGGTTCCAGGTCCTTGATCATGTCGCGCGCCTGGAAGGCGTCGGCTGCCGCGCCCACCACCTCGATGTCGGGCTGGTCCTTGAGGATGTCGGTAAGGACCTCGCGGATCATGCGCGAGTCGTCGACGATGAGGACACGTATCTTGTTGCTCATTTGAAGAGTTCAGCCTTGCCCTCGATCGGGCCATGGAAGAGTCGGGCGCCGTAATCGCGCTCGCGCAGGACGATGGTGTCGTTGTTGACCTTGCGCAGCCGCTTGACCATCACCTTGCCGCTGCGTGGGAAGAAATAGATCTTGCGCGGCCAGACATCGAGCAGGTCGCGCGCGGCGATCGGGATGCGCTCCAGGTTCAGGTATTCGACGATGAACTCCGCGTTCTGCCGGCCCACGTTGGACAGCATGAAACCCTGCAGCACGTTGCCGCCGCCGAAGACCTTGGCCTCCAGCCGGTCGCGACGCCCGCCGAGCTTGAGGATCTGGTTGATCAGCAGCTCCATGGCGTGTACGCCGTAGCGTCCGCCCGCGCTGATGTTGCCGTGTGTGCCGACGAGCTTGCCCTCGTCGGGCAACATGAAGTGGTTCATGCCACCGATGCCGGCGTCGCGGTCGCGAATACACGCCGACACGCAGGAGCCCAGCACCGTGACCAGCGCCATGTCCTTGTTGGTCGCGTAGTACTCACCGGGCAGTATCTTCGCCGTCTCGACCTTGAAATGCGGGTCGAAGTAGCGGTTGGGCTGCTCGTCGCGCAGCGGATCGTCATCCCGCATCATGAATGCGTCCATCCGCGAAGACGTTTCCCACGTTCGCTCCCTCTGCCTTGGGAGAGGGTTGGGGAGAGGGTCCGCGCCGCCGTCATTGCGTCCGCTCGTAGACGGTCTGGCCGCGCAGGCGGAAGTGGCGCCCCTGGTCGAGCAGGCTTTCCGCGTGGCCGGCGAAAAACAGCCCGTGTGGCTGCAGCAGCGCCGCGTAACGCTCGACCAGGCCGCGCTGCGTCGACTTGTCGAAATAGATCATCACGTTGCGGCAGAACACGGCATCCAGCCCGGGGGCGACTGGCCATTCGGCATCCATCAGGTTCAGGCGCGTGAATTCCACGCGCGCACCCAGCGCCTGGCGCACGCGGGCCTTGCCCTCGAACCGGCCGGTTCCGCGCTGGAAGAAGCGGTGGCGCCGCTCCTGCGGCAGCGACATGACCGAGGCCAGCGGGTAGACGCCCTCGCGTGCGGTGGCAATGACCTGCGTGTCCAGGTCGGTGGCAAGCACTTCCCACGGCGCGTCGCCGAGGGTTTCCGAAAGGCACATGGCGATGGTGTACGGCTCCTCCCCCGTGGAGCAGCCCGCGCTCCAGACGCGCAACGGCTGGCCGGCGCGCGCGGTGGCGCGGGCGTGTTCGGCGAGGATCGCGAAATGGTGCTCTTCGCGGTAGAAGGCGGTCACGTTGGTGGTCAGCGCGTTGGTGCAGTGTTCCCACTCCGCGGGTTCGAGCTCGAGGAAACGCAGGTAGTCGTCGAAGGAGCCGATCCCCAGTGCGCGCAGCCGCCGGGCCAGGCGCGCATAAACCATCTCGCGCTTGCCTTCGGGCAGGCGGATGCCCGAATAGCGGTAGATGCGCTCGCTGATCAGCCGGAAGTGCTCCGGGCTGAAGCGGAATTCGCGGTCGGTTTCTGCCACGGCGCTCACCCGGCGCTCCGCGACGCGCCGCGCGACCAGACGCTTCGGGTGACCGCGTTCACGTCGAGGATCAGCGCCACGCGCCCGTCGCCCAGGATGGTGGCGCCGGCCACGCCGGGCACCGAGTGCAGGTTGGTGTCGAGCGACTTGACCACCAGCTGCTGCTGGCCGATCAGGCTGTCCACGAGGAGCGCGGCACGGCGGTTGTCCACCTCCACCACCAGGCAGATGGTGTCGGCGGACTGACCGTCGATCATCATCGCGGGGCCGCCAACCGCCTTGCCCACCGAGGAAGCAGGCAGCTGCACCACCTGGGCGAGGTTGATGATGGGCAGGTGCTCGCCACGCACCGCCACCAGCGAAGGCTGGTTCACGATGCGCTTCACGTCCGCGGCGGCGGGCATGATCGCCTCGGCCACGAACTCGAGCGGCACGATGTATTGCTCGTCGCCCACGCCCACGATCATGCCGTCGAGCACGGCGAGGGTGAGCGGCAGCTGGATGGTGATGGTAGTGCCCTCGCCTTTCTGCGAGTTCACCGAGACGCCTCCGCCCAGCGAGGTGATGTTGCGGCGCACGACGTCCATGCCGACCCCGCGGCCCGAAAGGCTGGTCACTTCCCTGGCGGTCGAGAACCCGGCCTCGAAGATGAGTCCCCACACCTCCTGGTCGGACATCGATTCGTCCGAGGGCATGTTCAGCTCGCGCGCCTTGGCGAGGATGCGGTCGCGGTCGAGGCCGCGGCCGTCGTCGGAGACCTCGATGATCACGCTGCCGCCGCGATGGGTGGCGCGCATCATCAGCGTCCCGGCATCCGCCTTGCCCGCCGCCGCGCGCTGCGCCGGCGATTCGATGCCGTGGTCGATGGCGTTGCGCACCACGTGGGTGAGCGGGTCGATGAGGAGCTCGATCAGCTCCTTGTCGAGCTCCGTCTCCTGCCCCTGCGTGCGCAGGTGGACCTTCTTCCCTAGGCGGGTCGACACGTCGTAGACCACGCGCGGGAAGCGGCTGAAGACGAATTCCATCGGCATCATGCGGATCGACATCACCGCCTGCTGCAGGTCGCGCGTATTGCGGTCGAGCGTCGCCAGGCTGTGGGCGAGGTTTTCGTCCTGCTCGTTGGCCACCGCGCCCACCGACTGCTGCATCATCGCCTGGGCGATCACGAGCTCGCCCACCAGGTTCACGATGCGGTCGATTTTCTCGACGCTCACGCGGATCGACGACGAATCGCCGCGGCGGCGCCCTGCGTCGCCGGAGACGGCGCCGGGCAGCGGCTCGAAGAAGCCGAACTTCTCGGCCGGCTTCATGATGGTGGCCTCGGGCGACGGCGCGTCATCAAAGAGGCCATAGGCGCTGCCTTCCCTGCCCGGCACGGCGATCGGCTGCGTGGTTTCGGCGGCGGCGACGGCGGCGAAAAACGATTCCTCTGTGGGCTTCGCGCGCGCCGCGGGCGCGGCGGCCGGGGGCGCGCGCAACACGCTTTCGCTGCTTGCGCGATAGGCGATGAATTGCGCGCGCAGCGCATCCATCGTCGGGTCCGCGCTTTTTTCTCCCCCCTTCAGCCGCGCGAGGTGCGCCTTGAAGACGTCGCAGGCATCAAGCAGCAGGCGCACCGTCGATTCGTCGGCCTGGCTCTTGCCCTTGCGCATGCCGTCGAACAGCGTCTCCATCTCGTGGGTGGCGTCGGTGAGCTGCCCGAAGCCGAAGGTGCCGCTGCCGCCCTTGATCGAGTGGGCGGCGCGGAAGATCGCGTTGAGGACTTCGGGATCGCGCTTGCCGGAACCCAGGGCCATGGCGTGTTCCTCGATCGACTCCAGGTGCTCCTGGGCCTCGTCGAAGAATGTCGCCAGGAACCGGTTGAGGTCGATGGCCATCGGGATCTAACGCAGCACCTTCTGCACCACTTCGAGCAGGGTGGCGGGATCGAAGGGTTTCACCAGCCAGCCGGTCGCGCCCGCAGCGCGCCCCTGGGCCTTCATCGCGTCGGACGATTCGGTGGTGAGCAGCAGGATCGGCACGCTCTTGTAGTCGCGCAGTTCGCGCAGGCTCCTCACCAGCGTGAGCCCATCCATGTTGGGCATGTTCTGGTCGGTGATGACGAGGTCCACGCTGGTGGACGTGGCGCGTTCGAGGCCTTGCGCCCCGTCTTCGGCCTCGATCACGCGGTAACCCGCGCTTTCCAGGACAAACGCGACCATCTCCCGCATGGTGGCGGAATCGTCGACGGCTAGGATGGTTTTCATGGGCTTGTTTGCCTGTTCTCTAGAAAAGGTCGACGCTTCCGGCGTGGTGCTTGTCGCTGCGCACCGGGGCGCGCGCATCGTCGTCGATCTGGCGGATGCCGGCGACGATGCAATCGAGCATGGCGCGCGAGCGCTCTATCCATTGCTCCGGCTGCTGCGGTTCGCGAGCCGGCGGCGCGGCGAGCGACAACGCTTCCTCGAGCTTCTCGCGCATCTTGCCCACGCGCAGCTTCTGCGCGTCGATCAGCTGGTTCACCAGGTCGTGGGATTGCAGGTGATGGACGGCCCGGTAGAGGTGGTCGAGCACCAGGGCGTATTCGGCGTTGCGCTCCTCGGGGCCGTTGGCCGCGGCCTTCTGCGCCGCGACGATGCGATCGGCCGCGCCGCGGAAGGCGGTCATGAGGTGCGCGGAGGATTCGCGCAGCAAAAGCTGGCTGCGCGCCAGTTCCTCGGCGGTGACGGCCAGGCGCTCGTTGAGCGTTTCGGCCACGGCCACCAGCAGGCCGGCGGCCTGCGCCGCGTCGCTTGTCCCGGGGTTGCGCGGATCTGCCATCTAACGCGTCTCCTGGCCTTGAGCCTGAATCACTTCGAAACTCCATCCTCCCACATCGATCAGGTCTTGCGGCCCGATCGGGTGGGTGCCGGGAGGAAGCTCCTTGCGGTTCAGGCGCGGGGCGCGGCTGCCCGACAGGCGCGCGAGGAAAAACGCCGCGCCACGCTTGATCACCAGGGCGGTATCGGCGCCGGCCGCGCCAATCATCGTGTTGGGCCGGTTGAGCGCGATCACCTCGCCGGGCGCGCCGCCCGCGAGCACCTTGAGCGCCAGCGGGCTCGCACCGGCGGCATCGGTGCGAACCGTCTCCTGCGCGGGCCCCAGGCGCAGCGACGTGTCGCGCGGGATCATCTGGGTGCGGGTGAAGTCGTCCTCGCCGCGGTTTAGGACCGCGGGTGCGGCGGGTGCGGAGGGCGCGGCGGGCTGCGGCAGGTGCGCGGCCATCATGGTGCGCTCGAAGTCGGTCTGCACCGTGCTTTCGAGGTTGGTCACGCCGCCCGCGGCCAGCAGCTCGTCGTCGAAGAAATGCAGCTTGTGTCTGCCGGCCTCGATCAGGTCGAGGTGGTGCACCACCTGGTGCGTGGCGCTGATGCCGTTGACGCGCATGCCGTTGGTGCTGGCCAGGTCCTCGGCGTAGACGGTGCGGTTCACCACGCGAAAAAGCATGTGGCGGCCCGAAATCGCGGGATGGTCGATCACGATGTCGCAGGCCGGGTGGCGTCCCACCACGGTCACGGGCTTGGACAGCTCGACCTCGCTCAGGAGCTCGTCATCGAGGCTGAGGACGATTCGTGCGCCCATCAAGCGGCGAATTGCGGCTTGCGCATCAGGCCCTCGATTTCCTCCACGCAGTCCTCGACGGCGAGGCGCTCCGTGTTGAGCACCATGTCGTAGCCGGCCGCATCGTGCCAGTCGAGGCCGAAATGGCGCTTCACGATGGCGCCGTGCGCCTCGTCGGAAAGCTGGATCTCGCCGCGCACCGCCTCGCGGTTGTCGCTCGCCAGGCGCTTGACCAGGCGCTCGATGCGCAGCTCCATCGGCGCGCAGACGCGCACCCGCACCACCCGCGGGACCCCGGCGAGCAGCTGCGCCCCGCCCCACCCGCGCAGCACCGCCACCGGGTTCTCCCGCAGCATCCGCAAGGTCTCCTCCGCGGTCATGATCGAGGAGCTCACGCGATCGGTCTCGAGCCGCTCCCAGATGCCGGCCTTGCCCTCGAGGAAACGCTCCACGTGGCTCTTGCGCTGGCGCTTCTTGTTGGCCACCGGCGCCGCGAGCTCGTGGTAGACGACCTTTCCGCCGCTGCGCTTGGCCAGGGCGGCGGCCACATCGCGGCCCAGCGAACCCATCTCGCGGGTCATCGCCACCAGCGGCGAGGCGGGCGCGGACATCAGAATTCCTTCCATTCTTCGGACTCGGCCGCGGCCGGCAGGGGCGCGCGGCGCTGGGGCGCTGTTGGTTCGCGCGGCAGTTCGCCGGCGACGGGGCGGCGCGCCACGGCGGGCGGCGGGGCATCCGCAAAAACGAGGTCCTCCTCGCCACTTTCGCGTTCATGCTCGTCGACCCGGAAGAGCGACACCGCCTGCGCGAGGCCCCCGGCCTGGTTCGCCATGCTGGTGGCGGCCGCGGTGGCCTCCTCCACCAGCGAGGCGTTCATCTGCACCACCGTGTCCATCTGCGTGATCGCCCTGTTGATCTGCTCGATGCCGGAGCTCTGTTCGTGGCTCGCGGCGGCGATCTCGTTCATGAACTGCGCCACCTTGCGCACCGAGGCGACCAGCTCGTCCATGGTTTTGCCGGCTTGCTCCACCAGGCGCGCGCCGGCTTCCACGCGGCTTACCGAGGCCTCGATCAATCCGCGGATCTCACGCGCCGACGCCGCGGAACGCTGCGCCAGGCTGCGGACCTCGGACGCCACGACCGCGAAACCGCGGCCCTGCTCGCCGGCGCGCGCCGCCTCCACCGCCGCGTTCAACGCCAGGATGTTGGTCTGGAACGAGATGCCATCAATCACCGCAATGATGTCGGAAATCTTCTTGGACGAGGTGGTGACCTCCTGCATGGTTTGGACCACCTTGTTGACCGCTGCCCCGCCACGCTCTGCGGTCTGCGAGGCGCTGCCCGCCAGCGCGCTCGCTTGTCGTGCGTGGTCGGCATTCTGGCGCACCGTTGTGGTGAATTCCTCCAGCGTCGAGGCGGTTTCCTCGAGTGAGCTCGCATGCTCCTCGGTGCGGCTGGAAAGCTGCTGGTTGCCGGCCGCCACCTGGCTGGCCCCCACCGCGATCGATTCGGCGCCGGTGCGGATGCGGGTGACGATCCCGCCCAGGCCGCGGTTCATGTCGTGCAGGGCGCGCAGCAGTTCGGCAGCCTCGTCGCGGCCTTCGGGGCGAACCTGCAAGGTGAGGTCGCCGGAGGCAACGCGTTTGGCCACCTCGACCGCCTGCCCGATGGGAATCGTGATGCTGCGCGTGGTTGCCCAGGCCAGCAGCACCGCCAGCACCATAACGAGGCCCTGTGCCCCGTAGACGGTCAGGGCAAGCTGGTCGCCCGCGACACGCGCGGCGGTGACGGCGTCGGCCCCGGCGCGCTGCTGGATCTCGATCAGCTGGGAGAGCTGGGCCAGCGATTGCTGGACCACCGGGTCGAGCTCGGTCATGAGGACCTTGGCGGCGTCCTCGTTGCGGAACATCGTGGACATGCCGATTGCCTGGCGGAACGGTCCGTCCACCTGCTTGTCGAGCGCCTCCAGGCGTTTGAGGGTTGCGCGCTCCGGGGGGGAGATGGCCAGGCGCGCCATCCGCCCGCGCGCCTCGTCGTAAGCCTTGCCGAGGGCTCGGGCGCGATCCTCGTCGGCGTGCATCGACTTGATGTCGCTGTGCAGGCCGATGTTGCGCATCACGCTCGACTGCTCGAGCACCAGCGCCTTCATCTCGCTTGCCAGGCGCTCCTTCTCGCTCGAGGCGGCAAGGGCGGTGGTGAGCTCGTTGCGGCTTTGCTGGGCGAGCAGCGTACCACCCGCGGCCACCGCCACCATGACCAGCAGGATGGCGCCGAAGCCCACGGCCAGGCGCGGGCCGATCTTGAGATTTCTCAGCAGCACGGGGTCAATTCCGCGCCGCGGGCGAGCAAGCCGCCTGGGATGACTGCATGCTGTCCATGGCTCCCCTTTCAAGCGTCCAACCGCCGTATGTCGAGGGCCACCGGGCGGTCATCGGGGGACCTCTTGGACTGCGCGCGCCGGCCGTGGGGCTAGCGGTTGAAATTCACGTCTATTTCCACCAACCTGCCGGTTGTCCCGGCATTAAAACGCCACTGGGAAAGTGTCTTGACGACGGCGCGGTCGAACACGCGGCGCGGGTTCGATTCGAGCACTTCGACACGGGTGACTTCGCCGCTGGCGTCGATGGTCATGCGTGCCTTCACGATCCCCTTGTCGACGCCGGCCTGGGTAGCTTCGCGCGGGAATTCGGGATCGACCTTGGTGACGATTTGCGCCTCACTCGCCGCCGCCGCGGCCAATGAAGCGGCGCCCGCAAACACGGCTGCGGCGATGGATCGGTGCAACATGGTGAAGCACCCTGATTTCTTGTCTGTATGCGTCGCATTCTATTGGCGCAGAACGATTTTCTCATGACGGGGCGATTACAGCCGTAACCCTTGCCGGGCCCGCCTCAGACGGCGCCCGATTGGCGCAACGCCTCGATCTGGCCCGGGTCCAGGCCAAGGACTTCGCGCAGGACTTCGGCGGTGTGCTGGCCCAGCACCGGGGGCGCACGATCATGGGTGATCGGGGTGGCCGAAAAGTGGATCGGATTGGCGACCATGGTGACCTCGCCGGCGGCCGGATGCGGGGCCGTTACCTGCATGCCGCGGTGGCGGACCTGCGGGTCCGCGAACACCTGCGCCAGGTCGTTGATCGGGCCGCAGGGAACCCCGGACGGCTCGAGCAACGAGAGCCATTCCCCCGCCGCCCGCGTGGCCAGGCGCTCGCCGATGAGGCCCACCAGGAGGTCGCGGTGGCGCACGCGCTGCGGGTTGGTGGCGAAGCGCTCGTCACGCGACCATTCCGGCGCGCCCACGACCTCGCAGAAGCGGGTGAATTGCCCATCGTTGCCGACCGCCACGATCAGGAAGTCGTCGGCCGCGCGGAACACGTGATACGGGACAATGTTCTGGTGCGCGTTGCCCATGCGCCTGGGCGCCACGCCGGAGACGAAGAAACTCGAGCTCAGGTTGGCGAGCATCGCCACCTGGACGTCGAGCAACGCCATGTCGATGTGCTGGCCCGTGCCGCTTTTCCCCCGCTCGAGCAGCGCCGCCAGGATGGCCGAGGTGGCGTACATGCCGGTGAAGAGGTCGGAAACCGCGACCCCCACCTTCTGCGGCCCGCCACCGGGCAGCTCGTCGCGCTCTCCGGTCACGCTCATCAGGCCGCCGAGGCCCTGGACCATGAAGTCGTAGCCAGGACGGTCGCGGTACGGCCCGTCCTGGCCAAACCCCGTGATCGAGCAATACACCAGGCGGGGGTTGTCCCTCGAAAGCGTGGCGTAGTCGAGCCCGTGGCGGGCCAGGTCGCCGACCTTGAAGTTTTCGACGATGACGTCGCTTTTCAGCGCGAGGCCGCGGGCCAGCTCGCGCCCACCGGGGCTTGCGATGTCGAGCGTGACGGACTTCTTGCCGCGGTTGCACGCCAGGTAGTAGGCGGCATCGGCGGTATCGCGCCCTTCACGGTCCTTGAGAAAGGGCGGGCCCCAACCACGCGTGTCGTCGCCCTGCCCCGGCCTTTCGACTTTGATCACCTCGGCGCCGAAATCGGCCAGGTTCTGAGTCGCCCACGGACCCGCGAGCACGCGGGTGAGGTC
>Ga0163153_10001981_pt1 | contig 31163 bp, 30 predicted proteins | sample OliLakLV19MP6IB1_FD_148629 | JGI IMG/M metagenome (GOLD analysis project Ga0163153, IMG submission 148629) | Freshwater microbial mat bacterial communities from Lake Vanda, McMurdo Dry Valleys, Antarctica - Oligotrophic Lake LV.19.MP6.IB-1 | ecosystem: Environmental > Aquatic > Freshwater >...
AATCAATACTATATCATCTGTATATTTGACCAATGCCATCCATAGTTCCATGTTTTGAATACGACATCTTCATCTCTTATCGCCACAACGATAAACGGAGCGGCTGGGTAACAGAGTTTGTAAAAGCATTGCAAGAAGAACTGGCTGCTACTATCAAAGAACCCGTCTCTGTTTACTTCAATATTGAATTCATACACTTTTTTAAAACAATGATTTCCTTTAACTTTGCTCAATGCGGACAATAACTATCTCCCTTCCAGACCAATCCGATTTAGATCCAAAACAAACAGTCAAATTTTTGGCCTCAAAATTATATGAAGCAGGTAAGCTATCACTTGGTCAAGCTGCTGACATGGCCGGCCTTACCAAAGTTGCTTTTGCTGAGATTCTTGGAGATTTTGGGGTTTCGCTGATCAACTATCCCGTGGCAGAAATGAAAGCGGATGCCAAGAAAATATAATGTTGTAATTGCTGACACAAGCTGCTTTATCCTGCTCGATAAAATTAATCAACTTGACTTGCTTCAGAAAGTATTCGGTACCGTTACCACCACAAGCACAATAGCCGAAGAATTTAAGAAACCGCTACCCGAATGGGTTGCCATTCTATCTGCTATTAACCAGCGCTATTCTCAGCTCCTTGAAATTGAAATTGATAAAGGTGAAGCAAGCGCCATCGCTTTAGCAATGGAGAATGAAAACTCCCTACTAATATTGGATGATGGCAAGGCAAGAAAATTAGCTTTACTACTTAATCTGGATTATACTGGCACATTGGGAATTTTGTTAAAAGCAAAAGAATTAGGACTTCTTCCAGGTACCAAACCAGTTCTAGATCAAATTCAAAAAATCAATTTTCGCTTTTCCGAAAAAGTTATGTTCGATATACTTCGGGAAGCAAACGAATAAACTATGTTTTACTAGATGTCAGCTTTAATCCCCAACTTTGAATACGACATCTTCATCTCCTACCGCCACAACGATAGCCACTATTCAAAATTTTAATTTTCCGTTTTTAGATCGCGAGCTTTGACTCGAACGATTTTGCCATCTTTAGAAAATACGAGTTCTCCATCTTCTTTCTGAGTTCTTTCAATAAGCCGGAGTATGGAAAGTTTCACTCCCTCCGTGATCTTATCTAATAATTGGTCCGTTTCTGACTTATTCATTTTTCTCTTCAACTAATTGCCAAATATCGTAATTATACACTTGACCTACCAACTCTCCATTGCATTTGGCTAATGGTGCTGGTACTATCTTTGAGTTATCATATACAATCCAACTATCAGTAAGGCTTCGATATAATTTAAAGAAATTAATCAGTCCCCGATAATATCTTCTTTCAATAGTTGCTTCTGGAATAGAATGCCCTCCTCTTTTTACCCTTTCTGCTACACGGTTCTTTGCCAGGTCAACGGATTCAAGCCAAAAGTAAGTTAATACGATTGTATAGCCAAGTTTTCTGGCATGGCGAATAAATGGGACATAACTTTTCGTAGAAAGTGTGGTTTCAAAAGCAAAATCCTTTCCTTGCTTCAATAATTCTTTAATGCGATTAAGCATAATTCTTCTTGCTTGAAACGAAACAGTCTCTGGTTGAAAAGGTGAAAGCCTCTGGCAATTTCTTCTGCGTTGACAAACTCCTTGCAGTTGAGCATCTCGGGTAGCACTGTGTAAGAGGTAGTCGTTTTACCAGCTCCATTGCAACCAGCAATAATATAGAGATTGGGCATACTGCAAATTACTAATTGAAATAATAGGAAGATGCAAAGATTGAAATAGTTTTATAAAAATAGCAGTGGAGACCATCCATTTAAAACTTATCTTTGAAAATGTCTTTCAACCTCCCCGGTTTTGAATACAACATCTTCATCTCTTATCGCAATAACGATAACCTGCCTACGCAGGGCTCAGGCAGGCCGAAGCGGCTGGGTAACAAATTTTTGTAACCGCCTAACAAGAGGAAACTTGCCCACTATCAAAGAATCGATTTTCATTTACTTTGATTCAAACCCCATAATGGCCTGCTAGAAATAAAACACGTAACCAATAAGTTGGAAATTTTAAGAAATCAGAGATGAATGAGCAGTTTGGTAATTATAAAGCCTAACTATCTCTTTTATAATCGATACATTTTCTATATTTAATATCACCAATAGGTATTGAAATCACCTTTTAATCAATGCCGGATGACAATTAAAAATCGGAATGAAAATGAATACGCTAGCAGTCGAATCACCCCAGACAAATGTTACTAAAGAATTGGGAAGAATCTTTAATCTTCAGAAAAAAAATCAGCAAAAAATTGCAGACACAAACGCAACGGAGCGCAAGCATAAACTGGAGCAGTTATTTCAAGCTACTTTAAAATACCGAACTCAAATACAAGAAGCGCTATACAAGGATTTCAGAAAGCACCCTAGTGAAGTTGACATTGCAGAGATTTACCCGATCACCGCGGAAATCAAGCATGCTAAATCGAATTTGTCAAAATGGATGCGGCCTAAAAAAGTGTCAACCCCAATGTCGCAACTCGGCAGCAGTTCCTATATTCATTACGAACCTAAAGGGGTTGTATTAATCATTGCGCCCTGGAATTTCCCGTTTAACCTAACCTTCGGCCCACTCATTTCAGCCATCGCTGCAGGCAACTGTGTCATTGTAAAACCTTCTGAAATTACACCCCATGCCAGCGCATTGATGAAGAAAATACTCAGCGAACTATTCGATGAATCGGAAGTGGCCGTGGTAGAAGGTGATGTGTCTGTTTCCACTGAACTATTAAAACTTCCTTTCAATCACATTTTCTTTACCGGTGCACCGGAGGTTGGAAAAGTGGTGATGAAAGCCGCGGCCGAAAACCTGACTTCGGTAACATTAGAACTGGGTGGCAAGTCGCCTACCCTTGTGGATGAAACTGCCAATCTGAAAGTGGCAGCCCAACGCATCGCATTTGGAAAATGGCTTAACAACGGACAGGTCTGTATTGCTCCGGATTATGTGCTGGTGCATGAATCCGTTGCGGAAAAGTTTTTGGAACTACTTAAAACTGCCATCCAGTCATTTTATAGTGACGATGCAGCCACTTCCGATTCCTACAACCGCATAGTGAATCACAGACATTTTCTGCGAGTGGAAGGATATTATAAGGATGCAATTTCTAAAGGTGCAACGGTAGCGTACGGAGGTAAAACAGATGGCAGCCAGGATTATTTCGGCCCCACCATAATGACCCATGTACCCGATAATTCAGACCTTTGGGACAAAGAAATTTTCGGTCCTATCTTACCTTTTTACACGTATTCAACCTTGCAAGAGGCTATCGATAAAATCAATTCTAAAGAGAAACCATTGGGGTTGTATATCTATAGCAGTAGTAAAAAAAATGTAGGTCAGATTATCAATAACACCCGTGCAGGGGGAACCTGTATTAATAACAACGGGGTACACTTTTTTAATAACAATCTACCCTTTGGCGGGTCAAACAATAGCGGTATTGGAAAAGCTCATGGCATTTTTGGCTTCGAGGAATTTTCAAATGCTCGTGGTGTATTAAAGCAGTGGTCGCCTATCAGTGGGTTGGATGGCATGACACCTCCGTACACCAAGAAAAAGCAAAAGTTAATTGATATGACGATAAAGTGGTTTTAGTGGTTTTGCTGTAAGATGAAGTTGCACAAAGGCTTCGTTAACTATTTATCCTGCTTGTAATATTCACGCCTCACTTCACGCCCGGTTATATTTCAGTGTTCCTATTTTTACTCTTTTCTAATCAATTGTATGAAATGAGTTTTGTAAATTGAGCCGACTTGATTAACGTCTCAGCTAATGAATACTAAAGTAAGTTCAATAAGAGTGCTGGTAGTTGGTTGTGGAAACATGGGTGCTTCTCATGCCACGGCTTATCACAACATGGAAGGTTTTGAAATTTGTGGCATCGTCTCAACCGGAAAAAGTAAGGAGGTGCTAAATAAGAAACTGGGCGGTGGTTATGAATTGTTTGGCAGCTACGAGGAAGCCTTGGAGAAGACCATGCCCGATGCCGTTTGCATTTCCACTTATCCGGATACGCATGAAGATTTTGCTATCAAAGCCTTTCGTAAAGGATGTCACGTGTTCATCGAAAAACCGGTGGCCGATACCGTAGCAGGTGCCGAACGGGTAATGACGGCAGCGATAGAAGCGAACAAAAAATTAGTAGTGGGATATATTTTGCGACATCATCCATCATGGGAAAAATTTATAGAGTTATCGGGACAACTTGGCAAACCGTTGGTGATGCGCATGAATTTGAACCAGCAAAGTCACGGTGTGATGTGGGATGTTCACCGCAACCTCATGAAAAGTTTAAGCCCGATTGTGGATTGCGGTGTGCATTACATTGATGTGATGTGCCAGATGACACGCAGCAAGCCGGTGCAGGTGAGTGCTATTGGCGCACGACTTACAGAGGATATTCCCGTAGGAAATTATAATTATGGTCAGCTTCAAATTCGCTTTGAAGATGGATCAGTCGGGTGGTATGAAGCGGGCTGGGGACCGATGATCAGCGAAACTGCCTTCTTTGTGAAAGATGTTATTGGTCCTAAAGGATGCGTATCGATCGTAGCGAAAGATGCGGGCGCAACGGGCAAATCGGATTCTGTTGAATCGCATACAAAAACAGAATCGCTGCGTTTCCATCACGCGGATATCGATGAAAAAAATAATTTCACTAAAAAGGACGAGTGGATCAATCTTCAGGATGAGCCCGACCATCAGGAATTGTGCAATAGAGAACAACGATATTTCCTGAAAGCGGTACAAGAAAATATGGACCTAAAGGATCACATGCAGGATGCGGTTAACAGTTTACGAATTGCGTTTGCCTGTGATGAATCTGTGCGCACCGGAAAAGTGGTGTCGCTTCTTTAACTATTTCATCAACATCAAATACTCAGCAATATCCGCCAGGTTTTGATCGGTCAATGCGAGTGAAGAAGGTTCGGGCATCAGGCTGTTGGATTGTTTCTGTCGCGAAGCAATTGTCGTGGTTGGTAGGGTGTGTTTAGCGCCACTTAAATCTTTAATCACCACGGCTTGCGTTCCATCCGCCACAAGAAATCCAAAAAATGAATCTCCGCTCTTCGTGGTGATAAGCCATGCTTCATAACCAAACACAATGCCTGCGTTGGGATTGACAATCGCATCGAGCAGCGCTTCACGTTGAAATTTATTTTTAATACTGCTAAGATCAGGTCCGATATTCATTCCTTTATCTTTTACACGATGGCATGAACTACAATTCTTAGAAAAGAGTGTATCACCTGAACGGGTATTGCTTTTCATTTTGGCTATCGCAGCAATAGAAAATGTTTTACCGGATCCTGGTTTCTTAAAATAGTTTGATGCCTGCACCCTTACCCCTACATCAGGGTTATTGAAAATCACCGCCTCCACTACGGGAAATAATTCTGGAGGCAGTATATTTTCTTCACGCATACCTAACAGCATCTGGCCACCGACAGCATCCTTAGCCATCGACTGTGCATTCCATTTTTTTTCATCGAACGATTGACGTTCATCTAAAATAATTCCTCTCTTCACTTTCATCGCACTCAGTGTACGGGTATGGTTCAGGTCAATGCCAACACCTACTTTGCTCCAGTTGATCAAATCAAACCAATCATTGCTTTGGCGGAAGGCCAGCCAATAAGTGGCTTGTTCGGCAATGACAGAATCTTTACTTTTTGTCAGATCAATCATGGCCAGCACTGATTCTTTTTCGGAAGTAAAAGCGAGAGCCGTAACGGATGCCATTCTTTCCCTTGATGAAAGTTTTGAAGACGCTGCCCGTGCTTTAAAATCCGGAATAGCAGCGATCGGATGCAAGCGCCACATCATAGCAGCGAGTTGCGCATTCCATTCCTCTGGCTTTTGGTTGTCGCCACCAAAGAGTTTTTTTATTTCAGGATATAGTTCTTCGGCATGACCATCGCAGGCCGAGCCAATTGCTTCGAGATACCAACGATCCTGACCATCATATTTTTCTATCAACTTCAAAAGAATGGGTTTTGTTTTTTCAAACGGAAGATCGCGCAAAGCAACGGCTACTTCTCTCCGGACAAATGCAGAAGGATCATTCGAAATTTTTTCAGCAACCGGAATGATATCTACTTCTACTTGTCGCAAAGCTCTGAAAGCAGCGGCCCTGATTTCAGCATTTGAGTGTTGCAATAATTTAAGCGTTTCAGCTTTACCTTTTTCGCCCAACTGAGAAAGCAACCAAACAGCACGTGCCTGATGATAAGGATTAGAACTGTTCATTAAACTCTTGACATCATCGACTGCATTTTCGCCTTGGGCTTTTAGTTTTTCAAAACCCTGATAGCGAACATTAATCGCTGGATTTTTCAACGCTTCAATCTGTCCGGCTGTGGATGTTAGATCAATGCTGGGAGTTTTCGGATTTTTGCCTTTGGCCGTGATACGATAAATCCTTCCATAGCCAATAGAGTCTTGCATTTGATGGCCTCCAACCACAGGATCATGCCAGTCGGCAATGTAGATGGCTCCATCTGTACCGATGGTCACATCACTGGGGCGAAACCATTTATTGTTGCTCACATTTTGCGCTGAGTCGTTCCACACATAGCGTTCATTATCCTGTGGGAGTGAGGTAATTAAATTGGTTCGCTGGCCAATATCGTAGCCGGAGTTTTGGATGGTTGGCTTGTAACTAAAAATTACATTGCGTCCCGCTTCTGCGCTGAGCACCATGCCGAGGTATTGCTCACCCAACGCTTCGCTTTCATTCACAGTCACACCCGTGGGTGAGCCTGCGCCTGACTGGTCGCCTGCTGGCATCACCCCGGGATTATCCTGATGCCAATGCGCTTCAAAAATATCTTGCCCAGGTCGTTGATCCCCTTGCCAAAAGCGAGTGCCATCGCTGCTGAAGTAGCCTGCATTACCTCCTTCCATCAACCAGGAGGTGCGGCACGCAACGACCTGATCATCGTTATCATTTTGCCATAGGTTTCCATAAGAATCTACCATTACTTCATAGGAGTTTCTAAAATTATGGCCCATTACTTTTAATCCTGTTCCATCTGGTTTTACTCTTAGTGCAAGTCCACCCACCCACACGCGACCATCATCACTTTTCATGTTTCCCTGGTTCGTGAGGTTATAGGGTGTTCCTCCGGTGTAAACACTACCAGATCTAAGCATCCATCTGGATTTGTCGGTCACAATGTGAGGTCCTGCATTGCCGGTATTAAAATAAAAATTTCCATCAGGCCCGGCCACCATGGAATGAAGAGAATGGTCATGATCCTTTCCTCCAAATCCCGTGAGAAAAAGTTCCTTTGAATCTGGCTTATCATCACCATTCGAATCGGTATAAACAATTAAATGAGGCGAGCACGACACAAATATTTTATTGCCGATCACTGCAATGCCCAACGGTGATATCAAATCTTTATCTTCTACAAAAACTTTTGATGCATCGGCTTCACCATCGCCATCGGTATCTTCCAGAATCATAACACGATCACCATTCTGATGATGTAAGAAACGGGTTGAGTCGTTGTTAAAGTTGCGATAGTTGACGGCTTCCGTTATCCAGATGCGACCTTTGATGTCGACATCCATATTGGTGGGATTATAAAAGAGGGGAGACTGTGCCCATAAGGTGGCTTCGAGATCATCCGGCAAAAATAAATCGTTACTGATCTTTTTTTGCTTACAGGAAATCAGCAATGAAAACAAAGCGATAAAAAGAAAGGATAGTATGCGCATAGCGTAAAGGAATAGTATTCAATCAGGAATAGCCAAACGTGTCGTTCAGAAATTTAACATTCTTTTTATAACTCGCTATCACATTGGCATCTTTAGGATTGGCCCATTCGATTTGCATCCAGCCATCACCGTAATAACCCATAACGTTTAAAGTGGCTGCGATTCTTTTCCAGTCGAGCGTCCCTTCGCCCAACAGCTGACCATTTTCTTTGATATGCAATTCGCAAATGGCTTCCTTACCCAGAAACTTAATTTCTTTGACTACATCATAACCGGCATCGGCTGAATTTCTGAAATCGTAATACACTTTTATACTCCTGGAGCCTACTTGTTGAATCATATCGGTCAGCTCTTCAGCACTCAGGTAAGATTCAATGCCTAACGTAATTCCCATTTTCTCTGCCTTAGGTGCCACTTTTTTTAGTCGTCTCACCACTTCTTTTTTCCCCGCTTCATCATTGCGCAAATCACCCTTTTCGAAGAATGCCAGCAAGACCACCGTAACACCAAAATTCTTCGCGACATCGATGCTATCAGATACCCATTCTTCGGTACGTGGATCGGATTTATAGGGAGTACCATTCAATTCTCCTATGGCCACGCTTGCGATTTTAATTTTAGATCGGGCCGATTCTTCCAGGTAAATCTGTTGTAGATTTTTGTCGCGCAGGCGCAGGTTGTTTCCTGCTGAGCTCAAGTTTACCATGATGCCCTCGAGACCAATTTCTTTTGCTATTTCAAATGCGGACGGATCGCTGCTCTTGCCCAACGACCAGTCGCAGGCCCCAATTCGAAGGCGATTTGATGGCCGGGTAAAACCCTCGGGAATGCCCACGCCTGACAATAAACCAAAAGCGGCAGCTTTTTTAAGTAGATCTCTTCGTGTCATCATTGTGAAACATGATTTGTTTTTAAACTTGATCGATCAATTTACTAAAAGTAAATCTCTATGAAGCTGTTAAAATTTTATTTGTTAGTCGTATAATACTCGCACACGGTATTCATTACACACTCACCACACTTAGGATTTGTTGGCCGGCATATTTCCCTGCCAAGGAATGAAATAGCCATACCCACTTCGCCCCAATCTTTTGGGTCAAGTAATTCCATCATCTGCTTTTCTAATTTCTTTGGATCAGTACCTTGCGCGATGCCAAGCCTTGGAGCCACACGCACTACATGTAAATCAACAATAATTCCTTCGGCCTTCACGCCCATTTCGCGCATGATCACATTAGCTGATTTCCTGCCGATGCCAGGCAGTTCCGTCAAGGCTTCTAAGGTAGTGGGTATGTTTTTGTCGTCTTTGATTTTTGCTGACAATGCCAACAGCCACTTGGTTTTGTTCCCAAAGTTCCGAACGCCATTAATAAAAGGAAACAAAGATTCGGCACTGGTCTGGGAGAGTGCTTTCATATCGGGGAATGCTTTGAAAAACTCTGGAGCAAGTTTATTAATGTGACGGTCCGAATCCTGTGCGGAAAGCACCACACTCACAAGAAGTTCATAGGCATTGTTATAATCCAATGGATGTTTCTTGCCTTTGTATTTTTTAATTAAAAGCTGTAATTCCTTTTGCCAATTGTGGGTTGCCATGGTGTTGAAATTAATTGATATAAAAATAGCGATTAAAACAATATTAGCGATAGCGATTTAATATCTTCGTGTTCGGTCAATATTGACTGAACACGTAGTAAAATAGTCATGTAGATAATCAGCGTCTGAATGAAGAAATTATTTGTTGCAATAGGCATTCTCTTTACCACCGGTGTTATTTATTTTGTTGGTGAAAAAGTGATTGGTCTTAATGAAGATGTGCCCAAAACAAAAAAAGAGTTACAAGACATAGCAGACACGAAGTATTATCGAAAAGAGGGTGAACCGTTTGAAATAAACTCTGTCCAATTTGTTGTGAAAGGGTTTACCATTCTCAAAGAACAGGATGGCGTCACGTTACTCATTGACATGTCTGTGCAAAGCCAGATCGAGGGGGACACTTCAATTGAGTCTTCATTTTTTGTATTGAAAGACGAAGCTGATAGAATATTCTCACCAGAGTCTGGACGTATCGAGGTAACTAAAAATCCAAAAATGATTTCGCTGAGATACTCGTTACCAGCGATGCGCGTGGGTTATTTTTTATACAGGCTGCATTTAATTTCGCCCGAAAGTCCAGAAGAGAAAAGCATCATACCTCTCTATAAGAGTTACCGGAGTGAAGGCTGAAATTTTTTATAGTAAACTAATGCCCGCTTTTATTTGTGACAATTCGCTAAAGAATAAGTTGGGAGTTCTCATTCTTTAAATGATGTCCAATGACTGTTGATCAATTCAAAGAACAAGTCAGGAAGAAAGATCCTTTTTCTGATCTTTCCAATTACCTGATGTGTGTAAGCCTTATAATGGCTGGATTTTATTTTTATTTTCAGATACTTACAACAAGTAAGTCAGATGCTGCCTATATTCTATTGATCATTCCAACAGCTTTATTGCTGATGGGATTGTATGGTTTCTGGAGAATCCCGCAAACCTATGAAGTGGTGATGATTCAATCGAAAGTGGATATGAAGATTAAATCCAGGATTATTCATGAATATCTTATCAGTCTGAAGGCTGAACCAAAATCCGGTAAGAATAATTGTTCGGAAGCCTCTTATACGAATGAGTTTGGTAATAAAGTAGATATTCTATACTACGTAGATAGTCAAAAGATTTTGTTTAATGTTAAAAAGGGTAATCAATTCAGATTTAATAGAATGTTTGATTTTGGAGTAACAAGACGTGCCGCTGAAAAGATTAAGTACCGCCTGAAAGAGAAACTTGCTACGGCACCACTAAAAAAGTAGTACAAGCAAATGACCTAACACGCGAAAGGCGGACTAACTTTGGCTGATGGAGAATTTGTTAAGGTCATTCAAGAGAAGTTTTCTTGTGATTAATAATAGACTGTGGATTTTTCAGAATCTTGATTTTTTTTGCCACATTTCCCAAAAATTGAATTACCATGGAAAAAGACGAAGTATTTAGGGACCCTCAGAAAATTGAGGATTTCAGTTTCAATAAATCTGTCGTTAAGGTTTTCGATAATATGGTCACCCGATCTGTTCCATTCTACATGGAAATGCAACGGATGATGACAGAAATGGCAAAAGATTTTGCCACACCCGGCTCGGTCGTTTATGACTTAGGATGCTCAACCGGCACAACCCTCATTAACCTGGACCAGGTGTTGCCGAAGGATGTAGAGTTTGTAGGCTTTGACAACTCCGATGAAATGGTGAAGCAGTGCGAGGCTAATTTCAAGGAAGTAGGGGTAACCCGTAAATATGAAATCAGAAATCATGACCTCAATACGGGTGTTAAACTTGAGAATGCATCGGTCGTTATACTCTGCCTTACGCTTCAGTTCATACGACCCCTTTACAGGGAAAAGCTTATACAGCAAATATATGAGCAGATGAACGAAAATGGTTGCCTGATCCTAATCGAAAAGGTGCACGGTGAAGATTCTCTTTTTAATCGCTTGTTCATAAACTATTACTATGATTTCAAGCGTACAAATCATTACAATGACATGGAGATAGCGCAAAAGAGGGAAGCGTTGGAAAATGTATTGATTCCCTACAAGTTATTGGAGAATCGTGAAATGCTATTAAGAAACGGGTTCCGTTATTGTGAAGTCTTTTTTAAATGGTACAATTTTACAGGATTGGTAGCCATTAAATAGAAAGTCAAAATTAAGAACATGGTAAAGATTGGTAATTTCTTTTTTCATTACCGGAATGGTTTGCTCCCGGCTTTTTTTCTATTAATTCTGGTTCCGTCCCGCGGGTTGTTTAGTAATCCAACATTCGCTTTACTTATAGGATTGGGTATAAGTCTGCTTGGTCAGATCATCCGCGGTACTACCATTGGCTTGGTTTACATTGTTCGGGGAGGCCAAAACAGAAAAATATATGCCAATGACCTGGTTACTACGGGCATTTTCTCCCATTGCCGAAATCCACTCTATGTAGGAAATATTGCTGTGAGTATTGGAATGGGCATCGCTTCAAATTCCCTCTTATTCTTTTCTATTATCACCCCCCTTATTCTCTTCGTATACATTGCGATCGTTTTCGCGGAAGAGAATTTCCTTAGAAATAAATTTGGTGAGGCTTACAATGAATATACCAGAGATGTTAACCGATGGATTCCGAATTTTAATGGGATCACAAGGACATTCGAATCACATAAGTTTGCCTGGAAACGAGTGTTGCTTAAAGAGTATAACTCCACCTTCAGTGGTTCTTTGCTAGGTATCCTTCTTATTATGAAAGCAGTGTACGAACATCCTGCTCAGTATGGAGACTTTAATGGAAAGATTCTCACCTTTTCGGTAATCATAGCGGCCCTGACACTTACCTATCTGTTTGTCAGATTTCTTAAAAAATCACATCGGTTAGTGGCAGACTGATCTTTTCGTAGATCAAAGATTGTATCTACTTCGCAAGCAGCGTGTAGCACTGTCTGGCAATTTCCAGTTCTTCATTGGTGGGCACTACTAAAACCTTCACACGTGCATCCTCCTTATTGATTTCATACATCCCTTTTGCTCGGGTATTATTTTTTTCATCATCCAGATGAATGCCCAGGTATTCCATGTCTTTCATGGAAAGACTTCGTGTTAACGCGTCATTCTCACCGACACCGGCAGTGAAGACGATCGCATCAACACCATTCAATGCGGCTGCAAAGGAGCCAATATATTTTTTGATGTGATAGGCGTACATTTCGTAGGCGAGCTTTGCCTCTTCATTTCCTTTTTTAATTTCTTCCTGCACATCGCGCATGTCGCTGAATCCCGTAAGGCCCAGCATGCCACTTTTTTTATTCAGAATAGTATTCACCTCATCCAGCGAGAAACCTAATTGATTTACCAGGTGAAAGATCACTGACTGGTCAATGTCACCGGTGCGCGTGCCCATGATCAATCCATTCATTGGACCCAGGCCCATACTGGTATCGATGCATTGTCCGTTGCGCACAGCAGTCATGCTGCATCCGTTGCCTAAATGAATGGTGATGATTTTCGCTTCTTTGTTTTGTAAATATTCGGCAGCTTGTTCAGAAACATATTTATGGCTCGTGCCATGAAAGCCATAGTTGCGTATGCCGTGTTCGTAATAGAATTCGTTCGGGATAGCAATGCGATACGCCACGGGAGGCATGGTTTGATGAAAGGCTGTGTCAAAGACGGCCACTTGTTTGGCAGCTTTAAAGATTTCTTCGGCTACTTCAATGCCTAGGAAGTTGGGTGGATTGTGAAGGGGCGCCAGAGAAAATAATTTTTTGACTTTTGCTTTTACTGCATCGTTGATGATCATTGTGCTGGAAAAAGTTTCGCCACCATGCACCACCCGGTGACCCACCACCGCGATTTCGTCCGGATGGTTAATTACGCCCATCTCTTTATCCGTCAGTAATCGCGCAGCTTCCCTCAAGCCAGTGGCGTGATCGCGAATGGATACAACTTCTTTTAAGGATTGCTCTGAACCGTTTCTGAACGTTTTATGGTTAATGGTAGATCCCTCCTGACCAATCCGTTCTATCAATCCCACACAAACCGTTTCTGCTTCGGGCATGCGAATCAATTGATATTTGATCGAACTACTTCCGGAGTTAATTACAAAAACATTCATCTTTATAAATTATAAAATCAATTATTCACTTCTTGCTGTCTACTGCTAATTGGCTACTATTTATTCTTTCGATGATTGCTGAGCCTGAATAGCCGTGATCACTACCGTATTAAACACATCATCTACTGTACAACCTCGACTTAAATCATTTACCGGTTTGTTCAAACCCTGAAGCATGGGACCGATCGCTAAGGCACCAGTTTCGCGTTGCACAGCTTTGTAGGTGTTGTTGCCTGTATTCAAGTCAGGGAAAATAAGTACGCTGGCCTGACCGGCTACTTCTGAGTTCGGCATTTTCTTTTTACCTACGCTTGGATCAACCGCGGCATCATATTGTATAGGACCTTCTACTTTTAAGTCGGGTCGTTTTTGCCTTACTATCTCAGTCGCCTTGCGCACTTTGTCTACATCTTCACCTTCACCCGATGAGCCGGAGGAGTAAGAGAGCATTGCTATCTTAGGTTCGATACCAAACATCTTACTGGTTTCTGCAGAAGAGATCGCGATGTCGGCCAGTTGTTCTGAAGTAGGATTGGGGTTTACAGCACAATCGCCAAAGACAGAAACACGATTGGGCAGGCACATGAAGAATACGGATGAAACCGTATTAATGCCGGGTTTGGTTTTCACAAATTGTAACGCAGGACGAATGGTGTGTTGTGTGGTGTGCGCAGCACCGGAAACCATTCCATCGGCTTCGCCTTTAAACACCATCATCGTTCCAAAGTAAGACACATCGTGCATCAGGTCACGCGCCATTTCCAACGACAAGCCTTTTGCTTTGCGGAGTTCACATAAAGTTTGCGCATATCCTTCCAGACGATCGGAAGTTGCAATGTTGATGATTTTTATTTTATCATAGTCAAAGGAGATATTCAAACGCCTGGAGGCCGCTTCAATGTTTTCTTTGCTACCCAGGATGGTGATGTCTACTACATTTTGTTTGATCAGCAAATCCGCAGCCATCAATATGCGGTCATCATCACCTTCCGGTAACACAATGTGTTTTTTGTGTTCTTTCGCGCGCTTCACAATCTGATATTGAAACATGCGTGGCGTGATATTATTGGTGCGGAATGCGATGATTTTCCGTTCAATGGTTTTAGTGTCCACGTGTTTATCGAACATGCTGATAGCCAACGCTATTTTTTCTTTATTATCAGAAGAGATTCTGGATTGGGTGTTAGCAACGTTGTTCACTGTTTTAAATGTTCCGGTTTTCACTGCGATAATCGGCACAACAGTATCCAATCCCTCAATCAATTTTGAAATGGTTGACTCCGGCTCCAATCCACCGGTGAGCACGATGCCTGCTATCTTGGGATAGTTCTTTGATATGTTTGCCTGCAACACCCCGATGATGATATCACCACGGTCACCGGGTGTTACGATCAGCGTATTTTTTTGAAGCCGCGTGAGGCAATTGTGCAACTGCATGGCACCCACAATAGAAGCGTCAACCTGGTTGCTTAATTGATGTTCGCCAAACAATACTTTACCACCCACTGATTCAAAAATTTCTTTCATCGTAGGATTACCGAGATCTTTGTTTTGCGGAATGGTGGTGGTGATGATTCCTTTTGGCAAGGATTTTTCAAGCTGAGTTTTGATTTCCTCCTCTTTTTCCGGATCAATTTTATTGGCGACTACCGTGAGTATCTGCACACCTTCATCCAGAAAACTCCTGGAAGTTGTAACAGCGATGTCTGTGATTTCTTTCGCTGATTTTCCTTCGCTCTTTATGATGAGTACTACAGGCAATCCTAAGTTTTTGGCAATGGAAATATTGCCATCAAATTCGAGGTTGGTGGTGCCACCTATAAAGTCGGTTCCCTCCACAACTACAAAGTCGTTTTGCTCTTGCAGTCTTTTAAACTTCTCAATTACGGTATCAATGATGTATGCTTCTTTGCCTGCATTCTGGTACTGCACCACTTCATCGCGGGTGAAGGCAAACATTTCATGGTAGGGAGTTTTCAACTCAAAATGTTTGGCAATGGTGTCCAGATGTGTATCGGTTTGGGTCCGCTGGGTGCTGATCACCGGTTTGAAGTAAGCGAGCTTTTCTGTTTTTGCGGCCAGCAAGTTCATGAGCCCCAGCGCGATAATGGATTTGCCTGAAAAGGGTTCTGTAGTGGTGAGATATATAGCGTTAGTCATAGTTGAAAATCGAATTAAAGTAACCTAACAAAGCTATGTATTTGATGATTGTTTTCATTGATTTAAAATGGCTTTTAAATCCTGTTTGAAAAATAATTTTTTTTGGATTTGGATTAAAGCGAAATTCTATTCCAACGGTCATTGTATTGGATTTTTTGTACCTTTTAGAAATCGATTGAAATAACTTTGATATGATATCACGCAGAAAAGCACTTAAATCAATTGGCTTAACCGCCTTATCGCTACCGGTATTCTCAGGTAACTCTCTGGCTTCAAATTCATCTTCAGCAGCCGCGTTTCCGGTTGCAAACGATCCGGCATTCTGGCAAGGAGTTCGTGATCAATACATGCTTTCAAAGGAGCAGGTGTTTTTTAACCCCGGCACGATAGGAGTGATGCCACGGGTTGTTGTAGATCGGGTAACCAGGCACATGAATTATGTTGCCACTAACCCGGCTGACTGGGCCTACAAAGATGATAATGCGGAACGCTTTATAACGGGATATCAGCATTTGCTATTCATCCGGAATAAAGTTGGCAAACTTCTAAATTGTGATCCTAAGAATATTGCTCTCACCGATAATGCTACCAATGCGATGAGTTATATCGCGCAAGGTATGGACCTCAAAGCGGGCGATGAAATTATTACCAGTAACCAGGAACATGGAGGTGGAATATCTTCGTGGAAAGTGCGCGAGCAGCGTGATGGCGCTGTTGTAAAAATTGTGGAGCTACCAAAGCCCATACATAGCAAAGAGGAAGTGATCGACATCATCGTAAAGTCATTCACTCCTAAAACAAGAGTATTGATGTTATCGCACATTATTTCCGGTAGTGGTGCGATCCTTCCCGCCAAGGAAATTTGTGCCGAAGCAAAAAGGCGCGGTATTTTTACAGTATTAGACGGGGCGCAAACAACCGGACACATTAAAGTTGACCTGAAAGATATTGATTGCGATGCATACGTGGGTTGCTTCCATAAATGGATTGGCGCGCCAGCGGGAACTGGCTATATGTATGTAAAACCTGAGTACATCAAAGACATCTGGACAACAGTAGCCAGCTATCGCTGGGATAATCATGAAGATGAAGGATTTCGCTTTACGCAACGAGGCACCGGCAACTTTTCGGTGATTGAAGGGTTGGATGCTGCCTTGGATTTTTATATGCAGATCGGTCCTGATAAGGCATATGAGCGTATCAAATTTTTAGGTGATCGTCTGCGCGAAGGGTTGCGAAAAATTAATAACGTAAAAATATATTCTCCTCAGGATAATGCCATGTGCGCAGGTATTACGGTTTACAATATCGAGGGATTTACGGGAACGAAACTTCAGGATACTTTTTGGGAGAAAGCGAAAATGAGACCACGGGCTTCAGGTGATGTATTTGGTGTGCGCCATTGCACGCATATTTTTAATAGTCCCGAAGAAATTGATAAGGCGTTGAGTATTGTAAAACAATTAGCATCGTAAGAATGATTTATCATATAGCAACATCGCAAGAATGGAATTTGCATCTCACCAACGCAACGTATGAGCCTGATGCATTTTCGAAAGAAGGATTTATTCATTGCAGTACCAAAGCGCAAGTGCCGGGTGTGCTGCAGCGGTACTATGCAGGCGTGAAGAATTTGATTTTACTACACATTGATGAAAGTAAACTCACGGCTTTGCTGAAATATGAAGCGGCAACGAACAAAGAATTGTTTCCTCATGTATTCGGCCCGATTAATAAGGAGGCGATTGTGACCGTTGAAAATTTAGGAGAGTAAGCGGGGCCTTGTTATCCTCAAGTTGTCGAAGACCGTTATTTTTTCGCAGCCAATCGCTTCATCAGTATCCAATATTCCCTTCCATAGTTCACGAAAATCTCTTCGCCCTTTTGGATGTTGCGCGTGGCTTCAATGAAGCAGCGTTTGCCTTCACTCACATATTCTGAGTTGTTTCGGATTCCTTCCATGCGAACAAGACCCCGCGCATCATTGGCATAGCGGGCCAGTGTTTTTAAAGCGGCCAATCCATTAATCACTACGTTTCGATTGATATACATCAGATAGCCATTAATGCCATCCTGGTCTTTCACTTCACGCCAGGGTTGAATGCGGCCTTTATACTCAGCAAAACGTTTGCCTTTGGCAATATCGATTTTAGTAAACAGCCCTTTGCCCGCATTCGGCAACTTCGACTTTTTTACGCTCAGATGTTTTTCAAGAAAGGCCAACGTGCTTACTTAAATGACTATTGAAGAGTGGCAGATTTTTCAGGAGGCATTGCATCCAGTTCCTGATATAATAAAGGAAGCTTGTGTATGCATTCTACAATGTCTTTGAATTCCAGCAACAACCGGGTTTGAAGTAGACCCATTTTATTTCCGATATCATCTTTTTGAACATCCGTGATCAGGTTGTCTAACGATTGATTTAGCAAAGAAATAAGAGCGTTGTATTTGTTTTCTACTTCAGGGGAAATAGCCTTGCCGGTTTCAATGGATTGTGTAACCAACCCGATATACTCACTGGATGATTTCTCGAGTGTGTTCATCAACTCACCATATTTTTTCTTGGGTGCAGAGTGGTGGTTGGTAACGTGCGTAAAAATAATATCGCTCACCAGTTGCACACTTTGATACAAGTCTTGCATTTTGTCGAACACCAGGATGTAGAGACGGCCGGTAGGCAAGTTGCCTTTGCTCATTTTGCGCACGAGTTTAATGATCTTGGTATCCACCTTATCATTCTGCTCTTTTAGTTTTGCCAGTTCGTTTCGCGACTTCTTTAACACTTCGGGATTTTCGCTCATGAGTGCTTTGATGCTATGCGCGGCTGCCAGTTGTACAATTTTCAATGCCTTCACTGTATTGAATTTGCTTTCGCTGAGGGCAAGTTGAATGTTGAACTGTTTTACGTCCAGCAACTTATTCTCATCTTTTTGTTTGGCCTCGGTGCGGTTAAATACAATGTGACTACGAATAAGCAGAAAGGCAGCCACCGCGGTGAGCACAAGAGGCCCGGCTTCACCGGTCTTGTACATTATAAATGCTAAGAGGCCGCTGGAAAGTAATGCAACAACGGCAGTAATTAACCAGCCGGCAATCACATTCATAACTCCTGCAACGCGATACACAGCACTCTCCCGACCCCAGGCTTGATCCGCGAAGGACGAACCCATGGCCACCATGAATGTTACAAACGTTGTGCTTAGCGGAAGTTTATTAGCAGTACCGTAGGCGATCAGTGCACTCGCTACAAGTAAATTAATACTGGCACGAATTAAGTCGAACGAAGCTGCATCCTGCGCAGCAACTTCTGAATGCTCTTTTTCAAATCGGGTTGATAATAATATCGTCCAACTCTTGGGCATTAACATTTCCATTTTACGACCAACCCATATGGCACCGCCCACCAGAGAACGGGAAACGATATTCGGTTTAAATCGCTCATCGCCTTCATCCTGCCTGCCTAATGATACTTCCGTTTCAGTTACTTTTCTACTCTTGGCATTAAACCATAAGGTCAGCACCATCACTAGTCCTCCTAAGAGTAATAGCCAATAAGGCGTTACAATTTTTGAGCTTAAGATCTCCATGGTGTATTCATTGGCTGGTATACCGGACGCAGACCATTTTTGAAATGACACCAGGCCCGCCACGGGCACACCGATGAAATTTACCAGATCGTTACCGGCAAATGCCATGGCCAGCGAAAATGTGCCCATTAATACAATCGCTTTTAATGGGTTGATATCTTTCCACCACATTAGCACCTGAATCAGAATAGACCAGAATACTATTGAGACTACCATAATCTGCCAGGTGTTGCCCATGATCCATTTAATCTGATCATCGCTCACAAGAGAACTACCTTTAACGCCTTTAATCAATAAGAAATAAATAATGAATGATATGGCGAGGCCACTGAAAATGGCACCGTATCTTTTTAATGTTTTCTTTAACTTAAATGAGAAAATGAGACGGGCAATGTGTTGAATGATGGTACCAAAAATGAAGGAAAGGAACACCGAAAGAAAAATTCCTGAAATGATCGTGATCGCGCTAGAGTAATTAATTATCTGATTCCATGTCTCGAATCCCTGACCACGATCGAAAGAAATCATCAACCCGGTGACCAATGCGGCTCCTAATAATTCAAACACCAATGAAACCGTGGTGGAGGTTGGTAAACCCAATGAATTAAAGAAATCCAATAAGAGGATATCGGTAAGCATCACGGCTAGAAAAACGATGATTACCTTGTCGAAGGTGAAGAACCCGGGATTAAAAATTCCATTACGGGCAATTTCCATCATACCGCTTGAAAACAAGGAACCCAAAACAATACCCAAACTGGCAACCGTAAGAATTACTGAGAAGGGAGCTACTTTCGATCCGATGGCTGAGTTCAGAAAATTGACAGCATCATTGCTTACACCTACGATGAGATCCACCATGGCAACAGCCATGAGTATGACGACTATAACAATATAGAAATCCATGAGTTTACGGTTCAGGTAGAGAGGCCAAAAGTACCTTTAAAATTGGATTTTATAAAAGGATTACCTTTATGAGATTATGAAGGATTTCAAGAAGTATTATATCATTGCCGCCCCGCCCGATCAGGTATTTCTTGCCCTGACCAACGAGGCCACGTTTCAGCTTTGGTCTGGCGATCAGGCTGATATTCAGGCAGAACCGGGCGGTGAGTTTTCGCTTTGGGATGGCAGTATTGTGGGAAAGTTTCTGGAATTGGAGCCCCCGAATAAGATTGTCCAGCAATGGTATTTTGGCGACCAGCCCGAGGAATCAATTGTTACGATTAAGCTACATCTGCATGCACAAGGCACTTCCGTGGAATTGCGCCATACCAATATACCCGATACCGAATATCAGGATATTGTTGACGGATGGAATGATGTTTACTTCGGATCGCTGAGCGAATTTTACGAAGACTAAGTAGAGCAGATTAAATTGACTAATGGAAATGATAAAGGAAAACCAGTAGACCGATGAAGGCAGGTTTCGGATTATCTTTTATCTCAAGCGTTACCTCTACTTCAAATTTGGTAATGCCCCGAAGGTTGGCAATGGAATGAAGTTTAGCACGCAATCGTACTTCTTGATTTACCAACACCGGCTGATTGAATTTTAGTTTTTCAATGCCATAGTTGATCATCATTTTGATGTTTCTGAACTCAGCAATCTGATCCCACAAGTGTGGCACCAAAGAAAGCGTGAGATAACCATGGGCAATGGTACTCTTAAATGCGGTTTCGGTTTCAGCTCGCTTGGGATCTGTGTGAATCCACTGATGATCGAGCGTGGCATCGGCAAACAGACTGATTTGTTCTTGTGTGATTTTGAGATACTCCGATACACCGAGTTCTTTACCCCGATAGGTCTCAAATTCTTCAAAACTACTGATCACCAAAGCGGCCATAAAGCGATAATTTCTTTTGAACTTCGTACAATATAAAGAAATTCAACAATCAAAAGATATAGTTAGATGTTTTGGAATTCAAACATATTAATTTCACAGCCGGTTAGACAATTGTAATGATGGAATTTCAAGCGATCTATTTGAAGGGCTTGTTATTGGTAATGAGCCTGATGACGGTGCTGTGGATCGTCAGTGTCATGCTGAAGAAAGCCAGTATTGTGGATCCCTTTTGGGGATTGGGTTTTGTGGTTGCAGCAGTGTTTTACTATTTTAATGCCCCTGGTGATGCAATAAGAAAAGATGTCGTGCTGCTGCTGACTTGCCTCTGGGGATTGCGACTCTTTATTTATCTCTTCTGGAGAAACTATGGTAAGCCCGAAGACTATCGCTACGCAGAATTTCGCAAAGACTATGGGCCCCATAGATATTGGTGGGTGAGTTTCTTCCAGGTGTTTGTCTTACAGGGAATTTTATTGTGGATTATTTCTGCTCCACTGTTATCGGCCCAATATTATGGTTATCATCCTTTCGGATTTTTGGATGTGATCGCCCTGATAGTTTGGGTGATTGGTTTTGCCTTCGAAGCCGGAGGTGATTATCAGTTGACAAAATTCAAAAATAATCCGGCCAACAAAGGCACCGTGCTGAACACAGGTTTTTGGAAGTACACGCGTCATCCAAATTATTTTGGCGATGCATGCGCATGGTGGGGCTTCGCATTATTCAGCGTGGCCGCAGGAAGTTATGTGCCTGTGTTGAGCAGTGTACTGATGACGTTCTTGTTAGTAAAAGTTTCTGGTGTTGCGTTGCTGGAGAAAACCTTGAAGACCACTAAGCCCGAGTACGCATCGTATGTTCGCAACACAAATTCTTTCTTTCCGTGGTTCCCAAAAAAGTCTTGAGCAGTGTTTGATAAAAGTATTGAAATAATAGGAGTAAGGGCAGGAGGCATACAAGACCCTCCGGTAAAAACAAAACCGGAAGTAGGTGGTGAGGTGTTAGCCTCCATTGATCCATCTACGTTAGAAGATTCATTCGTATATGTGCATTGTTATTTCGAAAATGAATCGGATGACATGCTGATCCGCATCTGGCGATCAACCTATCTCATCGATCGTGCATCCGGCTCACGCTCCGAATTGGTTCACGTAGAAAATATTTCTTACGCCCCCATGTGGACGATGATTCCTAAAAAGGGAACGTTTTCCTTTCTGCTCATATTCTCGGCACTCCCAAAAGGTTGCCTTGTGTTTGATCTTCTCGAAGACATTCCTCAAGCCGGTGGATTTTATGTTCAAGGCATCAAGCGAAATGAACTGGATGTGTATCATGTGGATATTTAATGAGCTATGAGCTTTGAGCTACGAGCTACGAGAGATTTGCTCGCAGCTCAAAGCTCGTAGCTCGCAGCTATTGTTAAAATTAGTTTTAGATCTTCATCTTTGCCTCTGTGACCAACCAATATCCCGTACTAGAAATCATTCCTGCACTGAAGCAGGCGCTGCAACAAAATCCTGTGGTGATTTTACAGGCTCCACCCGGTGCTGGAAAAAGTACGGTGCTGCCTCTTCAATTGTTGAATGAGCCGTGGCTCAACAATAAAAAGATGATCATGCTGGAGCCAAGACGATTGGCTGCTCGTTCTGTTGCTTTGCGGATGGCAGAAGAGAGAAATGAAGAAGCCGGGGCCACCATTGGTTATCGGGTGCGCTTCGAAAGTGTGGTGAGCAAACAAACACGCATTGAAGTAGTGACCGAAGGAATTCTCACACGCATGATCCAGCAGGATAGTTCATTGGAGGACGTAGGCTTGGTGATCTTCGATGAATTTCATGAGCGCAGTTTACAAGCCGATCTTGCATTAGCATTATGTTATCAGGCTCAACAATTGTTGCGCGATGATTTGCGCATCCTCATTATGTCAGCCACCCTGGATGGAGAAAAAATTTCTTCTCTATTCAATCGCGCTCCCATCATCACCAGTACAGGCAAACAATATCCGGTAACGTTTCATTATGTACCAACAGAAAAAGATGTTCACATCGCGGCAGCCACAAGTCGTGTGATCAGAAAAACATTGCGCGAACAGTCGGGTGATATGCTCGTGTTCCTTCCCGGTGCTGGTGAAATACAACGCGTACTTACATCACTCGAAGAAGAAAATGTTTCTGCGCTGGTAGTTCCGTTGTATGGTGATCTCCCGTTCAAAAAACAACAGGAAGCCATTCTTCCACACCCGCAAGGACTGCGTAAAATTGTATTGGCCACTTCCATTGCAGAAACATCATTAACCATTGAAGGCATCACCACCGTAGTGGATTCTGGTTACGCGCGTGTGCCGCGATTCGATCCACGCAGCGGACTTACACGATTGGAAACGGTGCGCGTCACCAGAGATGCAGCCGATCAACGTGCTGGTCGTGCCGGAAGATTAGGTCCCGGAGTATGTTACCGCCTATGGTCAGAAGCAACGCACCACATGTTGCAGCCATCACGACAACCCGAAATTCTCGAAGCCGACCTGGCATCACTCATGTTAGAGTTAGCCAACTGGGGAATACAAAACCTGAATGAACTCACGTGGATTACAGCTCCACCCGAAGGAGCCGTAAAACAAGCGCGGGAATTATTGCACAACCTCGAAGCATTAGAGAATAATAAGATCACAACGCGAGGCAAAGACATGTTAAAGTTACCCACGCATCCGCGGATAGCGCACATGTTGCTTTCGGTAACTAAGACAGCAGAAGTATGTCTGGCCACCGACATTGCATCGATCTTAGAAGAACGCGACCCTCTTCAAAAAGAATCCGGAGCCGATTTAAGTTTACGTGTTGAAGTGTTACGAAAATGGAGAAGAGGTGACCGTGTCTCTGCGGAGCGAAATGTGTTAGAACGCATTGAACGACTTGCATCTTCATGGCGAAGAATTTTTAAACTGCAAGCCGACAACTCCAATCCAGTAGATGCCGAAGTCGGAAAGTTAGTAGCCGAAGCTTACCCTGAGCGCATCGCACGGCAACAAGACAAACAAAGTGTTCGCTATAAATTGGCCAATGGCAGAATCGTTCGTTTGCCTGATCATGATCCGCTCATGCGCGAAACCTGGTTAGCCGTGGCACAACTCGATGCCGGAAGCGGAGAAGGAAAAATATTTTTAGCAGCGCCATTGAACGAAGATGATTTACTTCATCGCGCAGTCGAAACAGAAATAGTAAAATGGGATGCCGAACGGGGTATGATCACCGCCAATCTTGAAAAGCGCATTGGCAATGTGGTGCTCTCGAGTAAATCCATATCAAAAGTTTCAGAAGAGCAACGCATCAAAATTTTATGCGAGACCGTTCGGGAGGAGGGATTAAAACTATTGGGCTGGGATGACGCCCAACGCGAATGGCAAGCGCGTGTAGTAAGCATCCGCACCTGGCGGCCAGAGGAAAACTGGCCCGATGTAAGCGATGAACATTTATTGAACACCACCGAAGAATGGCTCGCTCCCTATCTCACCACTGTTTCCAGGCGCATCGACTTTCAACGATTGGAATTACACAACATCGTTGCCGGATTAATCCCGTGGGAACTCAATGCTAAACTCGATAAACTTGCCCCCGCACGATTGCAAGTGCCCAGCGGTTCGTTCATCAAATTAAATTATTTCAATGATGGCCGCTCCCCCGTCATGGAAGTGCGCTTACAAGAGATGTTTGGTTTATTGGAAACACCTGCCGTAAATGAGGGACGCACGAAAATTTTATTACACTTGCTTTCTCCCGGCTACAAACCCGTTCAGGTAACACAAGATTTAAAAAGTTTCTGGCAAACCACCTACCATGAAGTGCGCAAGGAATTAAGAATGCGCTATCCAAGACATCATTGGCCCGAAGATCCGTGGACTGCAGAAGCGGTAAGAGGCGCGAAAAAACGTCAACATTAAACAAAATCCTCTGTGAAAACCTCCGTGTTCTCCGTGGTTACCCCTTTTTTTCACCACGGAGAACACAAAGAAGACACATAGGATTATCCTTCCGCGTAAGAGTATAGCATTCCAAATATTTCCACTTCCTTATAACCCCAGAAATCCCTACATTACCTTCAAAATTTCCTTATAGCTTTTTAAAACAATAAACATCATTTTATATGGCATCCTATTCAATCAATGTAAATGGAGAGAAGCGCACCGTAGATGTATCACCTGATACACCTTTGTTGTGGGTGCTTCGTGATAGTCTCGGGCTTGTGGGCACCAAGTACGGTTGCGGCATTGCACAATGCGGGGCATGTACCGTGCACCTGAATGGCACTGCGGTGCGTTCCTGTTCTTTGCCGATTTCTACCGTGAAAGAAGCGAACATTACTACGATAGAAGGCCTTTCGAAAGAAGGCGATCATCCCGTTCAGCAGGCGTGGATGGAAGTGGATGTGCCTCAGTGCGGCTATTGCCAGGCAGGACAAATTATGCAAGCCAGTGCATTGTTGGCGAAAACTCCCAAGCCAAGCGATGAACAAATCGAGACTGCGATGAATGGTAATATTTGCCGTTGTGGCACCTACCATCGTGTGAAGGAAGCAATTGTGTTGGCGTCATCAAAAATTAATAAATAATCACCTGCATGGAGACGATAGCAAAAACAAACAGACGTGATTTTCTGAAGTTGGGTTTAGCAGCTAGTGGTGGACTCGTATTAGGATTTCAGTGGAGCAGTTCATCGGCATTGGGCATGGAAGTGATCAACGGATCTGCAGTGCCTGCCGGGGATATTAATTTCAATAGCTACTTATCGATTTCTTCGGATGATGTGGTTACGATATTTTCACCCAATCCGGAATTAGGGCAGAACATAAAAACTTCTTTCCCAATGGTGGTGGCCGAAGAATTGGAGGCCGACTGGAAGAAAGTAAAAGTGTTGCAAGCGCATCTCGATACAAAAAAATATGAGCGTCAGCTTACCGGTGGAAGTGGTGCTGTTCCCCATTCATGGGAACGCTTGCGCAAAGCAGGAGCTACCGCAAAATATATGTTGACGGAAGCCGCTGCCAAAAAATGGGGCGTGACGGCATCTACATTGAAAGCAGAAAACGGAAAAGTGATCAATCCCGCCAACGGAAAATCATTTACGTATGGTGAACTCGCGAATGATGCCGCACTGATTCCCGTGCCAACGGAGGTGAAGTTGAAAGACAGAAAAGATTTCAAACTGATCGGCACTGCCGTAAGCAATGTTGATAATAAAGAGATGGTTACCGGCAAGCCGTTGTATGGGTTGGATTTCTATCGCGAAGGAATGTTACATGCGGTGATTACCCGACCTGAGTCATTCGGTATGAAACTGAAATCGGTCGATAGCGCTGCCGCGAAAGCCATGCCGGGCATTGTGGATGTGGTGACCTTTAAAAATAATGTGGCCGTGGTGGGTAAATCTACCTGGGAAGTATTGAAAGCACGCAAGACGTTGAAGATTGAATACGAGAAAGAAGGAAACATTGAAAGCACTTCGGATCACGACCGTATCTTCAAAGAATTATTGGATAAACCGGAAGCAACCGTAAGACGCAAGGACGGTGATGTAGATGCTGCTTTTAAAGGCGCAGCTAAAGTGATCAAGCGCGAGTATCAATGCCCGTTCTTATCACACGCACCGTTGGAGCCGATGAACTTCTTTGCACATGTGCGTGCGGATGGTGTTGAGTTAGTAGGTCCTTCACAAACTCCGGACAGAGCAAGAATGGCAACCGCCACCTTGTTGGGGGTTGCTCCTGAAAAAATAACATTAGAATTAACACGCCTTGGTGGAGGTTTCGGTCGCAGGTTGCAGGCCGACTATGCGTTGGAAGCCGCAGAACTTTCCAGCATCATCAAAGCGCCCGTGAAAGTAACGTGGACACGCGAAGATGATATGATGGGCGGAAGCTATCGCCCTGCAGTGCGTTACCGCTTTGAAGCAGCGCTTGATCCAACAGGAAAGTTAGTGGGATATAAATTGCGTGGCGTTGGAATTAATTCAGGCAATCCTACACGCGAAGACAACTTCCCTTCCGGTTCAGTAGATAATTTATTGATTGATTCAGTAGAGCATCAATCACCAATCACCACAGGTGCATGGCGTGCACCGATCACGAACTTCCTCGCCTTTGCAGAGCAGGCATTTTTGGATGAAGTAGCGTTGGCCGCAGGAAAAGATCCGGTGAAGTTCAGATTGGAATTATTAGATCGCGCCAAAACATCTCCGGTGGGTGCAATCAAATATGATATCGATCGCATGAAAACGGTGATACAAACTGTTGCCGAGAAATCAGGTTGGGGCACGAAGAAAAATCTGGCGCAGGGCTTCAGTGTTTATTTCTCACACCGCTCGTATGTAGCGCAGGTGGCCGAAGTAGAAATGAAAAAAGACCAGCCCGTGTTGAAGAAAATTTATGCCGTATCAGATTGTGGTATCGTCATTAACCTAAGTGGCGCGAAACAACAAGTAACCGGTGGTATTGTGGATGGCCTGGGCCACGCACTATACGGACAAGTCACCTTCAAAGATGGTGCAGCCGTGCAACGCAACTTCAACAACTACCGACTCATCCGTTTCAAAGAAGTGCCGGAAGTAGAAGTATATTTTATTGACAACGGTATTGATCCCACTGGTTTAGGCGAGCCGGCATTGCCGCCCACCGGAGGTGCAGTAGCCAATGCAATCTTCAAAGCCACAGGCAAGCGTTTGTATAATCAACCTTTCACCTTGCAGGAAGAAATGAAAGCGGTGAAGTTGGGAGAGAAGATGTAAAGGACAGAAAATAATTGATTTTAAAGACCTCCATGGTATGTACTGTGGAGGTTTTTTTATGCCACTTGCGAGGATGGGAGCGGAGAAGTATTTATATTGTAAGTGACATTATGGTATATCGGATAATGAATGTTTTATATATACACGTTGGCAGTAATTTTTTATGGGACTATTCGATTTCTTTAAGACGAAAAAAGCAGACGACTACTTTGGACAGGAAATTACATTCCGTCTTAGTAACCCAAGCACGTCCGTACTAGCCGGATGTAAAAAAGGAGATTACGTGAACTTGTGGACAAAACCGGAAATGGATAGGGTCAATATTTACGCACCAAATTCAATTGGAGGTTCCGGACAATTGGGAACAATACCATCAAACTATTTCAAAATAGTAAAAACACATATTTTAGGACAAAAAGATTTTGGTTTTTCCGGACCGTCAACAAATAACTACGATGCCAGTATAATTGACATAACATCATCGAGCTGTACAATTTCCATACAGTTATTTTCTCACGAGCAACATGAGAGAAGGATCCATGAAATGATTGAAAAAGACAAACTGGCGACAAAAATTGAACTAGAGAAGAAATATAAAATGTCGAAACCGGTGGAGATCAAATTCGATCTAAAGAGGACTAAAACAGCCGAACTGGACAAGTTACGACTTAAGATTTTTGATAAAGAATATTACATTGAACACCCACACGACTATAAGCTTCAACTCATTGATGATAATAACGAGGTAATCGGTGAGACTTTTTCCCAAAAGGACAAGGTTTTCAGAGTTGTCAAGGCACACTTGAACGGACAACCACTCAAGATTCAAAAACTAGAAAAATCATCGGATCATTTTAAGACGTTGATTGTTGGCGAATAAAATACTACCGCCAACAGCAGGTTTGTGCCAGCTGCGGGTGACGTGTTGGTATCAGTTTAGTTTTCTTAAATTTGTTTCAGCAACGGGGACTAGAACGCGCTTCGAAAGCCGCAGCTGGCACAAACTTGAAACGTTGTAGGCAAGGCAAAAAAAAATCACGTAAATGAAAATAAGACATTTAATTATTTTGATTACTGTAATTGCAGTTATTTCTTGTAATTCTGACAAGAAAAAACCAATGAAAGGGAAAAATATTTTAGTGGGCACATGGAGACTAATTGAGTATTCTGACTACGATACTCTCACTAATAAATGGACACACCCTTATGGTGACCATCCAAAAGGCTATTTTACTTATACCAACAGCGGCATAGTTAACTTAAATGGTTCAGCAGAAAAGCCACTGGTAATTTCTGATGATTCTGTATATTCTAAAACTTTAACATTAGGTGCAGTTTTAGATAATGCGTTTGGCTATTTTGGAACCTATACTATTGACAGTTTAAATTCAATTGTAACGCACCATGTAAAAGGTGGTTCAGTAATAAATTATATTGGGACTGACCAGCATCGCCAATTCATCCTTAAAGGTGACACTTTGCTAATTGGCGATCCTACTTTTGAAGTTGGAAAAAGAGTTTTAATAAGAGAAGAGTAAAAAGCCCAGACTACCACAACAGATAGCACTTCAGCAATCAGGAAGATGCCACCATGGAAACCGGCCGCAGAATTCAACAGAAGGGTTCAGCAGAAGTCTGTGCAGACAATTTGTTTTAGTCAACCAAAATATTTAAACCATCTGTTTATTGCCTACACCTCAAACCCCGCATCCCTTAAATCTGGCAAGGTTTGTTGCGATAAAAAGCTGAGCATCTCACTTTCTGTCATGAGATAGTTATTTGAGAAGCTGCCTACGATCACATCAAACTCATGCCGTGAGTAACTTTGTTTTTCTTTATCGTAAGAATAGGTGGTGCTCGTTCCAGTCGAGTATTCATCTAACATATTCCAGTATGATTTTCCTTCTTCGCGCATCTGCCGTAATGCCTCTATGCCCACAGCCGTGCCTCCCTGACCTTTCGCAACTTTTTCACCGATGAATTTTCTATAAAGATCTTCCTGATCAAGCCCTTCACTTCTTCCTACCGGTAATGCATTTTCCCAATCGCTGTCTTCGCTATCTTGTCTTTTGTGTTGTTCATATTCATTCAGGATGACATTGATATTTCGTTCCGACCGAATTGTCTCGCGCAGCAACACATCGGCACCCTGGTTGATGGCCACATAAATATGTGTTTCATTAAAGTCCGTCTTACGTCTGTATAGGATCCACGCCAGCATATTGAACACCGAGGTAAACACCAATCGTGTAGATTGATTCAACGTGTTGTCCCATTGCGGATTTTTTAATGGCTGCATGCACGTTGCCAACATGGGCGAAAGTGCGGCATCGCTTTTCATGATCGGTACGGGTCTGTCTGCTGATTTTTCTTTTGCTGCCGCAAGACTCCGTTCAATTTTTTCGATTGCCCGTTTTGGAAATTCAATGTCGATTTTTTCCAGTGCGCCATTCACCCGGTTCGCATCTCCGATCAGTGCGTTAACCTGATCGACAGCTGTTGGATTTTTGGTGAAGTAATCTTCCCACACCGGAAGGGCGAGCTTGCCCAACGTGATGGCAATTCTTAATTGGGCTTCATCAGAGATAGAACTGCAGAATGTGTCGAGCATGGTGAGTAATTAATAATATCTTTCTCTCAAAATTATGCCTCTTGAACTCCAGATAGATTTTCAAATTCCCGTATACCACGCCCACCCACTATCACCCGGATCTAAAAATTCATCCGTGACAACGATACGTTTCAGATACTTCATGCTCTTATAACCGATTTGATTTTCTACGCGCAGTCGCACAGGGGCACCGTGAGCAATAGGGAGATTGCGGCCATTCATACCATAGGCAAGTATAGTTTGAGGATGGAACGCATCAAGTAAATCAATACTATCGATGAAGGTATCGTATGCGTAGAAATTAATAAACCGTGCGCTGGGTAATATGCCTGCGCTTTGAAGTATTGTACTTAGCGGAACACCCGTCCATTGCCCAATGGCGGTCCAGCCTTCTTCGCAGGTGTGGCGGGTGATGTGTGTGCGTGAAGGAAATTTCTGAAGATCGGCTAAAGAATACGATCCTGGTCGTGATACACTTCCTTCGATGGGTAACACCCAGTCAGCAAATGCTTTTTTTTGTAAGCGTGCGTAGTCTTCGTTGAAAGAAGCCGGATTAGTTGTGCCGGTGGCTGGAAATGAAGAGATATCGCTGTAGTTATATTCTTTGGCGAGTGATTGACCGGGCAATAGTGCACGCTGTGCAATATAGGTAAGATTGTCGCCCATGCGCAAGATGTTACCGTAGGTGGGCGGCAATGGCTTGGAACATCCCGCAAGGAGCAA
>Ga0163153_10001984_pt1 | contig 31098 bp, 28 predicted proteins | sample OliLakLV19MP6IB1_FD_148629 | JGI IMG/M metagenome (GOLD analysis project Ga0163153, IMG submission 148629) | Freshwater microbial mat bacterial communities from Lake Vanda, McMurdo Dry Valleys, Antarctica - Oligotrophic Lake LV.19.MP6.IB-1 | ecosystem: Environmental > Aquatic > Freshwater >...
CTGGTGACGTGAAGTCATACAACGCGTTCGCCATCAACGTATATTCAGCCAGGTCACCAGTCGCCGGTGCCGCAACGCCGGCGGCGGGTGTCAAAGTGTCGAATCCGTTCTGGCGATAGCCGCCTTCGATTTCCATTCGCCAGTTGTTGTCGAAACCGTAGCCGATCGCGCCCAACGCTGCCCAGCCCATGTCTTCATGCAAAGTCGAAGACGTGGCAGGCGGCCCAAGCGGCGTCACATATTGTTCGAGTTCGAAATCCTCGACCCAGTTGGCACCGCCTTCAACTGCGCCATACCAGCTGGTTAAACGCGACGCGCTCGCGGGCACGGCCATGGCCAACACCGCTGCAGCACTCACCAAAGCCGCTCTGTACGTCATTCACGCCACCCCAAAAAATCTGATGGAGCGGAGACTGGCACACTCGGGCTATTACGGAACTACGCGAGTTGTTATTAGGGTAAGCAATAAAGCAACTCAGGCGCGCGCAACTTAAAGTTCGCCACCAGGGCAGGGTGGGTAAACGCTGGAAAGTTGCAGGTTCTCGGGCTGCCACCTGTAGTCAGTGCACTGCGTGCGTATAGTGGAAGGCGCGACCAGGCATTCAAAATAGAGTGGGTGAAAACTGAGCCAGACGCCGCGCTTTTTCGTTGAAACAGCACACGTCAACTCGTGCGCTGACCGCTGAGCGTGCAAACCGGTGCCGTTTCAAAAACGCAACACCTGCGGACCAATTGAGCGACCGCGCCGTTTATTATGCGCGCAGCCGGCCGCGCCATTTGATGAAACCGATCAACAGCACCAACGACAACGTCAAGCCATTCGCGCCAACGAGCGGCACGGACGACAGCGCCAACCCATAGATCAGCCAAAGAAACAATCCCGAAGCAAAGCCGATCACCCAGATCCAGGAAAAATCATGCGCAGAACCGGTGCTCCACGTTCTGAAGACTTGCGGCAGGAACGACAGCGTCGTCAAAACAGCTGCACAAGACCCCACCAGTTCCGTCAAGTCGAACATCGTATTTCCCTTTGCAATCTGGCATCAGTTCATCAACCTGACCCAACGCACAAGAGACACCAGATGACCGCATATAGACTAGGTGACACAAGTCCCCAACTGCCGGGTGCCGGCGAATTCTGGATTGCACCCAATGCGGTTGTCGTGGGGAACGTCAAATTGCTGAAGAATGCCAGCGTCTGGTTTGGCGCCACAATCCGCGGCGACAATGAATTGATCACGATCGGTGAAGGATCAAACGTGCAAGACGGTTCAGTCTTTCACACCGACCCCGGGGCACCGCTGACCATCGGCACGGGCGTCACCATCGGACACATGGTCATGCTGCACGGCTGCGAAATCGGTGACAACACGCTCATCGGCATTGGCAGCATCATTCTCAACCGCACCAAAATCGGCCGGAACTGTTTGATCGGTGCCAACACCCTGATCACCGAAGGCAAGGTCATTCCCGATAACTCGGTCGTCATGGGCGCCCCCGGACGCGTGGTCCGCCAATCAGGTGAGTCCGAGACAACAATGATCAAATACTCAGCCGCACACTACGTGGAGAACTGGAAACGCTATCTGCGCGATCTGAAGCCGCTCTGACACGTCCCCCCATCGTCTGCAGCAGCTACGCTGCGCAGCCACTTCCCCCGCAAGCGGAGGAAGACAGAGGTTCTGGTATCTGCCCCCGCTTGCGGGGGAAGTCCCTGCGCAGCACTTCGCTGTTTTGGGGATGGGTGACTTTGCTAACGGATTATTGCGCTTAACGCCGTGTAGACGGCCGTGTTCCGCATTGGTGGCACAGCCCTCGCTCCTGTCCAAGTAAGAGAGGCGATGACCGTCCCATCCTGAACCGCAGCGGTTCACAAATGGGCGCAAAACTTCTCATCAACGGCAGAGAGGTCCATATCCCGATGCGTCATTCTCATACGCAAGCCCTTTTGGATCACTGGCGTCACGAACGTGGCGAGCAATCCGCGCCTCAGAAATCCATGATCAACCCGCGTGCCATAAAGGGACATTTGCCGTTTTCCTTTTTGCTGAGGCGCGAGCCCGGCGACAAATTCACCTTCGCGCTTGCAGGCACAGGCCTGTGCGATTTGTTTGGCCGCGAGTTGCGTGATCAAAGCTTCGTCCATCTGTGGGCCGAGCCTTCGCGCGTTGCCGCCAAGTCCTCGTTGGTCAGGGTGTCAAATCTAGCAGTTCCAACGGTTGCCATGTCGGTGGCCGAAACAGCCGACTTGCGCCCAATGCCAGCTGAAATTCTTTTGCTGCCCTATGCCAGCGAGCGTGGGGAATCCAATTGGATCCTTGGGCACTTCCAGGCGCTTGAGCCCTTGAGCCGTCTGATCGGCCACAAACTCGTCCGCATGCGAATGAGTGCCAACGCCATTCTGACCGGCGACGCCCATAGGCCCAACGAAGTCGCTTTTGTAGACACAAAGCCGCGAAACACCCAACATCTGCGGATTGTTTCGGCGCACTAACCTAAGTTCTGGCCTCGCCTTCACACCACGACAAACTCAAAGGGCGCCTGTCGGGCGCCCTTTTTTTGTCAGATTTTCAAACCGCTACTCCGGCCGCGGCGAGCGCTCCGGATCATAGTTGCGAAACCCTGGGGTTGCCGCTTCGTCCAGTTCGTTCAGCTGGTCGCGAAAATTCTTGTAGTCTTCGCGCGCGACGAAATAGCTTTCCTCGTATCGTTCCACACCGCGCCAATATTCCTCAAACAGCGCAACGTCTTCGGGCCGGCGTTCATCACACCTTGCCTGATCATGGTTCTGCTCGACGCACCAAATGTCGAAATACAAGTTTCTGGCTTGAGCTGGCGCTGTCGCCATGAAAATCGACAAAACCGCAGCCAAACCGCCAAGCGCCCCAAACTTCAACATACGAGGTTCCCTTACCCAATAAGCCGTCAGGATAAACGGCTATGAACAATCAGCATAGGCCAAATCGTACCAAATTCCGCTTAACGGGCTGCCGCAAACCGTTCAGATTTGTCTTCCGCCACAGCCCTGTGTTCCGGCGGCAACGGTAGTTTTCCCAGAATAAGGTCGGATGCCTTCTCGGCAATCATTATCGTGGGGGCGTTAGTATTACCACCGACGAGCGTTGGCATGATGGAGGCGTCTACAACCCTAAGCCCTTGCACTCCGCGGACCCTTAACGAGGCATCTACAACCGCAAATGCGTCATTTCCCATTTTGGCGGTGCCGACGGGATGATAGATCGTGATGGCATTGTTGCGAATATAGTTATCAATGCCTTCGTCGGACTGAACGCCGGGTCCCGGACTTAATTCCTCGCCCCGATAGGCGTCAAAAGCAGGTTGAGCGACAATGCGCCGGGCGATCTTGACGCCTTCTCTAAGGGTGCGCAGATCCGCTTCGGCAGCCAGCGAATTCGGTTGAATGAGCGGCGCATCATTCGGGTTCGTCGATTTGAGCGCGATGAAGCCGCGACTCTCTGGCCGCAAGGCGCACATGTGCAATCCAAACGCATGGCGCTTGAGGATTATGCGTCCGTGATCGCTAAAGGGCGCATTGAAAAAATGCATCTGTAAATCAGGCGCTTCAAGTTCGGGGCGGCTCTTGACGAAGGCTCCCGCCTCCAATCCTTGTGTGCGGCCGGGACCCGTTCCAAACAAAATGTACTGCACGCCAATTCCCAGAATGGTGAGCGGATTGGCGATTTGCGCGTAGGCGGTCACAGGCTGTGTGCACGCGTATTGAATATTGACGTCCAGATGATCCTGCAGGTTTTGTCCAACCCCTGGCAAATGGGCAACAACAGGTATGCCAAAGCGTTGCAGATACTCGCTGTCCCCCAATCCCGACAAGAGCAAAACCTGTGGCGTACCAACGGCGCCGCACGAGACGATGACTTCCCTTCGCGACTTGACCTGGTGTGTCCGGCCGCCCTTCAAATACTCAACGCCTGCCGCACGTTTTCCTTCGAACACAACGCGTGAAATGACAGCGTTTGTTTCAACTTTCAGGTTTGGGCGCTTGAGCGCAGGCGCCAGATAGGCCAACGATGAACTGCACCTTTGTCCATCCTTGACCGTCAGTTGGAACAGGCCGAAGCCTTCCTGTTGTTCGCCGTTGAAATCAGTCGTGGTCTTGTAGCCGGCCTGGCGCCCCGCTTCGACGGACGCATCGTACAAGGGCGAAGATTTGGCGGTGTTGCTCACATGCAGTGGCCCCGACCCGCCGCGGAAATCATTGGCACCTGCTTCGTTGGTTTCAGAGCGCTTGAAATAGGGTAGCACGTCCGCATAGGACCAGCCCTCCAGACCCAGTTGCCGCCAATGATCGTAGTCGCGCGCGTGTCCCCTGATATAGACCATGCCATTGATTGACGACGACCCGCCAAGCCCTTTGCCGCGCGGCCAATAATCCCGGCGATTGTTGAGGGCCGCAGTCCCTTCTGTTGCAAATCCCCAATTGTGCTTGTTGGGTTTGGTGATGAGGCTGCCGACGCCCGCTGGCATTCGAACCAGAACACCATCGCTTTTCGGGCCGGCTTCAAGCAGCAAAACCTTGTGCGAAGGGTTCTCGGACAAACGATTCGCCAGCACGCACCCGGCACTTCCGGCCCCGGCAATCACAAAGTCGAATTCAGCCAATGTCATTTCAAAATCCATATTTCCCGGGCTTATTTCCCGACGTCGACGTGAAACGCTGCATTAACCACCTGCCCGTTACACTAGTGCCGACTTTGGTGGCCAGGCTCAAGGGCTTTTGGCGTGTGAAATGTTTTAGGTGTCCGATGGAACAAGATCAATCAAGTTCAAGCGAAAGCGAGCGTCGCCGCCAAAAACGCACGGCTCTGCACCTGCATGTTCGCTTTTTGCTGCAGGACGGCAGCGAACACAGAGGCGTGGTCACCGATGTTTCCATTGGCGGAATGAACATTGCTTCTGAAATTCGTCCAGCCGAAGGCTCGATCATTATCGCCTATGTCGATGACCTTGGCCGCCTTGAAGGCATTGTCGCACGCGTTGACGAACACGGCATTGCGATGCGCCTGACTCTGTCGACCTTGCGCCGCGACAAGCTGGAAGAACGCCTTGGCACCGGGAAAAAATCAGCTGACGGCCGCCGCTACCATCGCGACCAGACAGCAGCGGCAACCCGCATTCTACGCGCGGATGGCCGGGAACTTGCCGCCCGCGTAATCGACTTGTCACTCGGTGGCGTCTCACTTGAATCTGCGGAATGGCCACCTTTGGGCGAGCAGGTGATGGTGGGCAAAATGCGCGGCCGCGTCGTGCGTCATCATGAAACCGGCATAGCGATAGAATTCACCGAGATCCCGCCCTCACGTGGCAGCCTGGCCGAGCAACTGACAGCGTCCGAACGCGCCGCATAACTAAAACGGCCACATCGCCATGCCATGCGCGGCGTTGCGCACATCCATGGTCAGGTTCATAGACTGAATGCGTCTGCCGGCGGCCAAATCATATACTGAAATTGTGGTAGGCGACGAGCCTGCCGCAACCAATGTGTCAGACAAGGGGCGCAGCCCGCGCCCAAAGGCCTGACGGGCCAACTTCGATTCATCAAGATTGAGGTTGAGCAAATCGGCATCGGCATAACGCGGCACAGGAATCGAAACCTGGCGCGCGCCAGATGTAAAACACACCGCGTCGGATTCGGTATCGTTGTACAAAATGCCGTTCCCAAACGGCCTCGCGTTGTGCGTTCCCAGCGGCAGCCTTGCAGCGACGGCGATTTGATTGGCGCCAATGCGAACCAGCGAGCCCAGTTTGCGGCCCGCTACAAATATTCCGCGGTCATCGACGAATACATTGTTGAAATGAAATCCAATGCCGGCAGCAGGTCCGCCCGCTTGGTTAGGATCAAAGGCCCTGGCGCCCAATTGCGTCCCTTGCCGGAAAACAAAGATACCGCCATCGAAAACGCCTGCTGTCAGATCGAAGCGTAAAACACTGTCAAAGCCGGTCGACGTCAAATACAGGTGGGGCCCAAACACACACATTTCGTGGCAATGCTTGAGATACGCATTGCGATACGACGCAACGATCTCAAACGCGCGGTCAAAAACATAAAGTTCATCGCTGGCAGCCACATAAACCCGCCCGTCATGAAAGACGATGCCACGCAGACCACGGTCCGCTCCGCGCCCCTCGAAATTGATATCGCAATTGTTCCAGTCAATGACTTGCTCGTAACGCTCGCGCGCCAGATCCACAAGATACAGTCCGCCATGGCTATCGCCTTGACGCGATCCCCGCACAACCGAGCTGACCAAAAGTTTAGGGAGTTCAATCACCGCTCAATGTAGTCAAAAATGAAATGCAGGCGGTCTTTGTCGCTGCGATTGCGCACCCCATGCATTTCAAGATTGTTGATTTCGTAGGCGATCCCTTCTTTCAGGTGAAAGTTCTCACCGCCGACCGAGAAATCAACCAAGTCGTTGGTGATCAGCGGCACATGGATCCGGTGACCGACGGCAAATGACGGGTCGGTATCAATGTGGGGTACAATTTTGCCCCCGGCCACAAGGTTGGCAATCATGGCGCGAATGACAACCCCATTCTTGGGGTAGTGCCGGCTCACTATGTCTTCGACCATGGGCTGCGCATACTGGGCGAAGTCATCCCAGCCCTTGCGCTTTGAGACCTTGATGCTGGGCCAGACTTTCAGATCGATGAACAGCAGAATGATCGAGCGCGTGTCGTAGTGGATGTCACTGAACACCTCCTGGCGCAGCGTGTCCTCGGCCCAGGCTTCCGGCCGGATGTTGCTTGCCGCGCCTTTCAGCGGCAGGTAATCAACCGGACCCAGTGTACGCACTTTTCCATCTATTTTCATCAGAGCACCGTAACTTCATTCATCGTTGAATTCTACCGCCCCTTCCATTGCGGCGGCCGCTTTTGCGCGAAGGCCATGGGGCCTTCGATCAGGTCTTCACTGGTAAACATGGCGCGGATGCCCTCATAGGTCCGTTGGTTTTCAGTGGCCGCTTCAAGGTGCGGTTCCATCAATCCGCGATAAACGGCTTCTTTTGACGCCCGCACCGACATGGGGGAGCATTCAAGAATCTGCGCCGCAATTTTCTTGGCGCCGCTCACGGCTTCACCGGGCTTAAAGATCTCGTTGACAAATCCCAGTGCAAGGCCTTCTGCCGCACTTACGCGGCGCCCGGTCAAAATCATGCCTAACGCGCGCTTGGTTCCGATCTCGCGCGGCAAGCGATGAAGACCGCCCGCCAGTGCGGCCAGGCCCACGCGTGGTTCCGGCAAAGCAAAAATCCCGGTCTCTGCGGCAACGATGATGTCGCAAGCCAGGGCAATCTCGAATCCGCCACCCATCGCCAGACCGTTCACGGCAGCGATCACGGGCTTGTTCAAATCGTAGCGTGCGGTCAGCCCTGCAAAGCCGCTGGGCGGCATAGTGATGGGATTGCCAGCCGCTTGATACTTCAAGTCATTGCCCGCGCTAAAGGCCTTTTCGCCCGCGCCCGTAATAATTGCGACCCATTGCTCGGGATCGGCCGCGAAATCGTCGAATACCTTTGCCAGTTCGAAATTCGCAGGCGGGTGCAGGGAATTCATCACTTCCGGCCGGTTCATGGTCACGATTGTGAGTTTACCCTCACGTTCGACTTTGCAGAATTCAGTGTTCGACATGGCTTCGTCCTGTCTCGGAATGGGATGGCATAGTTGATGCTTTACCTAATGTTAACCTGCCTGGCACGCGGATTCATCAATCGCCGGGCATGATTGAGGGGAAAGCAGTCATGTCATTCTCACTTGGCTATACCAGTGCGGAGTTGAATGACACCTGGCGCATCAATGTCGCCGGACGGGTCTACGGTCCCTATTCGGGCCACCAGATCAAATCCTTCGCCGGTGAGGGCCGCGTGGCGCCTCACTCCATCGTTCAGGCAGGCGACGCAGGCCCCTGGATCACAGCCATAGATGATCCAGTCCTGGCGCAAATCTTTGTGCAGGAACAACCGCAGCCGAGCCCGAAAATTGTAAGGACGCTCTCGTCCACACCTGTTGTTAAACGGGAAAAAGCACTACAGCCTCGGACTGGAAAATCGAACTTTGTCATCATCGCCGAATTGCGGGGTCTGGGATCAAAGGAACTGCATACGGCAATGGCAAAGCTCGGCGCGCTCTACCGGCTCACGCCAACCGTCTGGCTTCTTCGCTCCAGCAGTTCACCCGGCACAATTCGCAACGAGCTTGTCCCTCACATTGCCCGCACTGACCGCCTGTTTGTGGTCGACGCTGACCAGGGCCGCACAGCATGGTTCAATTTGGGGCCGGAAGCCGACGCTCAAGTCCGAAAACTATGGCACCCCGGGATAGAAAATAGCTGATAAGTCCACTTTCAGAACGTGACAGAGCCAAGCCACTCCAGCTAGTTTGCTCCAAAGTTATTGACGGAGCCAAAGCCCCAATGGACTTACAGGAGACTACCGCGGACCGCGCCTTTCGGGACGAAGTGCGTGCCTTCATTGCCGCCAACTTGCCCAAAGACCTGAGGGATAAATCGGAAGCCGGCTTCCGCATGCACGTCGCCGACGGTCAGCGCTGGCACAAGATACTCGCCAGCCATGGTTGGGGTGCGCCGGGTTGGCCCAAAGAAATCGGTGGCTGCGGCTGGGAGCACGGGCGCCAGTATATTTGGGAAGAAGAGATGGCCCTCGCAGGCTGTCCGCCCTTGTCGCCTTTTGCCGTGAAGATGGTCGGTCCTGTGATCGCAGCTTTTGGAACGCCGGAGCAGAAAGCGCGCTTCTTGCCATCAGCCGCCAATGGTGAACATCTCTGGTGTCAGGGCTACTCGGAACCCAACGCCGGTTCCGACCTCGCGACCCTGCGCACAATGGCGGTGCAACACGGGAGCAACTACGTCGTCAACGGAGTGAAAATCTGGAATTCCTACGGCCACCAGGCCGACTGGATGTTCGCGTTGGTTCGCACATCGACTGCCGGCAAGTCGCAGGAAGGCATTACTGTCCTGCTCATCGACATGAAGTCGAAGGGCATCTCCCACCGCCCGATTATCACCATTGATGGTTCGCACATCTTGAACGAAGTGCGTTTCGACAATGTTGAAGTGCCGCTCGACAATCGTATCGGCGAGGAAAACAAGGGCTGGACCTATGCCAAGTTCCTGCTCGGCAACGAGCGTGCGCTGATCGCACAGATATCGCAGTCGACCAAGCTGGTGCGCCAAATCAAAAAGGTGGGTCTTCAGGAATTGACCGATGGTGGAAAGCTCATCGACGAAAGCGACTTTCGCGCCAAGCTCGCTACCATTGAAGTCGAACTCGAAGCGCTGCGAGTCACCAATCAGCGCGTTCTGTTCGAAGCCAAGGCAGGTTCGGCAGGCAACGGCGGCGCAATTTTGAAGTCGAAGGGCACATTCATCAGTCAAGCTCTCAGTGAACTCCTACTGGAAGCTGTGGGTTATTAATCCGTCAATAAGTATATTCATTTTCTTCTTGACGTTGTGAATCGGAAATGATTCTTTGAGCGTATGAGAAAAGATGACGCACGCAAACTCGATCACCAGACGCTCGAAGCTCTACGCCTGCGTGGGGTGCGCGCCGTACAGGCGGGTGAAAGCCCAGCGGCTGTCGCGCAAGCCTTGGGGGTTACGCTACGGGCGATATATGGTTGGCTGGCGCGCTACCGTCTCGGCGGTTGGAGCGCTCTGAAGGCCAAACAATTGTTCGGACGTCCGCCGAAGTTGGATGCGCACGCCATGCAATGGATTTACGATATTGTGACGACGAAGAATCCCTTGCAATTGCAATTTCCGTTCGCGTTGTGGACACGCGAGATGGTGGCGTCGCTGATCAAACGGAAATTCGGCGTCACGCTGGCCGCCAATTCTGTTGGTCGGTTGTTGGCGCAACTCGGCGTGACCTGTCAGAAACCCTTGCATCGCGCCATCGAGCGCGACGAATATCTGATCCGGCGTTGGCTGAAGAAGGACTATCCGCAAATCAAGGCGCAGGCTAAGGACAATGGGGCCGACATCTATTTTGGCGATGCCGCACACATGCGTTCCGATCATCACGCCGGACGCACATGGGGGAAAAAGGGTGAAACGCCGATTGTCGAAGCGACGGGCGCTCGTCATGGCATGAGCTTGATTTCGGCGATAACCTCACGCGGCCACATGCGGTTCATGATCAAGGAAAAAGGTGGCGTCAACGCCGATGTCTTCATTGAATTCCTCAAGCGCCTCCTCAAGGGCGCCGAACGAAAGATCTTTCTCATTGTTGACCGCGGACCGGCACATCGTGCAAAGAAGACGAAAGCCTTTGTTGAAACTCTGGGCGGCAAATTGCGGCTGTTTTTTCTGCCGCCTTATGCGCCCGATCATAATCGGGATGAGTTGGTTTGGAAGCATTTGAAAGCCGATACCGTCGGCCGCATGGCGGTGACCAGCAAGCAAGATTTCGAAAAGAAGGTTCCCAAGTCGATGCGCGATCTGCAAAACGACAGCCGGAAAATCATCTCTTTCTTTCAAAAGCCATCGCTCAAATACGCCGCCTAAAGATGAATTTACTTATGGACGGATTAATATTACGGCTCGCCCTGGCAGATGGAAGCGCTGGAACAAGGCTGGAACCAACCCCCGGTTGGTCCGGGCTACGCAAAAAATGCCATGCCGCTCTATTGCCGCCAGCGCGCAAATACGATTGAAGGGGGCACGGAAGAGATTCAAAAGAACGTCATCGCAAAACAGGTATTGGGCCTCTGACCTCCATGGCCAAACGACTGGAATTCTTTTTTGACTGTTCGTCCCCGTGGACGTATCTCGCTTTCACGCGCGTGCACGATGTCGCCGCGCGCACAAAGACCGAGATCGTCTGGAAGCCGATTCTGGTCGGTGGCGTATTCAATGCGGTCAATCAAGACGTCTATGAGCGCCGCGCCAATCCCGATCCGCTCAAAGCGGCGTACTACACCAAGGACCTGGAAGACTGGGCCCACTTCGCCGGAATTCATATCGGTCAACCGGCGGTGTTTCCGGTCAATTCCGTGCGCGCCATGCGCGGCGCCCTCATTGCACTTCAAGACGGCAAGATCGTGCCTTACACGCGCGCCGTGTTCGAGGCCTATTGGGGCGATCTACAGGACATCAGCCTGCCGGAAGTTCTCAGCCTTATCGTGACGCCGCTTGGCTACGATGCAGCCGAGTTTCTGCAACGCATCAATGAGCCTGAGGTCAAAGCCAAACTGCGCGCAAATACCGACGAGCTGATCAAGCGCGGCGGATTTGGTTCGCCCACCATGTTCGTCAACAACGAAGATATGTACTTCGGCAACGACCGTCTGCCCCTCGTCGAAGCGGCCTTGATGCGCGGGCGTTAGTGGGCGCCACCATCGATCCCAGATCCCCTGAACACGAGGCGCGCGAACCGATGCTGCGCTCGCCGGGCGTCGTCAATATTTGTATAGCCGTGCTGGCACTTGTTCATGCAGGCTCGCAGTTATTGAGCGACGGGCAATACCAGTGGGTGATTGCCAATTTTGCCTTGATCCCGCAGAAAATTGGCATGTGGCTGGCGGGCGGCCTTGGTTTCTACGAGTACGCACTGGCTGTAATGGGTTCGATGTTCACGCATGCATTATTGCATGCGAATGTGGAACATCTGATTGCCAACACGCTGTGGCTTCTGGCAGCAGGCACCATCGTTGCACGCAGGGTCGGACCCGCGAGATTTTTGGCCATCCTGGCGGTCACCACGTTCGGCGCGGCGCTGGCATTTGTGATCGCCCAATGGGGGTCGCACGACTACGCCATCGGCGCATCCGGCGCGACATCCGGATTGATGGGCTGTGTCTTTCGAATCGTCTTCATCGATCCCAAGGGGCCGCCGGGGTGGCCTCCACCGTGCGCACCTTTGTTCAGTTATCGAGTGCTGTTGGCATCGGCGGTCTTTGTGGCAATCAACCTTGTCTTCGGGCTTTCAGGAATGAGTGCCGAAGGTTTTTTCTCGGTTGCGGTTGCATGGGAGGCTCACTTGGGTGGCTATTTCACCGGTCTTGTGCTGTTTCCGCTCTTTGACCGTCGGCGAACCTGGCTGAGTTAACTTTTGCACATCTTGATCGCGCACCCGGGCACCCCATCTAATGGCCTCACGTCGCTTGCGACGATTCGGGAGAACCACTCATGCCCCAGTCAGACGCCTCATACGAACCGCCAGTCCCAACCGAACCGGCGCAGACCCGCGCAGCCTTCCCTTGGGAGCGGCTGATCCTCTCGGTATTCTTTGCGTTCGCCGCTTGGTGCGCGTTTTGGCTGGTATTGTTGTCTGCCGTCGTCTTGTGGGTCATGATGGCCGTCAGCCGTGAGGTCCATCCGCAGTTCAAGAGTTTCGTCACCGCTGGTGCACGATATGTCGGGCAATGCCTGTCCTACATTCTGATGATCAGCGACGACAAACCGTTCCCGCTTGGACCGCTGCCCAGCGGCGCACCCTAAAACACGCCTTCGACGTAGAACACATTCCCATTGCGGCGCATGGCCTTGATGGCCGCGCGTCCTTGCGCGTCAACCGCGATGTCGGCGCTGAGTTCGCCTTTGCGCGCCTCGTCTTCGATGGCGCGCCCGGTGCCTTCCGGCACAAAATAGCTTTCGATGCCGTAGGTCAGATTGATCCATGAGCCATCGGCGTATTGGACTGTCGCCCGTAACGGCACGCCGCCCTGAACCATCATGGGCACGCCGCTTTTGATCCCGACCGCTTTCCAGTCTTCGCCCTGCTTTTGCATCGTCACGAACACTGTGTCGCCGCTCGAAAACCTGTCCTCGCCTTCGAGTGTCTGCGTATCGATCCGCGAAATCGCGTAACTCAGCACCACATAGTCGCCGCGAAAGATATCGCGCGGATCGACAGGTATGACCTTCAACGTCACCACCCGCGACGAGTCCAGCATCGCCTGGCGGTCATAGATCATGTAAGCTAGCGCCACCGTCTGCAGCGCCACAACAATCAAAACCCGGAGCGCGATCATTTTGGTTCTCCCGTAACAACCGGTGCGGAAGGTTTATCTTTTGCCACAAGCCGCCGCCGGAAGGGTTCAAGACCCAACGCCAGCGCAATCAACAACACACCACCAAACGTGAAGAACACGGCCTGATCCATCAGCCCGCCGAACAGTTTGAAATAGGTGTAAAGCACCCACAAGCCGAACGCGACCACCGACCAATTGACAACAAAGCGGTCGTCGAGCCGCGCACCGCGCGACAGGCTCCACAATATTACAATCAACGTCGTGATCGTGTAGGGAATGTCGTACTGATCGTCCGACGTTTTGACCAGCAACACATAGCTCAGCGTCGCGATGGCAGCAAACCCCGTACCTGCCAGATCAAGGCCAGTAGACCCCTTGCGTTGCATAGACAGCGCGACTGCCCCAAGCGAAAGCACGCTCGCCACAATCGCAAATCCCAGCCAGGTGGACGCCGCACCAGCCTGTGCTCCATCCGCCAAATGCAGGCCCGCAAACGCCGCCAGGAATACGAAGAACGCGTAGTGCCCAACCGACATCTGGATCGCATTCGGTCCGCTCTCTCGGATTTGACTGGCCGACCATATCATCAGCGGCACAAACACATACACCGTCAGAACCTCGGCATCGCTCCAACCCAAAAACGTCCTCAGTCCCTGATACGAAATCGCCAGCCAGAATATCAACGACAGCGCAGACAGGTGAATGCCCGGCCGCCAGCTCAGCAACGCCGACTGCGCCGCGCATACCGCCCAAAACGCCAGGAAAGGCAGGTGGATCATTCGCTGAAACTCAAATGTCTCCTGATAAGTCCAATAGACACCAATCGCGAGGGCCGATGCCAACGCCGCCCGCGATGGCACCAGCAATGCCGCGGCTAGCGCGCCAACGCCCCACAGCAGTGTGCCATCTGGATAGTGCGAATTGATGTTATAGGTTTGGGCCACAAACCAGATATTGGCACCGAATAGCAGCACACCCAGCAACACGAACGCCTGCGCAATCAACCCGCGCGACTGCCCGTAAAACCAGATTGCAACCGCATACGACAGCCACATCCCGCCAAACAGCACAAACAACCGCGCCGCCTTGGTCATCGCCGCCCAGTTTGCTCCGACAAACGACAACGCCCCCGCGCCGATCAAAATGGCACCGAAGATCGCAATGATCGTCTCCAGCCGCCCGGCACTGCTTCCACCGCCGACACTCTTCAAGATCGACTCGCGGTTGTCAGCAGGCACAAGCCCCTGCGCGATCCACATATCGAGGTCGTTTTTCAATTGGCGAAGGTAAAAAGGTGGCCGCATCGAACTAGGTCCCCATGATTTGGCAAGAGTCGCCTGCAACTATGCCGGAATTGTGACTTTTCTCAAAACAGCCGCAAAGAAGCCGTCCGTCCGGTGCCGGGCCGGCGAAAGACGCATGACTTTCTCATCGCCGCACATCCAGTCCCCACGTCCAAGCTTACTCCACAAATCGCGCGCGTCGGCCAGCTCGAAGTTGGCGTGGGCCGCCAGAAAGGCGCTCACCCGCTGGTCATTCTCGCACGGCAAAAGCGAGCAGGTTGCGTAGATCATGTGTCCACCGGCTTTCACAAATCGCCACGCCCGCTCCAGAATCGCCGACTGCAGCGCCGTCAACTCCGCAAGGTTCGCCGCCTGCGATGACCAGCGTACATCCGGGTTACGCCGCCACGATCCCGTGCCCGAACACGGCGCGTCAACCAGCACCCGGTCGAACTTGCCGTAAAGCCGCTTCATGGCCTTGTCGTCCTGGGCCGGCAACTTTATGCGTTCGGCATTCTCTGCCCCTCCGCGCTTGAGCCGGACCTTGGCCCGCGCCAGCCGGACCTCGCTGATGTCACAAGCGATTAGGTGGCCCTTATTCTGCATCGTTGCTGCAAGCGCCAGGGTTTTACCGCCGGTGCCGGCGCAAAAATCCATCACCTGCATGCCGGGCTGCGCGTCGCACAACACCGCGGCCAGCTGCGAACCTTCATCCTGAAATTCCACATAGCCGTCCTGAAAGCATCGGGTCGCTGAAATATTTTCGCCACTCGCGCAGCGCAAGCCCCACGGACTATGGGCAACCGGCTTCGCTTCGATTTTTTCCCAGTGCAGGCGTTTTACAGCGTCGGCAATCGTGCACTTCAACACATTGACCCGCAGGTCCACCGGAGGGGCTTCAAGCGCTGCGTTCATCTCGCGGTCAAAAATTTCGCCCAGCGCCTCCCGCAACAGCGGTTCGAACGTTGGCGGACATTCCAGTCGAACCGCTTCAGGCATTGAGCGGTCATAGAGTTGCCGCCCTGCGATGCGCTTCATCAGCGCCCGGTCTTCGATCCCCGAGTCCTCGCCCCATTGCATGCCCTGCGACACGAACGCCGTCCACGCCGAATACAATGTCGCCGCGGTCACCACGCCCTCAGCCTGCTCAATGTGCCACGACAGCCGCGCGCGATGACGATTGACCCCATAGAGGTCCTGCACGACCTGACGCCGCTCTTCTGCGCTCATTTTCGGCGCGATTTTGAGGGATCGGGTTAAAGCCTGGTCGAGCGATGCACCCTGCGATTGCGCAATCAGGGCATTGGCCAAAGTCTCCGCAGCGATCCTGGAATCCAGACGCGCCGCGCCTTTGCGCCCAAGAGCGGCCGCGCGCGTCATGCCGCCTCGGGATTTCTGGGGTTTTTTCGACCCACGCGGTTTTTTGAATGTTTGCAAGCCCACGGCCTTCGCATTAGATACACGGTTCGCGCAAACCAGCCCTTAATGGGGCATCGGGCGCTTTAACCCGGATTCAATTACCAGAACATGGCCAACAAACTTCTGCAGGAAGCCGCGGTCAACCACCGTCTGACGTCCAAACGTGGCGTCATGGAGCGCCTTTTTACACTGATGTTTCAAGGATTTGTCTACAACCAAATCTGGGAAGACCCGGTTGTAGATATGGCAGCCCTGCGCATTCGCCCCAACAGCCGCATTATCACCATCGCCTCGGGCGGCTGCAACGTGGTGAACTATCTGGCGGCCAATCCAGCCAGGGTCATCGCGGTTGATCTGAACCCCAACCACATCGCGCTGACCCGCCTCAAACTTGCGGCGCTGCGCTATCTGCCGACCTACGAAGATTTCTTCCAGTTCTTCGGTGTCGCCAACACCAAGCAGAACCGTCAGAACTACGACGACTTTCTCGTTCACAAGCTCGACGACACGACACGCCGGTACTGGCAAAAATCACTCCCCATCCGCGGCCGCCGCATCAACATGTTTGCGCGCAATCTCTATCGTTACAGCCTGCTTGGCCGCTTCCTGGGTATCCTGCAAACCGTCGCCCGCATGCATGGCAAGCGCCTGAACGAAATGCTGGCGGCCCGCACGCCAGCCGAACAGCGCGCAACCTTCGACCGTGTGATCGCGCCTCTGTTTGACAGCAGACTGGTCAAGGCCCTGTCGAAAATGCCCGTGTCGTTCTACGCCCTGGGCATTCCACCGGCTCAATACGACGAGCTCAGCAAAGCCTCAAACGGCGATCCCGCCGGCCTCATACGCCGCCGCATTGAAAAGCTCGCCTGCGATTTCCCGATGAGCGACAATTATTTCGCCTGGCAGGCCTTTGGCCGCCGCTATGACACGCTGGATCGTCAAGGCGTTCCATCCTACCTTCAGGAAAAAACTTACAATGTCGTCCGCGAGCGCACGGATCGCGTCGAAACCCATCTGGCGTCGATGACGGATTTTCTTGAGAAACAACCTGTCGAAAGCCTCGACTGCTATGTTCTGCTTGATGCGCAGGACTGGATGAACCAGGAGCAGATCACAGCCCTCTGGCGACAAATCACCCGCACTGCCGCGCCCGGCGCCCGTGTCATCTTCCGCACCGCGGGCCCCGACTCGCCGCTCGAGCAGAAACTGCCGCCCGAGGTCATCGGCCGTTGGACTTATGAAGGCGAAGACGCGCAGAAATATTTTGATCAGGACCGCTCCTCGATCTACGGCGGCTTCCACGTCTACGTGATCAAGGCCCATTGATGAGCGCGCCAGATGCTCATTCCGCGATGGACAAGATGTACCGCCATCAGCGCTACATCTACGACCTCACCCGCAAATATTATCTCTTTGGCCGCGACAAACTGATCCGGGAGTTGCCGGTCGGCGCCAATGACCACATCTGCGAAGTCGGCTGCGGCACGGCGCGCAACCTTGTGCTGTTGGCCAAGCGCCACAAGAACCTGAAGCTCTACGGCATTGACGCCTCGACGGAAATGCTGAAAACCGCGCAAGCCTCCGTTGACGCCGCGGGCGTTGCCCCGCAAATCAAATTGGAAGCCGCACTCTCAACCGATTTCACACCCGCCAGACTCGGTCACGCCAAACTGTTCGACCGCCTGATCTATTCCTACTCGCTGTCGATGATGGACGACTGGCGCCAAGCGCTGGAGCATGGCTTCAGGCAGCTCAAACCCGGCGGCACGCTCCATGTCGTTGATTTCGGCAACCAGGAGGGCTTGCCCGCCTGGTTCAAAAAGCTCCTCGGCGGCTGGCTGAGCCAATTCCACGTCCGCTTCCGCCCCGAAATACGCGCCTGGTTCGAAGAGCAGGCAGCAAAGGGCAGGGGCACGACAACCTATCGCCCGGTGATGCGCGGCTATGCCTACCGCCTGGACTTTCAACTGAAAGGCTAGGGGTTGCATCTCACCCCCATTATGAGCGAAAACACGCGCCCGCACGTGCCTTGCGGGACAAGGAGCTGTGGCCGAGAGGCTGAAGGCGGCGGTTTGCTAAACCGTTATACGATCAAAAGTCGTATCGAGGGTTCGAATCCCTCCGGCTCCGCCACTTCAGAACAGAACTGGGCACGCCGCCGGCCGCCGATTTCACGCCCGAGGCGGCTGCAAGCGTTCTGAGCAAATTGCTCTTCGATCCCATGATGCGGACTTCGCCGTCCGCCACCTCAACCCGCTGGGCCAGCGCCCGCAGGTGATCACGGCGATATCCGCCGCCGTCGATCCTGATCCGCTCGCGGGCGGTCCTGGCGAACTTCCTGACCATGGCGGGCGTGATGGTCTGCTGGCCCGAACTTTCCAGCATGGCCTGCGCCCGCTCGGCGTCGGCTTTAGCCTGGTCGCGGATGGCCTTGAGGCCCGCGATACGCTCCTTAAGTGCCGGGTCGTCGAGATCGGCGACGCCCGTCTCGATGGCGTCGTAGAGCCGCTTGAGTCTCAAGTCGGTCTCGGCGGCGCGCTTGTTTAGCTCAGCGATGTGGTCCCCGCGACGCCCGGCACGCTCCTGACGGCGGTCGAGCACGGTGGCGAGGATTTCTTCCAGCCGTTCGGGCTGTAGCAAGCGATCCTCGATGTGACCGGCGACAAGATTGTCGAGCTTGTCCATCGGGATTGAGCGGCCCGTGCATCCGGTCTCGCCCTGCCGGGCCTTGGTCGAGCAGGTGTAGTAGCGATAGCGCCCGCCCTTGCCGGTGCGCAGCGTCATCGCGCCGCCACAGCCGGCGCAAAAGCAGATGCCGGTCAGCAGGGTCGGGCCACTGACGACGCGGGCGGGCGTGACCTTGGGGTTGCGTGAGCGCAAATGCACCTGCACGGCGTCGAAGGTGGCCTGGTCGATCAGCGGCGGGACGGGAACGGTGACGATCTCGCTAACGGGTTTGAGTTCCTTGGTCTTGCTGCGTTTGTTGAACTCATGCGCGCCGACATAGGTCTTGCGCGTCAGGATCCGGTGGACTTGGCCGATGCCCCAGCGCCCGCCGTCGCGGGTGAAGATGCGGCGCTGGTTGAGATGGGTGGTGATTGCCTTCACGCCCATGGACCCGGATATGCCGTCACCCTCCAGCACCAGCCGGTAGATCAGGCGCACGGTATCGGCGTGCAGCGGGTCGATTTCGAGTTTCTTCTTGACCTTCGCGCCGCGTTGCTCGGCTGCGACCACGCGATAGCCGATGGGCGGCAGCGAGCCGTTCCAGAAGCCCTGCCGCGCGTTCTCTTTCAGCGCTCGCAGAACGTGCTTGGCGTTCTCCTTGGACTGATATTCGTCGAACAGCGCCATGATCTGGCGCATCATGACGTGCATCGGATCGTCGCCCATCTCCTGGGTGATCGAAATGAGCTTCACGCCGTTCTTGGCGAGCTTGCGGACGTAGAACTCAAGTTCGAAATGATCGCGGAAGAAGCGGCTGAACGAATGGACGACCACCACGTCAAACAGCGCGGGCTTGGACGTGCCCGCCTCGATCATGCGCTGGAACTCGGGCCGGCGGTCATTGGTCGCCGATGCGCCCGGCTCGACATAGGTCTCGACGAGCTGATAGCTGCGCGATGTGCAATAGGCTTCGCCCTGCCGCCTCTGGTCAGGGATGGAGACATCATGCTCGGCCTGCCGCGCGGTCGAGACGCGCAGATAGAGGGCGGCGCGCCCCTGAACCGTCGTGTGGGGCACGGTCATGGCAAGGGTCTCCCTGTTGGATCTTCGGCTATCCTTTCAGCTTGAGCCAAATAGTTCATCGAAGAGATCGCCGAACCAAGCCTCGAACACATCCACTTCGGAGTCCGTGATGGGAACCTGTTTCGGCCAGTCGTCGGTGACAGTCCATTCCGAAAGATCGTGCTTCGGCGGGCGGCCGGGAAACGGCCACGGCTCGCCAAGCAGCTGGTGAAGCTGCTCTGATACTGTGGGCTGGTGCTTGCGGGACGCGCGGGGCATCCCGCCAGAATCGCGCGAATCGCCGACGAGGAGAACATCCCAATTCTACGCCGCCGCGCGCCTCGTAGAGGAGCGAAGGAATACTTGCGGACGGTTAGCGGCGCGAACGGGCTGCTACGCATTAGACGGCCTGCAAGGCTTTTTGGACTGCCTTGGGCGCGCGTTCGATGACGAGAAGATAAGCCCGTGTCGGCCCCTCCGGTTGGCGCGAACCCTGTTCCCAATGGCGCAGCGTGTTGACGCTGAACCCGAACCGGCCCGCGAACTCTTCTTGCGTCATGTCCAAACTCGTCCGAATCGCCTTCACGTCGATCTTCACGGGCACGTGGACGCCATAGGCGCTCTCGTCTGCCTTTCCCTCGGCATAGGCGACCGCTTCCCGAAGGCCGCGTCGGATACTGTCGGCTACCTTGCTCATGATTTCCTCCTTTTGAATCTCTCGACCAGCAGCGCGGTTAGCTGCCGGAAGTCATTGCGATCCTGCTGGCTCAAATCGGCCCGCTCGTTCTTGGCGTAGGCGGTGAGTGCGAAGAGCGGCATGCCTGCATCGTGATGGAAATAGACCACCCGCGCGCCGCCGCGCTTGCCTCGTCCCTCCAAACCCCACCGCAGCTTCCGCACGCCACCCGTTCCGGGAACCAGGTCGCCGGATGTGGGGTTGTAGGCGAGATAATCCACCAGAAGCGCCCGCGCGTCGTCGGTCATCAGCTTGCGGGTCGCGGCCAGAAACTCCGGGGTCTCAACGACGCTGATCGGAACCGTATGAGCCATGAGAAATGCTACTCCAATGGGTCAGTTTAGGCAAGCGGAAATATAATCCATTGGATCATATCACCCATGCTGCCCATCCGTGGCAATTGGAGCGCCCGCGCTCCCAATCCGCCTTATCTGCTTCCAAGCCCCTGCCGGGCCGGCGACAGCCGGTCAAGGCTGGCGCGGCACGCGCCACCGCGAAGCGGCTCGGCCTTGAGGGGATGGCGCGGGTCCGGCCCCATCAAGGGTAAGCAGCACATGGCCTGAAACGCCACCGTGCCGGAAATCTCGTTGAATTCATTGGCAAATAGCCGAAGAGCGGCACGCGACCCGACCGAACGGCACGCCGAAACACAGGCCATATCAATGGCTTGGGGTTCGACAGGCGAGCCTCTTTTATCTTGCCGTCCTATTACGGTCTTATTCTTCCGCTTCTGACCCTATCTCCAACCCCGAATCTCAACGGCGATTCACCTGCAAACTGCTATACAAAAAGCTGCACAATTCTTGTGGCCCATCAGCAGCCGATTTGCACTCGACGCGCTATTCTGCTGCGGCTGATCCATCCATGAGAAGACCGTTGGGCGGGCGTTCGATGCGCCGCCACGCTGGCAATCTGGTGCAACGGGAACGCTGTTCGGTGCGTCAAGATCGTCGGGTTACAGCGTCATTCGGCGGCGCATCAACCCTTTGTGTAGAACGACAATGGTGGGTTCCCGTGACGCATAACTGGCGTTCATCAGGCGCGACAGCGGCGAGCCGCAGGATCGAGGAACTCCCCTTGCGGAGTCTGTTGGCTCTTCGCAGTGGCCCCTTTGGAGGCCGCGATCAGGGCAGCTTTGCAGCGCCCTGGCGCTGACGGAGATCGTTCGCCCAGGCGGAAAGGGCATCAATCTCGGCCGATAGCGCTTCCGGTCTTGGCAGCGGGCGATTCAGCGCGGCGGCAGCGCTGTGCAGCAACTCGGAGCAACGGCCAAACCCGTCCCGCATGGCCTCGCAATCGGGAACGGTGATCGCTGTCAGCTTGACCAAGCCTGGCGTTTTCACTTCGTTGGACAGACGGCGGATCACGTATCCGACAACTTCCTCAACCGCAATCTCCCACGTATCGCGCAACGTGCCTGCGATGAATTTGACGGTTCTGCGCCATTCGTCCACGTTGCCTTGCTCGAAATGATAGCGTTCGTTAGCGAGCTGATTGGTCAAGCTCGCCGTGATGTCGCTGACCCGCCGCGCTTTGAATGGTGGCTCGCTGCGGCAAAAGCCGGCCTTGTCAGTGCCCCGGCTGACGGAGCTGATCGCAACTTGCGGCTTAGGCTGGGCGTCATCCGCCGCACGGGTCAACTCGAACAGAAACGCGAGGTCATGGGTAAAGACGATGACCTGACGGTGCGCGGCTTCGGCGATCAGGCGCTTGGCGACGGCCTCCCGGTGCATATGGTCGAGCGACGAAACAGGATCATCAAATACGATACCGGATTTGTTCTCGGTGGTGGCGAGTTCGGCCATGAAGGCGGCCAGGGCGACGCAGCGATGCTCGCCTTCGCTCAAGACCTGTCCCACTGCAGCATTCGGTTTTCGGGTCAGCGCGACCTTGAAACGCGGGATTCCCTGAACGCTGTTCTGTTGGAGCAACTCAACGGCGAGGCTGGCGATCTCGAAGTTCGCCACCTCGCGCGCGAACTGCGCGCGGAGCGCGTCCGTCACCAATGCCTGCGCGATCTCGGTGCTCTTGGCGGTGATGCGGTTGGTAGCGGCGTCCCGCTGGGCGGCCTCGAGCCGCGTGATCTGTTTGAGGCGGCTGATCTCGGCGAGAACATCTGCCCTGATGCCGCGAAGCCATTGCCGATCCGCAAGCTCGGCCTTTTCGGCGAGCAACGCGGAGCGGGCCGGAGAGCCAGCCTCGGCGGCAAGGCCGTTCGCCCGGGCTTCAACTTCGGTGACCTGATCGGCCAGCGCCTGACGCGCATAGGGGGCAATCGGCGCGTCAAACACGGCGGCAGGATTTGCATGGCGTTGCCTGATCTGGCGATGACGCCACAAGGCGCGCAGGGCAGCGTCCTTCACCTCCGTCGCCACACCGTCCTGTCGCAGCTCGTCGCGGATGGTGGCCATGATGTTCGCAAGCTCGGCTAACGAAAGCGCGTAGGCCTCAAACGTCGCAAGCACCGTATCGTATGCGGCCCGAGCAGTCCCGGCGCGCTGCTGGCTGTCGTCGCGCACGAAAGCCTCGAAGCGGTTCAGGCGGTCTGCGGCAACAGGGGTCAATTCCTGCTGGCAAAGCACGCAAACGCTGCCGGGGTCGGTGGCAGGGAAGCGCCGGTCGCGATAGGCTTCCTCATCGGAAAAAGCTCGTGCGCTCGCCCATAGCGCCTGCCAAACCTCCGATCCGATCTGCGGCAACGGCTCGTCGCGAAAAAGCGCGCCGGAGGCAGCTTCCGCCGCCCGTCGCGCGGCGTCGCTCTCGGCGGCAAGCCGGCGCAAGTTGTTGGCGGCATCGTCACTGATCGAAGCAAACAGCCGGTCGAGGCGCGCAATGTGCCCCCCAACCTTGGCCTTCAATGCGGCGAGCTGACGCGCCGCGCGGGCGGGATCGCCGGCAAGGTCTGCCGTGAGCTGGGCCAACCGATCTTGCTCTGCTTGGGTGAGCGCTGCCAGCGTTTCGACTGTAGCAGGGTCGGTGTTGGCGGCGAGCCGGGTCATAAGCTGGCCGACCACCGTTTCCCGGCTACACGCCGGTGTCCTAATCGCTTCGGGCGTGTGCGCCTTTATCTGCGTGACTTCGGCGGCCAGCTTATCCTTGACCGACTTGCAGAGCTGGGCCAGCGCTCCAAGCAACTTGAGCGGGAACGGCGTGTAGGCCACGTCATTGGTTTCATCGACGTGGACGTTGGCAGTCCGTGAATCGAAAACACTGATGGCCGACAGCGCAGTATCGGCGGCCTGCCCAAGCTGCCATGCGTAGGCGCGGTTCTGGCCGCTGATCGCGTATTCAATCGTGGCGCTCGGCGTGCCCGGCGCGGGGTCATAGATGTCAGGTATGATTTCCTCGACGCGGCCGGGCATACGGGCGCGGCAAGCCCTTTTGAGGATACGCGCGTAACCGGATTTTCCCGATCCGTTGTCGCCGTAGATGATGGTCAGACCTACACGGTGAAGCGTCAACCGCTGGTCGGGGGCCAGAGCATTGACGTGTCGCACGCCATGCACCTGCCGCAGATAAACTTCGCCCTGATCGCGATTCGGATCGCGCAAATGCTCGGCTTCCAGTGGCACCGCCGGGCTGTTTCCCTTGCAGATAGCAACCAGTTCGTCGATTTCGGCTGGTTCCAAGGCCGCCTGCGTTGCGAGCCGGCGCAACACATCGCGCTGCCAGCCCGGACTGTCGGCAGACCACGCAAGGATACTGGCAAGCGCTTCGGCTTCGGTCGTCATACCATCGCCCCCACAATCAGCCCTCGCTTCCGCGCTGAATCAGGCGGGCGGTTTTCGGGTCATAAATGTAATCGGTGATCGTTCCGTTCTTGATCCGCTCAACCGCTTCGTCGACGACGAAACGCGGGACAAGGAACCATTCGCGCGGGATTACCGGATTGCCGAAGCGATCCTCGATTTCAATGTCTAACCGGGCGGGATCGAAGACGCGGTGAATCAGGTTTTCGAGTTTCGTGCGATTGATGTTGAACAACTCATAGGTGGCGACGATTTCAACGTCGGACATGAGGAAGGTCGGGTCGAGTTTGACGTTGGCGATGCGCCGCGCCACGTTGCCCCCGGTGACGCCGATCTTGTGCAGAACGTCGCGGTTGGCCGCGACGAGCGGATGGTCGGACTTGCTGCGCAGGACGTAAATCGTGCCGCTGGCCTGATCGCCATCGCCAGTATGGTCCTCAAACAATGGCCCGGCAGTCGGCTCGGTGATCCGACGGCCGGCCTCATCCTTGTAAAGCGCCCGCTGGAGCGACCGCAGGAGCAAATCGCTCTCCGTGCCATTCGAATAAATGACCCTTAGCCGCGCGTCTGTCTCGCCATTTGGCGCTTTGATCTGGTCTCCCACCTCAGCGACATAGGCGGTCTGACCGCCAAGGATAAAAAACTGACCCACTTGGATGTCAGCCTTGAGGAAACCCGAATCCTTGACGAACCGTCGCGTCGTGCGAAGGCCGCTTTCAAGGTCGCTTTGCACCTGCTGGAACAGCGGCTTGAACTTTTCGAAATCGGCGCACTTTTCTCGGCTCGCAATTTCCTCAGCTTCGCGCTTCTCGGCGCTAGTGCGGACATAGCGCAGGCTGGTTATGTCAGAAGACCCGGCAGCGCCTTCCAGTTCGGCGAGCAGTTCGTCCTCGTCCATCGTTTCCGCCACCGACGACGATGCCGAGATCGGCGCCCCGGTTAATAATCCCTGATGGTCAAACGGCGCGAGGAGGGAACGGCACTCTTCGAGCTCGCGCAGGCGATCAAGACGCACGGCATAGAGCCGCTCGAAAATATCGCCGTCTTCGCCGTGCCCAGGCGCCCGGCCGTTTTTCTCAACGAAGCGCTGAATCTCCTCAAACCCGGCGATGATCCGCTCCTCGCCGGGAAGGCGTCCGCCTTTCTTTTCCGGTTGCGCGAAATCGTCGAGTTCCGAGCGCAGGTCGTCGAGGTCAAGGTCACTCATAGCGGCCCTCATCCTTAAAGCGCACGAATGCGGCCGCGCCTTCGGCCATACGCTTCTCCCAGGCATCCGCTGAACTGATGGAGGGAAGTCGGCCGCGCTCTTTCTTGAACCGCACGGCACGCACTGCCAGATCCTTCGCCTCCTCCGGCGTCAGGCTGGTGCGTTTGGCGGCAATCGCTGCGGCGACCTGCTTCAGGCTTTCCTCGCTCATCGTCTTGGCGAGGATCGCATAGGCTTCGCCGAAGGGATTTATGCGGTCGATCAGGTCGATTTCCAGATCACGCACATCCATCGCGAACTTGCGCACGCCATCGACAAAGGCCGTGTTGGCGCTCTCCTCGCCGAGCGAACTGCCGGCAGCGACTTCCTTCGCCTTCTGGGTCAGGTTCAACGCCGCCACGGCATGCTGGCGAACCGCTTCCTGATCCTCTTCGTCCAGTTGCGGGAACTTATCCTTGATGATCTTGCCCATGCGCACCTGGGTCAGTTCCTCGGGCACCAGTTCCTCATCGAACAGGCCGCGTTCGATCGTGGTTTTGTCCTGGACGAAGGCCGCGATCACCTCATTCAGATCCTCCTGACAAATGCGCGTCGCTTCCTCGCTCTTGGGCGTGGCCAGGCCCTTGATCTCGATCTGAAACTTGCCGGATTCCTCGTTGAAGCCGACATTGCACTTGGTCGGATCATAGCCGTCCGCGCCATAGTCAAAGCCCGGCGTCGGCACGTTTTGCGGGTTTTTAGGCTTGAACTCGAAGCGGGGCGCCAGCACCTGCTCCATCAGCAGGCTGGCAGCGATGGCCTTCAACGTGTCGTTGACGGCCTCGGTCACGATGTCATCGGCGGCGGCAGGTTCGGCGATCAGGTTTGAGAAGCGGGCGCGGGTTTTGCCCGGCGCATCGCGGGTCGCGCGGCCGATGATCTGGACGATCTCGGTGAGGCTCGACCGATAACCGACCGTCAGCGCATGTTCGCACCAGATCCAGTCGAATCCTTCCTTTGCCATGCCCAGCGCGATGATGATGTCCACATGGTCGCGATTGTGCTTCTGACTTGAATCTTTCAGCGCAGCGGAAACACGGTCCCGCTTGGCGGGATCGTCATCGACCAGATCGGCAATGCGCAGAATCCGTCCGTCCGCAGCCCTGACGAGTTGGAAGCCGGTGGCGGGGTCGGTGCCTTGCCAGGCGCCCAGCGTCTCGATGATGTGTTCCACCTCCTTGATCTTGTCTTTCGTGCTCTCGCGCGAATTGACGTTGGGAATGTGGATGATCGTCTTCTCGGCCGGGTTCAGCACCTTTAAAATGTCGTCGGCGTAGGAATCCGAATAGAAGTAATAGCCGATGTCGAGCTGCTTCAGATACTGATAGCCGTTGAGCTGCTCATAATAGGTGTAGGTGACGCTCTCGAACTTGCCTTCATCCTGCGGCGCCAGCACCGCCTCGGCGTCACCACGGAAATACGATCCAGTCATCGCCACGACATGTACGCGGTCGCGGGTGATGAAATCGCCAAGGTGAATGCCCAGCTTGTTGTCGGGATTGGCCGAAACATGATGGAACTCGTCCACCGCGATCAGCCGGTCATCGAAGGCCTCGATGCCGAATTTGTCGACGGCAAAGCGGAAGGTCGCATGGGTGCATACCAGCACCTTGTCAGCGCTTTGGAGAAAGGCGCCGAGCGAATTGACCTTGCCGCCATTGTCGTTGCCCGGCGCGTCGCACAGGTTCCATTTGGGCTCCACATGCCAGTCCGCCCAGAAGCCATGCTTACTCAGCGGTTCGTCGTGGAAGCTGGAGCCGATGGACTTTTCCGGCACGACGATGATGGCCTGTTTGACGCCCTGGTTGGCGAGCTTGTCGAGCGCGATGAACATCAGCGCGCGGCTTTTACCGGAGGCCGGCGGCGACTTGATCAACAGATATTGCTCACCGCGCTTCTCGAAAGCGCGCTCTTGCATCGGCCGCATGCCGAACTCGTTGGCCTTAGTCGAACTGCCAGTGCTGGCATAGGAAACCGAGACGGAGGGCACTGATTTGATAGGATTTGTCACGCGCGCGCCTCCGCTTTCTTCTTCGTCCCCTGGCTGGCGGACATTTTTGTGTAAAGCTCGAACAGCTTTTCGAGCCGCTCGGTGTCGTTCTTGAACCGGCGGCCGATATAGATGCGCTCCAGCACCTCATCGTTGCTCTCATGGGCCGCCCGTAAGTCGGCAGGCATGGCGTCGGGATCATAAAGATCAGCGATAGTGGCGGGGAAATGCGCTTCGCGCGCCAGAAGGATGTCCTTGGCGCACCGAACCAAGTCGGACTTGTTCTTTTCGGTGAGCTTGGCGATTGGGAAGGTGTTCCACCCCAGCGTGTTGGAGTAGCGGTATCGAGTTTCCAGCTTTCCGCACACCGTGGCGATCCAGACAAGATGTAGGCGTGACGCTATCAGCGCCAAGTTCCAAAGTGGAGCATCATAAAGAGCGAACGCTAGGTTTGATATCAACGCGCCGGGTGGCAGATAACCAACCGGAAGATACTCTCGGGTTTCAGATGATACACTCGGGACAATGATCGACGTTTCTTCGCCGCTTTGACGAACCTCACCAAAGCGATAAGGAACTTTCGAAAGCTGCTTGGTCGTAGCGCGATTTGACGCAGCTCTCTGCGTGCGAACAGCTTCGAATCTATTTTCAAGCCACTCGTTTTGCTTTGCCTCTAAGTACTCTTCATCGGTAACCCAGATGCACCGTCGCTCCTGCCCGCGTATGAACTCCTGAGATCCAAGAAATGGGCGTATTAAACTGCGCTTCACTCCGTACCTTGCTATAGCTTCTGCCGCCTCCGCTTGGCTCAAAAGGAGGTTTCCCCCTTCATTCGGCATGTTGCCGAAGCTCATGTCGTTGAGACCAGCCATGGGCTTTGGTGAGGGCTGAACCATGATATTCGGCCCACCCACTAAGTACGGATTTATGTTCACAACTTCGCGCTGAACGGTCTCCTCTTGTCCTCCGAAGGAATAAAGTCGACGCGAAGTAGGAAAATTTCTGGCTATCCCGACGATCACAACTGTTACGCCAGCATTGTGGCTGGCCAAATTGGCCCATTTAAAACTCGTATGGGCAAATACAATCTCGTGCGCCGTGCCAAATATTAGCGACCAAAGCGTTTCGACTTGCCGACCTTGGCAGATCGAATTGGTGGCGACGAAGGCGGACACGGAAGCGGTTTTAGTGCCAAAGTCCGCGGCCTTCATGAACCATCCAGACACATAGTCCAATGATTTCCAATTGGCGGTGCGACTATCAAAGATTGCTTTGAGATCTGATTTCTGATCGTCCGTTTGACCTTGGCTTCCCTTGTAGGGAGGATTCCCGCAGATGTATGTTTCTCCGCCCTCGTTCTCGAAATCGATCTGCGCCTGATTGAGTGGCGTATGGAACAAGTCATCAGCGTGATGCTTCACGTTGGTTCCCGTCGGCGGGCAGATACTGAGCCAATCAAGCCGCAGGGCGTTGCCGCAGGTGATCCAGTTCAGCGCGTCAAGCGGCAGGAAATCCCGAAGGGCCTCTTTTTGACCGCGATAGGTCACATCGCACTGATATTCGGCGATGATGAGCGCCAGACGCGCAATTTCCGCCGGAAAGTCGCGCAGCTCGATACCCCGGAAATTGGTCAGGGGAATTTCCGACCGTTGATCGGCTTCGTCGCGGCGACGGTTGATCTCTGCCTCGATCTCTCGCATTTCCTTGTAGGCGATAACGAGGAAATTCCCCGAGCCGCATGCCGGGTCGAACACCCGGGTTTTCGCCATGCGCTTACGCAGGTTGAGCAACATGCGCGCATTGTCGTCGGCTTCCGCAAGCTGCTGCCTCAGATCGTCGAGAAACAGCGGGTTCAGCACTTTCAGGATATTCGGCACGCTGGTGTAGTGCATGCCGAGCGCACCGCGCTCATCATCGTCGGCCACCGCCTGGATCATCGACCCGAAAATATCCGGGTTGATTTTCTTCCAGTCGAGGCTGCCGATGTGCAGCAGGTAAGATCGGGCGATACGACTGAACCGCGGCACATCCGTGCTGCCGGAAAACAGCCCGCCATTCACATAGGGAAAGCCATCGGCCCAGCGAGGGAGGCCCGCACTGGCCCGCTCTGTCGTCTTGGTGTTCATGGCGCGGAACAGTTCGCTGATCACCTCATGGGTGTTGGATGAATCCTTCGCGCTCATTTTCTCGATGGCCGACGTGAACACGCCGATGCCGTTGAAAATGTCGGTATCCTCCGCAAAGAAGCAGAAGATCAGCCGCGCCATGAAATGGTTCATGTCGTGGCGGCGCTGGGCGGTGCCCCAATCGGGATTGTCTTTCAGCAGTTCGACATAGAGCCGGTTGAGGCGGCTGGTCGCTCGAATATCAAACGAGCTTTCCCGGACCTGCTTGACCGTGGTGATACCGGCGAGCGGGAGGAAGAACCCAAACTGGTTCGGGAAATCCGCATATGTGCAGGAGACCGGCGCGTCGTCGGTCGTGAGGTCTTCCGCCTCGAACAGGTCACCGTCCGTCGCCAACACAAAGCGCGCCTTCGCCCGCGCCGTCGCTGGGCTGGCCTTCAACGCCGCGAGCGTCCGCGTAACTTCGCCGGGCTTGCATGTGGCGATGTGGATGTTGTTGGTCTGAAGGACGCCGCCGATATCCGACTTGTTGGATTCGCCCTTGCGCAGACGCTTGAGGGTCGTCTCCTTGTTCCCGAAGGCTTCGAGGAACGCATAGGCGAACTCTTCAGAGTCGAACGGCCGCTCCGCCAGCGCCGAGATGGCTTCTTCGATTTCGACCGCGTTCATGCCGGTGGACCCCGGCGCGCGCGATCAACCATATCGTTCAGGACGCAGAGCTTGCCGATCATCATTTCTGGAACCTCTCGGCGAGGTAGGGCGGCATTTCGGCGAGAGATAACTCCTGCGAGGAGTTGCCGCTGCGCACATAGAACTTCTCTTGGCCGACGCCGTTCTTGTCCTTTACGGAGAGCACGAAGGGTTTAGCCGCTGGCTGAATATCGACTTGGCAAATCTCGACCTCGCCGACGGCCGGGAACAGGACCTTCAGCTTGCTGCTAACAAAAGCCGCCCCAAACGCGCTGTTCAGAAGGTTGCGCAGGTGCAGCTCGAATTTGTCTCGGTTGACGCCGCCGAGGGACAGGTAGTCGGCTTCGAGGCCGAGGACTTCGCCACTGTCACTCACGCCGATGAGCAGTGTCCCACCCTGGCTGTTGGCAAAAGCCGCGACCGTCTTGACGACCACCTCTTCCAGCTTCTTGTTGGTCGTCTGGTCCTTGAAATCCCAACGTAAGGAGGATTTGAACTCCAGTTCGTCGTCCTCGCCCTCGGCAATCAACTCTTCGAGCGTGACCGCGGCTTCGGGCGGCTTCGTCTCAGTAATGCCGGTCAGGAACGCATTAAGATGCGAGGCCAGAGCGGTGCGACGGGCTTGGAGAAAGGCTTCGTAGTTCTCGATTTCCCACAGCGCGGGATCTTCGGGAACGCATTGCAGGGCGAGGCTGTTTGGAAACCGGTCCTTCACGTCAGCCAGATAGGCCTTGGCATCCGCCGCGCTCTTGGTGCGATTGGCGATCTGGGTCAGGATCGCGCGGTTCGTCAGCTCCTGCGCGAGTGAATATTTCAGCCGGCTTTCCTGCCCATAACCCTGCGCCTTCAACTTCGAATAGGGGAAAATGTGGTCGTTCTCGAGCGCGTATTTCTTGCCCATGGCCTGGCGAAGGGCGACGCCAGTCGTGAAGCAGACGGCGTTACGGCTTTTCAAATACCAACGCAGGAGGCCAAAGAGCGGGTGCGAAATCGAACGTCCGACGAATTCATCGGGCGTGATTACCAAGCGCCGCTCCTCCTCGATGACTGCCAGCAGTTCGTCGAATGGGTTTTTCGATTCCTTGATCGTGCGCAGGTCGC
>Ga0163153_10001987_pt1 | contig 31087 bp, 28 predicted proteins | sample OliLakLV19MP6IB1_FD_148629 | JGI IMG/M metagenome (GOLD analysis project Ga0163153, IMG submission 148629) | Freshwater microbial mat bacterial communities from Lake Vanda, McMurdo Dry Valleys, Antarctica - Oligotrophic Lake LV.19.MP6.IB-1 | ecosystem: Environmental > Aquatic > Freshwater >...
GCCTTCGGTGCCATCGCGTTCGAGTACTGTTGCAGAAAGTCCGGCGTTGCTTAACACGACACCCTGACCAATATGGCGTCCACCTATCAGGCACGCCCACGTACTCGGCTCGCGCGATGCCAGACACTCGCTTGCGCTTGGGTAAGGGGCTGTTGGCGCTATCAATAGCACTTCTGCTGCACCACCCGTTGGTTTTTTTAACACGACCCTTGCTCTGAAGACCTTTGACGTGTTGAGCACCAGTAGGCTTCGATCTGGGAGAAACGATGGCAGGTCGCGGAATCTGTGGTGCTCTATAGACGAAGGTATTCTAGCAACAAGTAGACGGCTCGTATCGCGCTCTGCCACTGGCCGAACTGCTATTCTGTCGGCGGGTAATGTGTAGGTATAATCTGCGATGAGCAGAGGTTTTGTGGGTACGGTAGGCATCCTGTTCCTAATTTTCAGTTATGTGCAACCTTTGAACGAGGGTGGCGTACCGCGGCCCCGATTCAAGACAACAGTCGTCTGATTCAAAAAAGACGCTCTTTAGATTCAAAACAACAACGCTCTTCATTTATTTCCGGACATGTTTATGCAAGATACCCCTACGCCTTCTTCGATTCCTCCTCAAAATCCAGTTCCACCTCCACCTTATTACCGTCCGCAGCAGCGTCGTACACGCTGGTGGATTCCACTGGTAATTATAGCTGTTGTGCTCGTTTTGATATTCGGAGCCTTTGCTGCATTCGTTGTGTTTATTGGCAATGAGTTCAGTAGTAGCAAAGAGCCTGTTAGCGTTAAGAACAACACAGTCCTAATGCTCGATCTATCTGGAGGCGTTCCCGAGAATAGTCCACCCATGGCATTCAATTTCGGTGGCGATGCAAAAAGCGGTCCATCGTTGTTAGATATGCTGGGTTCGATCCGCAGGGCGAAGACGGACGACAACATTAAAGGAATTTACTATCGTGCTGGCGGGTCGGGCGTTGGCATGGCCAAGCTTGCAGATATTCGCGAAGCGCTTATCGACTTCAAGACATCGAAGAAGTTTGTGTACGCGTTTATCGAAACTGGTTCTAAACAACACTACTATATCGCTTCTGCTGCCGACTCGATCTTCATGCCAGAAGAAGGCATGCTCGACTTTACAGCGTATGGTGCATCGGCACCGTTCATGAAAGGCTTGTTTGAAAAGATCGGTGTTGAATGGTATGTCGAACAATTCGAAGAATACAAATCCGCAGCCGAATCGCTTTCACGCGACAAGTGGAGCGAACCAGCAAAGCAGGAAGTCCGCGAGATTCTCGATCAGCGCGTAGACATGTTTGTTTCTGCCGTTTCAGGATCGCGCAACATTCCAGCAACAAGCGTGCGGGCTGCACTTGACCGTGGTTTGTTCACTGCCGATTCGTTGCGTGGCAACAATCTCATTGACGGCTATGCACGTGAGTCTGAGCTGCGTGAGCGTATCCATCGTCGCATGAATCCGAGCGACACAACAGACCATCCATCGCTGCGCATGCTTACCATGAAGCAGTACGCAAGTGCGAACGACGGAAAATCGAACGACGCTGCCGTCGACGATTCGAAGGGTTCTATTGCAATTGTATATGCTAGTGGTGCAATTCAGGCAGGTAAAAACGATAGTCCGTTCAACTCCGACGGCATCTACGCCAAAAACCTCATCAAGGAGCTACGTCGCGCTCGCGACAACAAAGATGTAAAGGTTATTATCCTTCGCATCGATAGTCCAGGTGGTTCTGCAATTGCATCCGATGAAATCTGGGCAGAGATTCGCGAAATCCGCAAAGAGAAAGCCATCTATGCGTCGATGAGCGATGTAGCAGCATCTGGTGGATACTACATTGCAATGGCATGTGATACGATTGTTGCACACCCTGCAACGATTACGGGTTCGATTGGTGTGATTATGGCGATTCCGAATCTGAAGGGCACGATGGACAAAATCGGCGTCACAACGGACACGATTTCGTACGGACGTTCCTCGAACTTCATGAACCCAATGATGCCATTCCGCGAATCAGATAAAGCAATATTCCGTCAGTTAGGGGGCGGCATCTACCATCGCTTCGTGCAGAAAGCTGCAGACTCCCGCAAGATGACATTCGATGCCCTACGCGCAGTTGCCAAGGGTCGGGTCTGGACGGGTACTGCTGCAAAGCAAGCGGGCTTAATAGACATCAACGGTGGTCTTTACGAAGCCATCTCATTGGCTAAGCGCCGAATGGGTGTTGATGTAAGCAAGCGTGTGCCAATTCATATCTATCCAGAAGAAATCGACAACATCGCTGCTATCCTGGCAATGTTTGGCCTCGGCGAAGACGACGAAGAAGAAGGCAAGGCACGTATCGATGTAAAGACGTTGCTGAGCGCTGTTGTGTCAGACAATACCTCTGTCGAGCATATCTGGAATGCTCTGCCATACGAGGCTCAGGCACAGGTTCGGCACGCAGCCCAACTCACAGACCTTGGTCGACGAGAGCACAACTTGGTCATGCTGCCGATGTTATTTGAATAAGAGCGTAGAGGTTTGAATAAAAGCGTAGTAGTTCGAACTCTGGCGAGTTCTAATCGAACTCTCAAGAAAGGCCGTTCACACGAACGGCCTTTCGTATTTTTGTGCTTCACTTGAATTCGAATGTGTCCTAGAAGGCTTTGCATGTCCATCGAAACTTTCCCCAATCCAAACCCCGAACGTCGGTACGTCATCACCCACGTGAACCCCGAGTTCACATCGGTGTGTCCGAAGACCGGTTTACCCGACTTCGGCACGGTGACGCTACAGTACATCCCCGCTGAAACTTGCATCGAGCTAAAAGCGCTGAAGTACTACTACCTCGACTTTCGTAGCAAGGGGATTTTTTACGAGGCGATTACAAACAAGATTCTCGACGACATGCTTGCAGTATGCACACCCCAATGGATGAAGGTCACAACAGAGTGGAGTGTGCGCGGTGGCATTCACAGCAAGATCGAAGCTGAGTACACAAAACCGTAACGAAGTTTAAAGAAGAGAAGACTGTGCATACATGCTAACAAGTATTTCAAAGCAGTTTAGATGGGAAATGGGACATCGTCTTCCGTTTCACGACGGACTGTGTCGTAATATTCATGGCCATTCGTACGAAGCACATGTTATCCTCACGGGTGAACCAGATGCGCACGGCATGGTAATGGATTACTTCGATATGAAGACCCTTGTTCAGCCCCTTATCGATGAATGGGATCATTGCTTTTTATGTGATGCATCGGATGCAGTAATGCGCGGCTTCTTCGAAGAACATCCGATGAAGGTTGTCTACGTAGACGGTCCGACAACTGCAGAGAACATTGCAAAGCTGTTGCTCACGCGCATTGTGAGCGAGCTTGCCGACGGACACGCCATAGACGGTGTGCGTGTACGTGTGTATGAAACCGAAAAAACCTACGCGGAAGTGGAGCAGAGTTTATGAGTGTTCGCGTTCGTTTTGCGCCGTCGCCGACAGGCTACCTGCATATTGGCAGCCTTCGTACAGCGTTATACAACTACCTTTATGCAAAGCACAACGGCGGCACGTGCATCCTGCGCGTAGAGGACACCGATCGGACGCGATTGGTGGAAGGGGCTATCGAAGAACAGATAGAATCGCTCAGGTGGGCCGGCATTGTCTTCGATGAAGGTCCGCACATCGGTGGAGACTTTGGTCCGTACATCCAGAGCGAACGTTTCCACCTCTACAACCAATACGGCATGCAGCTTGTCGAATCGGGTCACGCATACTACGCGTTCGACACATCCGAAGAGCTCGACGCTATGCGTGCGCGCCAACAGGCAGCGGGCATCGCACCGAAGTACGATCGTTCGTCCATGCGCAACCAATACACGATTGGCGATGACGAAACGGCGAATCTGCTTGCGGTAAATGCTCCGCACGTTATTCGACTGAAAGTGCCTCTCCAGACCGATGTGCATTTTCACGATGATGTGCGTGGCGACATGGTCGTCGGCGGACGTGAAATCGACGACCAGATTCTTGTCAAGAGCGATGGCTTTCCAACGTACCACTTGGCGAATGTTGTAGACGATCACCTCATGGAAATCACACACGTCATTCGTGGCGAAGAGTGGTTACCATCGACACCCAAACACATTCTACTGTACGAAGCATTCGGATGGAAGCCGCCTTCGTTTTCGCATCTGCCATTGCTGCTAAATGCAGACCGATCGAAGATGAGTAAACGTCATGGCGATGTAATGGTGCAGGACTTCAGAGCAAAAGGCTATTTCCCTCAAGCGCTTGTGAACTATGTGTCGTTATGCGGATGGAATCCGGGCAGTGACAGAGAAATCTATTCGCTCTCAGAACTCGTAGATGTGTTTACGCTCGAACGTGTAAACAAAGCGGGCGCAGTGTTCGATTACAAAAAGCTCGACTGGATGAACGGCGAGTATTTGAAGGCAATGGACCCAAAAGATCTTGCTGCAGAACTCATGCCCGAACTTTCGTACGCAGGCTACACATACACGGAACCATCATTTGTTGCCAACGTCGCAGAACTTCTCCGCGAACGTGTGACATTTCTGAAAGACATAGCGGTTTTTGGCGATTATTTGTTTACCGACGGCATACCAGCGCTCTCGGAGCTTACCGAAGAGGCAAGCAAACCACTAGGCTCGTCTGAAACGCTTGGGTTACTGCGCGCTAACGATGCGTTCATGACTGCACTCAGAGCTTTTCGAGCGGACTTCAACGACGACGTTGCAAACGACCATGATGGGTTTAAGGCACTAGCGCAAGCGAGTGCTGAGGCAAACGGACTGAAACTTGGTGCGTTCATGAAACCATTACGTCTGGTACTAACACATCGTGATGTTGGCGCCGATCTATTTAGAACTGTGCAGCTTCTTGGCGCGAAACGTTGTATCACCCGCATCGATGGATTCTTATCATGAAGCCTGAATTAACCCGCAAGCCTGTATTAACCGGCAAGCCTGAGTTAACCCGCAAGCCTGTATTCATCGTAAGGTCTGCCTTTCTCCTCGCATTTGTGTTGGGCACGAGCCTGATTTTCCTTGCATGCGGCACTCCACGACCCACCACCGTAGCCCCTTGTATTTCGGCTGTACAGCACGATCTAACAGTGCGTTGGGGCACGGAACATGATTCGGCAGGTACCGTCGAAGGCTACGAACTCAATGCAAAAGGCGAGCTCTTCCGGTATGGCGGGGAGAGGGGCGCAAAGGGAGAACAGGCCGACATCACCATGAATCGGCACTTTCTGGTTGCCATTGATCAAGCACAGTATTGCGATGTAACGAAGACGGTGCAGAACACATTCCTGAAAGTTCAGGCGTTAAATGTGCGCGGAATTCGCGGTCGCTTTATCGAGTATGTCAATGCAGCGCGCAATGTATATTTACGGGCAGTATGGAATCCGGACCTCTCAACGTTTCAAAGTCGGGATATGCGGGAGCAGTACGACGCGCTCATGCAACTGGTCCCTCGGTAAGCACCATGAAGATTCTCATTGTCGACGACAATCGCGATTTCTGCTCAACGCTGGCTGATGTAGTAACCTCGCAAGGCTGGGAAGCCGAGATACGCAACAGTCCCGAAGCAGCATTGTCGTACCTCGAAACGCACAACCGCGAAGTCGGCCTCATGCTCCTCGATATCGAGTTCGGCAGCGAGTCTTCGATGACAGGCATCGACGTGCTGAGTCAGTCGGTCCGCTCCTTCCCTTCCATCCCCATCATCATGATTTCGGGGAAGGGCACGATTGAAACGGCAGTGAAGGCCACGAAACTCGGCGCATTGAACTTCATCGATAAATCGGTGCTCAGCAACGAACGTCTCGTCGACGTCCTTTCAAGCGCCATGGAACGCGTCCGTGCAGACCGTTCGAACGAAGAGCTCGCACGTGTCATGGAGACGCAGGGCATCATCGGACGCAGTGCTGCTATGATGGACGTTGCCGACAAGGTGCTGCGGTACGGACGCACCGATCTGAACGTACTCATCACAGGCGAAACTGGTACGGGTAAAAAACTCGTTGCACACGCATTACATAGCGTAAGCAAGCGCTCGAAATATCAGTTCATCACCGTCGATATTCCGAACATCCCACGCGACCTCTTCCAGAGCGAATTATTCGGTCATGTGAAAGGGGCTTTCTCGGGGGCTATGGACAACAAACGTGGTCTGTTTCACCAGGCGCACAAGGGCACGCTATTTCTCGATGAAATCGGCGACATGCCACTCGAGCTGCAAGCAAATCTCCTGCTGCCTATGGAGCAGAAAGCAGTCCGTCGCGTTGGCTCCGTCGAAACAGAAGTTGTCGATTCGCGCTTCATTAGTGCAACAGATCGCGATCTGTTAAAGGGCATGAGCGAAGGCCGTTTTCGTGAGCAGCTTTATCATCGTTTACGCGAGTGCGAGGTGTACATTCCATCACTGCGTGAACGCATCGAAGACGTTCCCCTCATCGCCGAGCATTATCTCGTCCGTCACAACCGCGAAATGGGCGACTCTAAAAGCATTGCACCTGCCGCTATCGAATACCTTCAGGAATACGAATGGCCGGGCAACATCCGAGAACTCGCCAGCGTGTTGCGCGTTGCCCTTCAAACAAATGCATCCGATCAGCTCGAGATAACCGATCTGCATCGCATCCTACGCCGCAGCGCAGCAGAGCTCGGTAGAAGGGTCCCCTCTTCCGCCACAAGAGCGTCAGGTCTCTCTCCAGACGTCGCACAACCTGCAGAGGCTCAGCCCTTAAACGGCAAGTCAGCCGCTACATCAGGCGACTCTGGCGGCCACGGCCTCTCCGAAGATCGCTCCTTACGAGACGACCTTGCCATGGTCGACAAACTCAAAATCGAAAAGACCCTCGAACGCACCAGCGGCAATGTCAGCAAAGCCGCCGCCATCCTCGGCGTCAGTCGCGAAACCCTACATAATAAAATTCGCAAGTATGGGATAGACGTCCAGGGTTTCAGAGCACGCACGTAGTCGGCTATCGAGCAGTTGTGTGCAATTGAACATCCCTCATCAGACCATTTGTACTGGCCGCAATTGGATGTTGATCTATCAATTGCATCAATTCGAAATCCAGCAAACTTTCCGCTGGTTTCGACGAAATAGCCGTTAGTTTTAGCATCGATTGCCACGTGCATATTCTGGCAACTCTCAAGGGTTCAGCATGCCCTTCGTTACCACCTAAGTCGCTACACATTGTGCCCACAGAATCGTTGGCCGAGAGGAGGTTCATCGAACACCCAAGCTTTTTTTTGGACAAACTATTTTTCGTCTTTCAGGTAAAGATTTTGCTTTGTCAGAGCATGAGTCAGCATCGGGTTGGGTGGCATCACTGCTTGTTCAATGAACAGATCTGCTACGTGAATGTTTAGAGTGACGCTCATAGACTAGTGAAGCATTATCATACTACTTCGGAGTTGAATCCAAGGAGTGAATTATGAAATGGTGTGACATTATGTATGCACTCTCCATGCTGCTCATTAGCAGCCTGAGTGTATACGCTCAAGAGGCCGTAGTCTACGATGACTCACAGGCAAAAGAAATGCAGACGGTCTGGACTCGACCTATGAATAAGGTAGGGCTAGGGGTGTATTTGCCGAACGTTGCCGACATACCCGGTCACAACATCGTAACCATTATTACGAACGGAGAATACCGGACTTGGCCTACCGTGCCGCTCCTAGACACTTCATCCACTTCAACGCAGTGGATCAATGGCAAAGCCTACGGATTTATCATGCCCTTCGACTTCGATGGCGTGCCTCCAATGGAGTACTTTTCCGTCAATGCGGTTTTTCGCCCTTCGTTGGACGGTAGAACGATGACCGTTGTTGATACGGTGAATTGTCTTCGAAAGGATAACGAGTCACGATCATCCGTGGACGTGGACGGAGACGGGCGCATGGACGCCGTGGTTCAGGGATCAATGAACGGGGATGCGTGGTTCCAAGCTGTTCTTGCTGGTCCTAACAGGGGTCGCGGTTGTGCTCGAACCTTATCGTTTCCCAACGGTTTTGCATCCAAGGAAATGGGCCGTGACAGGTGGACGATGCGCATGATGCGATGTGCCGATGGTAAACTCCGCATGCTTTATTTTGGAACCATCTATGCGGAAAGCAGTGTTTCCTTCCTCACAGGCATCTATCTTCTTGATGTACATGTTCAGCAAGCGGGTAACGATTTCAGTATCAGCTACACAGTTGCTGACAGTATCGTCCATCAGCATTTCGTCTTTCAGGGAGAAGAGTTTCCTTGGGTCGTCAGACCTGTTACAGGTGTAGATGATGCGAAGAGCGGGCATCAGTACGCCATTGTAAATTGGCAGGATGGCTTCCATCCGAATCACAATACAACGGTTCTGTATGAAGTGTCGAATGGAAGACTGGTCGAGCGATTGTCTACAAAGGGTCAAGTGCTTGGGTATGTCGCGGAGTCACTTGATAATAAGTTTGACGACGGTGAGGCCGTCATCAGGCATGGCAGGCATTTTTCAAGAGTCAGCACGTTTCACAAACCATTTGCAAAATTCTCTTCGACAATCGGATTAGGCAAAATGGCTTTCATTGATGACCAGTTTGGTGATGGCAGTCGCGATCTATTGTGCGCTGATAATGGCAACGTTTCATTGGTAAATTTTGATCTGCAACCTACGGGCGTTGAAGGGAACGACCACCAGCAGACCTCTTGGGCAGTACTTGAATCAGGACTATTGCGACTGACGCTTGAGAGACCAACCACACTCCTGATAGAAGCCGTTAATAGTATCGGTCAAAAGAAAGTGATCGTCGCGGCCTTCCGTGCAACGGAGGGTACATCATCGGTGGATTTGACACAGCAGTTGTCAGCTCTTCCCAAAGGGGCGTGGTTCATTCAAGTGAATGATGGTATGCGTGTTCAATCACTATCCTATCTGAGGTAGTCTGAGGTAGTGCTATCTTAAAGTCTGTTCGGTGCTACGGTAAGGGGCTCTGGCGAAGGGGACCTTTACCATTGTGCCGAAAATCTGGGAGTGACAGTAACCGTGAAGCGAAAGAAATTTATCATCTTATTATGAGGGATCGTATGAACCTTCGATATGTTTTTTGTGCACTTGCTCTGCTACTCATGGCAGGACCGTATGCGCGTGCTCAAGGCCCCGTAACCTTCGACGATTCCAGAGCCAAGGAAATGCAGACCGTCTGGATAAAGCAAGGAAGTGGTATGGGATTCGCAGCATACATGCAGAACGTCGCTGATATTCCCGGAAACAACATCGTTACTGTCTTCGTGAATGGTGAGTATCGAACATGGCCCACGACACCTTTGTTGGATACGACGGTTAATTCTTTCCAATGGATTAATGGTAAATCATATCGATTTACTGCTCCCTTCGACTACGATGGACAGCCGCCGATGGAGTACTTCAGCTACAACAGTGTCTTCCGACCATCGCTGGATGGACGTACAATGACTGGAATCGATACTGTTAGTTGTCTCACAGCTCCAGAGTCAACACCTAACATCACAAGCACCGATGTTGATGGAGACGGAACAATGGACGTTGTTGCAAAACGTTCAAATGACATCTGGTATAAGGTTCTATTGGCAGGGGAAGGGCATGGTAAGGGCTGTTCCCGCGTAGTGAATTTTCCCAATGGCTTTACGGACGCGGTGCCGATTAGCAGTCCCGGTTTTCAAAGGCGTATGATGCGCTGTGCCGATGATAAGCTGCGTATTGTATGGATGGGGGAATTCAGCAACGGAGCAAATTCCTACCGATGTGGCATCTACCTGCTTGATGTGCATCTGCAAAAAACCGATACAGGATACGCTGTCAGCTATACTATCGCAGACAGCATTACGCAAAGGTTTCTTGTGTTTCAAGGTGAAGAAACTCCTTGGGTTATTTCGCCCGTAGTGTGCGTGGATGATGCAAAGAACGGACACCAGTATGCACTCGTCAACTGGCAGGATGGATATCACATTAACCATAACACGACCGTGATGTACGAAGTGTCTAACGGTAAACTCGTTGAACGTTTGTCCACAAAGGGGATTCTCTCGGCCTCTGCGGAGAGCTTCGACAACAAGTTTGACGATGGGGATGCTGTGATTAGGTATGACAGATATTTTGCCCGTATCACAGAGTTTCACAGACCCTTTGCGAAAGTTGCTTCGAATGTTTTTGGAGGTAACATGGCTTTCATTGATGATCAATTCAACGATGGAAGCCGCGACTTACTACTGGGGACTCAGAATTCTCTCACACTCGTAAACTTTGACCTGCTTCCAACCAGTGTGACCGGAAATGAGGACGCGCAATCGTCATGGGTGAGTTTTATGGAGGGCCGACTACAATTGACCCTCGATCATCCATCCGTGGTATCGGTCGAGGCCGTCAATTCGATTGGTCAGAAGCGACCGTTCATCATAGAACGTCCTGCATCCGCAGGACGGCTCCTGCTGGATGTATCGCAACAGTTGTCGGCCCTGCCGAAAGGCGCGTGGTTCATTCGCGTCAGCGACGGTGTTCGGATTGTGTCACTATCCTATCTGAGGTAGTGCCATGAACCATGGTACACTCTCGCTTCTCACGCTCCTGTTAGCATGCACATCGGTCTGCGCACAGAACACCGTGCGTCCTCGCCCGTTGAACGTGCAATTCCCAACGCATGGTTTACCTCTGGCGGACACGAGTATCATGCAGCATCCTACAGGGTGGGTGTCGGGCCACCAATGGGGCGGCCCTGAGTGGCGCAAAATCAATCAGGCGTTGTCAACCAATCTTGTTAACGGCCATTGGAGTTACTTCCTCATGAATGCAACACCAGCCTCTCCTGCTGAGTGGCGCGACAAGATGGCACTCGAAGATCTCAATATCAATCGGAAGAACTATCTCGGCTGGGGACTAGGCAAGTGGGCACACACAAGTAATACTTTTAGCAATGAAGTGAGACGCAACTACTTCAATGCATGGGTTGGCATGCGTTGGGAGCCTGCGGAGAATGCTGATCAAAGTGCTGCATGGGCGCCTCGCGATAGCCTCTCGTGGCCGTATGGGTTTGAGGTACGACACGATTCAGGGATTGTATCGAACGTTAAGACGGACACAAACTACCGCCGCTTCGTACTGGACACGAGCCGGTTTTCGGGGACCGTGCCCGTGAAGGTGCTGGACAGCTGCAACCCTCGAACCAGTCTGTGGCGTTATGACACGATACCGGGACATAAAAATGTACGAGGGGGGGAACGCTTGACCGATTCCACTGACGGCACTCGCATGTATCTGACGATCAACCTTCGGCGCCTCGACAGTCTGGATACAACTGTCGATGATGCGCCAGTGTTGAAACTGGTGGTGGAAGGCAGGAGGTTCGAACCCGATACGGACGGACTCTATCCGGTATCACATGGTCTTCCACCGGAAGGACGATGACTCGTTGCGGAACGGACCGTGGACAGTATACTACCAACGTTCCGTGCCCTATCACCGCGATTCGCTACCGCTTGTTGCTGGACTTGACTGGGATCCTCCCATTCGCCTAAGTGGACTGACAACATCCAGCGTGCAGAATACCGATGGTCTCAATCGCACTCAGTATTATCAGATTAACGGCGCAACCGAATATCTGCCATCCGTCCCGCCGCATACTGAAGCTTCGAAGGATTGCTGCTGCGGATTCCCAAGCATTGTCGTACGTGAATTTGAGAATTATGCACCGAAAGTGTTCGTGGTGTATGCGTGTGAAGACGAGTGGATTCCGGATGGTCAGAAAAACAATTTCTTTCACATCGTCGAGAATGTTTTTGATGACGCTAGCATTCTGAACCCAACTGCTCTGAATGCGAATGGCAAGTCGCTGGTCATCGCTAGAAAGAACCTCAACCATGATGGCGGCGGTACGGGTGATTCGTTGAAGAGCCTTTCCAAATTCGGTACGCTTGTGATTAACGCTGCATCACTCGGCAAGATGTACTACGCATGGAGCGCATCGAATGCCGGTATCGGTGTTGGTGTGAAGCGCAATGCAGATTGGTTCCCGGCGGCCAATGCGATTGCCGCAATTCCGACCCCTGATATCATTACGACAACGGGAGACACCATTCGCGGCGGTAGTGCGCTCTATCCCAGCTTGAATGTGTACAGCAATCTGGCGCAGGGATTCTACGATGCGACCCTCGTGTGGCAGGAGGGCATCGTTAACCCTCACATACGCTACACGCGATTGACCAATGGAGGTGGAACAAACATTCTGCGATATCTGCCGACATTCGTAGAGATGTCGTACGCACCGGGTTCACCCCCTTCCATACCCGTCGATGCAGTGAACAACATCGCCATCGTCGGTGGTGCTACGCTCGATGACGATGCCGGATTCCCGGTTGTCGTTCGCAGTCTTCAGTCAGACACGATGTCCCTGTTTCTCCGTGACAGTGCAGCCGGTATCAATGGTCTGATGAAATACAACCACGAGACGGTTGCTTGGGAAGAATTTGTCCGTTCGAGCCTTCGTTCGCGCGTGCGCTACAATCACTTCATCGACAACACGAAATTCTGGATGTATCCGGGGCAACTACATTACTGGTACAGCCAACACAACGTATGATAATGATACGAGCCTCTTCCACCCCGTATTGACGAATGGCAAATTGCGGATGGACTCCCTGACATGGCAAGGTGTCGTGGGCGACACGCTCATCACCTACGATGACAGTTTGCATTTCGTTCAGGGAGATCTTTCGGATTCCTCTCTGATCGTCAACTTCAACCTATTGCCCAGCGGACTGTACACAGATTTGAAAGCGCAAAAGACGGCAGGCCATTCGAGCTACTGGACGGGGCATCACCAGTTCAACGCACTAGGCACCCAACAGATTTTCATCCGCCGCACCGTGGGTCCTCCGGCACCCCACGGGATTTTTGTTGAGATCGATACCCTTCGCGCGAACGGAGCATGGCCGCACCTTGCTATGCGCAGCACGGAGAATCGCCCAACAGGAATTCCTGCCGTCCGCCGTGTCCTTCAGTACACAAACGACGTAGCGCCAAAGCTCATAGCAAGTGCAGAACAGTTTTATAAACTCCATGAGGATACCAAGGCAGAGCCTGCCGTGTACGGAGGATTTGAAGTGCGCGGACAAAAGGTCACAGCCCGTGCAGTATTGTCCGATGGCAGATGTCTTTCGTTTCGTCCGGTGTATTACAACACGATGCCGGCGGGATATGTCGGAAGCACCGAGTATGCTTGGCAGATGGCTGCCATGACGACACCAGCAACGGAGCTCATTTCGCAGACCTTTGATGTCGCAGACCTTGACGAGATGAAACTGCTGACGAGCGGCTGGCTTCGCGATGATGTCAGTGTGCCGCTTGAAGAGGTGAAATCGCCCACAATGTCAAAATCCGAGAACAGCACGGGGACGAAGCAGGACTTCAAAGAACCAGCGGAGTCGTTCTCGATGGCACTGGCACAGATTGACGAGGAAAAACCTGACGCTGTTGGTGAAGCCCGTTACTATCTCACGAGCGGTGAGAACAAGGCCTATCGTTTGCGCATGAAGTACACTGGCGGTGATGTCGTGGTCTTCCGTGAGGATCTTGATATCGAGCCGGATGTTGAGAGTTTTGAGAAGGCTGGTAACTCGGAGGTTCGCATCATTGATCTACGTGCGATGCGAGGGCAGACCATAGGAGGTTCCACGGACCTGCACATTTACCCGAATCCTTCCAATGACCGCGTAACGGTCATCGTGGATGGTAAAGGAATAGACATAAAGGATGTGCGCGGCAACCCGCTGACGCTGGACGTTGTGAACTCCATCGGTGAGGTGATGTTGTCAAGCACGGTGACACTTGGTGAAGCCGTGGATGTGGCTGGCTTGCCGAACGGCGTTTATGTTGCACGTATACGCGTAAACAGTCAGGTGGGTATCTCGGTGAAAGCATCTGGGAAGTTCACGATCATGAAGTAGTGCTTGCTGTCGGATCAAAGGCCTGTTCGCACACCCGGACGGGCCTTTTTTGTTCTACCTGAGAAATTCAATTTCATCGTTCAACATCGGTAGGTCAAAAGAAAAGGGTTACATGCAGACAATCAAGCCCTTTTCAATGGCACATGAAAAGGCGTGTGTCGCTACGACGGTAAGTCACGTACTACTTTTACACAATACAACCGTTAACCTCAGGACAACATCGACTGTAGTGTTTTCAGCTGACTCGCCAGCAACACGTTGTGAACGCGAATCACAGCAACGTTTTTGTTGATGAGCAAGGCATGCATCATCATCGTCGCAACGTCGCGGTCTATGGGTGCCGCGATGTTAAGAAGTGTACCAAGGAAACGCTTGCGCGACAGACCAACTACGACAGGTGCTATCTCGGCGAAGGTGTTGAGATTTGAGAGCAGCGCGAGATTATGCTCTACTAGTTTACCAAAACCGATGCCCGGGTCGACCATGATATTCTTTACGCCGGCCGCACGTGCTATGCGTACGCGGTCCTGAAGGAAGTCGCGTACTTCTGCAACGACATCTGTGTATGTAGGGTTGTCTTGCATTGAGTGCGGTCCGCCCTGCATGTGCATGAGCACGAGCGGGACGTCGAGTTCTGCTGCAGCATCGAACATGCCGTCGTCATTACGACCTGCGGAAATGTCGTTGATGATGTTAGCCCCTTCGGCTACCGAGACCCTTGCCACACTTGCTCGGATGGTGTCGATGGAGATTCGCGTGTTTGTGTTTTTCTCGCGTATGCCGCGGATGACTGGAAGGACGCGTTCGAGTTCGACGGATTCGGTGATGGATTTAGCACCCGGACGCGAACTCTCGCCACCAACGTCGAGAATATCGGCGCCCTCTTCGACAAGCACTAGCGCATGGCGCACAGCATCGTCAGTTTTGAGGTAACGACCGCCGTCGGAGAACGAGTCGGGCGTGACGTTCACAACGCCCATAATCTGAGGGAATGCCATTTATACCTGAAATGATCTGTATAGTGATTCGCAGCAACATAGTTATTCTTTGTGCGACCGACCTATGAGTTCTTTGTGGGACCTATTAGTTTTTTGTATGACCAATTAGAATTCGCGATTCCATAATTTGCAGCAAATGTTCCGCAAAGCCATAGCCATTGTACTGCTGATTGGGCTTCTTGTAGCCCATGTGCAGGCAGTTCTGACACTCGCTGCGTTCGATCTTAATCGCGAGTACATCGCTAAGTCGTTGTGCGTCAAAAAGACCGTTCGAAAGAATTGTTGTCTAGGGAAATGCCACCTGAAAAAGGAACTGAAAGAGGAGACGGATCGAGAGGCCAGTCCGAATTTTGAACGGACGGAATTGGCGCGGGGCACCCTCGGAGTTAACACCAACGTAACGTCTACTTTGTACCCTCGTGAACAAGGTTTACTTGTCGAGGGCTGTTACCATCGTGGCAATGGGGCCAATGTGCCTGATAGAATCTTTCATCCGCCCTGCTGAGGTTCGTTCACCCGCGTGATGCCAGGCACCTCCTGACAAACCTGAACCACCTGTTACCAAGCATCGCTTGGTAAACCTGAACCATATACATACAACAACCATGACATCACCTTTTGTTCTAGGTGTGCGGGCCGCTGCTTGCATACTGATCGTACTGGCATCCTCGTGTTCGAATGAGCCAACGAATCCGGTTTCTTCTACACTACCGGGCGAATTCTCGATTACGTTTGACAATGTCTATGACGCACATGACCTTGAGCTAAGCGGGCACACGTACGTTAGTGGAGCTGGCGAAGACTTTACGATTACTGGCCTTCGCTACTATGTTACCAATCTTGAGTTGGTAGCAGCCGATGGCTCGGTCTACACAGTACCCGCACCATCGAACTATTACCTGATTGATGAAGCAAATCCGAATCAGAATTCATTTGAGTTTGGCGACATTCCGGCGAATAGCTACACTGCAATTCGATTTATCATCGGGGTAGATTCAGCGCGTAGTGTGGCTGACATGTCGCAACGGACAGGTGTACTGGACACATCGGTTGATGCGCGCGAAATGTTCATCTCTCCAGAAGACGGCTATGTTTTCTTTAAGCTCGAGGGACTTTACTCAGGCTCGCCATTTTCATTCAACATCGCGGGATACGGCAACGCCACTAGCATTGCTCCGAATAATCTTCGCACTGTGACTGTTACGATGCCATCTACGCGCATCGATGCTACGCATTCACCAGCTGCACACATTGTCGCCGACATTGCAAACGTGCTTAACAATCCAACTGCGGTTAGTATTGCTACACATCGCAACGTGGGAATGGATGAATACAGCAGTGTAATAGCTACCAACTACGCTACAATGTTTGTTGTAGACCACGTACATGGCAGTCATGAGGAATAATTCTCCGCGACAGATATCGGCGCCATTCAGGACGTTTACTGTTTCTGCTGCTATTCAAGGTGTAGCGTTGTGTCTATGGGCTGTGCTTGCAGTGCAGCCCATCGCCGCATGTGACGTCTGTGGATGCGGCATTGGAGGTCCGTCGACTGGACTCTCTCCATTTTTTGACCGCTCCTTCCTTGGCGTGCGACTGGGAGGGTTTTCGACGGAGTCGCATCTGACGTACGGACGGCGTTTTCGAACGTCGGAATCATTCATGCGGACAGAGGTCTTTGCACGCATACGGTTGTCTGACGAATTCTTACTGCAGGGCTCGGTGCCGTGGGCAATGAATCGGCAGTCCTACAAACTGAGTGGAGATTCCTTCACGAATAATGGCTTCGGCGATATTACTGCGTCTATATCATATATTCTTTTACAGTCAGCGTCGGATACATTGGGTGGCAGTTTGCTCATTCAAGCAGGTGTTTCACTGCCAACAGGGTCATATTTGTACGACCCTAATGCAGCACAGGATGTGGCAAATGCCAATTTTCAGACGGGTTCTGGAAGTGTCGACGTCTTACTCGGAGTAGCTGGCACTGTTCGGACGCCTGATTATGGCGTTCGAGGCTCGACTTCTCTACGGGTGCCCACCGCCAACCCCAACGGTTACCGCTTCGGACCGACGTTGTCCGGCATGGCGGCTGCTTTTATCAGCGTCCCTGTAAGTAGCACTTTTTTGCTTGTGCCAAGCGTTGGTTGCGTTGTAGATGTTATGGGGAAGAACTCCCTAAATAACAATACGATTAGTGTTACCGGAGGCTATGTAACCTATGCTTCAGCATCGCTTGCTGTACGCTGGGAATTGTTGCTTGTAGAGTCGCAGTTCGACATCCCCGTGTCACAATTTCAAGGCGAAGGTACGTTGCAAAGCAATGTCCGCTGGAGTCTGTCAGTAGGCTTCCTATTGTAGCAACTAGACTTGTAGCAACTAGACTTGTAGCAACTAGGCTTGTAGCAACTAGGCTTGTAGCAACTAGGCGTCTACAAAACTAGACATCACCTTCTCCAGCTTCGCTTGCGTGAGGGTGGTAGGGGGCACAAGGGGCAAGCGGTAGGTAGCATCGCACATACCGAGGAGGGAGAGAATGTATTTCACTGGACCGGGGTTAGACTCGATGAAGTTTGCCGTGTAGTACGGCACCAGTTTTTCCTGAAGGGTGCGTGCGGTTGCATAGTCACCCGCAAGGGCTGCATGCACGAGACGACCGAATGTGCGTGGTGCATAATTCGAAATAACAGCAATCACACCCTTACCACCGAGTGCAATGATTGGTAACGCAAGAACATCGTCACCTGCAATCACCCGGAAGTGACTTGGTGCATTGCGAATGATCTGTCCGATTTGCTCGAGGTTCGCAGACGCTTCTTTTGTGGCGACAACATTCTTGCACGCTTCTGCTATTTCGAGCTGTGTTTCTGCTGACATGTTTGTTGCGGTGCGTCCGGGAACGTTGTACATCACTACTGGAAGTGATGTGCTGTCGGCTATGGCTTTGAAGTGCGCTAGTTGTCCGGCCAGACTCGGCTTGTTGTAATACGGCGTTACCACCAGTGCGCCTTGCACTCCACAGCTTTCTGCCTTGCGTGTGAGCTCGATGCTCGCACGCGTGTCGTTCGAGCCAGTGCCGGCGATAATTGGTACTGTGCCATTCATGTGTTCTACGGCCCATGACCATAACTGCACTTTTTCTTCGTTCGATGTTGTGGCGGCTTCGCCCGTAGACCCGCACACAACAACGCCATCTACTCCTGCCTCGCGTTGAAGGTCGAGCAGACGCAGAAACGTCGTCTTGTCTAGTTCGCCGTTCTTAAACGGAGTTACTATTGCGGTATACAGTCCGTCTATAGAAAGCATAGAGTTATCCGCGAATGCGGTGCGTGGAAGTGTTATCCGCGAATGCGGTGCGTGAGAGGAGTTATCCGCGGATGCGACGTCTTGAGATGAGATATTCGCGCAGGGCTGCGTCGAACGGTTTGTCTGTTGTTATGCGTGCGTAATCGATGTTCAGCGAATGGCACGCACGTTTGATGTCTGTGCTGAATTGTTCTACTGCTGCCTGATAACTGCGCTGCAGTTGCACGGGCTGGGTTGTGAGTTCTAGTCCGGTTTCCATGTCCTTAAACACTGCTGCCGACGGAAATGCAAAGTCTACTTCGCGGGGGTCCATGACGTGCATTACAAGTACATCGTGGCTGTCGTGACGGAAGTGCCGTAGAGCTTCGATGATTGAAGCGGGCTCGTCGAACATGTCACTTATGATAATCACCAAGCCACGACGTGTAAGGCGCTCGGCAAGTCGGTGAAGAGCATTGGCTGTACTTGTCTCGGAGCGTGGTTGTGCTGTTTCGAGCGTACGTAAGATTTCGCGTACGTACGACATCTTCGACCGAGGTGGCAGGTACGACATGATGTCTGTGTTGTACAGAGCAAGTCCGGCAGCGTCGCGTTGATGTAACACCAAATACGAAAGAGCTGCAGCCAGATACGAAGCATAGCGAAACTTCGTGATATGTCCGTCCGATGCATAATTCATCGAAGCACTTGCATCAACAGCAATTACACAACGGAGGTTCGTCTCGTCTTCGTATTGCTTTACATAGAACCTGTCGGAGCGGCCGTAGATGCGCCAGTCGATGTGTTTTAGTTCGTCGCCTGGACGGTACTGGCGGTGCTCTGAGAACTCTGCACTGAAGCCGTGAAAGGGAGAACGGTGAAGTCCGGTAATGAAGCCTTCGACAACTAGACGTGCGCGAAGCTCCATGCTGCCTAGGCGGGCAACAACATCGGGGTCGAGATATGAAGTGGTTTCGTTCATGAGCGCCTAGCGGACGATCATGAATCTTCGTTCGTGGACGAAGCCTGAAAGTATGTTGAGTGGAGCAATGCAAAGCGAACAAGGCCCGCAGCATTATTCACGCCCAGCTTGTCCATGATGCGTGCACGGTGGGTTTCGACTGTACGCGGACTAATAAACAATTTCTTTGCGATGTCTTGACTCGTAAGCCCCTTAGCAACGAGGGCAACAATCTCTTCTTCTCGCTTGGTAAGGCTGATAGGGGGCTCGTTGTCTTGTGCTTCTGCGACCTTTCCTTCGAGCAGGGCTACAATCGATCGACTGAATACACGATCGCCAACAACAACATTGCGAATGGCTTCGACAAGTTCTTTCGAGCCAACTTCTTTTGAAAGATATCCATCTGCCCCGGCATACAACGCGCGCTCGATAGATTTTTCATCTTCCGAAGAGCTAAGCATTATTACCATTGTGTCGGGCATCTCTGCTTTTAATCGTTGCGCTGCTTCGATACCAGATACATTTGGCATCATTACGTCCAAGAGCACAACGTTTGGCTTCATTGTACGCGCGAGCTCTACGGCTTGTGTGCCATTCGCTGCTTCAGCTACGATTTCGATATCAGGCGCAATGGAAAGTAGACGGCGCACACCGATACGAGACATCTCGTGATCGTCTGCAATCAGCACGCGTATGGTGGTTCCGTTCCCTGGTCTTGAATCTTGTGACATAAGTCTTTGTAGCAATGGGTATCCTGCTACTAAAATAGGCATTCAAGCCGACCCATCAGTCAGCCAAATCGGCTTTAAGTGCGGCTAATTCATTCAGCCACACAGAAACCGATGCATCACTTGGCATTCTCCAGTCGGCTCGTGGAGATAATGCTACCGAACCAATCTTTACCGTGTCGGGCATACACGAGCGTTTGAATTGCTGGCTTGTAAATCGAGTGACAAAAACTTCGAGCCAGGCCAAGATCTGCGCTACAGTGTAGGTTCCGTCAAAAACCAGTGAAGCAAGAATGCCAACGGTTCGGACGGGTTCGTGTAGTCGGATGAGATGGTAGAGGAAGAAGTCGTGCAGGACAAACGGCCCGAGCACATCTTCGGTTTGCTGTGTTGTAATACCCTTTTCATCGAGCGGTAGTAGTTCGGGCGAGATAGGCGTATCGAGAATATCGAGGAGCGCCTTGCGAAGCGCCCCTTCACAACGTTCCGCTGCATACCACTGCACAAGATGGCGCACCAGGGTCTTCGGAACGCCGCCGTTTACGTTATACATAGACATGTGGTCTGCGTTGTATGTAGACCATCCGAGCGTAAGCTCAGAGAGATCGCCGGTACCAATAACGATTCCGCGGTGTTTGTTCGCAAGGTCCATTAGGATTTGCGTTCGCTCGCGCGCCTGTGCGTTTTCGTACACCACAGAATGATCGTTCGGGTCGTGTGCGATGTCTACAAAGTGCTGCGCAACCGATGCATTGACTGAGATTTCACGGGTTTCGAAGCCCATGTGCTCGGCGAGATGCAACGCGTTGGCAAGTGTACGTTTTGATGTGCCAAAGCCAGGCATTGTAACGGCAAGAACGGTGTTATGACTGCGCTCAAGCAAGTCGCATGCACGAAGGCACGCAATAGCAGCAAGCGTCGAATCGAGTCCGCCCGAAAGCCCCAGTACACAACGTTCCGCACCAGCCCTTTGCAACCGTACTGCGAGAGCAGTGGCTTGAATATTCACGATCTCTTCACAACGCAATGTTCTGTCTTCGGCACGTGCCGGTAGAAACGGATGTGGTGTGATTACGCGCTGCACGTCGCTCTTTAACGATCGGTGCAGATTAATTGGAAACACGCGCGCGGATGGTTCGCCTGGTTCTTGTGAGAACGATGTGCCATTAAGGCGTTCTGAGACACACCGACGCAGGTCGACATCGGCTACCACCAAGACTTCGCCGAGTCTTAGGCGTTCACTTTCTACAAGCATCTCTCCGCATTCCGCAATCATGCAATGTCCGCTGAACACCGTGTCGGTGGTGCTCTCCCACGGACCCGCCGATGCGTATGCGTATACGGTGTAGGTCCGCGCCGACTGCATCGCAACAAGCGACCGTCGGTATGCAGCCTTCCCGACTACTTCGTTGCTTGCAGAAAGATTCAAAATGAGTGTTGCACCTGCACGCGTAAGAGGTCCGCTCGGCGGTTGCACCGACCACAGATCTTCGCAAATCTCTGCACCTATAATGCAGTGCGAATCTTCCTCAGAGGCCAGCAGAATGTTTGTGCCGAAGGGCACCGAGGCGTGGCCAACAACTACACTCTCAGAAGTAGCCTGCGCGCCCGATGTAAACCATCGGAAGTCGTAGAACTCTTGTGTAGAGGGCAGGAATACCTTAGGTACAATGGCCTTGACGTGTCCGTCGTGCACCAAGGCGGCAACATTATACAGCCGCGACGCTACGACAAGGGGCAGGCCTACGGCCACAAGGGGCCGACGTCCGGTCGTCCAGCGTCTAATACGCTCCAGCCCGTTCAACGCCGCAGAAAGAAGATCGTTCTGCCGAAACAGGTCACCACAGGTATAGCCTGTGATGCACAGTTCTGGCAGAACGATTACGTCAGAGCCTCTCTCTTGTGCGCGTTCGCACAGCGAGAGTATTGAGTTAACATTTCCTTCTACGTCGGCTGGTTGCAACCGCGGGGACGCCGCCGCAACGCGCACATAACCGAGCGACGTGATAAGCGACGGATGCATAGTTACTTAGTCGAGCAGTTACTTAGTCGAGCAGTTACTTAGTCGAGCAGGGAACTTATGGTCTTGCGGTGCTTGTCTGTGAAACCAGCTTGCGTGAACATTTCGTCCTCGAGCTTGCCAACGATTTTGTGTGCACGCTTCAGGACAGCGATACCTTCTTTTGTGAGACCCAGATCCTTGGCGCGAGTATCACCTGGATGATCTTCACGTTCGATGAGTCCGCGTTCTTCGAGCGTACGCAGCGCCTTCGAAGCAAGCATTACATCGAGATGTGTTGCACGAGCCAGACGGGTTTGTGTAATTGGTTCGCCGTCGGACGACAGGCGTTCGATGCCGTCGAGAAGAGCATGCAATGTCGGGGAGAGATCGAGTTCGCCAAGACTAGCGTCGAGAGCGCGTGACCACTTGCGTGCAGCGCGTGCGAGTAATAGACCTGGACCTGGTTGGTCCTTTTGGTCGCGAAAGGTTTTCTTCTTGCTCATAGTTCCTCACTAATGAATACTTGTGTGACCAGTAAAATACGGAAGACATCCATTCAAATAACATTAATTTACAATACAGCATAATCAAGGACACCACGATGCGACCTCAGGTACGTCCGTTGATCACAGTTTTTGCAGCAGTTTTAATACTCATCTCATGCTCGACCGATGACCCCTCCCAACCGGGCGCGGCCATTCATCAGAGTTATGAAATTGAATACGATGTTGCTCGAGACCGGACGACAGGACGAGCTGCATTACGCGTAGACAACGCCTCGGGAGCCCAGACACAGCTTGGCTCGCCCGCCGGTATACTCTATAACGGTACTGCCATGTCGTTTAGCAACGTCGAGCCGTTCGGATACGAGCGCATACAGAACGGACGTATCGCATCGGGTACGTTCGAGTACACCGACGGTACCGGAACAGTCAAAACAAACACTGCCTTGATTGCATCCGTCGAAACGATTGCCCTGCCTTCGGGTGTAAACGCACTTACCATGAGCACCGGTGCGGAAATTGTTTGGGAAGGGGCTGCCGTTGGTATTGATGAGACAGTATTACTAATATTTAGCACTCCGTCGGCCGGCGTGGCAACGTACTTTCAGCAGTCCGTGGGAGCTACTTCTATAACGCTGAGTTCGGCACATCTGACACAGCTCGGTGCGGGTGTCGGCACGTGGCGACTCGAACGTCTAAAAACTATGGGTCTACAGGCACCCACGACCGCGGGTGGATCGATCGGTGTCAGGTGGTCTACCGGTGACAGCCCCGTCACTATTAACTAGTACCTTCCCAAAGGTCGAACTCAATTAGTTCAGCGCCTAAGGTCTTGCCTAGCTGACTGGCCTAGGTGGTTCTACTGAACGCTGGCATACCGTTTGCGGGTCATGGGTCCCGAACACTATTCGCGAGTTGAAATGCCGATTCGTACCCTTAGCATATTCGTTACACTTCTGGTTGCCTGCCTGGTGTTCAGTTGTTCGTCGGACCCTGTTGGGCCCGAGGACATCACAGATATGCAGGCAATCGATACCGTTGTCGTCGAAGGCAGAGTACTCGAGGTTTATGCAACGGCCCCGGTTATCTCAGGCTATAATGGAGTTGCGTTACGTGTGCTCGAAAACGGCGAGGTTGTGCGTAATGCTTCGCTTCGCATCACACCCCGATTCGACCTTGGCACCTTTCACAGTTCATGTCCAGTCATCCAGCCTGCAGGAGCCGACGGACGTGGACTCTATGCTTCTGAGATCTTTTTCTACATGGCCTCGGATTCGGCTTGGTCGTTAAACATCGACATGGTGCGCGACAACCAGATACTATACTCGTTTACTGTCCCCGTCCGCGTCACCTCTTCCCCCAACGCCAAGCTCCGCAAAGGCGCAGACGGCATCCAATGGATTGTTGCGCTCGACCCCAACCACAGCCGTGTGAATGTGCATCAACGCATCAGCGACATGCAGTTTGCAATCGCAGACGATGTTAAGGCAACCATCTCAACCACAGTTGGCACCACCGAAACTCCACTCGCCTCGAACCTCGTAATCGACTCGCGCGGCTGGTGTACCAGCCCCGTGCCCCTTCCTTCAGGGCCCCTTACCATTAACGTCGATCTGCAACGCGACTCGAGTACAATCGGACGTGTGCTGTTTGTGAGGGAGTAGGACCGGAGGTCCGGGCGTCGTGAACTCACCCCTAGAACAGTCCGAGAACTCACCCCTTGAACAGTCCGAGAACTCACCCCTTGAACAGTCCGTGAACTCACCCCTAGAACAGTCCGTGAACTCACCCCTTGAACAGTCCGTGAACTCACCCCTTGAACAGTCCGTGAACTCACCCCTAGAACAGTCCGTGAACTCACCCCTAGAACAGTCCGAGAACTCACCCCTAGAACAGTCCGAGAACTCACCCCTAGCCCCTCTCATTAGAATGAGAGGGGGATAAGTAGTTGCGGTTTTGGTTTGGAGAGACTTAGGGATGCAATGGTCCATGCAGGGTAAATTTATGTCATGCGTCTGCTAAAACACTTACGTTCAGTTCAGACTCCACCGACACTTGGTCTTCGTGCTAACCTCGCACAGTTTTCGCTACTGGTGCTTGTTAATGCATTTGTTGGTGCGATGGTGGGGTTGGAGCGGACGATTCTTCCTGCGCTCGCAGAGGAAAAATATCACATCGTTGCAACGACTGCAGTGTTGTCGTTTATTGTTGTGTTCGGCATCGTTAAGGCCGTCACGAATTACTGGGCGGGTAGCCTTTCCGATCGCGTTGGTCGAAGGCGGGTGCTGATTGTCGGATGGCTGTTTGCAGTGCCTGTGCCGGTGCTACTTATGGTGGCTCCGACATGGGAGTGGATTCTTGTTGCGAATGTTTTTTTGGGCATCAGTCAGGGACTCACCTGGTCGACAACGGTGATCATGAAGATCGACCTAGTGGGTCCGTTCCGGCGTGGCCTCGCCATGGGCTTCAACGAATTCGCAGGCTACATGGCTGTAGCAGGTTCAGCGCTTGCAACGGGCTTCATCGCTGAGCATTACGGCCTGTCGCCAGAGCCATTCTATCTGGGCATCTTCTACGTGGCAGCTGGACTTGCACTTAGCATTTTTCTGGTTCGCGAGACGAAAGGGTTCGCCCTACAAGAATCGAGTGCACAGATTGCCGGACCTGGTTCTTCACTTACTGGCATGCCTCTGTTCCTACACACGACGTTTCGCAATCGGAATCTCTCGACGGTTGTTGCAACGGGTTTTGTAAACAATCTTAATGACGGCGTGGCGTGGGGACTCTTTCCTATTCTTTTCGCATCGGTAGGACTATCGGTTGGCACCATTGGATGGCTCGCAGCACTTTATCCCGCAACATGGGGCGTGTGTCAGTTATATACAGGCTACCTCTCCGATCGCATTGGTCGTAAGCGCCTAATCGTCGGCGGCATGATTGTGCAGTCACTCGGCATTGCACTCACCGCATTGTCGAGTCAACCACTCGGCTTCGCATGTGCTGCCATCCTGCTCGGCATCGGCACAGCTATGGTTTATCCGACTCTTCTTGCTGCTATTGGCGATGTCGCTGACCCGTTATGGCGAGCTTCGTCCGTCGGCATCTATCGCTTCTGGCGTGACGCAGGATATGCAGTTGGTGCGCTGCTTGCGGGCATCCTCGCACAGTACCTAGGCGTACGCGAAGCAGTCGTTGTCGTGGCCTGCATCACGTTTCTTGCAGGCATCAACGCACTGTTGCGAATGGACGAAACGCTCAGGCGAGCTACTGAAATCAAAGACTGATCGTTACCGTGGATTAGCACGTGCTTGCCTTCCTCGGAAAGCGAATCGACCAACTCTCGCTTGTAAGCAGGATTGACTATCGAGCCACATTAAACGCGGTAGTTGCATTTACCTGTCCTTGCGTAACCCTTATCATGTATTCACCGCTGCCGAGCTCAACCAGCGCAAGTTGTATCGTGTTCGATCCTCGATGGACAGATGCACTCGTCTGCATAATTATTACACCACTCGCAATATTTACAACCTCAATCTTTACCGATCCATTCACAGGCGCTTCAATAGTAATCGAAGTAGGTGCGCCAACTGCAGTACCGTTGGCAACAACACGAAGCGAGGCCTTTTTGTTTTCTTGAGTCGAGGTCTTGCCACCGCGCGTAAGCAAGCGCACCATCTGGTCGTGAACGATTCGCAACTCAGTCTCGCTCGTTCCTCCGCTCGATGTCGACGTCGCTGACACACCGTACGGAGATGTTGCTGCGTCGGTCGACACACTCGCACCAGTCTTCACAGTTTCCGTTGTCGGTTGTGCGCAAGTCTTCTGTGTGCTTCCCGCCACCATGAGGCAAGCAACAGCAAGTATTGCGATCATTTTCTTTCTGCTCATGATACTACTCCTAAAAAGGTACAAGAATTCGCAAGGGGTTTGGTAAGGGGCTAGGAAGGGGCCGTCAGAGTTTTTTTTTCGGTAGGATCTTAGGAATACGGCTGCTTCCATTCTTTGTCTTCGGCACGTCATTAGGCAGTTGAGCATCGACCTGAGTTTCCTCAGACTGTACATCGATATCTGTCCAAACTAACAACTCTGTCGACATCCTACTTGCAATTTTGGCAAGTGTAGAAAGCGTCGGATTAGACGACGAGTGCAGCATGGCTGAAACCTGTGCATCAGTGAGACCTGTTCGCTCGGCAAATTCTTTTTGCGTGATATTCTTCTCTTCAAGTATTTGCGCAATTCGAACCGCTAACTGAAACTGCCATGTCCAGAGCAGCCCGTCCTCTGGATCAGTTTCAGATCGAAGTTTTTCTAGAATATTCATAATAGTTACTATCCTTGATAGCACAGAATGGGTTGTATCAGCGCGCCATTTACAATATAATGTAACTCATCAAATCCCGATGCAGATAGTTGCATCCGGAAGTAGCGAGTGTGAATGGTTGTGAGTTATGTGACAACTACGACAAACAAAAAGTCCAAGTAACTCATTAAGCTACTTGGACTTTAGAAACTGGTCAATACTCTTGACAGTTACTTATCTGTTGACATGGTACTTATTTTGTTGACAGGGTACTTATTTGTTGACACGGTACTTATTTGTTGACACGGTACTTATTTGTTGACACGGTACTTCACAACCTTTTCGTCGTCGAACTTAATGAGGTAATCGCGGTCGTCAGTTAGCCGTGGCATCGATCCGTTGTATACGTACTCATTCTCATACTTGCCTTTTAGTGCGCCGGTTTGCAGATCTGTACCTACGAACGATTTGAGTTCGACGTTATCGTCGCCTACCCAAACAAAGCAGTTCTTGCCTTGATTAAACCTGCCAAGGTTCTTCTTTGTGTTCGTTGCATAGATCTTTTTACCGTCGGCAATCGAGACCGCTGCGAGCCCCTTATCGAAATCGATGAACAAACGCTGACCGTCTTCTGATTTCGTTAGGCCCCATGCTTCTCCCAGATCGAAGTCTTTGACGTTGACTGAGTACTTGGTTTTGCCTGTTTGAATGTCAAGCGCAAAGAGAGTCTCCTCGCCGGTTACATAGACATTCTGTCCGTCAGTCAGGATGTTCGAAACTCTGTCGCCAAGCTCTGCTTTAAGGGTCTTTGTATCCCAAAGAACAGCGCCGGTTGTGGCGTCGTATGCACGCACGCCATAGGAGTCACCGGCAAACTTGTATTCGTACCTGTATTCTTGCGATTGGGTGAGATACGATTGCACGAACATTCTGCCACCAAACTGCGCCAACAGTGTGTTACCCGATAGAATCATGTGGGGCACAACGTCGTCGTCAGAAATTTTTGGAGCTGCCCACATATCCTTACCCGTGGCGATATCATACTTGTGGATCTGCTCAGATTCTCTGTCAACCAGAAATAAACCAATCCCCGCAAACAAGCGTGCAGCGCTATTGAGTGTCTGCTCTACTCGAAGTCCACCGCTATAATCCGAGCTCGCATACTTCGCGCTCCAGAGCTTGCTTCCTGTGCTTATGTCGAACACCGAAATGCCTTCGTAGATAACATACACCTTGTCGTTCTGTATGCCGAACGAAATGTTTGGCGTTGCTTGTTCAGACATCAACCCTAGGCTCATAAGGTCTTCCATCACCTTTTCTTCGAACGACACAGTCCATACTTGTGCGTTGGTAGTAATGGTGCTCGCCGTCAGGGTAATCATGCGTGTGAGTGAGAACATCGAGCGCGAGCCTAAGTCCAGACGTACTCGCAGGTTCTTTTCTTTCGACTCTGCAATCTTTGTCGAGGCCACAGAACTATTTCTGTATTGTCCTACTTGTTTATCATCCACAGTGCGTCCAGTCTTTTCGTCGATATAGCCCACGCCCAAGTTATTGCGAACTTCTATAAGGTTATAGTCCGACAACTTTTGAATGTTGAATCCCTCTTCGTCGAATCCAGAATAATCCGAATTTGTCCAAAGCGTCTTACCCGTCTTGACATTCACCAGTTCGATGTGCTTTCCATCAAACAATGGCATTGCAACCATGCTGGCAATGTAATTGCTTCTCAGCATGTTGTCGATGTAATAGTCTCCAAACTTGTTCAGTTTATCGGTTCTCCACAACTCTGTGCCCGTTTTTTCATCTACATATACTTTCGTGCTCTTTTCATCGGTGCTTTCCATGAACAGAATTACACCTGCTTTTTCGTTCCATGTCTGAAATTCAAACGACCCGACCCCAAGCTTTTCCTTGAACTTATAGGACCAGAGCATTTTGCCGTTGCCGTCAATCATGCCGGCCTCATCTTCGGTCGAGCCTAACAACAACGAGGCAGTGCCGTTAAATCGTTTTTGATTGTCCGGCTCAAACCCAAACTTCGATTCCCACACCACTGGAAACTCCTGTGCCTTCGCTCCGAATACGCATGAAAGCAGCAACACGCACACAAGGTATGCTTGATAGTTCATAAAACTCTTCTGAGAGGGGGTGATGGAGTTATGGCGTGGTCGAATACATAGTGGACCAAGCCATTTGTTTTGCACAACAATCGATAGAAGCACACTTCTGCAGTGAACATACAAAGAGTATAGCTAGGTTTCTATAATGATTCCAACATCCTACCGCTACTGGTTCTACACAGCCGCTATCTACAACGTTGTGTGGGGCTTTGTATCTGGCTACCCGTGTTCACAATGTTTGCGTTTAAGTACGCACGTAAGCCGCTTAATGGCGAGCCCCCTTCCCATAACGTTTAATGTTCTGCCTGCTCAAGTCCATATCGTATTGCCACTTCGAGTATCTTGACGTTTAGATCTTTTAGGGCTTTGAACTTAATGCAAACACCGCTCACGCTCGCCTTGCCGAGCGTTTTTCCATATGCCTCGGCTAAGTATTTCTTATCCTCAATACCAAGGATATAGACAGAGATACCGGTTGTGTTTGCACTGATGCCTATTTGATAAAACTCTCTCGTTTCGCCATCTGCGTATTGAATAGTCTGAAATCCATATCCTATATTAGGATTTGAAACAGTTTGATTTTCACTGTTTTTACCATCTAAGAACCACAATCTACATGTTGGCCTTACTTGCAGCATCATGTCGTGCAACGCTTGCACGTCGCTGCGTTTTGGTTCGGTTTGGCTAGTGATGTACTCGTTGATTTGTTCTTGTATGTTCATACAATATTTGGTTGTGATTACTCAAATCGGGTTACTGCGATGTCTTCATATATACTCTTATACCTATTCACGCTGTAATGAGCTTGCCATCAATTACAGGCGCAAAAAAACTAAAGTCGTTAGATCAACGCCAAATACATCGTCCGCTGATGTCCCCCGCTTCGTATACGAACGAAGTACATTCCTTTTGCTAGTGATCCGAGATCTAATGTGAATGCTGTATATCGCATAGATTCTGAGTAGACAAGTCTGCCGAAGGAATCTATCACTTCGACAACACCGTCGTGCGCATCACTGTGGTTCGCGGAACCTACTACATGTACTCGTCCTAATGATGGATTCGGGTAAATCCTAAACACCGAACGTTCGGGAATTTCATTGACGTCAGTCACAATAGTGCTCTTCAACATTAAGCCACTCGCTCCGACGACGTAGACTGAATTGCCGACGATGCAAATATCCTCTATGGCTCTGCCGTTCGTCTCAACATTCTCCAAGCTCCATGAGACTCCACCGTCAACTGTCGAGTAGATCCCCCCATCCTCATCACCGACAAATCCAACTTGAGTATTTGCAAATTGAATGCAATTAACTGTTTTAGGCAAAATCTTGCTCGGACTCTGCCAAGTTTCTCCCCCATTCGTAGTAAACATTACTCTCCACTTTGAGTAAGGCCGACCAGAACCCATACGTGATCCACCAGCCCAACCATGCAGTGCATCGTGGAAGAAGACAGTGTGTATCTGGATACTTTCAAAGTATAGCTGCTCATCAGGAATACCGGACCATGTTTCTCCGTTATTCGTTGACCTAGAAACCATCCCAAAATCACCCGCAAACGAGGGATTCCATCCCCCTATTACCGCCACACCACCACCGAGAAACGATATATCGGAATTCCAGGATGGTGTTTCGAACACTGGTCCGGTCATCTCCCATTGGCTACCACCGTCCTGAGAATAGAGCGGTGTCCCAAAAAGACCAATCACGCCCTGTAATTCATCTGCGAACCGGATGAACTTTACAACTGAGAGATCACCCTTGTTGCGATCACTCAACGTGTGCAGGCTGTCCCATGTCGCACCACTGTTCGTTGTTTTGTATATGGTCTCGCCGGCCACGTAGCCGACCTCTGGAGTGGGGAAATGAATGGACTTCAATTCGTAGGTATTGCCATCTTCGATAGCATAACGCGTCCAATTCCCTCCGCCATCTACAGTCTTGTAAATCGAATTTCCTGCTGGAATAAAACCCGTATCCGGACTGGTAAAACTCACAGAAGTCACAGTCCCTCCATACCCAGTTTGCAATGCCTGCCATTGGCCAGCGCAATCGCTTACGTGATAGACCAGCAAGAGGAGCAAGAACACGGTTTGAAGCATACACATATGTGAATTCTCTGCCTTCAATTCACCACTAGCTTTAGTGCACGAGATACCGTTCCATTGCACACTTGAATGTAGTAAACTCCCTTAGGATAAGTACTGAAGTC
>Ga0163153_10001989_pt1 | contig 31071 bp, 25 predicted proteins | sample OliLakLV19MP6IB1_FD_148629 | JGI IMG/M metagenome (GOLD analysis project Ga0163153, IMG submission 148629) | Freshwater microbial mat bacterial communities from Lake Vanda, McMurdo Dry Valleys, Antarctica - Oligotrophic Lake LV.19.MP6.IB-1 | ecosystem: Environmental > Aquatic > Freshwater >...
AAACTTCACCTGTAGAACTTGCTACCCCAATTGTTGATGTTAAGAGAAATACTGATTCAATATTGTTATCATCAATGGGTATTTGCTTCAAAGTCCAATTTTCCCCTTTATCAGTAGTTTTCAATATTTTGGCACTATCAGCTCCAAGTATTCCGGTATTTGCATTTAGAAAATGTATATCATTGATGTTAGTATACCGTCCGCTTAGTCCGCTGCTCTGTGCAAGCCAGTTGATCCCGGCGTTTGTGGTCTTTAAGATTACGGCTGTATCTCCCACAACATAACCTGTATCACTGCTTGTAAAATAAACTGAATTAAGTTTTTGTATCGTGCCGCTTTGCTGCAAACTCCAGTCGTCGCCTGAATTTGTTGTCTTGAGTATTTTTCCGCTGTCACCTACTGCGTAGCCTGTGTTTGCATCGGTAAAGTAATTTGCGTTCAGTCCTTTCTTAAATCCGTTATGTATCTCCCAGCTCTGTGCGCCGTTTGTGGTTCGGAGTATCTTTCCTCCTGAACCGGCAATTAAGGCGTTGTTGTTATCTATGAAGTCAAGTCCCCAGAAGAGTCCAATGCCCGGTCCGTCATACTTTGTATAAGTAAGGTCAAGTGTCCAGTTAACACCGCCATTGGTTGTCTTTCCTATTCTTCCAAAGTCCGATATAGCAAGTCCCGTGTTTGCGTCTGCAAATCTGATATATCTCCCGAGGTCAAATCCTCCGTTTATTGATGGAAGGAACAGCGGATAAAAAACCCAGTTGTTACCACCGTTTGTTGATTTATACATATTATCCCCGTCCTGGAATGCAACTACATTTACTGGATCAATATACTGGACCGAGTTTATGAAGTCCGTTCCGCCGGAGAAAAGTGTTCTGTACCAGCTTGTTCCTCCATCGGTGGTCTTAATAATCATACTTGCTCCGCCGATAACTCCGTTTAGTGAATCAAGAAAAGATACGCAGTGAAGAGTTGTTATCACACCCGAATTAAGTTGTGTCCAGTTCAGACCTGCGTCATAAGTTTTCAGTATATAAGGAGCAGTCGAAAAACCTCTACCTCCTGCGATGAATCCTATTCTGTCATTAAGCAGATCGATCCCTCTGAAAAATCCCGTTGAAAATAATTTTGTCTTAGTCCAGTTAGTCCCGCCGTTGGTTGTTCTGACGATGATCGCACTGTCGCCGACAGCAATACCGGTATTTGCATTTATAAAATCTATACTATAAAGTAATGTCTGAGTATTTGACTTCTGTGTGACCCAGCTAAGTCCACCGTCAGTTGTCTTTGCGATGGTTCCGAGTATGCCTGCGGCGTAGCCCGTCTGAGAATTCACGAGTTTCACGCATTGGAACTGATTCCCTGTCGGTACAGGTGACTGCCAGTACCATTGTGAGTGAAGTGGCTGTGTAAATATTGTAATTGACGTAAATAAGATGAGCAGAGAGTACCGAATATTTTTACTCAAACCAAAGATTTTATGATGTAATGAAAGCACGCGGAGGAATAAAATATTCATAAACTAAAATTAGATTATAGAACCTGCAAAAGTTTTAAATAGTTGAGGCAATATAAAACTAAATTACAGAAATGTCAAACAGCAATTTTTACGGTTTGTGAAAAAATATTTTGATAGGGGATTTTAAAAAGTACGATCACAAGCTAAACTTATTCTGCAAAAACCATATACTTGTGAGATGTATTTCAGATTCTGACTTGCCTATTTTGTATAAAATAAAAATAAGGAGTAGTCATGATCAGGCTTTACAAAAAACAAAAACCCTCGAAGATCTTTATAATTATCATTTCAATCATAGTATTAACTTCCGCTGATCTTTATGCGCAAAATTTTGTGAAGATCACAGATAATAATAATCCGGTGGTCTCCGATATTTTCAGCGGAAATTATTTCGGGTCGAGCTGGATGGACATTGACAACGACGGCAGGCTGGATCTGTATGTTAACAGGAAGGCAGTCTACAGAAATCTCGGTGGCGGTAATTTTGTAAAGCTTCAGACTGCACTCGGAGATCAGACAGCTAATCTCAGCAACACGTAGGCTGACTATGATAATGACGGAAGGATCGACTGCTTCCTCACCGCGACGAATGACTCAACTTCTTCGCTTAATAAAAATGACGGCAACGGAATTTTTACTGATATAACAGCAGGCGATATTGGTGACACTGCATTATACCACAGGCTGGGGATGCGCGTTCGGAGATTATGATAATGACGGTTATGTTGATCTTGTGATCGCTGCCGCAAACACCTTTGGGGTTGTCAATCATCCGTGCAGAATTTTCCATAATAAAGGGGACGGCTCATTCAGTAAGGTAGTCTCGCCCGGACTTACGGATACGCTCGGACCGTATACTGTTCCGTCATGGACTGACTTTGATTAGGACGGAGACATGGACCTTTTCTTCGGTTGCGGTCCCGACGGAAGCACTTCGCCCGATCATCATTACAAAAATTTACTAAGGGAAACGGGGACAGCGACACTTGTGAGGCTTGATCTTGTGCCTCTTACGACAGATCTTCTCGACGGACAAAACCGGAATTTCATTGACTACGACAATGACGGAGATCTTGACGCATACCAGACAAATTATGCGAAGATATATTTATGCAGTCCAAATAAATTTATGATAATCCTGTTTTTTGAAATAGTGATTATATTTTTAATTCGTGACCATTCGTGAAATTGGTGGCAAGTTTTTTCCTTATTTTGACGGATGTGATATAAATGTTACGGTAACATCTTTATCTCTACTTCTTTAGCGGAGATTTACTTAATTTATTTTAAATTATAAATCACGTTTAGCTCCCCAAATAAGTTACTTTTGTTTAATGATCCGAAAGTTCTTTTCAATATATGTTTTTATCTTAATTCCGGCTGTTTATTTTTTAAGCTGTGAAATTAACTCCCCGTCACTCCCGACATGGGAAACAAGTTTAAGTATTCCCTTTGCAAAAAAGTCTTATAATATTTTTGACATTATTAAACGCAACAATAATCTGGGTGCCGACTCTCTTAACAATGATCAGGTCTTCATTTACGGCGAATCAAATTACAGAAGAGTGTTTGGTGAAGACATAGAGTTTGACGGTATTAATACGACGAACATTACTGCGGCGTCGACTCTTGAGCTTGATACGTTTATTGTAGTTGATGACTCTACATTTGTAAGATGGACGGAATTTCTTGACGGCAGCTTAAGCTTTACTTTTTTTAATACTTCCAATGAAAGTTATAATGTAAACGCATCAATTAAAAATCTTTTTAAAGTTTCGGACAATGATACGGCGAGAATTCAGACAAACGTACCTTCAATGAAAGAAAGAACCGTCATTCTAAATATGGCTGATTATTATGTTATGAATGAAAATTTAGAAAACAGGCTAAAGCTGCATCTTGATTTTCAATCATCGACTCCGGTACCCGTAAATTTCAATTATACTTTGACGCCTTATTCAATAAAGGAGATCAGAGGACGTCTGAAGCCGCTTAATACAGGCATTACATCAGATGAGGTGCTTGATCCTTTTGGTTCGGATGTACCTGAAGGTGAGCTTAACTTTGCATCGATCACACCCAATAAAAATTTCCTTATACTTAAAAAATATTCCAGCATCTACAATGTTGATTTTGCGAACATATCAATTACAGGTGAGAACAAGAACGGACACAAAGTGAGATTGAAATATCTTCGTACCGGTAATGCAGGCGATCCTGTTGATTCGATATTTACTCTCACACTTCCCGCTGAGCTCGATTCTCTTGCCTTTCCTATAAATGAAAGCAACAGCAACATACTTGAATTCATTAACAACATTCCTAAAAAAATATTTCTTGAAAGAAATGATTTTCTAAACCGCTCATACCAGGATGGAAGCGTTCGGTATACCGACAGTCTTACATTGAAATTTTTAGTACAGGTTCCTCTGGATGTCAGTATTTCAAAGCCGATCATTTTTACCGACACCTCGGACGTAGGGATCAGAGATCCTGATCAGAGAAAAAATCTTGACGACATAAAAAATCTTACATTTACTTTAAATGCTGTTAACGGATTTCCTCTGAAAATCACTGCCAAGATCATTATTCTTGATTCTGCTTTTAATCCTATTCTGGCAATAACACATATTGTCGGCAATCAACCGGATTCATCTATACTTGTTGCCGCTGCACCGGTCGGGCAGGACGGATATGTTAATAATAAAATCACATCAGCTTTTACTTCCGAACTTGACAGCGCTATGATACAGCAGGTTAAGCGGATGGGAAAAATGATTTATGAATATAAACTTTATACTGATCCTAACCTCATACCGCCTCCATTGTCAACAGTCAAAATAAAAGGATCAGATGTTATCAGCACATTCAGTCTCGGAACAATCAGAATAAGAATTAACTCGGATAAATAAAAATTATTTTAAAATAAAAATTTTTTTAAAATGAAATTAAAATTTTGTATAGTTCTCATCTCAGCTTTAATTACATGCAATGTTTATCCGCAAAACATTTTATCAGTGAGGAGCCTTTCACTAGGAAACACGTCTGCATCAAATTCTTATGAGATAGACGCGTTAAACCAGAATCCGGCTAATATTATTAATCAAAGATCAAACAACAACGCGTCGGTTTATTTTAATATAGTGACCAATTTTGGATTTCTTTCCAACAGCAAGTATCTCTCATTGGGTTTTTATGATAACTATTTTACGGAAGGCGCAAACGGTAACACAAGAGTATTGACCGAACAGGATAAAAATACTATTTATACTGACGCGTCAAATCAGAAATCTTCAATTGTTATTTCCGGTAAGTTGCTCGCTCTTGTTTATAATACAAAAAAATTCGGTTCATTCGGTCTGTCAGTAGATGAACGATTTACAGCAAACTTTACCGTTGCAAAAGATTTTCTTGACATCGCCCTCTTCGGCAATATCGCTAACAGCTCTTATGATTTCTCTCCGACCTCTGTAAACGCATACTGGACAAGACAAATTAATCTGTCGTATGCTTATGCAGTTTACACTAAAAAAAATAAAACTTTTGACGCGCTGTCATTTGGCGTTTCTGTCAAGCCGCAGTTCGGACTTTATTATCTGGAGACACAAAAGAACGATCTTTTTGTGACTACGAATAATTTCAATTTCATTCAGGGAACAGGAACAATGGAGCTGCTTTATTCAGGTTTGACATCGAATAATGATTTCAAATATTCTGCGGATAACGCAGGATTTGGAGTCGGCTTCGATGTCGGTGTTAATGCGGGAATAAAAAATGTTTCCAGAAGAGGTAAGCTGAATGTCGGTTTAAGCATAACGGATGTCGGATCTATAAACTGGAAAAGTAATAACGCGAAATATTTTTACAATGGTAATTTTATTGTCAACGATATTACAAGCCAGGCACAGCTCGATACACTACGTGAATTAATAAAAGGATCTAAAACTCCGGTGGGTGAATTTTCCGTAGGACTTCCTGCGACACTCAGAGCGGGTATTTCATTCAAGCTCTATGATAATATCAAAAAAGATTCTCTGAATCTAGAACGTGCCTCGTTTTCACTTGACGTAATTAAAGGTCTCAACGAAAAGCTTGGTGCTTCCGAAAAAATCATAATGGGTTTCGGTGCTGAAGTCAATGTCACGAAAATTTTATCAACTAGAATTGGTTTTGCTGTCGGAGGTCCAGAAGAATTCGTAGCAAATCTTGGATTGGGTATCGACTCCGGTCCGGTTCTGATCGATCTGGGAACATACAACATCACCAGTATTTTTAATCCTAAGAATTCAAAAAAACTTTCGGGCGGGTTAAGCATTAAGTTTAAAATAAACTGATCCTGACTTTAATGAATATCGGATAAAAGTTATTTTTGATTAAATTAAATTTCGTTTATGAAAAAGATATTTCTGTTAACCGTTCTACCCCTGATGTTATTTTCCAATGTCAGGTCGCAGAACGATGATCCTGTTCTGTTCAAGGTCACAGGACTATGGGCGGGTACAATGCCGTGCGCTGATTGTGAATCAATCTCTTACCGCCTTAACTTAAGAGAAATTTAACTTTCCTGGATCAGATTACTTACGAAGGAAAAGATGTCAGCAAGCTTATATCTGACGGAAGCTGGAGATTTCTAAATGATTCCACAATTGAGCTCAATTCAAGCAGCGGAACGAAAAGCACATACCGGTTCGCCTCAACTTCCGAAATGGTGATGCTGGATAATAACGGAGAGCGTATTGTCGGTTCGCAGCCGGGAATGTTCCGGCTTACAAAATTATCAAGAGAAGGATTGAAAGACGAAATGAATAATCTTAGTGAATTTGAAAATGCCGGCAACATAAGGGAAGAAAAAAGAATCTCAGGCGTAAACTTTATTGCATACGGAAATGAACCTTTCTGGAATGTGGAGATCGATCTTGGTAAGAGCATAAAGCTGACAGCACTTTTTGATATCGAAGAGATGCACTTTCCAACTCCGCAAATGTTCCCGATAATGGATGTTGCGGGAGTCAGTTACATTTCTTCAAATGACGAAGCTACGATCAATGTGAGCATTTTCCGGCAAAATTGTTCAGACGATATGTCAGGAGAAAATTTTTCTTACCAGGTTACTTCCGATATTCAGTTTAAGAATAACTCGCCTTCAAAAATTTTTACCGGTTGTGGCGCATATCTCAATGACGCGGCTGTAAATAAAAACTGGACACTTGAAAAATATAAAGGAAAGAAGATCTCGAAAAAAGATTTTGATAATGCTTTGCCGACAATGGAGCTTAATTTAACCGAGTCAAAGGTTTTCGGAAAAGCCGGATGTAATTCTTACACCGGTATCGTTGATGGTCAGGGTGATAAGCTGAAGTTCGGATATGATTTCGCGATGACACGCATGTTCTGTGATAATATGGATTTCGAAAGAAAGTTTATGGAAACGATCACGGGTAAGACACTCATCTATGAAGTTACTGAAGGAAAATTAAAATTGAAAGATGGTGATAATGTTGTCATGGAATTTACAGAAACAACTGAATAATTTTTTTAAAGGACCGCGTGCTAATCCACGCGGACCTTTCTCTTCTCAAACTGCGCTTGAAAAATGCTGTTTAATTCTTTAGAGTTTGTTTTTTTCTTCGTTGTTGTAACTGTTCTCTATTTTACACTCCCTCAAAAATACCGGTGGTTCCTCCTTCTTGCAGCAAGCTGTTACTTTTACATGTTCTTCATTCCATACTATATTGTGATCCTGTTCTCAACGATCATCATCGATTACTTCGCGGTCATACAGATCGAACGGGCGACAGGGAGGAAACGGAAGCTGTATCTTATCTTCAGCCTCATTGCAAACATTGGGATACTTATGGTATTTAAATATTATAATTTTTTTATTGATAATATTAATTTTTTCAACCAAAGCATTTTCAAAGCCGATCCGCTTCCGTACTGGTCGATCATTCTTCCTGTCGGATTATCCTTTCATACTTTCCAGGCATTAAGCTATTCAATTGAAGTTTACCGCGGCAATCATAAAGCCGAAAGACATTTTGGCATATACGCTTTATATGTCATGTTCTATCCGCAGCTTGTCGCGGGACCGATCGAAAGACCTCAGAATATGCTCCACCAGTTCTATGAAAAGCATCATGTAGATCTTATAAGAATAGCCAACGGTTTAAAGCTGATGGCGTGGGGATTATTTAAAAAAGTTGTAATTGCTGACCGGCTGGCGATCGTTGTGAATCAGGTGTATGATCATCCGCAGCAGTACGAGGGAACAGCATTGATCATCGCAACTGTGTTCTTCGCGTTTCAGATCTACTGTGATTTTTCAGGTTACACGGACATTGCTCTTGGAGCTGCTGAGGTGATGGGCTTCAGATTAATGAAGAATTTTAATGCGCCTTATCTTGCAAAAAATATTGCAGACTTCTGGAAACGGTGGCACATCTCACTCTCAACATGGTTCAGAGATTATCTGTATATTTCGATTGGCGGCAGTAAAGTCAAGATCTCAAGATGGTATTTTAATCTGCTCTTTGTTTTTATTGTCAGTGGTTTTTGGCACGGAGCAAACTGGACGTTCATAATATGGGGAGCTCTGAATGGCATATACCTTGTTGCGGCTGTGGTGAAAGAAAAGTTTTTTGCAAAGAAAAAAAAGGTCAAGGAAAGTTTAGTCTCGGAAATTTTTCAGATCGTTACCACTTTCATTCTCGTTTCGTTTGCATGGATCTTTTTCAGGGCGAATAGCTGGTCAGACGCGTGGTATATTGTGACCCATCTGACTTCAAACTTATTCTCAAAGGTCATCGCTTTAAAAAGCTATCTCAACTCAGGTCTTTTCTCAGGATTTTTCGGAATTAAAATTAAGAATTTTGATTTTACAGAATGGGTGCTGTGCTTTGTACTCATTGTGATACTATTCATTACAGATACGATCATCAACAGGCACGGAGATATTGTAAGTTATGTCAATAAAAAGCCGGCTGCTGTCCGATGGATATTGTATTATGTGATCATCCTGAGTATAATATTTCTGGGAAAGTTTGGCGAAGCGAAGTTTATCTACTTTCAATTTTAAAATTAAATAAATGAAAAAATTCCTGTTGAAATGTTTTCTGGTATTACTCCCGGTCGTCATTTTGCTGACAGGTTTTTTTATTTTTGATCCGTTCAAAATTGTTTATTCGTATAAGGATTTTTATGAAGACTATATTATTTTTTTGAATCGTGACTATGTATCGACCGAAATGTATATCAATAATTCTGAAAAAAATAAATATGATTCATTTATATTCGGCAGCTCCAGAACTATCGCCTATAAGACGCAAAGCTGGAAAAAATATTTAGACTCTTCAGCAAAACCTTTTCTTTACGATGCTTCGGCTGAACAGGTAGACGGTATTTACCTGAAGATAAAATTTCTTGAGAAGACCGGAAGTCCCATCAGGAACGCAATAATTATAATCTGCCGTGACTGCTCATTTGCAAAGTATGACCCCGAATCGGGGCATCTGTTTGTAAAGCATCCTGAAATTTCCGGAAAGAGTTACTTCAGCTTTTATAAACCTTTCATTAAGGATTATTTCAATTTCAATTTTTTGAGAAGTTATTACGACTACAGGTTAAATCATAAAGTAAAAAATTTCATGTGGGGGATCATTGATCCGAAGCAGCTTGTTGTCGATCCGGTAACGAACGATCTCTTTCCGGTTAATATAGAAAATGAAATTAAAACAGATTCGGTGAAATTTTTTGCAGGGATTGCATCACAGTTCTATCATAGGGGAAATAATATCCCCCTGTCTGAACCTGCGATCAGTGAAACGCATATTGAAATGTTGAAGGAAATAGAAAGGATCTTCAAAGAAAAAAACACTGATTATAAGATCATCATAAGTCCTCTGTATGAACAAAAGAAGTTCGCAGAAAAGGACATGCAGATCTTAGATAATATTTTCGGGGCGGAACATGTATATGACTTTTCAGGCGTGAACGAGTTTACCGATGATTACCATAATTATTATGAAGCGTCACATTACAGAATAAGTGTCGGCGATGAAATATTAAAACGTATTTATCAAAAGACTAATTGATCTAAAATCCTATCTTCAGCTCTCCGTAAATATTTCTCGTCGCTGCCGGTATCCAGTAAGGCACGCCGCCGCTTATGCTGCCTGAGGTTTCATACAGCACATCAAAAATATTGTTTGCCTTAAAATTCAGTTCAAGTTTCGTAAAAACCTTTTGATCTATGAACCGTGCAATGTTAAGCGACAAGCCCGCATTTACAACTGTGTATGGACGGATAACTTTATCAACATATCCCGGCTGATTCCTGAGAGAAATATCTTTTCTTTCATTCTCTGAATTATCAAGATATTGCTTCCCGATATGCTGAAGAGCTATATATGAATTGAAGCCATTGAATGAATAGTTCAGTGAAACGTTGGCGATAATGTTCGGGGTGAGAATTATCTGATTGCCTGAATAATCATTTCCGTAAATTATATTTCCCGATGAATCAACTCCCGCGACTTCAAGATATTCATCAAAAAAATTCTCCGAAAGGTTGAGATTTCCTGCGATTGAAAAATTACTCAATGAACTTTGAGCGAACGGCTTAACATTGATTTCAAGCTCCACGCCTCTGTGAACGGATTTCCCCGCGTTGCCCACTATTGGCTGCCCTACGTTATCAAGCTGTCCGTTATTCACTATTTCATTTTTGAAATTCATCTGATAAAAATTAAGATCAGCTTTTATCCTTCCCGAGATGTAGCCAAATCCGGCTTCGTAATCAAACATCTCCTCGGGCTTTATAAGAGCATCTTCATAAATTCCTTTAATAGTATCAATGACCCGAAAGTTAGGAACAGAGTAAGGACTTTCCGCGTCATAAATATCCTTCAGTCTGGGTTCGCGCCTGGCTATGGAAAAATTCAGGAACGCGCTTAGCTTATCGTTGAAATTATAATTCACTCCTGCACGGGGAGTAAAAAAATCATACTTAACAGAAAAATCAAAAGGCTTGAATATATCATTCGATAAATTATACCGGTGATGAACGTATTGGAGTCCAAGCATCCCGTTCAATTTTTTTGTGATACCGTAAATTTCATTTGCATAAACTGAGTAGGTCCGTTTCCCTCCGTTATAATAATAATATTGATAATTCGGAGGAGTGCCCTGCGGCAGAGCGTCGCTGAATGTGATCTCACCGTAATGATCGGAATTGTGAATGCGAACCTCACCGCCCAGCACGAGAGTGCCTCGTTCATTGTTATGCTTTATCTGAACCTTCGGGAACCACCCGTATGTGTTGTTATTGACAGTGAGCTTTGCAATGATATCGCTTCGCACTATCTGGTAGCTGCTGTTTGTCGAGTCAAAGTAAAATGTTCCGTCTGCATTCCTTCTGTAATACAAAGGATTGAATGTTGTTGTATCGGTGACATAGAACGGCTGCAGCCTGAAGTAATCAAAATCGTAACCGTAATAAAGAGGAAATGAAGTATTAAAAAAACCCTCGCCTCTGATGTAGCTTATAGTATTTGTTATGAAAACATTTTTCGAAGACTGTATGCTATGTGCGAGCTCGTAATGAGGCTGAAAATAATTATCGGTTTCATCCGGGTACGTAAGATAATTGTATCTTCTGTCAGCGTACTTATCGCCTGTTACCTGTCCGTCGAGGTATGGTTTGTCAACACCAACATAAGCGAGGTGATTTTTTATTGGACTTCCGTAAAGATTTAATTTTATTGATGAGTTTTTTCCGATCACTCTACCCGCGCTGAGAAAGTAAGACCAATGATCTGACCATGAGAGTTTGCGGTAACCGTCTGTTTTTGTTTTTGTAAATTTCCCGTAAAAACCAAAACCGCTGTTTGTCATTCCTGATGAATATTCAAATGAAAACCTCTTTGAATTGTAATCACCGTATCCTCCTGAGAGATTCAAAAATTTTCGTTTGAACAGGTCGATTGTTTTAACATTTATCACTCCGCCGATGGATGATGAACCGTAGAGCGCAGTACCGATACCTCTCTGTATCTGAATGTCTTCAACCGACGCGGTCAGATCTGAAATATCAACCCAGTAGACCTGGTGATCTTCAGGATCATTCTGCGGAATGCCGTTGATCAGGATTGAGATTCTTCTCTGATCGAATCCACGAATTGATAAATAAGAATATCCCATTGACGAACCGGATTCCGAATATGAATTGATGCTTGTGCTTCCGTTAAGAAACATCGGAAGGTCCTGCATCCAGTAACGCTGTTCAATTTCTTTCCTGTCAATATTCTCAAAAGTAACAGGCGTAAATCTTTCGATGCCTTTGAGCGCGTCGACTTCGATTGTTTCGGTATTGTAATCAGCGCTGTCCTGTGAATAAGAATTTGAAACAGAAAAACTCAGCAATACAACAACTGAGAAAATTAATTGATAAAGCTTTAAGGATTGAAATAGTGGAACATTAACTGTGAGTTTTGGAAGTAGAAATTGAATTTCTTTGTTCATGATGTTTGATAAAATAAAAAACGCTTAAAACTTTTCTGAACCATGAAAAGAATTAAGCGTTAAAATTTTTTTTAATTTCCTTCGCCGGTATTAACCGTAGCAGGTTCAATGGGTATAATCTCAGCCGCGGATTAATGCAGCACCCCAATTATTTCTTATGTATAAGAACTATTTAAAAATAGTTCAAAAAATTATCAGTGTAAAGCTAATTTGCATTATGAGCTTTCTCCGAAGATCGTTGAAGGTTTATATACTTTTCTTATGAGCTTATACTTTTCGATGGTATTCTTCTCGATATGGCTCACCGCCTCTTCAACTGAATCTGTAACCATGAACAGCTTCAGATCTTCCGCGCTTATTGTTTTTTGCTTAACAAAATCATCCATTAACTCGGTAAGATTTTTCCAATATTCAACACCGATGATGACCACAGGAAAATTCGAGATCTTCTTTGTCTGAATAAGTGTGAGCGCTTCGAAAAGCTCATCCATTGTACCTGCGCCGCCCGGCATTACCACATAAGCGTATGAATATTTCATCAGCAGAACTTTTCTCACGAAGAAATATTTAAATATAACCCACTTATCCATGAATGGATTCGGATCCTGCTCAAAAGGAAGCATGATATTACAGCCAACCGATTTACCGCCTGCGTCTCTTGCTCCGCGATTTGCAGCTTCCATTATTCCCGGTCCACCGCCTGTCATTATTGTAAATCCGATCTCACTCAACCTTCTTCCCAGTCCTCTCGCTATCTCATAATACTGATGCTCATTCGGAATTCTGGCTGAGCCGAATACAGTAACACATGGCCCGATAAAATGAAATGCCCGGAAGCCCTTGAGAAATTCAAGCATTACCTGGATCAGAAATTTAAATTCCTCCCAGCGTGAATGCGGACCTTCAAGAAAATATCTTTCTTTCTGGGATGGCGGAACATTGGATTCAGCAGATGGCTGCGCTTTTGGTTCAAGTATAATTTCTTTTTCCATTAAGTGAGTTTTAATTAAAATAGAGATTTATGCTTATAAGAATAAGTAACAAATGATTTCTCCGCATATAATTTGACCGCCGTTTTAACTTTCGAATTAGATGCTTTCAATTAAACTATATAAATTTTATTTTTCAAAAAAATATTTACAATGGTAACAGTAAAGAACAGTAATGGCTATGAAACGTTTATAACCGCGGGTTCGTATGAGCTTAAAGCAGATGAGCCGCTCGAGTCAGGCGGAACAGGTATGGGACCAACTCCATACGACTTGCTCCTCTCTGCACTTGGTGCCTGTACTGCAATGACAATGAGAATGTATGCTGAAAGAAAAAAGCTCTCCCTTGAAGCAATGACCATTACTTTAAATCATGATAAGATCCATGCTGAGGATTGCGAAAATTGTGAAACAAAGGTTGGAAAACTTGACAGGATAATTATTAAGATCAGCTTTACAGGGAATTTGTCGGAAGATGATAAAACAAAGCTGATGCAGATCTCGGAAAAATGTCCCGTACACAGAACTTTAACCTCAGAAATAAAAATTGAATCGGTAATGAATGAAAGTTAAGGATTTAAAAAACGTTTTGTAAAGTTAAGGTTTGAGCAGCAATAAATAATCATAATGAAAAAAATATTTTTAACCGTAACGCTTCTTCTTCTTGCATCGGTACTTTATTCACAGACAGACGGAGTAAACAAAAATTCATCTCCGTTCAAGATAGCCCGTTTAAAATATTCCGGCGGCGGCGATTGGTACAATGATCCTTCGGCTGAAATTAACATGATGGATTATCTGAAGAAGAATACAACTATTGACGTTGACGAGCCTAAGTTCTATTCAGTCGATGTATCTTCAGACGATATCTTTAATTATCCTTTCATACTGATCACAGGACATGGTAACATTGAGCTGAGCCAGAGCGAAGCCGCGCGGCTGAGAAAATACTGCGAGTCAGGCGGATTTCTTTACGCTGATGATGATTATGGAATGAACGAATCATTCCGTCGCGAGATGAAGAAAGTTTTTCCCGATGAAGAGCTGAAAGAGCTTCCGTTCAATCATAAAATTTACAATTCACAATTCAGCTTTCCCAACGGTCTTCCGAAGATCCATGAGCATGATCAGAAACCTTCACAGGGTTTCGGGATATACAACAGCGGACGGCTTTGTGTCTATTATACTTATGAAACAAATATCTCCGACGGATGGGCTGATACAAAGGAGCATCAGGATCCTCCTGAAAAAAAAGAAGAGTCATTCAAGATGGGAACAAACATTATAGTTTATTCTTTAATGAATTAGGACAACAGATTGTATGAATAATTATTTGTTTATTGCGAGGTCAAACAGCAGCAGTATATTCTTTTGGTATCCAGCCTTCATCACCGGCATCATTTCTTAACCAAAGCCAGCCGTTTAATTCTTTGATCACCGATACAACAATTCCCTCCGTTACATCGAGTTCTTTGGCAGTATAGCTCTCTGTGATCGTTGCTGTATCATTGCCGGAAGGTTTTATTATTTGAAGTGGTATCCAGCCTGAGTTATCAGATGTTTCCGCCCATATCCAGCCCTTCCATTCATCTTTGCTTTCTTCTTTTCCAAGCTTGACAATATCACCTGCAACTAAGGTAAGGGGATTTTTATATTGTGTCTGATAAGAACGGATAACAATTCTCTTATCTGAATTCATAGCTGAGATCATTTAACTAAAATTACATTTCCCTGGAAGAGATCTTTTTCTTAAGCTGGGAAATATGCCATGTAATATTTATTTCTTTAGGGCATGATTCGATACAGTTGAATATGGTATGGCATCTCCAGATGCCGTCTGGTGTATCAAGTATGTCGAGTCTTTCATCAGCGCCCTCATCGCGTGTATCATACACAAATCTGTAACCTTTGAGTATTGCCGCGGGTCCGATGTAATTTTCATTCGTCCATGTTGAAGGGCAGCTTGTCGTACAGCATGCGCAGAGAATGCACTTCGCCGCTTCAAAAAGTTTTTCAGCGTCTTCGTTAGACTGAAGTCTTTCCTGGTTTGGCGGAGGTGGGGTATGATTTATAAGGTAAGGTTTGATAACTTCGTATTTAAGAAAAAAGCTTGTCATATCAACAACCAGATCTTTTATTATGGGTAATGATGGAAGAGGTTCAATGACTATTGGTTTTTTCGTATTTATGTCCTTTAATAAAAGTGCGCATGCAAGTCTGTTCTTACCGTTGACTTTCATCCCGTCGCTGCCGCAAATTCCGTGCGCGCATGATCTCCGGAATGTTAGCGTGCCGTCGTAATTCCATTTGATCTCGTGAAGAACATCGAGCAGTCTCCAGTCATCTGTTACATTCTTTACATTGAAATCCTGAAAATATGGTTCCTTGTCTTTCTCAGGGTTGTATCGCAAAATTTTTAATTGAACATCCATAATGATTTTATTTCAGCTTATAATCGTTTTGTAAAATTTGTATGAATTTATCTTTATCCGCGCATAGGTAGACCGAGTCAACAACCTCATAGCCTCTCTTTACATTTCCAATTGAATAATAATCAGCAACGATGGGCGCAAGTATCGCTTTGACTGAACCTGTATCAGTTTTGAAAGTACTGCGCAGATACGAAACTGTCCGATAAAAACAAAAACATTATTAAAAAGTAAACTTGTATGTATGAACTTCATCTCTTGTGCAGATTAATGTTTGTCTAAAATCTAAAATCTAAAATCTAAAATCTAAAATCTAAAATCTAAAATCTAAAATCTAAAATCTAAAATCTAAAATCTAAAATCTAATACTTTCTTTCCATAGGCTGGTACTTTGTTACAACCACAGGCTTGTACTTCAGTTCAGGTTCTTCATCATTCTTTGAGAAAGCAAATGTATGCTTCATCCATTCCTGATCATTTCTCAGAGGGAAATCTTCACGAGTATGAGCTCCGCGGCTTTCATTGCGGTGCAATGCACCGTAAAGCGTTGCCTCGGCTGTCTTCAGTAAATTCTCAAGCTCGAGTGCTTCAACTAATTCAGTATTGAAAACTTTTCCTTTATCCTGTACAGAGATATTCTTAAATCGTTCATTGAGATCTTTAAGCTTTGCCTTCATTCTTTCGAGACCTTCCTTCGTTCTGAATACGCCGCAGTCTTCCATCATTGTATTCTGAAGTTCGGTACGAATGTTCACAAGCTTCTCTGTACCTTTGCTATTGATAATGTTCGAGATCATTTCCTTTGTCTTTTCATCATCAGTATGCTTCGCCGGAAGAAAGGATGTATTCTTTAGGAATTCGCCGATCGCTTTACCGCCCCGTCTGCCGAATACGACAAGATCAAGAAGCGAATTTGTTCCAAGCCTGTTAGCTCCGTGCACAGATACGCACGCGCATTCACCTGCGGCATAAAGTCCTTTTACAATGTCGCCCTTTTCATTAAGTAATACTTCACAGTTTGCATTTGTCGGAATGCCGCCCATCGCGTAATGCGCTGTCGGCTGAATCGGAATCGGTTCCTTGGTCGGCTCGACACCGAGATATGTTCTCGCAAAACCCGTGATCTCCGGAAGCTTTTCATCAATCACCTTTTTACCAAGATGCGATACATCAAGGTAAACATAATCTGTACCGTCACTGCCTCTGATCCCCCTGCCTTCTCTTATCTCGCTGATGATTGCTCTTGATACCATGTCTCTCGGAGCAAGGTCCATTACTGACGGAGCATATCTTATCATAAATCTTTCGCCGTCCTTATTCTTTAATATACCACCTTCACCTCTTGCAGCTTCGCTGACTAATATTCCAAGCTTCCATAAACCGGTGGGATGAAACTGAAAAAACTCCATATCTTCCAATGGCAGCCCAGCTTTATATACTAATGCCATTCCGTCACCGGTACCTGCGTGCGCGTTGGATGTGATCCGGAAAACTCTGCCGTAGCCGCCTGTAGCGAATAAAACCGCTTTTGCCTTAAAGATATGAATTTCACCTGTTGCAATATCCATTGATACAACACCTCTGCATACTCCGTTCTCCATCAGGAGATCGGTTACAAAATATTCAGAGAAGAATGTAATTTTGTTCTTAATTGAATTTTCAAATAATGTCTGCAGCATTACGTGACCTGTTCTGTCCGCGGAATAACAAGAGCGTTTCACCGGGATTCTTTTACCATAAGGATCATCAGGATCAGCCGGTTTTGTATGACCACCGAAATATCTTTGCGCGATCAGTCCCGCTTCATTTCTTGAGAACGGCATTCCCATATGCTCAAGCTCGATGATCGCTCTCATTGCGTCACGGCACATTACTTCAATGGAATCCTGATCGCCCAGGTAGTCACTCCCTTTTACAGTATCAAAAGCATGATTTTCCCAGTTGTCCTCTTCCATGTTTGCCAGAGCTGCGCAGACGCCGCCCTGTGCTGTACCCGTATGTGATCTTGGAGGATAAACTTTTGAAATTACCGCGCAGGTAAATTCATTGGGAATTTCAACCGCGGCGCGAAGTCCTGCACCGCCTGCTCCGATTATTACTACATCAAATGTTTTTATCAATTCGTTTGTAAAGTAAAGTTTTGTAAGTTTGTAAAGTTTTATATTGTAAAGTTTGTAAAGTAAATTCTAATAATTCCAAAATCCGAGATCAACAATCCCAAATCAGTATCATTCATCCATCGAAGAGATTGCCTTATACAATTTGACCTTCTTCTCATTTGCATTAGCCATGCTGTCATAAGTATTCTTCAGATCCATATAAGCAAGTATAGCGTCAAGCTTTCGCCCTTCCTTGACAGCGATCATTCCCAGATAATAATGAAGCTCGCTGTTGTATGGAGTATACCCGGTAAGCATTAGCTCCTTTTCATAAGCTGTCTGAAGATATTTCTTTGCGCGCTTTGTATTTTTATAATTTTCATAATAGATCTTGCCGAGCTGAACGTAAGCGTCCGTGTACCCCGAATCAAGACGTATAAGTTTGTTGTATTCCGAAACTGAATTTTTATTATCATTCATCTGCGAATACAGGTTCGCGATCTGGTAATAAATAAAATATTGGGTGGTATCCTGAGCTAGCATTTTCTTATAGAACTGAATTGCTTTCTTATAATCTTTTGAAGTTGAATACGCTGAGGCAAGGCTTGATGACAGCAGGTTTAAGAGACTGTCCGAATTGAAATTCTCGCGTATGTCTTTATATAGATCTTCCGCCTTCTGAAAATTATCCGTGAAAACATAAAGGTCGAGCAGATCCTGGTAAACAATGAAAGTATCAGGCTTAAGCTCTATGCATTTGTCATAATATTTTTCGGCTTTTGTAAAGTTGATCTTGTTGATCGAGTCCTGTCTCACAATAAAAGTATCGACTACTGTCATTGTGTCCTTTTGCTTTGTGTAATACCAGTCGTATGCAAGCTGTGCCTTCAGGCTCGAGGCGATCTTGTAATTCGAATTAAAAAGACTCTCCTCTTTCTTGAGCTTTATTGCTTCGACATTTTCAAAATCAGTAGATTCGGCAAGCGCGATAAGGTTCTTAAACCCGTTGATCGCTACCGCAAAATTAAGATTGCCGTAGCCGATGTAAGTGTATGTCGTTATGCCGATCACTTCTCCTTTAGTATTGAATAACGCGCCGCCGCTGTTGCCGGGCGATATCGCGGCTGTGACCTGTATCACTTTTTCGAATGTTTTCTCTTTTGTCAGATATGTTGCAGGGTCGGAAAAATTTACTTTCTCATTATCACGTATCGCTGCTACAATGCCTGACGAAATCGTGTATTCAAATCCAAGCGGACTTCCGATCGCAAAAACTTCCTGCCCTGCCTTCACTTCATTTGAATTCCCAAATTTAACCGTAGGAAATTTCGTGCCGGTACTGTCGATTATTTTCAGTAACGCGAAATCATTCTTCTCATCTATCATCACGAGCTCGGCATTATAAAATGTACCGTCGCTTGTCTTTACGATCAGACTGTCGATGCTTTCTACAACGTGATAGTTCGTTCCGACTAAACCGTCTTCTGTAATAATGAATCCGCTGCCGTTTAGAACTGTCGTGTCAATATATGTGTAGGTAGTGTATGAGTAAAAGTTTGGATCGTTCATCCAGATCGAGATCAGCGCGGGTTTGTATTTCTCAATGATCTGCTCCGCGTTAAGATTATCATCCTTGGTGTCACTGTCACTGATCGTCTTTTCCGGTGCCGTCTGCGAGTGAGCAATATTAATGCAGATGCATAACCAAAGAATCAGCGTAATAAAATATTTATTCAATTATTATTTATATAAATTTTTCCATTAGAAAATCTAAGATCAAAAATCAGTAATGCCCAAATCGAAATCACTTTCCTTTCCATTCAGCTTTCCTCTTATCAACAAACGCTTTCATGCCTTCGAACTTATCTTCAGTCGCGAACAGCAGGTAAAAGTTCTTTCTTTCAAACTCAAGTCCCGATTCAATTGTAGAGTCAAATGATTTTAATATCGATTCCTTTGCAAGCTGAACAGCAACAGTTGGTTTAGATGCAATATCCTTAGCCACTTCAAGAGCTTCCTCAAGATAAAGATCACTGTCGACGACTTTTGTTACAAGACCCGCGATAAACATTTCTTCAGCTCCGAACATTTTTCCGGTAAGTATCATATCCATTGCTCTTGCCTTACCGATCGCCTTTGTAAGGCGCTGTGTTCCGCCCGCCCCCGGTATCACGCCGAGATTAATTTCCGGTTGTCCGAACTTAGCGTTTTCCGCAGCTATGATCATGTCGCATGTCATTGCAAGCTCGCAACCGCCGCCGAGAGCGAAGCCGCTCACTGCCGCGATTATAGGTTTCTTGATCTTTCGTATCCTGTCCCATCTTGCGAACTGATCCCGCAAAAGCATTTCGATAGCAGTGGCATCAGCCATCTCCTTAATGTCAGCTCCTGCTGCGAACGCTTTTTTGCTGCCGGTCAGAACCATGCATCCGGTTTCACTGTCTTTATCAAATGCTTCGAGAGCTTCAACAACTTCGGTCATAAGATCAATATTAAGAGCGTTGAGGACGTCGGGACGGTTAAGACGGATAAGTCCAACTTTAAGAGCTTTTGGATTTTCTGTTTCCGATACTAAAATGTTTGAGTATTGTCTTGTAAGGTGAGCTTTGTCACTCATTGAACAGTTGTTTGTGTTTTAAACTTGAATAAACACAAATTACTCACATTGCGATATAATTACAATGTTAAAGGTTTGTGAATCTGGGGAATTGACTCATTCCGTACAAAATGTTTTAAAAAAATTTAAATAATTTAAAATTAATCTGTTTTGGTAATATTTTTCCACCAGTATCGAATCTTTAAAATCAACCTTTAAATAACCTTGAAGATATACTTATGCTGTGCAAATAAATTTATGTTAATTCTGTTTTTAAAATTAGTGATTATATTTTTAATTCGTGATCATTCGTGAAATTCGTGGAAAGCTTTTTCCTTATTATGGACGGATGTGAATCGACAGAGAATTTATATAAAAGAATATGGAGTGATTAATAATCCCAAATCAAATATTCACCAGCATCTCATCGGCATCTTCGGTCTCTCTCAGATCGATTTTGTTCTCGATTACTGATTTCAGATTTGTAAGAAAAAAAACCCAGCACGTACAGCAGTTGATATAATTGAAATCATTCTTCACCGCGGACTCCTGGTATTCCTGAGTTAGTGCAAGGTAGGTTTTGTTTTTCGATTGGGTGAGGTCAATGGTGACAATGAATAACGGACTGAAGGTGAAACGGAATTTCTTATTAGTGTTACACTCCATCACAATACCTTTTAATTCAAGATCCTTGTTCTGCCAGCTCCAGAGAAATGAATCGCCTTTGCAGACCTGCTCTTCACCAAGCCGGATGTTGAGATCCCTGTAATAATATTTTGCCTTCCCGATGAACCATTTTGTAATTCCTAACGGTGTCGCCAACAGCTCAAAAACTTTTTCTGCAGGCGCGTTGAGGTAGATAGCATGCGTGAATTTATCACGATTGAAATTTTTTTCGGTCATTTGTTCTCCGATACTTCCGCTAAACTGTAATATACCGGAAGTCCTTTTGCTTTTACAAGGTCGCGTTCTTTATTAGCTCCCGGACTTTCTGCCAGAAGCAGGATCGCTTCACAACTGTCTATGACCGCCAAAGAAATTTCCATTGTTGCCTTATACTTGTCAGTTATGTTTGACTTCGCAATCACAGGGAGTGCAGCGTTCATTCCTATTATTGGAATGTGTCCCATCTCAAGAAGTTTCGCCGCGGCAATGTTCATCGCATCAAGATTGCGCTGTCTTACTTCTTCGGTCTCAGCACTGTAAGGATTGGCGACACCAATTATCATATAGTTAAGATTGTCAATTTATCCGACTATTGTAAATGAAGTTCAGATTGAAAAATCAAAAATCAAATAATGCAAATCACGAGTCCTTGTTCAACTGTACAAGCACGATCTCATTTCCATACAGATCCAAAAAGCTCAACGACACTGAATCCGCGCTTACTTCAGCCTCTCTTAAGATTGTTACATTGTTTAGAATAAGTCTGTTCACAAATTCATCAAATGAATCTGTATAAAGCACGAATGCAGGCATACCGTCGGTTTGTCTGCCAATGCATTTTTTTTGCTCTTCTGTTTCGGCTTTAATAAACCAGATTCCTGCCGGACTTTCCGAATCAAAGCTAATGTGAAGAAACCTCTGTCCGTTGTCGTCGGTAAGATCAAAAAATTTTTTACAGCCCAGGTTCATTTCATAAAACTCAAATGCTTCATCATAGTCCTTTACAAGTATTACTATTCGTCCTAATTGTGTTTTCATAATGCGGGGTTAATTATGAACTAAATATTTTTTAATAATTGTGCGTCGTTTAAGATGTGATAATTCAATATACCCGGAAGAATTATTTTTAAAATAGTATGATTGAGGGAAAAGTAAAATGCAGTTTACCAAATCATCTTGTCCTCAAAGAAAAGCTGAAACTTTAACTGAGGCGTATAAAGATTTCAGTTATAATTATAAAAATCTTTTCTTAAACTCTTTGAGCCTCGTGGTAAGTTTTTGACGGATGTGTCGGTAAAGTTACTATGTCTGGGAAATGTTTTCAGAAGAGTTAAAGTCTTTAAAACTGTAAAACGAAATCAAGAATAGTAGTGCTATTCCCGCGAGGTACCACTTTTTTTCTTTCATAATTTTTTAATTAATTAGTTAAAAAATTCCGGATTGTACCGGTTTTAAATTTTTTAAATAGTTTGGAGTGAGTTTTGGGGAATTACTAAAATTACTTTATAAGAATCATTTTTTTTGTGTCCATCCTTTCATTATTTATAAATAAGCTATAGAAATAAATTCCACTGTGTAAATTGGAACCATCAAATTGAGTTTGATGGATTCCTCTATTTTGATTTTCCTCAACTAATGTTGCAATTTCTTTTCCAAGTATACTATAAACAACTAATTTTACCTTGCTAGCAATTTCAATTGAATAGCTAATGTTAGTTTCAGGATTAAATGGATTGGGGTAGTTTTGATTTAATATAAAATTTTTTGGGTAGTATTGTCCAATTTGGTTTATGTTCGTAATAAAGTTTGTGTCTCCTCCAGTAACAGTATGAATACCATTTGCATTATTGGATAGGGACATAAACGCGTAACACCATCCCGTATTCTTATTTAGAAAATTAACGTACTGAAATCTTGGGATTCGAAAACTTGTATCGGAAATTTGGTAAGCCCAATTTACTCCTCCATTTGTGGTTCTGTAAACTATTCCTCTATTCGTAATTCCAGAACCCGGATATGTTATATAGCCGCCTACACCCCATATAGTATCCGGATTAATTATTGAAAAATTAACCATATAATTTGTCACTAATGGTCCAGTAGGAAGCAATTGAGGTTCCCATGATATTCCTCCATCAGATGTCTTTTTTACTTCGTCTCCATAACATTTCCAACCATTTAAACTGTCTATTAATTGAATATCTCCAAATCCATTTTGATTGGGTAGTTGAAACCAGTTTATACCGGAATTTGTGGTTTTCAATAAAACATTTATTCCCACTGCACCTGCAAAACCAATATTTCCATTAAAAAAATATAATTTCTCAATGCCTGCCCGTTGTACCTGATATGTCCATATAAGCCCCGCATTGGTAGTTCGATATATATATTCTCCACCAACATAGGGAAAAGAAACCCACATTGTATCCCAACTTATCGGATACATATCATAAAATCCAAAGTTATCAGGAGGAACTGGCATTCTGTTCCAATTAAAACCCGCATTTGTTGTTCTAAGTATCTCATCCCCGTGGAGTGCAAAACCGGTATCAGGATTAAGAAAAGATATTCTGCTGAAATCATAAATTTTACTTATAAGCATATCCCAGTTAGAACCTGCATTAGTAGTTTTCAATATATAATCAGTATCATTCCCGCCTACTCCATCACCCGTTACAGCATATCCTGTAAGACTATCAAGAAATGTAATGTCCGCAATAGCTCTATTATTTAAAAAAGGAAAAAACTGCCGCTGCCATCCACCGGGAGGACTATCAGAAAAGTTGAATGCAATTATGAATATGAAAAATATTATATAAAGGAAAAGTGGGGAAAGTTTATTTAAATACTTATTCTTCATTAGAGTCTAATCTTGAACTTATCTAAAATTACTAAAGATGTTTTTAATATTCAATATAGGGAGCCATATATTTTCAGTAAGAAAGAACCGAACAGCGGAGAGTCTCGTATGTTAAGTTTGATATTTTTGCTTATCTATTTTCTTACAGGCATTTTTTGAAATACTTTATCAGAAATATAATTTGCACTTATGCTCTGTGAATAATCAAAGCTTCCGTCGGGCTTAACAATTTTTATCCGGTAATGCTGCATTCCGTTGACCGGATCTGCATCAGCGAAACTGTATGAACCGGACGTCGAAGGAACGCCGGGAAGCTTTATTACTCCTATTCTGACCCATTGAACAGAATCCACCGATCTTTCAATAACAAAGAAATTAACCGACAAAGCGGAATTCGCTTTCCATCTGAGTGATACATTACCGGGGTTTACCGTAGCAGTAAAAGCTGAGATATTTTGCGGGCTTTCATATGGTCCCATGTCAACAGTTAAGGTAATGATCCTTGGATTAGAAATTATATCAAGAGATGTTACACCAGAATTGTCACCGGCATTGATGCAAGGAGATGATGAAGATAATCTCAAACCGTCATCACCGGTATACCAGCAGTTGTCAGCTCCAATACCATTTGAAATGGAAACCAGCATTGGATTTGAATTTTGATTTCCTGTACCGCTGCCTGAAATAATGTGAGGAAAATTTTGATTCGTAAGATCTATGTCAGAATAAGTTGCTGTGAATATTCCCGTTCCTTTAATAAAAAACTGCGGACCGGTCAGTGATGCTGTATTACCCCATAAGATCGTATTCTTCAATACCGGGTTGCTTGTACCTGAACTTCCGCCACCGGATGAATTTGAATTGTCCGCAATGATCGCTCCGGCGTTTCCGGAAAGCGCACGGTTATTTATGAACGCGCAGTTTAATATTATGGGATTCGAATTACCTCCGGCGTTTCCTCCCCAGCAGTACATTCCTCCGGCTGTGTTCGCGGTATTATTGTAAACAATAGAATTAATAATTGAAGGACTTGAATTGCCTCCAAGCCCGAAATTATCAATGCCTCCTCCTCCGTCGAGCGCGTTGTTGTTAGCGATGATGCAGTTGATGATTGAGGGATTTGAATTTCCTCCGCTGTGACCACTGTTAAATATTCCCGCTCCAAAGACTGCCTGATTATTAATGATAAGACAATTTCGGATCGTCGGACTGCACAATCCTGATGAGAAACCTCCGTTGTTGTAAATGCCTCCGCCCAATCCGTTGGTCATTGTTGCCGGTCTGTTATCATTTGCGTCGCGGATAGTGAATCCGTCGATGACAGCGGATGAATTCAGGTTCACATTGCTGATGACGTGATAGCTGTTGTCAAATATACCGGCTGCACCGATCTCTCCGCTTAAAATACTTCCCGGACCGCATTGGAATATTCGCTGAGTGAGTAATGTTTCCGTTCCCAAAAAGCTTCCGTAAATACTGACACCGTTTCTCATGCTGAATGAAATGTTGCGGTTTGAAGTGTTTGTTGTCCTGTATGTTCCGGATGCTACCCACACCTCATCACCGGACGTTGAACTGTTGATCGCAGACTGAAGTAAGCTGTCCGGAAGTGCGTTTGACCAGGAAGATCCGTTCCTCGATCCTGCACCCGACTGAGTAACAAATCTTGTTACCGCATATGAATGTTCATAAATAAAAAAGGAAATCGCCGCAAATAGAAATAATTTAAGTTTTGTCATGATGAGTTTATGAAATTATTTTATAAATTATTAAAGTTGATTCATTGCAGTTTGGGATGCAAGTTTGAATTAATCAAAATTACAATTAATTAAGAATAATTCAAAAGAAAGAATTTAGCATTTGTGGCATAGCTTTCTCTATGTACTATTACAATGGTCAATATATAATGTTATTTATTCATTATTCGTGAGGAGATTATTGAACAATGAACATTGATAATTGGTGACTAAAGAAAAGCCGATCGATAGAAGCAATCGGCTTAAAGTCTGAATTTCTTTTTTGAGTCATTAATCTTTTAATTTAATTATTTTGTCAAGTTTGTCTATTAGAGGAGGCAAATTTTTGTTAACCGTTTCTCTCTGCATAAAGCTCTTTTAAATTTTGCAGAATAGAACTCGTTCTTTTATAGTTTGGACTTTTTTCTACGCTCTTTCTGGTGACAAGATCAACATCTCTTCCATAAATCTCTTCAAGTTCATTTTTCATCTCAGAAAGTTCAAATAAACCATAATGTGTGTCTTCATTGAAAGAAACCAACAGGTCAATATCACTATTATTATTGAATTCAGAGGTTAATGAAAACCCCAAATTGAGATAACTCCCGGATTTTCCATTTATTGCAAAACATTTCAATTGCCTTATTCATGTTTAAAACTAATTCTATTATTCATTTTTACAATTATAAAAAAAACCGATCGCTGAAAAGCAACCGGCTTAATTGAAATTATAATTTTAAAATCTACAACTTAAAACAATCTAACTGCATCCGCTTGTTTCACCGCAATTAGTGCACTTCAGACACGTCCCGTTGCGTACCATTGTAACGCTTCCGCATGCAGTACAGATATCGCCTGTATAACCTTTAAGCTTGGCTTCCTTTATCTTTTCCATTGTAGATGTTTGCGCTACTGACAGCTTTATTTTTGAATCAACTGTTGACGGCACATCAGTCCGTGGTTTATCTTTTTTGACCGGCTGCTCTTCTATTATTCTTTCACTGTAAATTTCCTCTTCATCAAAATCATTATCACCATCGATCTTTGAGATCGCATCTATCGGCGAGCGCTGAAGCTCTGAATGCTTTTCAATATGCGACAGATCATTCCTTCCAAGATATGATACCGCCAGCTCTCTGAATAAATAATCAATGATCGATGTGCTCATCTTAATATTAGGATTACCAATGACAATACCGTTTGGCTCAAATCGTGTATAGACAAAAGCGTCCACAAATTCCTCAAGTGGAACTCCATGCTGAAGTCCGAGAGAGATCGCGATCGCAAAACAATTCATAAGACTTCTGAACGCCGCGCCTTCCCTGTGCATGTCAATAAAGATCTCACCAAGCTGACCGTTCTCATATTCACCGGTCCTGAGATACACGGAATGATTTCCGATCTTCGCTTTCTGTGTGTAACCTTTCCTTCTGAATGGAAGCTTCCTCCTCTTTGCAATGTACCGGTGAATGATCCTTTCAGCAACTTTTACAATATCATTTGTTCTTGCAACTTCCTGACTTACATCCTGTCCCATATCAATACTGATCGCGTCATCATCCTTCACTGAATTAAGCGGCTGGGATAATTTTGAGCCGTCCCTGTAAAGCGCGTTTGCCTTTACTCCTAAACGCCATGAACTCATGTAAGCATTTTTCATATCCTCAATAGATGCGTGATTAGGAAGATTGATCGTTTTTGAAATTGCGCCGGAGATGAACGGCTGTGCCGCCGCCATGATCTTGATGTGAGCATCGGCTGAAATGTAACGTGTTCCTTTTTTGCCGCATTTATTGGCGCAGTCAAATATCGCATAATGCTCTTCCTTAAGATAAGGTGCGCCTTCAACTGTCATTGTACCACATACATAATCATTAGCTTCCTCGATCTGCTCTTTTGAAAATCCAAGTTCTTTAAGAACGTTAAAACTAGCATCATCGAGCTGCTCTTCAGAGAATCCTAATGCGTTAGTACAGAAGCCTGCACCGAGTGTCCATTTATTAAAAGCAAAGTTAATATCAAATACCGATGGAAGTGACTTTTCAATTTTGTTCAGAACATCTTTTGTAAAACCTTTGCCCGTCAGTGACTGCGCATTGATATGCGGACAGCCGACAAGTGAGCCGTGTCCCTTTGTATATTTAATTATTTCATTAATCTCTTTTGCAGTATGCCCGAGATTTTTTAGTGCCGGCGGAACTGATTCATTTATGATCTTAAAATATCCGCCTCCGGCGAGTTTCTTGAATTTTACCAGAGCAAAATCCGGCTCGACACCGGTTGTATCACAATCCATAAGCAAGCCGATCGTTCCGGTTGGCGCGATGACGGTTACCTGTGCATTTCTGAAACCGTGTTTCTCACCCAGCTCAAGCGCATAGTCAGAATCTTTTCTCGCTGCATCAAGCAGATCATCGGGACAGAATTTTTTATTAATGCCAACAGGTGTAATGGACAAATTTTCATATTCATTCGGCGTCATGTTGTAAGCAGCGCGTCTGTGATTTCTTATTACACGAAGCATGTGCTTTTCATTGTTTCTGTATTGCGCAAATGCCCCCAGCTCCATTGCCATCTCAGCGGAGGTCGCGTAAGATGTCATGTGAAGTATTGAAGTTAATGCGCCGGTAATTGAAAGCGCTTCATTTGAATCGTAAGGTATTCCCTGTACCATCAGCAGTGCGCCGAGATTTGCATACCCAAGCCCGAGAGTCCTGTATTCATAAGAAAGCTTTGCAATGTTCTTACTTGGAAATTGTGCCATCAAAACGCTTATCTCGAGAACAATTGTCCACAATCTTGAAGCATGTCTGTATTTTTCGATCTCAAATTTATTCTTTTCAAAATCAAAAAACTTGATCAGATTGAGTGAAGCAAGGTTGCATGCTGTATCATCCAGGAACATATATTCAGAACATGGATTAGAAGCTTTGATATCACCGCCTTCAGGGCAGGTGTGCCATTCATTTATTGTTGTGTGAAATTGTATTCCGGGATCCGCGCTTGACCAGGCAGAGTACGCGATGTCTTCCCACAGATCTCTTGCCTTAAGTGTCTTTGAAGGTTTCGGAGCGCGGCTTTCCTTTGCTGATTTTTTTAATTCTGTTCTGAAATATAAATTCCAGTCTTTATCATCATTAACCGCGTCCATAAATTCATTTGTTGCACGAACACTGTTGTTAGAATTCTGTCCCGACACAGTAAGGTATGCTTCGGAATTCCAGTCAGTATCATATTCCGGAAATTCGATTTCATCGAATCCAAGCTTGGCAAGATGCACAACCCGTTCTATATAATTTTCCGGAGTCTGCGCCTTCCTTGCTTCATTGATCGCGATCGCAAGCTGCTTATTTGTTTTTCTGTCGAAGCCGTCATTTTCGGGATGAACATCCTGACATGCTTTTATGATCTTATTGAGATGATAATTTAAAATTTTTGAACCGGCAACAAGTGATGCCACCTTTTGTTCTTCGGTAACTTTCCAGTTGATATATTCTTCAATGTCAGGGTGATCAAGATCAAGTGTAACCATCTTTGCCGCGCGTCTTGTTGTTCCGCCGGATTTAATTGCGCCTGCACTGCGGTCGCCAATCTTAAGGAATGACATTAAGCCCGAAGATTTTCCGCCACCGCTCAATGGCTCGTTTGTGCCACGTACATTTGAAAAGTTTGAGCCCGTTCCCGAGCCATACTTGAACAGTCTTGCTTCGCGAACCCAAAGATCCATTATTCCGCCTTCATTTACCAGATCATCTGATAATGACTGGATGAAGCAATTGTGAACCACTACTCCGTTTGCCGCGAATTGTGATGATGAAGTCTGAATGTCATAAACCTCTTCATCACCCATATAATCAATTGAAATTATTGTTTCCTCTGATAATTCACTCTTGCTTTTTCCTGGTACAGTTATATTGAGTAACTTTAGCTTTTCAATCTTGTCTTCAGAAATAAAATTTATTTTCTCCGCGAACTTTTTTCTCTCAGAAGCATAAGAAATGCTAACCATGCTAAGCGGTTTGCGGTTGTCGCGGCTGTCATTGCAAACACTGACATTTGAGTAGATACTCAGGCTTAACAGGAGTATCTGTACATCATGTGCAAGTTGCCCGGAAATTGTGCTCAGCACTATATCACCAGAACTTCTACCGTTTTCGGTTCTAATTCTCACGCATCCGTCCGCCTGAAAAAGGCTTCTTAAAAACCATATCTTCTCATTGTCGGTGGACTTGAAAATTATTTCCGGTACATGAGCTGTAAATGAAGTTGAATTTAACTCGTACTCATTTACAAATTCATCTGCTTTCTTTGAATCAAATTTTACTATACGGTAAAGTTCGTTGATATTTTTTCTTGTCACGCTTTTATATGTCCCGAATATTTCCTCAAACAAGTTTGTTACAAAACCATATTCATCATCGTTAATGGTGATCGCTCCGAACATTGTAGTTTTATTATTCTTGTTATACTTTCCATAATATCCGTCACCCGTTATCCAGCCTGCAAGAGCAGCTTTGGACAGATCAAGGTGAGTTGCAGCAGGCATTTCGGAACTGCTGTCTATCCCCATTTGTGATAAAGTATTCCTGAATTCTGATTCGTTGACGGCACGGTTTCGATTCTCAGATAATTCTGCTTCAGAAAACAATTCATCATAAGACGGAAGATTCTTTAAGGAATATTGCTGTACTTTTTTTCCAAGAAGATTCTTTAATTCATTCCATTCATAGTTCCCACCGTCTTTTAATCTTTTGTCAGAAGAATAAATATTATGATCATCGGTGAATTCAATAAAATTTCCGTTTTTAAGCGTTGCACGGTAGATACTTTTTACTCCATTATTTTTAACAGCTATAATATCGGCATAATCATTTCCGTCAAAGACCTTTATGCCGGTTAGATTTCTGTCAACAATATCCTTTATTTCATAGATACCTTTATCGGTAAATAATTTTGTATTTCCTCTTGCACACGCATGGGGTTGCGGATGAGTATATGCATCCTTCGATGTCATCAGTTTTTCAGTTTTCGGATCTACATAATAATGTCCCTGTGACGGTCCGGTAATTCCGTAAGCCCAGTTAAGTCCGGTATTAAACCATTGCGGTGAATTCGGGGCGGCAAACTGCATAGCCAGCATATAGCATAATTCTTCATAGAAATTTTTTGCATCATCCTCGGTTTGGAAATATCCGTGCTTCCATCCCCAGTATGTCCAGCATCCCGCAAGCCTTGTGAAAACTTCACGTGAATCTTTCTCGGAGGTATGCTTTTCTTCGTCAACTATGTTCTTCAGTCTGTCTGTATCAGATTCTGAACGCTGCAGCCACACAGGGATACCTGATTCATTTACTTTTTTCAGATAAACCGGAACGCCGGCTTTGCGGAAATATTTCTGTGCGATGATATCTGTCGCAACCTGCGACCAGTGCTTAGGTACTTTGATATCGTTCATTTCAAATACGATCGAGCCGTCAGGATTTCTTATCACGGATGACCTGGTATCAAATTCAACCATGTCAAAAGCGCTTACGCTTTTATCAACGAAAAGTCTGTTAACTTTCATTTACATAAAATTATTCGGGTTAATGAAAAACTTATTTAAAATTATATTGCCGGTGTAAATTTTTTTAGTGTTAAAGGTTGTATCGTGATTTTTATT
>Ga0163153_10001994_pt1 | contig 31011 bp, 29 predicted proteins | sample OliLakLV19MP6IB1_FD_148629 | JGI IMG/M metagenome (GOLD analysis project Ga0163153, IMG submission 148629) | Freshwater microbial mat bacterial communities from Lake Vanda, McMurdo Dry Valleys, Antarctica - Oligotrophic Lake LV.19.MP6.IB-1 | ecosystem: Environmental > Aquatic > Freshwater >...
TGGGGACGCCGAGCGCGTCGTAGAAGGCAAGGAAGGGCTGGAAGGCGGAGCGTTCAGAGACGGTGATGCCGGCCCAGGCGGCGGCGAGGAGTTGGAGGCGTTCGGCGGGCATGCGGAAAGATGGGGTGGGAATGGGAATGGGGAATGGGTGATGGGCCGGTGTAGGGGCCGGGCTTGCCCGGCCCGTTCTGACGCCGGGCATGGCCTGCCCGTTCCGGGGGAGGGTGACTGGCGGCGGAATCGGGTTTCGTTGGCGGGGCGCGGGGGGAGGGTTTACAAACATTGTAGGGAAAATGGGTTTTCGAAAAGCTAAGTCGTTGTAAATCAACGCAACGACCAAATCGCCAAGGATTGTAGTCATTGCGGGGTGTTGGGATGGTTCCCAGATTCTGAGCATGAGTGGGACTGGGATCGATGCCGACCTCGAGGGGCGGGTGCTTGAGGCGCTCGGGAATCCGTGCGCGGTGTGCGCGTTCGCCGTGCGGGCGCTCCTCGCGGCGCCGCACGATCGGCATGCGTTCGACAATGCCGCGAGAGCGGCTGGCCTCGCAAACCGACAGGCGCTTTCCCGGCGGATGCAGCGGCATGGGTTCCCTCCGCCTCATCGGCTGCAGGACTGGATCAGGGGGGTAGTCATGATCGCCACCTGGGCAAGACACGGAACGGGGCTCCAGGCGCAAGCGTATGCCGCTGACGTGGAGCCCACGACCCTGCAGCGGGCGCTCCGGCGTATCGGCAGTCTGGGCTGGATTGAGGTGCGGGGTGCCGGGGTGGACGCCTGGTTGGCTCGGATGACGACCGAGGTGGACATCTCGTGCGGTTCGAGGGAGGGATAACGGCCGGGAAAGACAGCCGGGAAAGACAGCCGGGAAGGACAGCCGGGAAGGCTATGGTGCAGAGGTGGCTCGGAGTCTACTATAGAGCAACTGTTTAGGTCACCCTGGCCATTCGTCGCGGCGCGCATCGGACAACTTCTGTGCTGCCTCCAATACCAGGTTGGATCGTACAAAGGCTGCCCAACACCGATGAAGTTTGCAGGCATTGCGCTGCCCGTTCAACGGCGCCCTCCCCAACCGTCCGAAGGGCCAGACCAACCGTGTTCGTAGAGGTAGATCCACGCAACACACACTGGTTTGGGGTTCCATTGCCCACCTTGCACGTAATGCCACTCCTGCTGGGATTGCTGTTGCTGATCCAATCGTCGAACCTATTTGGCCAAGCCGCCATGGTTCGCATTCCGGGTGACATCACGTGCCCTCAATGCACCGTTGAGATAGCAGTCCAGGCAAAACTCCCTATTCCAACGGACACTCGCCTCGTGTACCCGGCGATCAGTGTCAGCCGCGACGGGAGGGGAGGCTACTACCTCACCGGCGTTCGTGACGACCCGTTCGTCATGCACTTTGGCCCTGATGGGCGCACTCTCAGAAGATTTGGCCGGCGCGGCCAAGGACCGGGCGAATACGATGAGCCTGCCCTCGTGATGGTGGATCCCACGGATTCAGTGTGGGTCATTGACCGTGGCCTCCGGAGAATCACCATCTACGATTCCACGCTCCGATTCGCGCGGACCTTCACGATAGCCGAGATCAATGTGGCATCTGGCTTGATGTTGCCAGATGGCACGTTGCTCCTGACCGGGGTGGCCAACACGTCCACCGGTATCGGCCACCCGTTTCATTCGGTTTCCCGGGATGGCCGCTGGATTCACTCATTCGGGGGCCAAGGAATCGCAGTAGCTCCCGATCGCTTGGTCGATCAAATGCGCGGGTTGGCAATGACCACCCGCCATGACCTATGGATCAGCCATACCAACCGCTACGTCCTCGAGCATCGCGCCGCCGGTGGCGAGCTCCTCACGACGCTGGCAATTGAGAGTGAATGGTTCAAACCTTGGAGGACCAATCGGTTCCCGATTTATGGGATGCCGGAGCCAACGCTCGTCGGTGTTTCCACTGACGCGAGCGGGATCGTTTGGGCCTTCATCGTGGTGGCGGCCGAATCATACAGACCAAGGCCTCAACCGTCGGAGGGGTCCGGTGGAGTACGCAGAGAGGAGAGATCTTTCAGCTTTGATGAGGCATTTGCGAACTATGACACGATCGTCCAAGCCATTGATCCACAGGGGAAGCGGGTCTTGGCGTCTCGGCGCCTTCGAGGCCCCGTATTCGTAACTCCGGGATCCCCGTCGACCCTTGCTCGGTTGCAGACGGCCCCCTCGGGGGAACAGCATTTTGAAGTGTTCGTCCCCCGCCTCACGCGTAGTAGATAGCCAGGCTCGATTCGCTTTCACCACCTTTGGGAGGGCACAATGCACAAGAGAAACGCATTCCTGGCACTCGGTCTTCCGGCGTTGCTCTCTGTCGGAGGCCACCGCTTGCCCAGTGTCACCCCAGTCGACATGGAAGCATTGGGATTTGTCGCAACCGTTTCCAGCACAGGTGCGGCAGCCTTCTGCGGCTCTCGCTGTTCGGACGGGGGCTCTACTGGCAATTACGCCCACCGGTTTTCAATTCTGGGGGGGCGCGTTCTTCCAGGGATCACCGAACGGGGTACACGATGACTACCTCCCTGAGACCTGCGGCGCCTACCACTATGCATGCACTGGCGAGGAGATGGAGCTGGTTGAATTTGCCGAAGCCGGGGGCTACGAATTGATCGAAGGCCTGGTGGCAGCAGCGAATTGGGAGGAAATTCGACACGTCATCGATCGCGTTCGCGTGGTCTTCTACAACACCGCTCGCCAAGCCATCCAGGTTGAAGACTGCGATGGTCACGTGATTGCGCACTATCCGGTTACAACCTCTGGCCAGGCGGCACTAGAGTAGGTGGCCGGTCACGTCTCTGCTAGCGTTCCGATCCTCCGGCTTCCATGCCATCTACGACGTATGTGCCCCATCGAGTCAGGCACGGGCGGGATCGAGAATTGCCTGGAGATACGTCCGGGCTCGGCAGGTGGGCACTAAGGCGCCGTCGCTACAGTGGCGTCGCACAGCTGTGCGACGCTACGGGGCGTGGATGCGATGGTTTCGCGGGCCGAGCCGCGGGCCTGTCCCGAACGGAGTGAGGGATTACCCGCGAGATCCCACGCCATTGCGGGCCGGGCAGGCCCGGCGCCTACGAATCGGGATGATGCCCCGTTCCGATTCATATCCCGCGCCCACGGGCCGATTGGAATCGGCCCCTGCCATGATGCCCGCAGCACCCCCCCGCGTACAAACCAGCCCATGCCGCCATCCGATACAACGGGCGCCCATATAGGGCGCCCCTACGATCATTCCCCCACCCGCGTCCAATCCGCCCCATTCCGCGTGATTCTGGTTACCGGCGCCCTGGTCCCGGGCCCCATGATGGGGCATGCCTTGCCAATTCCCTGACGCCGAGCCGATACTATGGGCATGCCTGCGACTACCTATTACAGCGCGGCCGATCTCCTCGGCATGCCGGACGATGGCAACAAGTACGAGGTGGTGCACGGGGAGCTGCTGGTGAGCCCGAGTCCTCGGATGCGACACCAGGGCATCGTCCAGCAGTTGTCGCTCCTGCTTGGGAACTACCTTACCCAGCATCAGGTGGCCGCGGTTTATCCTGGCGGCGATGTCCATTGGGGGTCGGACAGCTTGGTCATCCCCGATCTGCTGGTGGTGGACCTGGAGAGCGTCCGTCGCGACGACTGGAGCAAGATCAACCTCCCGTTGCTCGTCGTCGAGGTCTTGAGCCCCTCGAGCACCAGGCAGGACCGCTTTACCAAGCGACGCCTCTACCAGGCGATGGAAATTCCGCGGTACTGGCTGGTGGATGGCGTCTCACGGGTGGTGGAGGTGTGGACCCCTGAGGCCACATTTCCGGTGACAGAACACGAAGCGGTCCGCTGGCAACCGGAAGGGGCGGATGATCCCTTGGTGATCCGGCTGGACGACCTGTTCCGAGAGATGTGACAGGCACGACGGCAAGAACGGGCCGGGAACGTACACCGTTCCGTAGGGGCCGATTCCAATCGGCCCGGGGAAACGGCACCGGAACCAACCCGCACATCACGTTGGGGCGCCCTACAGGGCGCCCGAAAATCGACACCACCCCGCCATCCAGATCGACGCATGCCACCATCCGATACAACGGGCGCCCGTATAGGGCGCCCCTACGAGCTACCGCCGATACCGCTCCAGATACTGCAGCTCATCGGCATCCAGCCGCACCAGGTAGGCGGTGCCGCGACCGAACCCGATCACCTGGCTCCGCGCCGGCACCGTCACCTTGCCGGTGTGCGCCCCCTGGGCATTGAAGGTGTCGTATTCCTGCGACGTGCCCGCCGGCACACTCCGCTCCACCCACAACTCTCCCTCAGGCGTCACCATCGCCCCGCTCGGCGAGAACGGCGGCTTGGCCTCCGGCCAGGTCATGGTGCTGGCTTCCGGGCGCCCCTGACCCGCCCGTCCCCGTGAAAAACTCGTGGTCATCTGGCCGTTGCGGTTCTCCATCGACACCCCGACCCCCGACCCCAGCCGGTCCAGCCACTCCTGCTTCTCGGCATCGCGAATCGGCACCGCCCGGAAAGCAACCGGCGCACCCTTGACCCGCCCCGAAGGGGTAACCCACTCCACGCTGTAGTTGGCGGCCCGCACAATGGCCAGCCGACCATCGGGTGCCACCGCCCAGGCATCCTGCCGCGGATAGACCGGGGGCGACATCATCACGCTCTGGTTGTTGGCGGTACCGGTGGTACGGGTAATCGGCGGAGCAACCTTCACAAAGGCCACCGTGTCGATCTTCTGCGCTCGGCGATCGTACCGAAGCACGGCGGCCGAATCGATGCCACCCATTCCCATCTGCTGAAAATAGAGCCGGCCCTGGGCATCACTCTGCGAAGCGAGGATGAACATCGGGCGACCCCCCCCCGGGCCGGCGCCAGCGTTGTTCCCCTGCACGATCGGGAACGACTCCCGGTAGCGGCCGTCGGCACCGAACACAGAGATCCGGCCGTTGCCAAGGTCGGTCAGCAGGGTGCTGCCATCAGGTTGAGCAAAGATCCGGTCGGGAGTCTTGTACTCTCCGGGTCCCTGGCCCACGCGACCCAGCTGGGTGGCCTGACCGGTGGTCAGGTCGATCCGGACGAACATCTCCTCGATCGGATCGCTGACCAGCACCTTCCCGTCCGGCAGCTCCCGGATCCCGGCGATCATGCTGAACGGTTCCGCGTACCGGGCCTCGGGACGCTCCAATCGCCGCTCCTGGGCCAGGGCCGAATCGGGGACGGTCGCCGCAGCGGCACAGGCGAGGGAAGCCAGGAGGATGCTGGAGCGCATGAATGCCTCGATACGGAGAAGGTGACGGGGTGACGCCATCTCGTGCCCCCGACGGTCAGGCAGAATCAGGATACCTAACTGGCTGATGCCTGGATTGCCGGAAGCGTCGCGCCCATCCCGGAACGGCAGACGGGCCCCGGCGATCTCTGCCGGGGCCCGTCGGTCAACGCCAGCCTGGAGTTCAGGGCGTGACGGTGATCTTGCCCGTCATGTTCATCGCCAGGTGCGGCAGGCACATGAAGTGGTAGTCCCCAGCCGGGGCACCTGCAAACGAGATCGTGTAGGTGGCGGTCGGATCCACCAGCAACTCGCCGGCCAACGGGCTCATCTGGTTCGGCATGGACGCGGCCAGGATGGCCTGGGCGCCGGCCGGAATGCTGTCCAGATAGAACTGGACGTTGTGCGGTCCACCGCTGGTGTTGTGGAACACCACCACGTCGCCGGTCTTGATGGTCAGCGCGGCCGGAACGTAAAGGTACGCCGAGCCTTCGAGCACCATCTGCACATCGTGGGTCGCGCCCATCGCCGGGGCCACGACAGCCGGAGTCATCGCCGGATCCGCCGCCGGAGTCTCTTCCCCACCGCCGCACGCCGCCACCAACAACACCATACCTGCCACTGCCGCAGTCATCCGCATACGCTGTCCAGCCTCCGAAACTCGTTGTGAGTGTAGTCCTGCCGTTGCCCTTGCCATGACCCGAAACCGCTCGCGTCAATTCAGCCTTGTGAATTAGTTCACAAAGATACAACATTCGGGACAGGAGTGCCAGACCCGACTATCTTACTCCCCATGGCCTCCAGTCCTCCTCCATGCCGAAGCATGGGCTCCCAGTGTCAATCGATCGCCGTCACCCTCCGCCTCACCTCCCCCGACGAGAACCCCGAGACCAGCGACCACGAAGCCACCTGGGCGCTCGGGCACACCGAACGGGTTTCCTTCGGTGTCCTCTGGGAGGACGATGGTGACCTTTATTCGGACACTATTATCCACATTCCCTGTCGGCACCTGAAGGACCAGGGCGATGGAACCGCCAAATGTGCCGCCCACGGGTACCGTGGAAAACTCCCTCGTGCCGCCCAGAAGAAGGCCCAGCCGAGGCAGCTTGGCGGGGATCGTTTTCGGGTTGTGGATAACCGAAAGCTGGTGACGCTCAGCCTGCCAGTCCCACCGCCACCAAAGCGCAGCTTGCCAGTTGTCAACAGCGTAAACCCTTGTGCAACAGCAGCTTGTGAAACATCCGATCACCAGCGCAAGGCCGCCTGCTGCCGTGACATGACTATTGAGATCATGTGCACCAAGCGCGAGAAGAAGCTTGAGGCGCTGATCCGTCACCGCAAGGCACCGTACCTCTGCAAGGTGAACCGGGACAGCGATTTTGCACTGGAGGCCGAGCTGATTTCGGCATGTGGATATCTCGGTGCCGACGGAGTGGCATGCTCGCTGCACGGTAGGCTTCGGGACGACGGACGGCCAGGCAAACCAGCGCTCTGCAGTGACTGGCCACCAAAGAACGAGCAGATCCATCCGGGCTGCGTGTTCGTAACTCCCAAGCGTCGCCGATAGACCGTCTGTGCAAGGTGGCAGGCGGAGGGACGTCACCCTTATAATCCGCCTGTCTCCCTGGGGAGGTCCGCATGAAGGACGAACTTGAGCGTCTCTACCAGACCACGTACGCGTCGGTCGTCCGGTTCCTGTACCGTAAGGTCTGGGATGCCGACCGCGCCGAGGACCTGGCCCAGGAAGTCTTCATCCGCGCCATGGCGCACCGGCCGGAGAAGCCCCGCGCCTGGGTCTTTGCGGTGGCGGCCAATCTGGCCCGCGATGAAGCCCGCTCCGCCATCCGGCGCCGTCGCCACCTGACCCTCCTCACCAACGAGCCCGCCATGCTCTCGGCCCCGGAAATGCCGGCCGATGAGGCGGTGGAGCATGATGAGCGGATGGGGCAGGTCAGGGAGGCGCTCTCCGTACTCAGCGATCGTGACCGCGAGGTACTGCTGCTCTGGGACGCTGGCATGAGCTATCCGGAGATTGCCGAGCAGAGCGGCCTGGCGGTGGGCGCGGTGGGCACCACGCTGGCCCGCGCCCGCAAGCGCCTGATCGAGACCTATGATCGGCAGGAAGCCGGACGAAAGCAGCATGCGGCACATTCCTGAGGAGGAACTCCACGCCTACCTGGACCAGGCCCTGAGCCGTTCCCAGTGCGTGGAGATCGAATGCCACCTGGCCGACTGCATTCGCTGCCGGCACGGTCGCGACCAGATAGCCGCCCTCCGGGATCGCACCACGGCCTTGCTCGGCGAGCTGAGTACGGTCGGTTCCCAGCGACCTGCCTTTGCCGCCCTGATGATCCAGGCCAACACTCGGCGAGTGGAGCTCCAGGGACCGGCCACCCGGTCCCGACACGCCTCGCCGTGGGCACGGCGTGGCGCACAGGCCGCCGGTGTGGCGCTGCTGCTGGCTGCCGGCTGGAGCGCCCGCGGGTTGGTGCCCGCCGGGCCTGCGCTTGCCGGCACACCACTCCAGCAACTCGCGTCGGCTGCCGAATTCACCGGTTTCGGCACCGGTGCACCGCTCCTGGGGTCTTTCCTCCCCAGGGGCAACGCTGCCAACCGGAGCCCGGCCGCCCCGACCCAGACCCAGGCCGATCCCAACTGGCAGCCAGATCCGATCGAACGTACCGCGCCACGCCGTGCGCTGGTGACTGAGGCGCCGGGTGTCACGACCATGGCCCTCACCGTCAGCACCCTGGACGCCAGCGACTACAGCGCCGAGTTTCCGGCGTCTGGCGTCTGGCGCTCGGTACCCTGGGCCGAGGCCGCCGCCCTGACGGGCGATGCGGTGCCGCGGATCCACGGCCTGCCGGTGCTCGAGATCCAGGTCCAGTGGATCGGCCCGGACGAGCGGCCCCTCGTCATGGTGGCCCACCAGGATCCGTCGGGCCGGATCATCCGCTCCATCGAGGGCCCTGCCGACCGCCTGGGCGAGATCCTCGCTGACGTGATTGCGCGGACCGACGGTGCGGTGCATACCAGCCAGCCGGTGCGGACCACGCCAGACTACGTCAACAGCACCAGTGGCGCCCCCCGCCGCAGCATCCGGGTGGCGGCCATCGCTGGCCGACTGGATGTCGCAACGCTCGATGAGTTGACCAAGTCACTGACGATCCGCTGAACCCGAAATAGCACGCCCTGAAACAACGCGGGCCTCCCAGTGGGAGGCCCGCTTCATCTTCCAGTCCGGCAGTGAAAGTGCGCTAGTGGCCGTGGCCGCTGCGCTCCTTGGTGAGTGTAATCTCCGCCAGGCGCGGTGAGATCATCGGGAAGGTCCGCGCAAACATGCCATAGGCCAGCATGAAGAGGCCCAGGAAGGCGAGCGTCGGCCCCACTTCCGCCAGCCCGACCTCCGGCCCATTGTGCTCTGCCACCGAGGGGAGGATCAGGAGGTACCGCTCCAGGAACAGCGCCGAGAAACTCACCAGGGAGAAGAAGCCCAGGGTGAACCGGTTCTTCTTGGGCGCTTCGCCGATCAGGCCGACAAATGGAATCAGGAACATCCCGGCAAAGACTGTGGCACCCAGCGGCCGCCAGTCGCCCCAGAGGCGCGAGAAGACGAAGCCGGTCTCCTCCGGCAGGTTGCCGTACCAGATGACCAGGAACTGCGACCACATCAGGTAAGTCCAGAAGACGCTGAACCCGAAGATCAGCTTGCCCAGGTCGTGGCGCTGCTTGGGGCTGACCAGGTCGGTGATGCCGAGGTGTCGGGCGCCGTAGATCATGGCCAGCGCCAGCAGGGTGTGCCCGCCCAGGAACGAGCCCATGAAGTACCAGCCACCGAACAGGTTGCTGAACCAGTGGGGCTGGAGCGCCATCATCCCGTCGAAGGCGATGATGCTGAACACCAGCGCGTACAGCGCCGCGTACGCCGGGGCCAGCCGATGAATCTTGACCTCGTGGGCCGCCGCACCGGCTGGCGAGGCATCGTACCTGGTCAACCACCGATCGTACAGCGCCTGCCGGCCGGCATCGACCTTGTGGCGCACGGCGTGGAGGTCGGGAAGGAGATCGGCCTTGATCATGGCCCAGCCCACCAGGAACAGGGCGCCCATGGCAATCGCCAGCCTGGCAAACATGACCGGATGGGAGAGCCAGACAGCCTTGGCGTGCGGCAGCCCATGCAGTTCTTGGTACATGTGGCCGTAGATGGCCTCGTAGCCCAGGGTCTGGATGAGCACCATGGCCAGGAAGGAGATCGGCAGGAACGCCACTGCCGCCTGGCCAAACCGCAGGATGACGCCAGACCACTTGGCGTTGGCAATCTTGTGCACCGCGGTCAGCGCCAGGCTGCCGCCGGCAATGCCGGTCCAGAAGATCCAGTTGACGTGGAACACCTGCCAGGCGCGGTGGGCGCTCTCGCCACCCAGGGCCAGGACGAAGAGGGCGAGCCCGATGGCAGCGAGAATCGTCCCGCCGGTGGTCAATGCCCCCCATCGGCCGGCGACCGACCGCTCAGCGAGGCGTTCGCGCAGGGCTTCGGCGTTCATCAGTTGCCTCCCGCGGGAAGCGGCTGGGCGGCCTGCAGGGTCCGGACGTAATTCACGATGGCCCAGCGATCCTGCGGGCGGACAACCTTGTCGCCGTAGCGGCCCATGACGCCTCGACCATAGCGGATGATGCTGTAGAGGTAGCCATCCGACCGGTCCCGGGCGGAGACCGTCATCAGCGACGGGGCTCCGACCTTGGGGCCGACGGTGCCACCGAGGTTGCCGGTGGGTCCGTGACAGAGGGCGCAGTAGGTGTGGTACAGAGTATCGCCCCGGGCCAGGGTAACCCCGGCGGTGGCCAGCGTGGGGTTCGGGAGGGCGTCGGCGGTGGTGGCGTTGCCGCTCCGGAACTCCGTAGCCCAGTCGTACTCGAACTTGTTCACTGGAACCGTGCCCGCCACGGTGTTGCGGGGAATATCCATCCGCTGGTACGGCGAGGGCGCCTGGCTCTTGATCATGTGGTCGAAATACGGGATCAACTTCAGCGCATCGTCCGGCGACGGCAGGGTGTTGTAGTAGAAGTTGCAGCCCCCAAGGACTGTCACGGCCAGCGCGGCCAGCGCGGTGCGCATCTTACGCTGCCTCATGCTGCACCTCCACTGAGCCGGCGTCCTGCATCAGCCGCACGATCGCGTCGGCTTCCTGGGGTCCGCACGGCGCAAAGACGCCGATCCGGTCGTCGCTGAACCGCGGGTGATACGGCCGCCCCTTGAGGGACTTCATCATGGAGAGGATGATCATGCCCGCCACCGTGAACAGGGCGCCGAAGAGGATGGTCAGCTCGAACGCCAGGACCACGTATGGCGGGATGGCGCCGATCGGTTTGCCGCCCACCAGCAGCGGCCAGTCGTAGGACATCCAGAGAGTCATCCCGAACCCGGAGGCGCAGCCGGTCAACCCGCCAATCAGGGTGAACATCCGCACCCAGCTCCTGGGCTGTGCCAGCGCCTCCTCCAACTCGTGGTTGGGGGCGGCAGAGTACACCGTCAGGTCGCCGTGGCCCCGGGCGCGCAGGGCATGGATGGCATCGGTGGCGGCATCGATTTCCTCGAAGGAGCCGAGGACGCCGGGAACGCTGGTGGCCATCAGTGGGCTCCCTTCTTCCGGCGGGGCATCGGGATCATCTCCTTGATCTCCTGGATCGCGACGATCGGGAAGGTCCGTGCGAAGAGCAGGAAGTACATCAGGAACCAGCCGAACGACCCCATCAGGATGCCCCAGTCGGCCCAGGTGGGATTCATCTGGTCCCAGGCGTAGGGGAGGTAGTCGGACGAGAGCGAGTTGATGATGACATAGCGCTCAAACCACATCCCGACATTGATGAAGATCGAGATGATGAACAGCGCCGTCAGGTTGGTCCGGATCTTCTTGAACCAGAGCAGCTGCGACACGAAGGCGTTGCAGATGATCATGCTCCAGCCGCCCCACCACATTGGCCCGAAGGCGCGGCGCCAGAAGGTGGTCTGTTCAAAGGTATTGGAGCTGTACCAGGCGACGAAATACTCCATGGCGTAGGCGTAGAACAGGATCGAGCCGGTAAAGAGGGTCAGCTTGGCCAGGTTGTCGAAGTGGTAGTCGGTGATCATGTGCTCGACCTTGAGCACCTTGCGGAGCGGGATGATCAGCGTCAGCACCATGCCGATGCCGGAGTAAATGGCGCCGGCCACGAAGTACGGGGCAAAGATCGTCCCGTGCCACCCCGGCACGATCGACACGGCAAAGTCCCACGAAACCACGGAGTGCACCGAGAGCACCAGCGGGGTGGCCAGCGCGGCCAGGTAGAGGTAGCCGCGGGTGTAGTGGCGCCACTGGTGGTCGGCGCCGGTCCAGCCGATCGAGCAGATCTCGTACACCTTCTTGCGCCAGCCCGAGACCTTGTCGCGGACCGCCGCGATGTCCGGCACCAGGCCGACCACCAGGAAGGTGGCGGAGACGGTGAAGTAGGTGCTGATGGCAAAGACGTCCCAGATCAGTGGCGACTTGAAGTTGGGCCACAGGAACCGGGCGTTGGGATACGGCAGCAGCCAGTAGAAGATCCACTGCCGGCCGATATGGATGATCGGGAACAGCGCCGCCGTCATGACCGCGAAGACCGTCATCGCTTCCGTGGAGCGATACACCGCCGTCCGCCACGGCGAGCGGAACAGGAACAGGATGGCGGAAATCAGCGTGCCGGCGTGACCGATGCCGACCCAGAAGACGAAGGTGGTGATGTACACCGACCACATGATCGGCGGGTTGTAGCCGGCATGGCCGAGCCCGTCGCGGAGCAGGATCAGGAAGGTGACCAGGCCGACCAGGAACATCCCGATCGAGGCGAACAGGGCGAGGTAGTAGCCCCGGCTCGGCGTCCCCAGGGTGGCCAGGACGTCGCGGGTCACCTCAGCGTGGGTCTGCTCCCGCGGCATGCCGTCGTGCGCAATGGCGCCCATGGCTCAGGCCTCCGTCCGGTGAAGGACCTTGGCGAGGTAGGTCACGGCGGGACGCACGTTGGTGTCTTCCAGCATGTGGTACCCTCGAGGATCCTGCTTGGCGATCGCCACCCGGCTGGTGCCATCCTTGACGTTGCCGAAGGTCAGTGCCCCGCTCGGGCAGGCCTGGGCGCACGCGGTGACCACGTCCCCGTCGGCCAGCGGCCGGTCTTCGAGACGGGCCTGGTGCTGCGCCGACCGGATCCGCTGGACGCAGAAGGTGCACTTCTCCATTACGCCGCGGGCGCGCACCGTGACGTCGGGATTGAGCTGCAGGTTGAGCGGCTCGGGGAACGCCGTCTTGTTGTAGGCGTACCAGTTGAAGTACCGCACCTTGTAGGGGCAGTTGTTGCTGCAGTAGCGGGTGCCGACGCAGCGGTTGTAGACCTGGCCGTTGAGGCCGTCCGGGGTGTGGTAGGCCGCATACACGGGGCAGACCGGCTCGCAGGGGGCGTTGTCGCAGTGCTGGCACATGACCGGGGCAAAGCGCGCCTCGAGGGCCTCGCCGTCGGTGCCGCCCTCCCAGTACCGCTCAATCCGAATCCAAGTCATCTCGCGGCCCTTGAAGATCTCTTCTTCGCCCAGGACCGGGATGTTGTTTTCCGCGTAGCAGGCGGTGATGCACGCCGAGCAGCCCGTGCAACGTGACAGGTCAACTGCCAGGCCCCACTTGGGGTGCTCGTTGGCGTAATTGCCGAACTGGGTCATCTCGATCTGCTTGTCGGTCCACCCGTCCAGCGCCTGGACTTCGCGCTCGGTGTTGTACTCGTGGTGGGCGCCGCCCTGCTCCTCGTACGCCTGCCGGACCGTCAGGCCGCGCGCGGCGAGCGGCAGCGGCATCGCCTCGACGATATGGCGACCGAGCTGGCGGGGGGTGCCCTCGGTGGTGGCCGGCATCTCGTAACGACCAACCTTGCGGAGCGAGACTCGGGTGGAGCTGTAGGGCAGGAACCCGGCCCCGTCAGTGGCGGCGATCAGGTCCGCGGCATTGACCCCGCGTCCCGTGGCATAGGCACCGTACTCGGTGTGGCCCATGCCGAGCGGAATCGCGACGGTGTCGCGGCGAATCCCGGGATAGATGTAGACCGGCGCTTCCAGGGTGCCGTGCGGCGAGGTCAGTTCAAGGATCTCGCCGTTGCGCACATCCAGTTCCGCGGCGGTGTCCGGGTGCACTTCGACCCACGACTGCCAGGTGATCTTGGTAACGGGATCGGGATTCTCCATCAGCCACGGGCGGTTGGCGCCGCGGCCGTCGGAGAGCATTGACGACGGATACGGCGCGAAGACGTAGGCGCCATCGCCATCAAAGATCGGCGCCACCCACGCGGCAGGTGCAGCATTGGCGGCGAGTGAAACCGCCGGACCGGCCGGCGCACCGTAGAGGCCACCGCGGCGGAGCGCATCGTGCCAGGCGTTGTCGGCGTTGTCGGCGTTGTCCTGCGCCCGGGCCGCCCAGGCGGCCTTGAGGTGCGCCTCAAAGGTCGGGGCCGTAAACCCGGCCAGTGCCCCGCCCACCAGCTTGGCTGCGGCCAGCAACACGTCTCCGGTGTGGCGCACCGGGAAGACCGGCTCCATCACCGGCTGCATCAGTCCCGTGACCCCGACGCGCGCCGCCAGGTCGTCCCACCGCTCGAGCGCGTGCAGACTCGGCAGGAGGAGGTCGCAGAGCGCGGCGGTCTCGTCGAGCACCTGCGCGGTCGAGACCTTGAACGGCACCTTGGCAAAGGCGGCGGCAAATTCGGCGCTCTGCGGCAAAGCGTACGCGGGATTGGACTCATGGACCAATGCCACCTGTACCTCGCCGCGATCCATACGGCCGACAAGGTCGCGCATGGCGCCGTAGCCATCGCCCGAGTCGATTGGCTGGTCGAACCGGACGGTTACGCCGACGTTGCCGGCCACATAGTTGAGGATATTTACCGCAGCGGCAAGTTCAACCGCGCCGCGATGTTGGTTCCCGATCCCACCTGCCACGGCCAGCGACGGTTCGGCGGAGGCAAAGTCCCGGGCCAGGCGGCGAATTTCTTCCGCCTCCACGCCGGCCGCCTGTGCCGCCATCTCCGGGGTATAGGCGCTGAGCGAGCTGCGGAGGGCGTTGGCGTCGGCGGGAGCACTGGTCCGCTCGGAGAGGATCAGGTTGGCCATGGCGAGCGCCACCAGCGCCTCGCTCCCTGGAGCCACGCCAAGCCACTGATCGGCATTGAGACCGGTGAGCGACATCCGCGGTGCGACGAAGACGTGCCGGGCCATCTGCCCGTTGCGGAAGCCATGTGCCTCGGCAAAGCCGCGCTGGTTTTCGATGGGCGACAACCAGGTTTCGAGGAAGTCGGCGCCGAACGAGACGATCTGGCGGGCCCGGCTGAAATCGTGGGAGGGAAGGGCGTCGATCCCGAAGACCTGGCGTCCGGCTGCGCGGATCGGCTCATGGTCAAACGGTTGCCAGCGGACGACCCGACCGCCCAGCGCGCCGACCCAATCGGCAAGGAGGGAGGAGAACGTCCCTGCCCCGTAGCCGTTGATCGCTGCGACCCCGGCCCCCGCCCCGCCGACCCGTTGGGCCAGCAGCGTGATAGCGGCATCCCACTCGATCGGATCAAACCCGCCGGAAGCGTTCCGCTGCATCGGGCTGGTCAGCCGGCCCGGATTGTAGAGTCCCTGCAGTCCGGCTTGGCCACGGGCGCAGAGGGTCCCGGCATTGACGGGATGCTCCGGGTTGCCCTCGAGCTTGATGGCCCGACCCTCACGGGTCTTGACGTGCAATCCGCATCCGGCCGAACACTCGGTGCAGGTGCTGGCGTAATAGGTGGGAAGCCCCGGCACCTGGTCTTCAGACTGCACCAGGTAGGGGATCAGCTTCTCGACCTTGTCGGTGGAGCAGCCCGAGAGGACGGCAGTCCCGGCGCCGGAAACTCCCAGCACCGTCAGGAACCTGCGGCGATCCATCTCGCGTGGCCGTTCGTCAGGCATCGACACTCCCGGTCCGCTCAGTAGTGGCACACCGTGCAATCACGCGAGACATTGCGCTCGACGTGACAGCTGATGCACCAGCCCATGTTGTTGACGTTGTTGACCTTGAACACCTGGGGCATGCGCGCCACGTCGCCGTGGCAGGTGGCGCAGGCGTTGGGCCCCATGGCCTTGATGTGCCGCATGTGCGGGAAGTGCGCATGCTTGCCCAGGGTGTGGATCCTCACCCATTCCACCGGTTGCTTCTCGTTCCAGGCGGTCCGCACCTTGGCAATCTCGTTGCGGGTCGCGGTATCCGCCGAGGCGCCACCGATCACCGTGTGGCAGGTCATGCAGGTCTCGAGGGAGGGGATCCCCGGTTCACTCGCGACGCTGACCGAGTAGTGGCAGTACTGGCAGGAGATCTTGTACTGGCCGGCGTGGATGTCATGCCGGAAGAAGATCGGCTGACGGGGGCCCTGGAGCTGGGCGGTGTCGGTGGCGGCCAGCACGTAGGCGGTGGCCGAATCGCGCACCACCGCCTCCTGGGCGGTGATGCCAGGGCGATCACCGGCAACGACCAGCGCCGCCACCGCCACGAGTGCCGATCCGACGCCGAGAATGATGAGCTTGCGCATGCCTGCCTTCCGCCGCGATTTCAGGTAGAGCGGGCCACAGCCGCACCAGTGCCACCCGGCGAACGCAACCGCTCAGGGTAGACCCCGGTTCTCTGGGCAGGAATCGGATAAAAATAGCCGAGTCGCAACTTGATACAAGTCATTCAGTTTGGGTCGAATCGGGAACGCCAAGGTCGGGATCGGTCCGCCCTGCCCCGTTTCGGTCCTCACCGTGTGCCTCGGGCGGGAGTTCGACGCCATTTCGCTCCAGAAATCGCCGCACCTCGATCCCGATGGCACGGAGCAGCGCCGCCTCCCGGGCATCCGGTTCGGCCCGGAAAACCAGCTCCCGGAAGCCCCGCATGACGCGATCAGGCTGGCGTGTCTTGAAGAAATCGATGGCCCACATCGAGCGTTCCCAGTCGGCAAACAGGTGCTCCATCTGCTCGCCGGTGGCGGGGTCGGCGCGGTGCCGGGGCGGCTTGAACGGCTGGGTGGAACCGGCCCGCGCCAGGAAACACTCGTAGCAGACGATCGCGACGGCCTGGGCCAGGTTGAGGGATCGGTAGTCCGGATTGGTCGCGATCGTCACCAATGCCTGGCAGCGATCGAGCTCATCGTTGGAGAGCCCCTTGTCCTCGCGCCCGAAGACCACCGCCACCGGTGCCGCCTCGGCCCGCGCGGTCAGCTCCCACGCGGCCTCGTCCGGACGCATGATCGAGCGCTTCTGGGCCCGCCCCCGCGCCGTGAGCGCCACGGCGTATCCCGTGTCCGCCAGCGCTTCCTCGAGCGAATCGACGATGGCAATCTGTTCGATGACATCGGCGGTGTTGTGGGCAATCCCCTCGATCCGCCAGGCATCAAAGACTGCGGGGCGGACCAGCCGCAGCCGGTCCACCCCGAAATTCTTCGCGATCCGCACAGCGCTGGCGATGTTCACCAGATCCTGCGGTTCCACCAGCACCAGGACCGGGGCGGCGGTCACCCCTCGTCCAGGAACGTGGTGGTGAAGCCGCGCTGTTTGAGCGAAGTCAGCAGCGACGCCTTGTCGGAGGACTTGAGATACGCCTCCCTGGGCTCCACTTCCTTCTTCTCCACGAGATCCATGAGGGCGTCGTTGAGCAGGATCATCCCGATCTTGCGATTGGTCTGCATGATCGAGGGGATCTGGAAGGTCTTCCCCTCCCGAATCAGGTTGGAGACTGCCGGGATCGAGAGCAGGACCTCCCGCGCCGCCACCCGGCCGCCACCGATCCGGCGGCAGAGCACCTGGGCCACCACGCCCCGCAGCGACTCCGACAGCATGACCCGGATCTGCGACTGCCGATCGGCCGGGAACTGGTCGATGATCCGGTCCAAGGTCGAGGCGGCGGTGGTGGTGTGCAGGGTCCCGAACACCAGATGGCCGGTCTCGGCCGTCTCGATCGCGATGCTCACCGTCTCGAGATCGCGCATCTCACCGACCAGGACCACGTCCGGGTCCTCCCGGAGCGCCGCCCGCAACGCCGCCTTGAACGACCGCGTGTGCAACCCCACCTGGCGCTGGGTGACCAGGCACTTCTTGCTCTGGTGCACGAACTCAATCGGGTCCTCGATGGTCAGGACGTGGTCGGTCCGGGTGCGATTGACCAGATCCACCATCGCCGCCAGGGTGGTGGACTTGCCCGACCCGGTGGGCCCGGTGACGAGCACCAGGCCCTTGGTCAGGTCGCAGAGCCGCTGCACTTCACGCGAGATTTTCAGCTGATCGGCGCTGAGGATCTCCGCGGGGATGACCCGAAAGACCGCGATCGGCCCGAAACGATCCCGGCCGGCGTTGCAGCGAAACCGGGAAATCCCCTCGATCTCATAGGCCCAGTCCACGTCATTGTCGGCCCGATAGGTGGCGAGGTCGCGCTCGGACATGATCGCCTGGAGCATGATTTCCAGATGCCGGGCGGCGAACGGTGCCCCATCGAGGCGCACCAGCTGCCCATCCTTGCGGACAATGGCCGGTTCGCCGGCGCGCAGGTGGAGGTCGGATCCCCCGGAGGAGAACAACGACTTGAGCATCTCGTCGAGCTCAGCGCGCGCACCGGCCAGCTCGGCGGCCGCCGGCTCGGCAGCGCGGGCCGCCACCCGGCCATTCACGAACCGGAGCACTGCACCGAGGCCACTGGCGGCTGGCGCGACGGCGACCTCTACCTCCCCCACCGGCGACTGGTACCGAAAGGTGACCTCCACGGTGGGGCCGAGTTCGGCCGCCATCTCGGCAGGCGCCACTTCCTTGAGAAGCCCGGCGAGGGTGTCCTCGTCCAAGAGCTCCTTGGTGGCCGGCCGCAAGGTGCCCCCGATCGACAGGCGCGCGGGGGTGCCCGTGGCGAGATGCAGGCTGTCGGCGCCGTGTTCCTTCATCGCCGACAGGAATCGGTCAAGTCGTGCCATCGGGAATCACTCCAGGGGACGAGCCATGCGGATGCATGCCCGATTGATGTACATGGCGGCGCCGTCGTTCCACAGCACCATGAAGTCACCGGGGGCGTTGAGGCAGTCGATCGGACGGTGCCGGGTCGGGGGGAGCGTCACCCCGGCACGACCACGACAAATCGTGCCGTCGACCAGGGCAAGCTCCATTTCGACAAACTGGGTGATCCCCAGGCGATCGAGCTCCGACTCGGGCGGCATCGGGTCGCAGATGATCATCGCCACCTGGGCCTTGCCGATGAACCGGATGGAATCGTCCGGAAAGGCCATCGGGAAGAACGGTTCCGGCCGGCTCAGCAGATCGAGCGGGGTTTCCGGTCCGTTGTGATGCGACACCCGGGGCTGCAGGTGCAGCTCCCCGGCAATCTGTTCGCCGTTGGCAAGTCGCACGCCCACCCGCAGGCGGGTCGTTGCTCCCCATTCACTCATCCATGTCCCCTCGCCACCGGATCAGCCACGAATCGCCACCCCTGCCTGCTCCTCAATGACCCGGATCGCTTCGAGGTAGTCGGCGGAATCGCCGAGTGCCCGACGAGCCTCAGCATACTGCGCCAATGCCTTCGCGAGGACTGGCCCTTCGATGCCCTGCTCGGCCAGCAGCCCCGCGGCAATGCCGATGTCCTTGTGGAGAAGCGCCAACCGGAAGGTGTTGGGCCAGAGGCCGGTCAGCACCCGCTCCGGCACCAGCACCTCGCTGACAAACGATCGTCCGCTCGAACCGTTCAAGACGTCGAGGGCAAGACGAGGGTCTATCCCGGCCTTGGTCAGGCCGGCCAGGCCCTCGCCCACCGCCAGGATGTTCACCGCCAGGAGCGCGTTGTTGACCGCCTTCATGGCCGTCCCTGCCCCGACCGGCCCCATCCGGACCACACGGCCGGCAAAGGGAGCCACGACCGCCTCGATCCGGGGGAACAACTCGGCGGGGCAACCGACCATCACCGTCAGGGTGCCGGCCGCCGCGCCGTTGGTACCGCCGCTGACGGGGGCGTCCACGTAGTCCACGCCGCGCGCCGCCAGATGCCCGGCCAGTCGGCGTGCGGCAGCCGGCTCCCCGGAAGTGCAGTCGATGACCAGCGATCCGGGTTGCAGCCCTGCTTCGAGCCCATCGGGCCCGCCGAGGACCGCTTCGACATCGCTCGAGGTGGAGAGACAGAGGAGAACGACTTCGCACGCCACGGCCAGTTCCCGGGGCGTGGCCGCGGCGGCCATTCCCGGGTGCGCGGAGAGGGCGGCGGTTGCCCTGGCCGGGGTGCGGTTCCAGACCAGGAGCGGGTGGACCTCGGCGAGCCTGACGGCCATCGGGGTTCCGATGGCACCCAGGCCCACGAACCCGAGCCGTGGTGCGCTCAGGCCGAGGCTCCCCGGCGGCCGAGTTCCTTGTCAAACATGTAGAGGCCGTTGGCGTTGTCACCGACCATTTCCAGGGTCTCGACGATCTGGCTGCTGGTCTTCTCCTCTTCGACCTGCTCGGTGATGAACCACTGGAGCATCGCCTGGGAGGCGTAGTCCTTTTCCTTGATGGCCAGTTCATAGAGCGCAATGATCGACGCCGAAACCTTGGACTCATGGTCGCGCGCCGCCGTGAAGGTCTCCAGCGGGCTGGCAAAGTCATGCTGGGGCTCGTCGAGGGGGCCGAGCTTGACGCGGCCGCCCCGGTCCTCGATGTAGACGAAGATCTTCATGGCATGCGCCTGCTCTTCGGTGGCCTGGGCGCGCATCCAACTGGCGAACCCCTCGTAGTTGCGATGGCCGAGGTAGGCCGCCATCGAGAGATAGAGGTAATAGGCGTTAAGCTCCTTGCGGAGCTGGTCGTTCATGGCGGATTGGATCGCGGCGCTGAGCTGCATGGGGGCTTCTCCCGGTGGGTGGAACGGCACTTGAAGGGTATAAGTTACACCGATGCAACCTGTGTCGTCTCCCCCCACCCGGCCAGGCGGCCTGGTTGCCGCATTCCTCGCAAGCCTGCTGATCCTGTTCATTGCGGGACCGGTGCTCCGCCTCCTGCTCGATGCCACCCCGACCAGCCTGGCCGGCGCCGCCCGGGATCCGGAGCTGCGGGCCTCGATCCTCCTCACGGTCCTCACCGCGACCGCCGCGACCGGGCTGGCTCTGTTGCTGGGGGTGCCGCTGGCATGGTTCCTGGTCCGGGCGCGGTTCCCGGGACGACGCCTCGTGGCCGGGCTGATCGAGCTGCCGGTGGTGATCCCCCACCCGGTGGCCGGCATCGCCCTGCTGCTCTTCCTCGGCCGGCGATCGGCAGTCGGCGGGGTGCTGGCCAACGCGGGACTGGAGTTTGTCAGTCATGTGCCCGGCATCGTGGCCGGCATGCTCTTCGTCAGCGCGCCGATCCTGGTCAGCGGGGCCCGTGAGGCGTTTCACGGCGTCGATCCCCGCCTGGAGCGGGTGGCACGGTCGCTGGGCGACAGCGGGTTCCAGGCGTTCCGAAGCGTCACGCTGCCGCTGGCCGGTCGCGGCATCCTGGCAGCGGCCCTGCTCTCATGGGCCCGGGCGGTGAGTGAGTTCGGGTCGATCGTGATCCTGACCTACAATCCGAAAGTGGCCAGCATCCTGATCTACGATCGCTTTACGCTCTACGGCCTGGAGGCGGCGGTGCCGGCGGCGGTGGTCCTGCTCCTGGTGGCGGTGGCCGTGTTCCTCCTGGTGCGCCTGCTGCAGCGCGGGCACGAGACGGCATGATCCGCCTCGAGCAGCTCACGGTGCCGGCGGGCGCCTTCACCCTGCACAACGTCTCCCTGGAGATTCCGGAGGGTGCCTACACCCTGGTCATCGGGCCGACCGGATCCGGCAAGACCACCCTGCTCGAAGCGATTGCGGGGCATGTCCCGGTGCGGGATGGCAGGGTGTTTCTTCGCGGGGTGGACGTAACCCACCTGCCGCCGGAGCAGCGCGGCGTTGGCTTCGTCTATCAGCAGTACCACCTGTTTCCACACCTGCGCGTCCGTGACAACATCCGCTACGGACTCCGACATGGCACCCAGAGCCCAGCGGAGCAGGACGCCCGGGTCGAATCACTGGCGGGCATGCTCGGGATCGAGGCGCTGCTCGATCGCGGCGTTGGGCGGCTGAGCGGCGGGGAGCAGCAGCGGGTGGCGCTGGCCCGCGCCCTGGCCCCGCGACCTTCGATCCTCCTGCTGGACGAGCCCTTCGCAGCGGTGGACCCGTCGATGCGCCACCTCCTGCGCCGCGAGCTCCGCACGCTGCACGAGCGCGAGGGGACCACCACCCTGCAGGTGACCCACGACTTTGACGACGCCCTGCGCCTCGGCGACCAGGTGGCGGTGCTCTCCGAGGGGAGGATCGCCCAGGCCGGACCACCAGACCAGGTGTTCCGGTTTCCCAACTCACCGTTCGTGGCGCGGTTCATCGGCGCGGGCACGGTGCTCGCTGGGGTCCTGGAGCGAAGCCAGGCCGGCACCGAAGGAGATCCGTTCGCTGCCAGATTCCAGAGCGGGGCGCTCAGCCTGGAGGTCATCGCATCGCATGAGGGACCGGCGCATGCCGTGATCCGCCCGGAGGACATCCTGCTGAGCCGGGACCCATTCCCGGGAACCCCGCGGAATCGGTTCCCCGCCCGCATTACCCGGGTGGAGCGCACCGGTGCCCTGGCCTACGTCCACCTCGATGCCGGAGTCCAGCTGGTGGCGGTCATCACTTCCGCCACCGCCGACGAGATGCAGCCGGCGGTTGGAGAGGTGCTCCATGCGGCGCTCAAGGCGACGGCGGTGCACTTGGTGTAAGGGACGGGGAATGGGGTGCCGGGTGCCGGGTGTCGGGTGTCGGGGGTCGGGTGTCGGGTGCCGGGTGTCGGGTGTCGGGTGCCGGAGCATATGACTCGCTATCGGCCAGACTCATCCCTCCGTCTTGTCCGCCCTATCCGCCTTGTCCGCCAAAGCCCCAGGCACGATCCCGTCCCGGCCATAGCGCTCGTTGATCCGATCGACGAGCTGCGCCACCTGACGGTCGCGGGGCGATTCGATCGTCGCCGACCGGGGCGGCGCGAAGAGACCCAGCTGCTGCGCCGCGTCGCCGGCGCCAAACTGCGACAACCCCACGCCCAACAGGCGCGCCGGGGCCCCGCGGGCCTGCCTCAGCTTTTGGAAGAGTTCATGGGACACCCGATGGATGGCCCGATCCGAATCGACCGGCGCGGCAAGGGTCCGGCTGGCCTGCCTGGTCCGGAAGTCGAAGTCCCTGATCTTGACCGTGATGGTTCGGGCCACCAGCCCGTGGCTGCGCAGGTCATGCGCCACCCGCACCGCCAGCCGGAGCAGTTCGACCTTCAGTTCGGCGGTGCTGGCCAAATCCTCGGAGAAGGTCTCCTCACGGCTGACCGACTTGGCCTCCCCTTGCCCCGAGTCCACCACGTCGCTGCCCATACCCCGGATCCGGTTGTGCAGCCACTGACCGGTGCGGGTGCCGAACCACGCCTGCAAGGAGGGCAGTTCGACCCGAAGCGCATCGTCCACCCGAGACAATCCATACCGCGCCAGTCGCTCCACCATCCGGGGGCCCACCCCGGGAATGGCGGCGAGGTCCAGGGTCCGAAGGAAGGCGCCCTCTTCCCCGGTGGGGACGATGTGCACACCGGGAATCGGGCCGCCGGCGCTGGGCTTGGCCCGTTCCACCGCCAGCTTGGCCACCAGCCGATTAGTGCCGCCTCCGATCGAGACGGCGAGCCCGGTGCGCCCCAGCACGTCGGCTCGGATCCGACTTGCTGTCACCGCCAGGGACTCGTCTCGATACACCGCCTCGGTGCCGGTCATGGCGAGATAGAACTCGTCGATGCTCGCGGGTTCCACGATCGGCGACCAATCCTGCAGCACCGCGTGCACCTCTCGGCTTTTCTCCCCGCAAACGCCTCGTGGCACCGGAACGAACATCGCGTCGGGACAGAGCCGCTCCGCCTGCGAAATCGGCATGCCGGACCGGACCCCAAAGGCACGCGCCTCATAGGAAGCGGAACAGACCACACCGCGGCCACCACGCCTGCCGCCCACCACCAGGAGCGGCGACTGCCCCGCCCCGTCCGGATCGACCAGGCGCGCCACGGCGCAGAACATCGCGTCGCAGTCGGCCAGGAGGATGCGGGGAATGGGGATCATGGCAGGGAATGGGGAATGGGGAATGGGGAACTGGGTTTCGGGTTTCTGGTTTCTGGTTTCTGGTTTCTGGTTTCGGGTTTCGGGAAATATACGGGCTGTCACCGAAAACACCTCCCCAACGGAACATTGACTGCCAGGAGCGAAAACATTAACTTGCTGAACGTACAGCAAGCAAAGGAGGTGACCAATGGCGAACCCCAAAACCATGGCAGCGCCAAGCTCCCGGGAGCGATCCCGGGACGCCGACCGCAGCCGCGAATCAATTCTCGATGCGGCGGAGCAGCTCTTTGCCGATCGAGGATATGAGGCCACCAGCCTGACCGAAATCGGAATGGAGGCCGGTGTCTCTCGCGCCACCCCGGGCTATTTCTTCGGGTCCAAGGCCGAGCTCTACGAAGCGGTGCTGGACCGATCCTTTGCCGACGTTCGTGCCGCGGTGCGCAGTGGCCGCCAGCGCGCGCAGTCGGGGGTACACGCCCCGGAGGCGGTGCTGGCCGGAGCGCTGCGCGACTATCACGACTTCCTCTCGGCGCGTCCCAACTTCGTCCGACTGATGGAGCGTGAGGCGCTCGGCCACAGCCCGAGCGGGGCCGATGTCTCCCCGCGACTCGCGGCTGGCCAGGAGGCACTCTCGGCCATCAGCGAGGAACTTGGCCTGGCGGCCGCCGACTCCGATGAGGCGGCGCACCTCCTCCTCAGCATCGTAGCACTCTGCTGGTTCCCGATCGTGCACGGTTCCACGCTGCTCCGTTCCATCGGCCTGGACCCGAAGGCACCGGGTTTCGCTGCCACCCGCAAGAAGCACATCGTGGACCTCGTGCTGCACGGCGTGGCGCACCGCCTGCGCCGCCCCGGCCACGCCGCGAATTGACCGAACTTTCCCTGACCCGGATCCCCGCCATGACCGATGTCCTCACCAAGCCAGCCGCCCGGACCCCGCACAGTACAGCCCCGTTGGCCACTGAAGCGGAGGCCCGGGAGGTTGCCGAAGCGGCTCGCGAGAAGGAGTGGGTGGAACCGAGCTTTGTGCGCGAGCTGTTCGAGGGCGACTACCGCTTCGGCCTGATCCATCCCTACCCCGAGGCGGACCCCGCCGACCTGGCCCGGGCGAAACCGTTCATGGAGCGGCTCGAAGCGTTCATGCGCGACAGGGTGGACAGCGACAAGATCGATCGCGAGGGGAAGATCCCGGCAGACGTGATCCAGGGGCTGCGCGATATCGGCGCCTTCGGGATCAAGATCCCCGAGGAGTACGGCGGGCTCGGCCTCAGCCAGATCAGCTACACCCGCGCCATCGGCCTGGTGACCAGCCAGGATGGCAGCCTGACGGCGCTGCTCTCGGCCAGTCAGTCGATCGGGGTACCGGTCCCGCTCAAGCTCTTTGGGACAGACGAACAGAAAAGACGGTACTTCCCACGCCTGGCCAAGGGCGCCATCTCCGCGTTCGCACTGACCGAGACCAACGTCGGCTCCGACCCGGCTGGCCTGAGCACCTCTGCCGTGCTGAGCGCGGATGGCAGCCACTATATCCTGACCGGCGAGAAGCTCTGGTGCACCAATGGCACCGTCGCCGAGCTGATGGTGGTGATGGCGCGGACCGGACCCAAGAGCATCACGGCCTTCATTGTCGAAACCAACTGGCCGGGGGTCGAGGTGGCCAATCGGCTCCACTTCATGGGACTCAAGGCGATCGAGAACGGGGTGATCCGGTTCCACGACGTGAAGGTGCCGGTGGAAAACGTGCTCTGGGGCGAGGGCAAGGGACTCAAGCTCGCGCTGATCACGCTGAACACGGGGCGGCTGACCCTGCCCGCCTCGGCGGTGGCAGGAGCCAAGCGGGGGTTGGAGATCGCCCGGCGGTGGGCGGCAGAACGGGTCCAGTGGGGGCAGGCGGTGGGCAAGCACGACGCCATCGCCCAGATGATCGGCCGGATGGCGGCCGACACCTTCGCCATGGAGGCGGTGGCCGAGCTCGCCTCACTGCTGGCCGATCGGGGCGGCGCGGATATCCGGCTCGAGGCGGCGATGGCCAAGCTGTGGAACACCGAGGTGGCCTGGCGCATTGCCGACGACACCCTGCAGATCAAGGGCGGCCGCGGCTACGAGACGGCCGACAGCCTGCGCAGCCGCGGCGACCGCCCCGACCCGGTGGAGCGGATGATGCGCGACATGCGAATCAACCGAATCTTCGAGGGCTCGTCCGAGATCATGCGACTGTTCATTGCCCGCGAAGCGGTGGACACCCACCTCAAGGTGGCCGGGGACCTGATTGACCCGCGCACGTCAATGGGACAGAAGCTCAAGGCGCTGGGCAAGTCGGCGCTGTTCTACGGCCTCTGGTACCCGAAGCTCTGGCTGGGACCGGGCGGCTGGTTCGGTTATGGGGAGCTGGGCCGGAATGCCAAGCATGTCCGGTATGCCCATCGGACCTCGAAGCGGCTGGCCCGGACGCTGTTCCACGCGATGGTGCGCTTTGGCCCCAAGCTGGAGAAGCGTCAGTCGGTGCTGGCTCGGATGGTGGACATCGGCGCCGAGCTGTTGGCCATCAGCGCCTCCTGCAGCCGTGCGGCGGCGATGGTCAAGAAGGACCCGTCGAATCGCGGACCGGAGGAGCTGGCGGACCTGTTCTGCCGGCAGGCGCGACGGCGGATCGAACGGCTGTTCGACGATGTCTTCTCCAATGAGGACACCCGGGGATATGCGGTGGCCCGCCAAGTGCTGGACGGCAAGCACGCCTGGCTGGAGCAGGGGATGGTGAGGGAGTAGGTCAGGTGGCGGCAGGGGCCGAGCGACGCTAGACTTGGCCCCGGTTCACACAGGGAGCACCGATGGCAAAGGCAGAGGGAAGGTCCATTCCGTTCGTCGGGCCGGAGGAGATCGACGTCGAGGTCCTCGAGACGTTCGGGTACGATGGTCCGGAGCAGGAGATCGTCACCGAGACCCACGAGTTCAGCGCGGTCTGCCCGTATTCCGGGATGCCGGATCAGGCGATCCTGACCATCCGGTATATCCCCGCCGGCCAGTGCATCGAGCTCAAGAGCCTCAAGTACTACGTCACCAGCTACCGCAATGTCGGGATCTACCAGGAGCACGCGACCGCTCGCATTGCCGAGGACCTGGCGGCGGCGCTGCTGCCCAGGACGATTACGGTCACGACGCTCTATAATCTCCGCGGTGGCTTTGAGACCACCTGCAGCGTGACACTGCCGCCTACGGAGTAGGCGGCTTCACCGCGACCGGGGTCAACCGGTTGGTGTTGCTGCCATCGCCGACCTGGCCCTCGACGTTTCGGCCCCAACAGAGCGCGCTTCCCCCGGTTGTCACACCACAGGTGTGCTGCCCGCCTGAGCGGATCCCTTGCCAGAGGAACCCACCAGAAACCTCCACTGGGCTGAGCTGGTTGGTCTGGAGTGCGTTGCCAAGCCTTCCAGAGCCTCCCTCTCCCCAGCACCAGGCGACCTGAGCCTGGGTCAGCCCGCAGCTGTGATTCGTTCCCGTGGAGATCGCCGCGAGCGCCAGCCCGCCGGTAACCGGTACCGGGATGGACTGATTGCTGGCCGAGCCCGTCCCCAGCTGGCCGGCTCCCCCAGTGCCCCAGCAATAGGCGCTGTTCGTGGTGGCCACCGCGCAGGTATGGGCCCCACCCACCCCGACCGCCACCCAGGCAAAGCCCCCCAGCACCTGGGTTGGCACGGGACGATCCACGGTCGTTCCGTCTCCGAGGCGTCCGGCGCCGTTCTGTCCCCAGCACCAGAGGGTCTGGTCTGCCTGGATGCCGCAGGTGTGACCGCCGGTCGTGGTGGCGATCGCGGTGTATGCCCCGCTGGCCACAGCCGTCGGCACCGGCACCGGGGTGTTGACCAGGGTGCCGTTGCCGAGTCGGCCGTTCGCGTTGCCGCCCCAGCAGAGCACCATCTGGTCGGTCCGCAGTCCGCAGGTGTGCTGACTCCCAGCGACGAGTTGACTGAAGGTGTGACCACCCTGGACCGCAACCGGTACCAGACGATCAATCAACGTACCGTCTCCGAGCTGGCCGAACAGATTGAACCCCCAGCACCAGGCTTCGCCTGCCGCGGTCAGGCCACAACTGTGGACGCTGCCGCTGGTGACTGACGAGAAGACCTGCGCCCCACTGACCGCCACCGGCGAGGTGCGCGGCGTCACGGTGCCGTCGCCGAGTTGACCATTGGAGTTGCTGCCCCAGCATTGGGTGGCACCGGCCGCAATCACGACGCAGTTGTTGGCCTCCCCCGCGGCCAGAGACGCGACCACCAGACTGGTGCCGGTGGCATTCACCGTCACCGAAGGGACGCCGGTCCGGGAGGCCGTCACGGTATTGCCCCCGGGAGTAAAGCCGAGGGTCCACCCCGTGACACGGGCAATCCCGGAAGCATTGCTGGTGGCGGTTCCGCCCGTCACCGCGCCGTTTCCGACGGCCGGCGTAAAGATGACAGCCACGCCAGGCACGGCGTTCCCGAACGCATCGGTCACCTTGACGCCCGGGGCGGTGGCGACGGCGGTCCCGATGGTGGCGGTCTGGTTGTTGCCTTCCACCACTTCGAGCGCGGCCGCGGGGCCGACGATTCCTGTGGCCGTAAAGGTGAACACCGTGCCCGGCTCACTGGTCAGGAAGGCCGCGACGGAGTTGAGGCCGACCATCGGTCCCAGCATCCAGGTAGCAGGCGCGGCGGTGCCGTCCGCACCGCTGATCGCGATGGCGCCCGTCAGTGCCCCGCCACCCTGAACGACTTCGAAAGTGACAGAGGTGCCCTGCACCGGATTGCCGGCCGCATCCGTCACCCTCACCCTCGGGAGCGCGACCGGCGCGGTGCCGGCAGCTGCCACCTGGGTATTGCCAGCCACATACCCGAGGCTCGCTGCCGCCCCGGCACCCAGCTGCGTGGGACTGGCGACGATCCCTGCCAATCCCGCGGCGTCGAATCGCAGGCTGCGCGCCCCGGCCACCCCGCTGATGGCGAGGTCGCTCCAGGTGGCCGTTCCCTCGGCGTCGGTTCGCACCGCCGCCGTGCCGGACAGGGTCCCGCCACCGACCGCGAGCGAGGCGGTGACGAGCACCCCGCTGCGCGAAACCGGACGGCCTTGCGCGTCTCGGAGTTGGACCGCTGGCTGCTGGGTCAGGACGCTGCCACTGCCGGCGGTGGCGGCGGGTTGGGTCAGAATGCCGAGCGCCGTGGGAGTGTTGTCGCTCGGCCCGGGCCCATCACTGGGACAGGCGGTCAGCGCCGCGATCAGGACCAACAACATGACAGGTGCTCTCACGACCGCATCTCCAGTATCACGAGTAGGGGCACCGTCACGAGGCGGACCCGAACCGTGTCGGTCCCGCGAGGCGTGCGGCGAGGTCATCACAGCGTTGGCGCATATCGTCATCCAGGACCGGCCCCGGAGGCGGGTCTGACCAGCCGTCACGGGCGGCCAACAGTCCCGACGCCGCCACGGCGGCATAGCCCTCGACGCCTGCCTCGGCCGCCAGCCATGCCGTCGCACGCGTGCGATTGGGCTCCCAGTGGGCAAGCCAGAGCACCGAGACCACCCCCCGAGTCGCCGGATCCGAACTGGGCAGGGCCAGCGGGCCGGGCAACCCGGCACGGAGGACCGGCACCCTCCTGATGGCATCGAGCAGACCCGGGGGGGCAGAGTTCACCCCCAGGGCCTCGATGACATCGGGGATGAAGTCCCGCTTATCAAGCAAGTACCGCGCCGCTGCCACCGCAATGGCAACGGTACCCCAGGTGACCCGTTCATCGGCCGATGTCAGCCGGGCCGCGTGGTAGGCGGTTCCGAGCAGGTCGCGAGGGGAGTGGAAAGTGGCGAGAGCCACGGGGAGGGCCAGCGGCAGCCCCACCAGGGTGGTCAGCCCGTCGTCGGCCACCGGTGGGCGCTGTTCCATGGACAGGTGGCGCAGGAGCCGGCCCGTCGGCTCTGAGGTCGGTACCCGGCGTTCCCGGGCCAGGCGGACCCAGCCGGCGGCCACTCGCGCAAAGTCGACCGGTGGGGAGGCAAGCAGCTCGCCCAGTTCCAGCGCCAATGGCGCCGCGTCGGGCGCGCCGGATTCGGCCGCCGCGGCAAGGGCATGCAGGATCGCACGGGCACGCGGCAGCAGCGTCGAAGGCAAAGTGGCCATGCACGGTTCCGATGGGCCCGCATCACGGCGACCCGGACAGGGTTATTTTAGGTGAAGTTCCGCAGCCGATGACCCTACACCACGCTACCAGGAAGCGCCCCGTGGCAACCGACACCCTGACCATCACCGACAATCGGACCGGCACAAGCTACGAAGTCCCGGTCACCGATGGAACCATCCCGGCCATCGCCCTCCGCCAGATCAAGACCGGCCCGGACGATTTCGGGTTGATGACCTACGACCCGGCATTCATGAACACCGCCGCGTGCCGGAGCGCCATCACCTTCATCGACGGCGACCGGGGTATCCTCCGCTACCGTGGCTACCCGATCGAGCAGCTGGCCGAGCGGTCGAGCTTCCTCGACGTGGCGTACCTGCTCGCGGAGGGGGAGCTCCCCACGTCGGCGCAGCGGTCCAAGTGGGAGCACGACGTCAAGTATCACACGTATGTGCACACCAAGATGATCAAGTTCCTCGAGGGGTTCCGGTACGATGCGCACCCGATGGGGATGCTGCTCGGGGCAGTCGGGGCCATGTCGACGTTCTATCCCGACGCCAAGGACATCCAGGATCCCGCCAACCGCTATATCCAGCGGGTGCGCCTGATGGCCAAGATTCCCACCCTGGCGGCGTTTGCCTTCCGGCAGTCCCGGGGTCTGCCATTCGAGTTCCCCCGCAACGACCTGGATTACATCGGGAACTTCGTGAACATGACGTTCAGCATTGGCGGCAAGCACGAGCCGAACGCTGTGCTGCAGCGGGCGCTCGAGATCCTCCTGGTCCTCCACGCCGACCACGAGCAGAACTGCTCCACCAGCGCGGTGCGCGCGGTGGGTTCCTCGCACGTTGACCCATTCTCGGCGGTGTCGGCCGGGATTGCGGCGCTGTACGGCCCGCTGCATGGTGGCGCCAACGAGGCAGTGCTCCGCATGCTCGACGAGATTGGCACCAAGGCCCAGATTCCCGCGTTCATCGAGAAGGTGAAGCACGGCGAGGGGCGGCTGATGGGGTTCGGCCACCGCGTCTACAAGTCCTATGACCCGCGCGCCAAGCTGATCAAGCGCGTCGCCGATGACGTCTTTGCCCAGACCGGCCTCAACCCGAAGCTCGAAATCGCGCTGGAGCTGGAGCGCATTGCGCTCGAGGATGAGTACTTCATCAGCCGTAAGCTCTACCCGAACGTGGACTTCTACTCCGGCTTGATCTACCAGGCGATGGGCTACCCGACTGACTTCTTCACGGTGCTCTTCGCGATCGGCCGGATGCCCGGCTGGCTGGCCCAGTGGCAGGAGATGCTCCTCGACAAGGACCAGAAGATCGCGCGGCCACGGCAGATCTATACTGGGATTGAGCTGCGGGACATGCCCTAGGAAGCGGGGAATGGGGAATGGGGAATGGGGAG
>Ga0163153_10001995_pt1 | contig 31010 bp, 18 predicted proteins | sample OliLakLV19MP6IB1_FD_148629 | JGI IMG/M metagenome (GOLD analysis project Ga0163153, IMG submission 148629) | Freshwater microbial mat bacterial communities from Lake Vanda, McMurdo Dry Valleys, Antarctica - Oligotrophic Lake LV.19.MP6.IB-1 | ecosystem: Environmental > Aquatic > Freshwater >...
GAAGCCTGGCCGCGACCAGCGACCGGAGGGTCGCCAAGCCAGGGCCGGCACGATGCCGGAGCCGGGCGTGAAGCTTCCGTGCATGGGCATGTGGTGAATGGAATCTTGAGTTGATCGCCAGGCACGTTCATTTCCGGCGCTTTCGGTGCATTCGAAACCCGGGCCTGCCTTACCCGTTCAATCCCCATAGGGGCCGGCTCGCCACCTGGCGACATCTCCCCTTTGAGGCGATCCTACGACCCCTTTCTCAAGTCCCCTTTCGGAGTTTTTCCATGATTCACGTCACCCGAGCAACCGTCGCTGCGGCCAGCATGGCCGCCATTTTGGCTGCGGGAGGCTCAGCCTCCCGCGCGCCCGCCGCCGAATGGCAAACCACCTATCTCAAGCCGGCCGTGCAGGCCTGGATGGGCGTTGTCACGCTCCTCGGCTCGGACAGCGAGCGGGAAGACGAAAAGGATGACGACTCGAAGTGTGATGGCGATTGCGAAAAGGACTGCAAGAAGTGTGACCACAAGCGGGGCGGCGATGGGCCTCATGGCAAGCACATGCACCGTCACGGCCCACGCGACGGGCACATGGGGCCTCATGCCGATCACGGCCCTCGCGGTGACGCCGTCAAGCTTCTTCACGACATCAACGCGCGACTCGCGCGCATCGAGCGAATGCTCGCCGCGCGGGGACAGAGCGGCCCACCGATGGCAGGTCACGGCCACGGCGGCCACCACGGCAAGCGCGAGGCGATGGAGGGCCCCAAGAAGGAGGCCTACCAGCGGATGAGCGCGGCTCGCGAGAAGTGGCAGAACGCCTCGCCCGAAGAGCGGGCTGAGATGAAGGAGAAGATGGAAGCCCGCATGAAGGAAGGCCGCGAGAAAATGGCGGCAGTCCGCGAGAAGTGGCAGAACGCTTCACCCGAAGAGCGGGCTGAGATGAAGGAGAAGATGGAAGCCCGCATGAAGGAAGGCCGCGAGAAAATGGCGGCAGTCCGTGAGAAGTGGCAGAACGCCTCGCCCGAAGAGCGGGCTGAGATGAAGGAGAAGAAGGAAGCCCGCATGAAGGAAGGCCGCGAGCGGATGTCGTGGACGCCCAAAGAGGGCGAGCGTTCGCCGAAAGCTGAGGCGATGAGGCCGAAGGCTGAGGAAGGTCGATCGATGATCGAAGCTGCTCGCAAGCGTGCTGCGGAGCTCGAGCACCGAGTCAAGCGACTCGAGGCAGAGCTCGAGCGAGTGAAAGAGGCTCTCATTAAGTCTCGCGATTCTTGAAAGTCGCTTTCTCTGTTCGCGCAGCGACCGGGAAACTTGACTCGGGCTGAATCACGAAGTCTGATGGAGGGAGTGGCGGGCCGTCGCCACTCCCTCCTTTCGTATGGTGGCGGAGCTTGCCCTATTCATGTTTGCAAGCCGCTTCCGCGACCTGGAATTCCCGATGAGCAATTCCACGAGCTATGCCGCCCGTCTTTGCCTGGGCTGTTTCATCTCTTTACTTGCCCTGCCGTTCGGTACGATTCGCGCTGGTGAGCCGGCCGTCGATTTCAACCGCGACATCCGCCCGATTCTCTCGGACCGCTGCTTCGCCTGTCACGGCCCTGACGCCGAGACACGGGAAGCTGGCCTGAGGCTCGATCTTCGAGAAGCGGCGACGGCCGAGCTCGAGAGTGGCACGACGGCAATCGTCGCGGGGGATCTGGCCTCCAGTGAGATCATCGCCCGGATCACCAGCACCGACCCCGATGTCGTGATGCCACCGCCGCAGATCCGCAAGCCAATCACGCCCGCCGAGGCCGCGACGCTCGAACGATGGATCAAGGACGGCGCCGAGTACCGTGGGCACTGGGCCTTTGAGCGAATTGAGCGGCCATCATCCCCGACGGTGAAGAATGGTTCGTGGCCCAGGACGCCAATCGACCGGTTCATCCTCGCGCGACTCGAGGCTGAGGGCATCGCACCCAATCCCGAAGCCGATCGCGTGACGCTCGCCCGCCGGCTCGCGCTCGACCTGACCGGGTTGCCGCCCGAGCCGAAGGCCGTCGATGCGTTCCTCGCCGATGGGTCTCCCAACGCCTACGAGAAGTACGTCGATGCCCTCCTCGCCAGCCCGCACTATGGCGAGCGCATGGCGATCGAGTGGCTTGATGCAGCCCGCTACGCCGACAGCCACGGCTACCAGACCGATTCGAGCCGCTCCAACTGGCCGTGGAGGGACTGGCTCATCCAGGCGTTCAACGACAACGTGCCTTTTGATCAATTCACGATTGACCAGCTCGCTGGTGACATGCTCCCGAACCCCTCCCACGACCAGATCGTGGCCACCGGTTTCAACCGCAACCATCGGATCAATGGCGAGGGAGGCATCATTGCCGAGGAGTGGCGGGTGGAGACCATCATCGATCGCGTGGAAACGACCGGGCAGACCTGGCTCGGGCTCACGGTCGGCTGCGCCCGATGCCACGATCACAAATACGACCCGCTTTCGCAGAAGGAGTTTTATTCGCTCTTCGCCCTGTTCAATAACGTTCCAGAGACTGGGACGATCATGGGCTCGCAGAACCGGGCGGGTGGCAACTCCGACCCGCTCTACGAGATCGCCTCCAAGGAGCAGAAGAATGAGCTCGCCCGGCTGCAGCGGGTCGTGGCCGATGCTGAGGCAGCCGTCACTGCCGAAGCAGGGAATCTTGATGATCTTCTTGTGCAGTGGGAAAACTCACTCGGCCCGGTGCTCGGTGGCGCCGAATCGGCCTGGGAGCCCTTCGAACCCCTTGAACTGCGAAGCGTCGGCGGAGCATCGTTCCGGCGAAGCGAGGATGGTTCATGGCTGGTCGAGGGCCAGAACCCACCCCGTGACACCTACGAATTCGAGGCCCTGCTTCCGGGCCAGTCATTCGGCGGCGTGCGGCTCGAAGTGCTTCCTGACCCGTCGCTTGCAAGCGACGGCTTCGGTCGGGGTGGCAACGGCAACATCGTGGTATCGAAGCTCGAGGTCGAGATCGAACCCGCCGACGGCGGTGATACCGTGCCCGTGACGCTCGTGCGGGCTGAGGCCGACTACGAGCAGGAGAAGTGGCCTGCGACAGCCGTCCTTCTCGGACAGGCCAAGAAAGGCTGGGCGATTGACGGCCATGATCCGACCAAGCGGCAGCCTCGACAGCTGGCAGTGTTTCCGGCGATCGCCATCAATGTCCAGGAAAACTCACGGCTGGTGGTTCGGATTCGCCAAGAGGCGTTTGACGGGCACACCATCGGCAGGTTCCGCTTGGCGATCACCGGTGCCGACCCATCCGTTCTCGGCGTGGATGGTCTGAACCTACCGAACCCGGTCAAGAAAGCGCTCACGGTGGCCCGCGACGATCGCTCCCCGAAGCAGCGACAAGCCATCCGAAAGTTCTATGTGGACCGCTCTGGCGGCGCCACCAAAGCAGCCGAGGCGACCCTCGGTGCAGCGACCAAAAGCCTTACCAACTTTCGGAACACACTCCCATCGGCGATGGTGATGCAGGAGGGGCCACCGCGGGACGCGTTCGTGTTGATCCGCGGCGAATATGACAAGCGCGGCGAGAAGGTCACGGCGGCGCTTCCAGCCTTTCTGCCACCGCTCCCGGAAGGTTCGAAGGTTGATCGGCTCTCGCTTGCGCGCTGGATCGTCTCGCGTGACAACCCACTGACCGCGCGGGTGCAAGTCAATCGTCTGTGGGAGCGATTCTTCGGTGCCGGCCTTGTGAAGACGAGCGAGAACCTCGGGAGCCAGGCCGAGTTTCCGAGCCATCCGGAACTGCTCGACTGGATGGCAGCCGAATTCATGGAGGGCAACTCGCTGCCTTCGGTCGATGGCCAGCCGGCGAAACCATGGGATATGAAAGCTTTCGTGAAGCTTCTCGTGTCGAGCGCCGTCTACCGCCAGTCGGCCGTCGTGGCGCCAGCGAACCTTGCTCACGATCCCACCAACCGTCTCTTGTCGCGGATTCCGCGCATCCGGCTCCCGGGCGAAATCGTCCGCGACCAGGCGCTCGCGACGTCGGGATTGCTCGTGCCCACGGTCGGCGGCCCGAGCGTCCGGCCTTGGATGCCCGATGGAGTATGGGATGAAACGAGTAAGTACGGCGACCTTCGTGGCTACAAACCCGACACCGGCCCCGGCCGCTACCGCCGCAGCATGTACACGATTTGGAAGCGAACCGCAGCGCCGCCGACGATGCTTCTCTTCGACGCCCCCAACCGCGAGACCTGCCAGGTGAAGCGGTCGCGAACCAACACGCCGCTCCAGGCGCTCGCGTTGCTCAACGAAACCACATTCGTCGAGGCGGCCCACGGCCTGGCGAGGCGAATGATGAGCGCGGGCGGCGATACTCCGGTCTCACGAATCACCCATGGCTTCCGACTGGCGATCGGCCGACAGCCGACAGCCGATGAGCTCGATACGCTTGTCACCGGTTTCAAGGCTGACCTCGCGATATTCGCCGCCGACGCACATGCCGCTGGCAAGTACACCGGGTTTGGGCTCGTCAAGCCGCCGGAGGGCACACCGCTCCCCGAGTTCGCCGCCTACTCGCTCACCGCGAACGTGTTGATCAACCTCGACGAATTCGTAATGCGGGAGTGACCTCATGAACCACCACCATGTCCTCCGCGTGCAAGACGCGCTCAATCGACGTGTCTTTCTCGGCGGTACCGCTGGCGCGCTCGGTGCCACCGCCCTGGCAAGCCTTCTGGCTCCGGGGGGCACCGCCGCGGCGACCGGTTCGTCGGGGCAGGTCTTCCCAAACTTCCCCGCCAAAGCAAAACGGATTATCTATCTCTTCCAGTCGGGTGCTCCGTCGCAGATGGACCTTTTCGACCCGAAGCCCGAGATGGAGAAGCATCGGGGCGAGGATCTGCCCGCCTCGATCCGGATGGGCCAGCGGCTCACCACGATGACCAGTGGCCAGACGAGTTTTCCGGTGGCCCCTTCTCTCTTCAAATTCGCCCAGCACGGGAAGAGTGGAATGTGGTTCAGCGATCTCGTGCCCCACATGGCCCGCCACGCCGATCGCTGGTGCATGATCCGCTCGATGGAAACCGAGCAGATCAACCACGACCCGGCAATCACCTTCTTTCAAACCGGCCACCAGCTCGCCGGTCGGCCGAGCATCGGCTCGTGGGTGAGCTACGGCTTGGGGAGCGACAACGCCGACCTGCCCGCCTACATCGTGCTGACGAGTTTTGGGTCAGGCCGGAAGGACGATCAGCCACTCTATGACCGGCTCTGGGGCTCGGGATTTCTCCCGACGATTCATCAGGGTGTGCGATTTCGGAACACGGGCGACCCGGTGCTCTACCTTGCCGACCCGCCCGGGATTTCTCGAGACCACCGCCGGGCCACGCTTGATCGGATCGGTGCGCTCAACGCGACCCGTGGAAGCCTGCTCGGCGATCCCGACATCGCCGCCCGTACGGCCCAGTACGAGATGGCCTTCCGGATGCAGGCCAGCGTCCCTGGGATCGTTGACTTCTCCGATGAGCCGGCGCACGTGCTTAACGCCTACGGCCCCGACATCAAGCGACCCGGCAGCTACGCCTTCAACTGCCTGCTCGCGAGGCGGCTCTCGGAGCAAGGCGTGCGGTTCGTGCAGCTCTTTCACATGGGCTGGGACCACCACGGTGGTCTCCCCGCGGCGATTCGCGGCCAATGCCACGACACCGATCAGGCCACGGCCGCCCTGCTCGACGATCTTGATCAGCGAGGCCTCCTCGATGAGACGCTCGTCGTCTGGGGGGGCGAATTCGGCCGCACGATCTACTCCCAGGGTGCGCTCACGGAAACGAACTACGGCCGCGATCACCACCCGCGGTGCTTCACGATGCTCATGGCAGGCGCCGGCGTGAAGGGCGGGCTCACCTGGGGTGCCACCGACGACTACTCCTACAACATCGTGACACCCGATCAGAAGGTCCATGTTCACGATCTCAACGCCACGATCCTCCACCTCATGGGGGTCGACCACCTCCGCCTGACCTTCCCGTACCAGGGCCGCGACTTCCGACTCACCGACGTTCACGGTGAAGTCGTTCACGGCATCCTGAGCTGACCCTTGCCGCCGTAAAGCAGACAGATGAGCGAATCGAGGGGTTGGTGGGGCGAGTGTTGGCCTCGACTGAGTTGAAGCCCTCGGCGATAGCCGGGGGACTGCGGGTTGAAGGCCGTCCAGTTTTCTATTTCAAACGGGCTCGCCCAAGGACCCACCGTCCCCTCGCTGCCGCGAGGGGCTTCCATGCATTTTTGCGCGCATGGCCGCTCCATGAACCTCGGATGTGCTCTCGTTACTTCCGCTGCCAGCGATCGCCTTCTTCGAGCACCCTCCGAGGGCCGTCACCATCGAGCCAGCCGCGGGCCTCGACGTCCTCCCGCAGGAACGCATCCCAGAAGGCCGTCGACGTGGCGAGGATCGCCCGGTGATGATTCGGGTTACGGGTCTCGCGATCACCGGGAAGCGGCCGGTCAGTGAACGCGGAATGTTCAGCGTGATCGAGCACGAGCTCGTAGGCCCTCCCCTTCGGGAGCGCGGGAAAGACCGCGCGCCGCGACTCCACGGTCTGGCCACCGATTCGAGACACGTCATCCGTACCCGTCATGAGGAGCCAAGGAATCGTCACGTCCGCGAAGGCATCCGCTGGATCCGTCCGTCCCTGCGCCGCGCCTGGGCTCATGATGACCGCAGCCTTGATGCGGGGCTCGACGAATCGATTCTGAACCAGCGGCATCCGCTGCCCACCGACCGCCTGTGTGGTCTGCGCCCCGAAAGAATGGCCAGACATGCCGACGCGTGAGAGATCAACCCTGCCCGCAAGAGGATGGTTTTCTTCGCGAGACCACGCAGCGAGCTGATCGAGCACCGCGGGCACGTCCTCCACGCGAAGCAGGAGGTTCTTCGCCGAGGCCGCCTCCCGCATCGCCGCCATCCGTTGAGCCCGTGGCACGTCCTGCCACACCGATGAATCGCTGCCGGGGTGCTGGAGATACACGGCGGCATAGCCACGGGCCGCCCAGTGTTTCCCGAGGTACGCCCCCATCTCTCGCGAGCCACCGAGGCCGTGACTGAAGAGCACGACCGGAGCAGCCTGAGGTGCTTTTCCGCCATCGGACGGAAGAAAGATACGCACGGGAATCGTCCGTTCCCGTCTGCCGTCGTTCACATCGAGATCGAGCGCTGCAGCCACCGCCGCAGCCGGAACGTCGAGCGGATCGTAGCCATGAGCCACATTCCACGCCATTGCAACAGCCGCGAAGACAATCGCAGTGAATTGGATCGGGCGAGTTCTATGGCGAAGGCACTGCGATTTCCATCGGCTGCAATTGGACGATGACCGTGTGGTCTCTGCGGTCGTCGACCAGCGTGATAAAGTCATCGGTCAGCGCCCTTCCATCCAGAGTGATGTAGTTTCCCTGCGAGGCTTCCCCGCTCCGCTCGATTGTAACGTGATAGAAGGTCTCGCGATAACGATAGTGAATCTGGATTTTCGGCCAGTGTAGCGGGAGGTGGGGAGTGATTTCCAGACGGTCAGAAGACACCTTCAACCCGAGCAACGATTCAATAATGAGGCGATACATCCAGCCCGCGGAACCGGTGTACCAGGTCCAGCCACCTCGGCCCGTGTGCGGGGCCACGCCGTACACGTCGGCAGCCACCACGTAGGGTTCAACACGATAGGCGGAAACCTGTTCTGGCGTTGAGCCATGCGAAATTGGATTAATGAGCGCGAAGAGATCCCACGCGCGTGAGCTATCTCCCATCGCGGCAGTAGCCATCGCTGTCCAGATCGCACTATGCGTGTATTGTCCTCCATTCTCGCGCACACCGGGAACGTACCCTTTGATGTACCCGGGATTGAGATCTGATGTATCGAACGGCGGATCCAGGAGCAGGATCAGGCGGTCGTCAGGTTTCACCAACCGGCGATCGGCGCTCTCCATGGCCTGGCTGGTACGTTCGCTTGTGCCAGCACCTGACAACACCGACCAGCTTTGCGAGAGTGCATCGATTTGGCACTCTTCGTTTACTGCCGAGCCGAGCGGCGTGCCGTCATCAAAATAGGCCCGACGATACCACTCGCCGTCCCAGCCGTGTTCCTCAAGGTTGCTCCGAAGTCGGCCTGCTTCGATCAGATAACGATCGGCGAGGCCTTCATCTCCGTGCTGCCGCGCCAGTTCTGCAAACTGCGTCAGCACATGGAACAGGAAAAACCCGAGCCAGACGCTCTCGCCCCGCCCATGCTGGCCGACGAGATTCATACCGTCATTCCAGTCACCGCAACCCATCAGTGGCAGGCCGTGAATACCGAATCGCAAGCCATTGTCGATCGCACGAACGGCGTGCTCAAAGAGCGTGCCGACGTCGTCCGACACAATCGGCAGATCGTAATTCGACTCCTCGTCGTCGCGTAAGGCGCGTGACGTCAAGAAGGGGATGCGCTCGTCCAGCACGCCGGTATCACCTGTCGTGGCGACATAGCGGCACACGGCCAATGCCAACCAGAGGTAATCATCGGAGAAGTGCGTCCGCACTCCACGCCCCGCTGGCGGATGCCACCAGTGCTGAACGTCTCCTTCTCGAAATTGCCGACCGGCTGCTCGCAGCAGATGCTCGCGGAGCAATTGAGGCTGAGCATGGACCAGGGCCATCGCGTCTTGCAATTGATCCCGGAACCCGAATGCACCGCCCGATTGGTAGAAACCGGAACGTGCCCACATCCGACAAGCGAGAGTCTGATACACGAGCCAGCCATTCGCCAGGAAGTTGACCGCGGGATCGGGAGTCTCCACATGGACGGCGCCCAGTGTCCGACTCCAATACTGCCATACGGCCTCGATGGCCCGGTTGGCGCTGTCAACGCTGCGGAACCGATGGGCCAAGACCTTGGCCTCCGTCGCGCCGCACGCTGATCCCATGGTGAACGTGATCGTCCGTTCCTGTCCGTCTTCGAGGGTGAGCGGCGCCTGAATGGCAGCGCAGGGATCGTAGCCTGCGCCGACACGCCCCGAGAGTCGAACCCGTCCAAGGGCTGCGGGAGTCGCCAGTTTTCCGTTTCGCCCCAGAAACTCTGCGCGGTCTCCGGTGAGCGTGCGACTTGATTCGCTACAGTTGACGAACGCCACGCGATCAGCGAACTCGGGGTTGTAGACATTTTTTGCCAGAATGGCGCCCGTGGCGGGATCAGCCTCTGTCACAACGTGCATGAGCGACTTGCTTCTCGCGGTCCCCAATACGAGCTCCCAATAGCCGGTAATCGACAACTGTCGCGATCGTCCCGAGCGATTGGTGATTTTGAGTTTGTAGAATTTGACGGGGGCATCTGTCGCCACGTAGACGCACAGTTCGGTGGTCAGCCCGTCGTGCGTATGCTCGAAAATGCTGTAGCCGAAGCCATGCCGAACAACGTAGGCATTGTGCCCCCGGGCCGGCAGTGGTGATGGGGACCAGTATTGCCCCGACTCTTCGTCGCGCACATACATTGCCTCGCCGCTGACATCGGTGACGGAGTCGTTGTGCCAGGGTGTCAGGCGAAATTCATGGCTGTTCTCCGCCCACGTGTAGGCGCTTCCACCCTCCGATACAACGGTTCCAAACCCAGGGTTGGCGATGACATTGACCCATGGGGCTGGTGTGGTCGTACCGGATGGCAGGATGGTCACGTACTCGCGACCGTCGCGACTGAATCCGCCAAGGCCGTTGAAAAATGCCAGGTCGCGAAAGGGCGCTCCTTCGGCCGCGGCGGTCTCGGGGCGGCGGCGGACCGGCTTCAATTGAGGAATGGCGATATCCGCACGCCCGCGCCGATCGGCTTGTTCGACCAGCGTTCCGCCGTCATCCAGCAAGACAACCCGCGCAACGGTCTGCAGCAGCTCGCGATCCTCCTCAGACATCTGTTCGCCGCGGCGAATAAAAACGCCGCCAGGACGGTCGACAAGCGAGGCCTCCGGACTGGCAGCAACCAGATCGATGATCGCCTCCTGGAGCGTCTGCCGGTACACCGAGTCGTCCTCATTCCAAATGACGAGGTCCACCGCGAGCCCCTTGAGCCGCCAGTAGGCATGCGCCTGCACAACGTGCCGCACTAGGGAGAGTCGATCGTGGTCGCGAATTCGGACGAGCACGATTGGCACGTCGCCCGAGATTCCATAGCCCCACAAACCCGATTGACCTCGGCGATTGCGAAGAAGCGTGCTCGCCCTGGCACGATGCGTGCCTGACGCATAAATGATGGACCCTGTAAATCGGCCATAGACTTGTGCGTCGGCCTCGGTCGCGTTGAGCTGCTGAAGCAGGATGTGACCGTGCGTCCAGGCCAAGTCAAACACGCGATCGGTGAGGCTCGGATCGCTATATCGTTCGGTGAGTGCATCAACGGCAGCGCGCGACTCACCCGCCCCAGTGACGATGTTGATCTGAACGGATTCATTCGGTTGCAGCACCACCAGTTGGCGAATACTGACGATCGGATCGAGCACCGGGCCTTCGCTGTTGGAAAGCGGTGACTTCCCCACCAGGGCAGCAGGGGCAGCGAGCGTTCGATGCCGGCCGATGAAACGGGCGCGATCCGTTTCGTACGAGGGCTCGCCTACGGTCTGCCCCTGCACGGTCATCATGTGCGTCATCCAAGGAGGGTGCTCCTCCGTGGAACGCGGACGACGTGTGCAATAGATCGCCTGTCGCGCCCGAACGAGCTCGGTCTGCACAAAGAGGTTGCTGAACGCCGGATGGGCTTCGTCTTGCGCCTGCGTTGCCAATACGATTTCTGCATAGCTCGTAATCTCGAGGGTGCGTCGCACGTCGGAACGGTTCGTGAGGGTCACGCGGCGCAGTTCGATATCGTCCTCGGGCGAGACACTGATCTGGGTATAGGTTTCGATCAACTCATCCCTGCGGCGAAACTCAGCACGGGCCTGGCTAAAGATCGCCTCATAGTTGCTGCCCGGCTTGAGGGTCGGTTGCCAGGCATTGGACCAAAAGATGCCGCTGTCCAGATCGCGGACATAGCAGAAGCTACCGTAACAATCACGTGTCGCGTCCTCTCGCCAGCGAGTGACGGCCAAATCGCACCAGCGGCTGTATCCACCGCCGGCACTTGTGATGGCCACGTGATAGCGGCCGTTGGAGAGTAGGTGCGCTTCGATTGTTGCACTGTTGGGATCGGTAATGACTCGCATGCTCCCGCTTTCCTCGGCAGTCACGAGCCGCGTCACATTGGCTTCGCTCGCATGCGGAAACACGGGAGCGGTGGCCTTGGGAACCCGCTCTTGCAAGAGCAACTCTGCGGAACGCAACATGGGATCGGCAAGGAAGCGGCGCTGCATGGGTTGGTCAAGAAGCACGTACGCCAGCGCCAAGAAGGTCATGCCTTTGTGATGCGCCATGAACTGCCGAACGGTAACGCTCTTGGCACCTGGGGGCAACCGTGATGGGGTGTAGTCGATGGCTTCATAAAAACCATACGCCCCTTGTTGGCCGTCCGCCGAGAGCCGCTGCAGATTCTGACAAGCTGCCTCGGGCGCGACCATGAGCGCCAGTGCACTTGCGTACGGCGCGATCACCAAGTCCTCAGCCAAACCGCGCTTCAAACCCAGGCCGGGCACGCCAAACGCCCGATACTGATACGTCCTGTGTTGGTCGATGGCGTTATAACCCGATTCAGAAATCCCCCACGGCACTCCTCGCTGGCGCCCATAGGCTATCTGCCGGAGGACCACGGCATGATAGGTCCGGTCGAGGAGCGTGTTCTCATAGTTGGGCATCACGAGCAGTGGCATCAGGTACTCGAACATCGAACCGCTCCAACTCAGCAATGCCGGTGCTCTGCCCGCACTCGTCAAGAGCCGCCCCAGCGCGAACCAATGCTCCTGATTGAAGTACCCCTGTGCAATCATGACGAAGCTGCACAGGCGGGCCTCCGAGGCCAGCAGATCATAAAAGCTCCCGTCTAATCGCCGCTCGGTAACGTTGTAGCCAACCGCGAAGAGGTGACGAGTCGGGCTGTACAGCAACTCGAAATCCATCTCTGCCAACTCGCGGGCTTGGGCAGCGACTGCTTGCAAGCGAAGGATCCTGACTGCTGCATGCTCTGATGACAGCTGAAACGCCCCACGAAGTTGGTCGAGCCACGGTCTGTCGGGAGGCGACGCTTCCGCAAGAATTGATTCGATGAGCGGCAATGCGGAGCCCGGCAATTCAGCCACATCCCGGACGGTGGCGCCCGCGTCGAGGTGCGTTAAGAGCGCTTGCAGCAACCTCACTCGTTCAATGTGTGCGACGGATCCGGTCTCCCAGAAGTGTTCCGGAGGAGCGGGCAGCGTGAGCCACCCCGCCACGTTGAGTAGGTCGGCGTGATGGTCTTGGCAACTACGGTCGTAGGCGAGCGTCCACCACGCAACTTCGGAGTCAGGGCTGCTACCCGCATTGAGTTCACCGGCAGTCAGTTCGAGCCGAGCCAAAAGATGGTGTGCGGCACTGAGCGAAGTGGGCTCTTGGTTGAGGTCTTCGATCGCCCTTTCGATCTTGCGCAACACATCGGCGCCGACTCGTGGAGCGATTGTTTTGCGGGTGGATTCAAGGAGAATTCGAAGCGTATCGCGTAACCCACCAAAGAGACGGCGTGGCAAGACACATGCATCACCGAGTTCCACGCACCCGCTACTCAGAACCAGGAGATTCGCCACCAGATTTCCGCTGTCGACCGCCGATACATAGCGCGGATTGAGCGGCACAAGTGACCGGGTGTCGTACCAGTTGAAGAAGTGCCCGCGGTAGCGCTCCATGCGAGACAACGTGTCGAACGTGTGCTGCGTCCGTTCGAGGAAGCGCGCCGCCGAACAGTATCCGAAGTCGACTGCTGCCAGGTCCGCCAAGAGCGCCATACCTATGTTCGTCGGACTGGTTCGTGGCGCGACGACCAGTTCGGGGTTTTGCTGGATATTGTCCGGCGGCAGCCAATTCTCCTTCTCGGTGACGAATTCCTCGAAGTATCTCCAGGTCCGCCGTGAGAGTGTTTCCAGAAAGTGACGCTGATCAACGGAAAGCTTCGAGGTTCGCTTGGGGATCGGCTGGCTGAGCCACCAGGCCAGCAGCGGCGAAACCCACCAGGCAGCGAGCCAAGGAGCCGCATAGGGCAGCACCTGGGGTTGGTAGCTGACAATCGCCAGGAAGGTCGTCGTAGCCAAGGCGGGAGCAATGATCATTGAGCGAATTGTTGCTGGCAGTGTGCCTGTGTGGCCTCTTTCTGAGTCGCTGGCGGTCTTCCATTCGAGCAGTCGCCGTTTACTCCACACCATGCGAAACAGCGTACGCAGAATCGCATCCGCGCAAACGGCGGCTTCATAGGGCAGAAAGGCGAGGGCAAGCCCACTCTGAGCCAGCGGTCGAACGAGTGACTTGAGCGTCACGCCCCAATGCAGTCGCAGCGGAAGGTTCACAGGCTTGCGAAACAGTGCCGTCAGTGCTCCGACCAGGACGGGCAGCAAGACCAGGCTCGCGAGGAAGACCGCCATCGCTCCGGCGGCCTCCGGCAAGGCCAGCCACGAGACGAGCAGGACCAGCAGCAGGCACATCGGCGTGAGGCTGCGGCGCAGGTTGTCGAGTATCTTCCACTGCGACAAAACCGAGATCGGATTGCGGACACGTTGCCCTATCTGGCTCTGGACCCAGGGAAGGAGCCACGTGGCAATCTGCCAGTCGCCGCGCATCCAGCGATGCCGACGGGCCATATCGACCGTGTAGCGCGAGGGATGCTCCTCGTAGAGGGTCACGTCGCTGAGCAAGGCCGAGCGGCAGTACGCTCCTTCGATTAAGTCGTGGCTTAGAATCGCGTTGTCTGGAAAGACACAACAAAGCCTTTCAAAAGAATCCACCTCATAGATTCCCTTGCCAACAAAGGACCCCTCGCCAAAGAGATCTTGATACACGTCGGATACGACGCGCGTGTAGGGATCGATGCCCGGTTCATCAGAATAGAGCTCCACGAAGCGGGATCGCTCGGTGGTAGGCAGGCTCACGCCAACTCGCGGCTGGAGAATCGTGTAGCCATCGACGACGCGGCCGAGCTTGGCATCAAATACAGGCTGATTGAGTCGATGCGCGAGCGTACCCACCATCATCTGGGCTGAATCGCGCGGCAATTGCGTGTCCGTGTCGAGGGTTATGACATATCGCACGCCCGACAGCACGGCGGTGGAGCCGACAACCTGGGCAAATCCATCCGTTGCCCCACGCAGCAGGGCGTTGAGGTCGGAGAGCTTGCCACGTTTACGCTCGCGGCCCATCCAACAACTCTCTTGTTCATTCCAGCGACGCGCGCGATGGAAGAGGTAGAAGATAGTGGGTCGCGCGGCGGCATACTTCTCATTCAGGCGCTCGATCCCTTCGCTGGCGAGACGCACCAGCTCCGGATCGCCAGGCAGCGTCTCTGCGGCGGCGTCGACGAAGTCCGTCACCAGGGCAAAATGCAGGCAGTGGTCGCGGTTGGCCAGATAGCGAACCTCGAGGCCATCGAGCAGACGATCGATTCCAGCGGAACTGGTGAGCATGGTGGGAACCGCCACCAGGGTGCGATGCTCGGGAGGAATGCCTTCCTTGAAATCCATGCGCGGTAGCGACTGCGGACTCAGCAGTTCCGTCGCTAGCCAATTGGCTAAAGCGACTCCTAAGTTCGAAGCGCAGACCACTCCTGGCAAGGCCAGGAGAAGCAACGCAGGCCAGCCACTTTCGAGTTGATGCAGACGACCTAAGAGGAGCAAAGTGGCGACGAGGCTGACCGCACTGAGACAACTCAAGTACACCGTCAGGGGGAACTTCCGCCGCAGCTTGTCAATGAGCACACTGGGCGAAAGCCGCATTTCCGCGAATCGTTCGAGCGTCGGCCGGCCACGGTCGACCAGAAAATAGCCAACGTGTGCCGCGCGGTCCGCTGGTGCTTCGCGGGCATGGTGCTCGGCAAGTTGCACCGCCTTGCGAGCCACGTCGTATTCTGTGAGCTGGCTGCGCCGCGCGATGCCCTCGACTGCATGCCGGTAGCGGTCGCGAGTGGCGAAATCCATTCGCGCATAGATTCCAGACGGGTCATCCGCCAAGGTGTGTTCTACTAAGCTCTGCTCACCGACGAATTGCCTCCAATCGCTCGAGTCGAGAAACCGCAGGCTATTGATGCTGTTGCCGATTGAAACCTGGTCGGCCGCCTGCGATTGGCCCTCGGCACGCACCAAGTCTTCCGTTGTCAGCCCTTGATCGGCCAGACGGTGCTCGATCCAGTCGCTCGCGAAGGCAAAGTTTGGATTCTGACCCTGTAAGTGCCGCGTCAGTTCTGCCAGGAAAGCGCCCGAAAGCGTCGGATCATCGCGTGCCATGTCCGCCAGAACCAGGATCAAGTCGGTCGGCTTCTGCTCGACGATCTGGACCATGCGCTCGGCCCAATCACTCGCGAGGTCGCGGTCGCGTCGTGCTGAAGCGATTCGAACGGCGACACGTCGTAGATTTTCAATGAGTGCCAACCGGAGCATCAAGGGGAGCGCCCAGAGCTCGCCAAGCGTAAGCGGCTCGACAGACTGATAGGAAGTCACGAAGCCGTTGAGGCTGGCAGCATCGACGCGGCCGTCGACATGGGCGATGAGCTCGAGCGCGATTCCGTAGGCCCGCGGAAAATTCGCCGCAGGCCCGTTCGCCAGACGCGGCAATTCGCGGCTGTAGGACGGGGGAAGCAGCCGACGGATGGCGCGAATCTGTTCTTCCACCAGATAGAAGTTGTCGAGCAGCCATTCGGCAGCGGGCTCGATACAGCGGCTTTGATCTGCGGCTGCACTCACGAGATCGTACGTCTCGATGAGGACACGCTCGTTTTCGCCGAGTCGCGGCAAAAGCTTGTCGCCCGCCCGCCCGACAGCCAGACGATGGGAGGCCGCGATGGACTTCGCGTGCCGCTCGAGCTGGTCAATACTAAAGAGTTCTGCGCGGAGCGGCTTTTCGTCAGCGCGGCCGGCCAGCATGGCTTCGAGAGCTGCACTCCGCCGCCACGCCATTAGCCGCAGCAGTTTTTCCAAGAAATCCGAAACATGCACTGAACCTCCCTTGCATGTGCGCCGTTGAACGCATCAAGCGCGAAAGCGTCGAGTATACAGCAAATCGAACATCTCCGGAGTCGTGCGCGACGGCGTCGAGCGTGCAGGCCTCGCCCGACGGGCTGCCAGCGACCGACATTCACTTGCGGTGACGAAGGCGTCATTGACCGTCCTAGACTTCCCGCGACACGATGATGCAGTTGTCACCAAGGTCGAGGTCGTCTTCCTCCTCGATCGGCTTGCCGCGGTCATCGAGCTTCACGTCGGCCTCGGCTGTCTTCCGTTTGGCCACCGCGAGAAGCTGCTCGTAGAGCTTCGCCCGATCGACGCCGTTGATCTGGGAGACGGCACCGGCCACTTCACCCAAGTACCGCAGGAAGATGTTCCGCCGCTGCCCTTCCTGGGCCACGCGAAGCCGGCGGCGGAGGTACATCCCAAGCTTGCGGCCAACAGCCTGGAGCGCGAGGCGAAGCTCCTTCTGAATCTCGGGGTAGTGGGCAATGGCCTCCTTCGATTCACTCGTGAAGGGCACCCACACGCTCGCGACATGCACCATCACCGTCACGGGCCCTGAGGGGAGGCTCCCGCGAGACTGCGAGAGACCGTAGGACCGCCAGTTGGTAGAAAGGATTGTCTGCGTCACGGCGCAGGCGGCGTGCTGGAACTGGAGTGGCACGCGGTTGGCAAACCGCAGGACCGACATGCTCTGTCCTTCCTCGACGCTCACATGCTGCATCGCCTCATGGAGGGCATCGAGCTGCTGCTTCTTGAGCTTTGAGGGTGACTGCCGCGGAGCGAGCTCTGCCTCGGTGAGAATCTTGTCGGCCCCTTCGGCTCCGACACCGGCAAACGTCGTCGTCAAAAACTGCCGAAGGCTGCGGGCATCGCTCTCTCCGGCAAGCTCGCCGAGGGCCTCGCGAGTCACCTTCTGCGTGGCCACGCCGCCACCAAAGGCGAGTGCCGCCTCGATCACGAAAGGGTTGCCGCGATACACCGACGGAGGTCTGGTAGCCGCGGTAAAAAACTCACCGGGCACCACTTGCCGGAGACCGGCTAGGAGTCGCTGCTCACCGATCGGCACGACGCAATCGGTTGCCGGCGGCGGAATCTTTGTGTCCTGAATGGCTTTGTAGAGAGCATCGGCCTCGCCGCGGCCGAGTTTGCCCGCGGTAACCCGCGTCGAGAGTTTCGCCGTATCGCAGAGCTTCTTGGCCGTGCCGTGGGAGACCCGCGAGAAGGACTGCGTGAGAAACTGTGCGAGCGTGATCTTGGGATTTTCTTGGAGCATCGTCACGAGGCGGCCCAACTCAACGCCGTACGGATGCGGCTTAATTTCTTTGGGTTCTGGCGGAAGATCATCACTTGCCCGTTCGAGAATCCGTTCCTGCCCGTCGGGCCCGGCGAAGTGAATGCGGGCATGCGGATTCGAGATCGCGGTCTGTTCGAGATACTCCTCGACGCTTCCCTTGCCCCGCTGGAACTTCGCCTCCATCTCGATCGTGACACGGGTGCCATGGTTGATCGGCTCGCCGCGGTCGTTCTCCGCGACCCACTCGATCGAGTGCTTCTTCATGAGCTCGGCCCCACCCTTGCCGACCGGGATATCGACCCCTTCTCCCTTGCCGTTCAGGATCTCGGGCTGGTTTGTTTTCGTGTCGATCCGCAGCTCGTAGTAGTGGGCCGGGTGTTTCTTATCGATCTTGGAAATGATCTTCACCGGCTTGCCGGTGGTGAGCACTCCATACATGCCGGCCGCCGAGATGCCGATACCCTGCTGGCCACGACTCATCCGCAGCCGATGAAACTTGGAGCCATAGAGCAGCTTGCCGAAAATGAGCGGGATCTGCTTGCTGACAATCCCGGGGCCGTTGTCCTGCACCCCCATCCGGTAACGACTGCCGCTTTCCCCGACCTGCTCGATATGAACCCAGAGCTCCGGAAGGATGCCTGCCTCTTCGCAGGCATCGAGCGAGTTGTCGACCGCTTCCTTCACGCTCGTCAGGAGCGCCTTGCGGGGCGAGTCGAAGCCAAGCAAGTGGCGGTTCTTGGCAAAGAACTCGCTGACCGAGATATCGCGCTGGCCGGCGGCAAGGGTCTGGGCCGTGGCGCGGCGTTTCGTTGGCTTGGACGGCGGCGGCGGCGCCGTGACGGTGGGTAGGTCGTCCGAGGCCTCTTCGCTTCGCTCCGAAGAGCGGGCACGCTTTGCTTTGACGGCGCTGGCCATGAACACTCCGCGGAGAAGCTGCTGGCAGCTTGTGGAACAAGTTTGCCGCCGCACGAAGCGGCGATCGCCGACCATGGAAAACCTTGGCTTTTCCATCGGTCGGCCAACGATGGAAAAAGGCCATGGAGGGCTTTTTCCACGGACCGCTAGAGACTTTGATCGCCTCAGGGCGAGTTGGCAAGTGGGGCCGAGTTTGCCGGTCAGGGCGGGACTGATGGCCGCGCGGGCTCCTGCCCCTGCCGTGGAAAGGTGTGCCTGTCGGGCAGGACGACCCATCGGAACATGCCCAGAGTAATGCGCGGGCTCGCATCTCGCCGACCTTTCCCATATTGGGGGCGCTGGGTCACTTTCCTAGTCTACGGTTGCGCGCCACCCCGTCGCGGGAGATCCTTTCGATGCCACGCTCAGTCGCCTGCCGTCGCTCGCTCATGATCGCGGTCGTCGCTCTCGGATGCTTTGGGGAAATCACGGCCTTCGCTTTGCCGATCGACGGCGGCGTCGAGGGCCCCACGCCCGACGTCTTCTACAACTTCTATACGCCGCCGGTGCCCGTCGGACCGTATCCGGCGATGGGCGCCCAGCTCTACGTGTCGCCCAGGCCCGTGCCGCCGCGGGTCGGACATACATGGCATACGTATCCACCGTTCATGCCCCACGAGTTCTTGTACCAGCATCGCCGCAAGTATGTGCGGCCCGCTGGCGTCACGGGCATGCGGACCACTGTTCACGGCTACTGGTGGTGAGGAGAAGCAATATGTATCGGGTTCAGAGTTTCACACTCGGGTTTCTCACCATCACTGCCCTGGCGGCATGCCTCATTGCCAGCCCCGCGGCTGCTGGAGGCCATGGGCGGCATAGCCAAAACGGCTACGCCGAATGCTGCCAGCAGGGTGCGTGCTGTCAGGGTGACGCATGCGGGCATGGCCACTGCCAGCGGGGCTGCAAGGGACATCACTGCAACCACTGCGGCCCTGGCATGTGCAGCCACGGCGACTGCGGTCACTACCACAAGCATGACACGATCGAGAAGCGGTACTTCCTCCGCAGCCAGGGCAAGAGCTGGCACAGCGCCTGGTACGACCCCGCCGAGGGCAGACCCATCGCGCTGGTCGTTCCACCCACAGCCGAGTTTCAGACGCAGTACTCCTGGGGAGTTCCCAGTTCGCGCGTGGCGCCGATCTACCACCAGTTCCGCCGGCCCTATCCAGGGCCCGGTGCGGTGGCGGGTGGCGGCGGCGGCTTCCTGCCCACGCCGAATCAGCCCAGCGACACGGTCCAATTTGGTGTGAACGCCGTTCGCGGCCCGTGGAACGGCTATTGATTATCGCCGGGTGGCGTCGAGATCGTCGGCGGTCATCCAGCGGGCGGCCAGCTCCTCACTCACATCTGCCGCCGCGGCAGGTTCGGGCGTGGGTACGCGGCGCCCCGTCGCAAGCGCACAGAGCATCCGTCGGTCAGCGGCGGCAGTCCGTGGCAACTGCTCGGCCAACACGGCCATGCCCGCCGGGTTGCGAGTGGCGGCAGACGCAAACTGGCTGACGAAGAGACAGATCTCGTGGACATTCGCGGCAGCGCTCCGCACGATCAGTGGTTGGAGCGTGCGGGTCACGAGTTCGAGGCCCAGCCCATCGACGTCAAGAAACGCCTCGACCTCCATGCGCTGCACCGTGCGACCGTCCACAACGACCGGCTGATAGCGGACCGCGATCAAGCACGATCCCGTCAGGCGTTTTGGAGCCAGGGGTCCGGTGTAGCCGCCACTCCCATGAAATACCAACAGGCTGCCATCCGGACCGGCCTCATGATGCATGAGCCGGACGAGGCCCTCAGTCCCGTATCCGTCGGCAAGCCGCCAGCATCCAGGGCCTGTAGGATCGAGCGCGACCCGACTGATCCCGAGTACCCTCCATACGTCGACGAGTGTTTCAGGCTTCGTGAGGACGAACTCGAGCAGGGCAGCATCACACTGGACCATCTCGGCTGGGAGCCGTCGGTAGAGCGTGGTCGCCTGGTGAAAATGCTCGATGATACGGCGATCATCAGCCGCCATGCGAAGAGCGGGAAGAGCATTGAGGCCTCGACGGCATGCGTCGCGGCCACCGGTACCTGCGTCGGCACTCGACGACGCTGAAACCCCTCGGGAAGTTGTCTGGTCAGCGGCATCCGCCACGCCAGCCATCAGACAGACCATCCCCGACAGAATCGCCCAAGCGATCCGCGCAGTCATACTGGAGCCCCCCCTCATCCTGCCTCCCCGTGAGCGGGCCGCCCCGGCGCCGCTCCCACTCCTGTTGTTCGGCGTCAGGGCCGCGCCCTGACCAATGAATCTTCGTCACGATTCGGGAACTCCACGCCATCCCCCTAGCTTGCCACCATTCCACACGGCATCGATTCAAGCGTGATGGAAGCCAGAAGATGGGGTAGTCACCCACGATGGCGAGCCCTGGCGCTTGCGGCGGTCCCCGCGTGCGAGGAGTTCGAGGGTGAAAAAAGGCCGTGAATGGCTTTCGGCACCGCTCTTCGGCAAACGCGGTCGATCGTCTCTTGGCCCACGGGCTGCGGTTTTCTAACGTCTCTTCCCTGTCTCGCAGCCCTCTCGTCCGCGTTCGATGCTCACACTTCACGACTCATCCTCCGCGGAACCACCGTCGCCCGGAAAGCCCTCAGGGCATGCCAACTCCCTGCTCGCGCGGGGACTCGTAGCCTGGACTCGCTTCTGCCTGGCGCAGCCGTGGTTCGTGTTCCTCATGGCCGTCGCCCTGGCGGTCGGTGCGGCGGCATGGTCGGCTGGCAACCTTGGCTACAAGGTCAGCCGCATCGACCTCCTCGATCCCGACAGCGATTACAACAAACTGTGGATCGATTACATCCGTGAGTTCGGTGAAGACGACGATGCCGTGATCGTCGTGGAAGGCGAATCACGCGAGCACGTGATTGACGTACTCGGGGATCTCTCGCGGGTCGTTGACGGCCAGAAGGATCTCTTCCGCTCTGTCCTCCATGAGGTGGACCTCTCGCAGATTCGCTCCAAGGGGCTTCACTACCTCTCCCCGACAGATCTCGCCGCGCTCGATGCGTTCATCGAGCGGACCGAGCCGATCATTGAAGGCGGCTGGGCCCAGCTGCGAGTGGGCACGATGGTCGCTGGGCTCGCCGGCCAGATGGTAGCCGGCGCGGGCGAGCCTGCCGGCGGCGAGAACACGACCGCATCACTCGAGCGACTCAGCGAAAGCCTGCTCGCGGCCCTCGAGGCGCCGGCGCCCCAGCCCGGGCGGGCACCGGAGTACTCCTCCCCCTGGCCGAGCATGCCGGAATCGCTCTCCACCCTTCGCGATCTCTCGAGCCAGCACCTCCTGGCCAAGGAGGGCAAGCTCGGCTTTGTCCTCTTGCGGCTTGCCAAGCAGGAGGGTGGCTTTGCGGGAGCCTCTCGCGCGACGGATGAACTGCGACGGATCATCGCTGCCGTCGGCCAGCGGCATCCGGGGATCACGATCGGCCTCACGGGCCTCCCGGTGATGGAAGACGACGAGATGCGGACCAGTCAGGAGTCGATGATCTATGCGAGTGTGTTGTCACTCGGGGCGGTGATTCTGATCATCGTGACGGGCTTCGGCGGCGTTCGGCATGCCGTCATGGCCAACGGCGTCCTCATCATCGGCATGGCCTGGGCATTCGCATGGGCCACCGCCAGCGTCGGTCACCTCAACATCCTCAGTGTCACCTTCACGGTGACCATGATCGGCGTGGGGATCGACTACGGCACCTACTACATCGGCCGATACCTCGAGGACCGTCGTCGCGGACTTGCCTGTGACGAGGCGCTGCTCGAGGCGAGCGGCGCGGTAGGCCCTGGCATTCTTACTGGCGCCATCACGACGAGCGTCGCCTTCTTTGCCGCGGCGCTCACCAGCTTCGTGGGCGTTGCGGAGCTGGGGCTGATCGCAGGGGGCGGCATTCTCATGTGTGCCGCCGCTGAATTGCTCGTGCTTCCGGCCGTCGTGGCGATCATCGATCGAGGATTCCTCGGACGTCGAATCCCAGAGCCGGTGCCAGTGCACTCGTGGCTAGCGCCCTTCATGCGGCATCCGCGATTCGTGACGCTCGCTGCAATCGCCTGCTCGCTGGCGCTTGCCGGCGGCCTCCATGAGCTCGACTATGACCACAACCTCCTCAATCTCCAGGCCGAAGGCCTCGAGAGCGTCGAGGTTGAGAAACGGCTCCTCTCCGAGTGCGACCAGAGCGTCTGGTACGCCCTCTCGATCGCCGACTCGCGTGAGCAGTTGCTGGAGCGGAAGGAGCGGCTCATGGCCCTCCCGAGCGTGGACCGCGTGGACGAGATCGCCTCTCTGCTCCCGGTTGATGAGGATCTCAAGCGGCCCACGATCGAGCGGATCGGTCAGCGACTCGCCAAGCTTCCGGAGCGACCCCCGGAAATTCCCGTCGACCGCCTCGAAGCCCTCGGAGAGACGCTCGCCTGGGCCCAGGCCGAGGTCGCCAAGCGGCCCGGTGGCCTGCGAACCGCGTGGCACCTTGAGCGCGCACGAGAAAGCCTCCGCACGAAAGGCCCCGAGGAGTGCTACCGCGCTCTCGCCGCCTTTCAACAGCGGTCTGCTGGCGAGCTGCTCAGCCGGTTGCATGCTCTTGCTGCGGTATCCAACCCCGCTCCTCCCGCGCTCGACGACTTGCCGCCGAGCCTCGTGGAGCGGTTCGTGGGTTCGAGCGGTCGCCATCTCCTCAAGATCTACGGACGAGGTGACATCTGGAACTTCAAGTCGCTCGAGCGGTTCGTCCACGATGTCCGCAGCATCGACCCACGGGCAACGGGCAATCCCCTGCAGGCGTATGAAGCCTCCCTGGAGATGAAGCGGAGCTATGAACAGGCGGGCCTCTCGGCGCTCGCCGTGATTCTGTTCGTCCTCTGGCTCGACTTCCGAAGTATCCGCCACTCCCTCCTTGCCGTGCTCCCGCTCATTGTGGGAGTCGTTCAGATGCTCGGCCTGATGGGGCTCGTTGGCCTCGACCTGAACCCAGCGAATCTCATTGGCATCCCGCTCGTTCTTGGGATCGCGGTGGATTACGGCGTGCACGTCATGCACGACTTCCTGGAGCGGCCAGGCCCGTACCGCATGAGTGCGTCCACGGCCAACTCCGTGCTCGTCGATGCGCTCACCACCATCCTCGGATTTGGAGCCCTCATGGTGGCGAGTCACCGCGGCCTTGAGAGCCTCGGCCGGCTGCTCACGCTGGGTGTGGCCTGCTGCACCTTCACGGCCCTGATCGTGCTGCCGGCAGTCCTCACCTGGCTGCAACCTGCCCACCATGTCGATGAAGAAACGGCCGACGCCGCTGAGGCAGCAGACGCCTCGGACGAAGGAGCCGACGACGCGGTGGACGTGCGGCTGGCGGCCTGAGCGTGCGGCAGCGGCTCATTCCCGCCTTGTGCCCTCAGGCCCGGCGCGGTACCTCCGCACCGAATCACGTCCACCGAACCTTTAGGTGTGTCCATGAAAGTCGCTTTCTTGCCACTCGTCGCGCTGACCATGCTTCTGGTCGCGGAAACCGCCTCAAAGGCCGAAGAGCTGGCGGTGAATCTCGCGATGGAGGATCAGTTTGAGAACCGCTGCGCCACCGCGGCCCTGCGCGGCCACGTTGTCGTGCTCGTGTACGCCGGTCGCCACGGTTCCGAAGCCGCCGTCGATCTCGGCCGCAAACTGCACACCCACTACCACCCATCCGCTGCCGGGGCCGATCCCGCAGAGCAGGCGAAGCAGCCGGTCATCGGCATCGCCGGCTGGCCGGCCGGTGTACCGGTCCCGGACGTGCATGTGATCCCGGTGGCCTGCGTACCAGAAGTGCCCAAGATGCTCCGCGCCCTTGTCCGCTCGCAGATCCGCAAGGGCTCACCGCACCTGCCGGTGTGGCTCGACTACGAGGACGCGATGCGAAAGGGTTTCGGGATCGTGCCCGACGAGCCGAACGTGCTCGTGCTTGATACGGCTGGCACGGCCCGAGGTGTCACGGTCGGGCAGCCCGACGCCGCCATCTATGCCCAGATCCTGGCATCGATCGATGGGCTCCGAGCCCAAGCTCTTCCGACTATCCGAACCGCCGCCGTCCCCCTGCCCGCCGTGCAATAGCGACGCCGCGAGCGAGCGTGTGAGCCACTCTGAAACAGACGCATGAGCCGCGGCCTCCTTGCGGACTCCGGAGCCACTGAGTCATTGGTTCAGTGGTGCCACCATCCGGTTGTCGCGGCGAACCCAGATCGTGGTCCGCCAGAAACCCGTGATGTAGGGGCCGGGGCCTGGGAAATCATGGCGCTCAAACGAGGGTGGGACCAGTCGCATCGCGGGCGCATAGTATTCGCGTTCGGAGTTGTCCCAGACCAAGCACCCTCCGATACGGACCTTTGCCAGGGCATGCTTCACGCACGAAGGTCGCGCACGCCCATCGATCACGACGATGTCAAAGAACTCATCGGCGAAGCAATCGATCTGCGACGCATACGAACGAAAGTCACAGCCGCGGTAGCTGTCGGCATTTGAAACGTAGCCGTTCCAGTCGTCTGCCCGCGCCTTCACGGCTTCGTCGTTTCGCTCGGGCACATGGAGGAAGCCCTGCCAGTTCGTCAGGTGGCGACCGTGGATCGTGGTCTGCACCCGCTCATACCAGGCCGGATCATGTTCCACGGAGTAGACGCTGGCAGCGCGGCGGGCGAAATACAGACTGGAGCCCCCGCTGCCCCATTCAAAGACACGTTCGTATGAGGCCAGCTGAGTCTCCAGAAACTCAACGGCACCGAACGTCAGCCAGGGGCGCTCGTCGCTCATGCTGTCGCAATCGCCCCGAAGCGACCGCTGCCAGGCCGGCAACCAGCCGTAGAGTTGCCGCCAGGTCGGTGGGGAAGAATGCTCGCTCCGACACCGCCAGGCCTGACGCCAGTATCGATAGGTATTCACACTGGTACTCCAAGAAGCGGGCGAAGATAGCCGCTGATGCCTAGCTTCGACGGTCCTTCAGCCGACGGCTTGCACGGGCGAGTGCTTCCCTTTCGGCCGGTGTAAGGCTTGCCTCGCCTGAGCGAGTGATCTTCTCGAGAAGCCTATCCACCTCTTGCTCGAGCAGAACATCGTCCGCATCGGCACCACCCGAACGTCCCGACGGATCGTCCTCGGGCCGAAGGATGCGCAGCTGCGGCGGGCGAACCTTGGCGAGGAGCTGGCCCGGCCAATCGGTGAGCGCCGAAAAATCCATCCGCCGCCAGGCGTAGACCACGCCGAAGGCGGCGCCCGCCAGATGAGCCACGTGCGCGATGTTGCCCGCATGACTTCCAGCACCTCGGAGATCCGAGAAGAGATACAGCACACCCAGCGCCCAGGCAGGCACAGGAAGCACGCCATAGATGAGCACCGTCTCCCGCGGGTAGTACCAGATGAAGGCGGCGAGCACCGCCATCACACCGCCGGAAGCGCCCACCAACCGCGGCACCGCCCCACCGCCGAAGCCGCCGGTGAACTGTTCACCGACCACCCACGCGAGGCCAGCCAACACGATTGCCACACAGTAGAAGCGGATGAACTCCGCCTTGCCTGTGATGCCCTCGACCGGGCGGCCGAAGAACCAGAGCGTGAGCATGTTGAAAACGATGTGCCAAATGTCGTACGGCGCGCCGGGTGCCTCGAGACTCGGCCCGGCGTGCAGAAACCCATAGGTGAGCAACTGCCAGGCCTGCCAGGGCTTCTGGAAGAGGTTGGCCTTCAGGCACAAGAAGTCGTTGAGCGAAAACGGCAACGACACGACCTCGCGGAACAGATCGCCAGCGAGAATGAAGTTGGCCAGCCAAATCGCTGCCGTCAACGCGATAATCGTGTTCACGCCCGACCAGTCGGCCATGCCGCCGGCGGCCGATGGCGAACGGTAATAGCCTCGGTCCTGAAAGCCCATGGGGACCGCCTCGCGGGGCGGGTCGGAGAGAATGTGCGGAGATGACGTCGTCATCGTAGAGGTGCCGAGCAGCATGGGGCAACCGTGGACGCCCGACGCCGCTGCCATCGCGCTCGAGCGTGTGCTACGCTGCGACCCGCGCGGGCCCGGCGGCGGGCTCGAGAAGCTGCGCGGCGGACGGCAAAACACACAGCACAGGGGAGACGAGCGATGGCAACCAACGGCACGCTTGGCAGGAAGCTGCGAATGGGGATCGTGGGGGGCGGTCAGGGCTCGTTCATTGGCAGGGTGCATGTTACGGCTGCCGTCCTCGACAACCGCGCGGCGCTTGTGGCCGGTGCCTTCTCGAGTGATGCAGAACGCTCCAAGGCGAGCGCTGCCGACTATGACGTTCCACTCAACCGCGCCTATGGTTCGTTCGCGGAGATGTTCGCCGCAGAACGGGCTCTGCCGGAGGGCGAGCGGATCGACTTTGTGTCGATCGCCACCCCCAACCACATGCATTTTCCCGTGGCCAAGGCGGCGCTCGCGGCAGGTTTTCATGTCGTGTGCGACAAGCCGCTCACGCTCACGCTCGCCGAGGCCGAGGAGCTGGCCACGCTCGTCGCCGCCGCGCCCAAGCAGGTCTTTGTCGTCTCGCATAACTACACCGGCTACCCGCTCGTGCGTCAGGCGCGGGAGATGATCCTTTCGGGCGAGCTCGGCGAGATCCAGGCGATCCGTGCGGAATACATCCAGGGCTGGCTGCGGACACGGCTCGAGGGCGAAGGCCAGAAGCAGGCTGCGTGGCGAACCGACCCGAAGAAGAGCGGTGCCGCTGGATGTTTTGGCGACATCGGCACCCATGCCTACAACCTCGGCCGCTTCATGACCGGCCTCTTGCCCCAGAAGATCGCTGCCAACCTGAAAATTTTCGTACCCGATCGTCACCTCGATGACTACGGCCATGCCGTCATTCGCTACGAGAATGGCGCGCTGGGGACGGTCACGGCCTCGCAGATCAGCCACGGACGTGAGAACGACCTTCGCATCCAGATCGACGGCACGCTCGGCAGCCTCGAGTGGCACCAGGAAGAGCCCAACAAAATGCTCGTCCGCCACAACGGCAAGCCGCATCAGATCTATACGCGAGACCCCAACGCTCCCTTCATGAATGAGGCCGGCCGGGCTGCCTGCCGACTCCCGTCAGGTCACCCCGAAGCCTTCTTCGAGGCCTTCGCCAATGTCTACCGTGGGGGCTTCGATGCGATGGAGCTTGCCATCACCGGCCGTCCGTTCGAGACGGTGAACACGGTCTATCCCAACATCCGCGACGGCGTGGAGGGGATGTATTTCATCGAACAGTCGGTGGCATCGAGCAAGGCCGACGGTGCCTGGCTGCCGCTGGCCCATCCACTGGCCCGAAGGTGACGGCATGGCAACAGGCGACCCTGAGTATCTCGTCTTCGACATCGAGAGCGTGGCTGACGGCCCGCTCGTCTCGAAGCTGAAGTATCCGGCCGATGGTCTTTCGCCGGAGAAGGCAATCGCCCGCTACCGCGGCGAGCTCCAGGCGGACACCGGCAAAGACTTCATCCCGTACACCTACCAGGTGCCCGTATCGCTCGTGATTGCCAAGATCGGGAGTGATCTTGCGATCCAGGATCTCGTGTCTCTCGATGAGGAACAGTCGCGGCCGCACGAGATTGCGCGACGGTTCTGGGAAGGCTGGCGACGCTACCGTCGGCCACGGCTCGTGAGCTTCAATGGCCGTGGCTTCGACATGCCGCTCCTCGAACTCTGCGCCTTCCGCTACGGGATCGCCATTCCCGACTGGTTTGCCGAAGACGCCCGCAACTTCGACCAGCCACGCTACCGCTACAACACAGCGGCCCACTTCGATCTCCACGAATGGCTCACCAACTCCGGTGCCAGCCGATTTAACGGTGGCCTTTCGCTCGCGGCCAATCTGATCGGCAAGCCGGGGAAGATGGATGTGGCTGGCCACATGGTTCAGGATCTGTGGGACGCAGGCCGCAAAGCCGAGATCCACGACTACTGCCGTGGCGACGTCCTCGACACCTATTTTGTTTTTCTGCGGAGCCGTGTGGTGGCTGGCGATATCGATCTTGCGAGAGAGCAGGCCCTCATCGACGAGGCCCGTGCGTGGATCGAGGCACACGCGCCGAAGAGCCCTGGCCTGGCCCGCTACCTCGAAGCCTGGGGCGACTGGCAGAGCCCCTGGGCCTAGGACGGGCTGGGTTTAACTACGGTCGCCTTGGGCTCTTCCGCAGGCGCGTCGGCCGGCGGCGGGCTGCCGAATGGAACGAGCGGCTCGGCTGGTTCGAGCGACGGAATCGCCAAGGCCGCAGTCACGGCGAGACCGGCCTCCTTGGCCTTGTCGTCGAGCTTCCCGACGGGCGCCCAGGTCTCGACGGTGTACATCCGGCCGTTCACAACAACGGCCGTGCATTCCCGCTCGATCGTCTTCGGAGTCGCGTCGAGTGTGGCCTCGCCCTGTGCCAACCAACTCACAGCGAAGTGCTTGCCAACCGTCATGGCAGCCGGAGCCCGAAGGAGTTTTGGTTTTCCTTCACCGCCAAACTCCTCGGCGAGCTGGGATGCGATGGCGGCCACGAAACCCTTGTGGTTCCCCTTCGTGACCGTGGCAAAACCACCCGGCGCGTCGGCAGCCACCACGAATACCGTGGGGTACGCCAGTAGTGGCGATGACTGGTAGCGAACAAGGTAGTCCCGCGACTTCGACGCCCGTTTCCAGCCGACCGGCGAGAACGCCCGAACGCGACCACCGTCAAGGTTGAGCCCGGATGTTTCGTCGATCGCCGGAGGGGCCGGAGCCGCCGGAGCCGCCGGAGCCGCTGGCGTCGCTGGCGTCGCTGGTGCCGAGGCAGCCGATGCGGCCGGCTTGGACGAGGCGGTCGGCGACTTCTTCTTGCCGCCCGAACACCCCACGACCGCCAGTATGCAGGCGGCGACAATCGTCCGACGAACGAAAGACGACATGAGGGCTCCTCGGTAGTGGAGTGCCATCACTCCGTGATCGGTTCCTTGACGAGCTGCACGATGTGGTTGGCTCGGGACGACGCAACCAGTTCCGCGGCCTTCTTGTCGGCCGCCTTCTTGTCGGCGTATTCGAACATCGCCACTCGCTTCCAGCCCTGGGTAAACACGCCCCAGTAGGCCTTCATCCGACTCACCTTCGCCACCTTGCGACGGGTCGTCTTTTTTGCCGCAGGCTTCTTGGGATCCTTGACGGCCTTCTCTTTCTTCACCTTCGCGGGCTTGTCCGCGGCTGATTTCTTGGTGGTTTTCTTCGAGCCGGCTTCCCGCGCCTCGGCGGCCTCTACTTCGGCTCGCTTTGCCTTGATGCTTACCGTCTTTCGTGCCATGTCGCCCGTGCCGTCCTTCGTAAAGTGGTGGGGATGAAAACTGAGGGGACAAGCTGAAAGTATAGCGTCCGCGGCGACTTCCGCATGGGCCATCTATACTCGGGGCATGTCAACTGCCGCACCCGCTGCCCTCCCGCTGGCCAGCCCCTTTGCCGGGTACCGGGAGCTCTCCGACGAAGTTCTTCAGGAGCGGATCGAAGCCGTCCGCAGCCGGATGGGCACCCGGCTCGTGATCCTCGGCCACCACTACCAGCAGGATGGCGTCATCGCCCATGTCGATCTCACAGGCGACAGCTACCAGCTTTCCCGCAGTGCCGCCGAGCGGGATGCGTGCGAGGCGATCGCTTTTTGTGGCGTGCACTTCATGGCCGAGACCGCCGACATCCTGGCCAATCGGCCGGAGGCGGTGGCGGCTCGCGCTGGCCGGCGAGTGAGTGTCATTCTGCCCGACTTGGCCGCCGGCTGCTCGATGGCCGACATGGCCGCGATCGACCAGGTGGAGGACGCCTGGGCCGACCTCGGCACGGTGATCAACACGTCTGACATCACCCCCGTCACCTACATCAACTCCGCGGCGAGCCTCAAGGCCTTCTGCGGTCGCCACGGCGGCATAGTGTGTACGTCGAGCAACGCCCGCGCCGTTCTCGACTGGGCCTTTTCGCGCAGGAAGCGCGTGCTCTTTTTTCCCGACCAACATCTCGGCCGCAACACCGCCCGCAGCATGGGCATTCCGCTTTCTGAAATGGCCCTCTGGAACCCGCACGACCCGACGCTCGGCGGCAACTCGCGGGAGCAGCTTGAGCGTTCCCGCGTGATCCTCTGGCAGGGCCATTGCAGTGTGCATGCGATGTTCCGGACGGAGCATGTCGACGCCATCCGGGCGCACCTCCCTGGCGTCAAGATTCTCGTGCATCCCGAGTGCTCGATGGAGGTCGTGGACATGGCCGACCTCGTGGGCTCGACAAGTTTTATTCTGCGTCAGGTCGAGGAAGCCCCGCCGGGTACGACCTGGGCGATCGGCACCGAGCTCCATCTTGTCAAGCGGCTCGAGAAGGCCCATCCCGAGCAGACGATCCGTTTTCTCTCGCCGACGGTCTGCATGTGCGCAACGATGTATCGCATCGATCTGGCCCACCTCTGCTGGAGCCTCGAACACCTGGAGCGCGGCAAGCCTGTGAACGTCATCCGCGTGGACGACGAAACGGCGAAGTGGGCCGTGACGGCCCTCGAACGCATGCTCGCCGTGCGGTGAGTCACGGAGAGAAGGAGCCTCGCGCGAGGGGTCGCCCGTGCCACATCGCCGGACGTTCGCTACGGGCCTGCTGGTTTCGCGCCGGCGCCGCCGTCCCGGCGTCGGCACCGGCTTGCGGTCGCCGGCGATGCGGCAC